>SDBV01000196.1_pt1 | contig 80341 bp, 72 predicted proteins | sample 2277081 | NCBI WGS metagenome assembly SDBV01 (sample SAMN10402039, study PRJNA504765) | marine sediment metagenome | isolation source: marine sediment core GS10_PC15, 223 cmbsf | place: Arctic Ocean: Southern Knipovich Ridge | collected 2010
GGTGATCGCGCTTGGCGTGCTTAGAAACGGAGTGCCATATCAGGAGGACTGGGTGAGCAAACGACCTGTGGGATAATAACACTTGACTCTGATCACGGAATCTACAGCAAATCAGAAAGCGTTATGGTTTGCGGCAGGTTGGAGTTACGGCAAAGAGAAGTAAGAGCGGAGGATGATTTTTGGCCCCCGTTCTATTGCGGGCTAAGGCAGTTATTTAGTTGTCCTAACGTACACGCCGTCCCAGTCATCAGGGGGCGGTGTGGCTATGAAGCTTTTGCAGCGGTCTATGTAGACCTGCGAGGCCATGTCGTCGGGGTCCAGGCCCTTTAGTTCCCTGAATATGGCCTTGGCGTCCTTGAAACTCCTTGAGCGGTAGAGCGCGATTGCTTCCTCAAAGCGCTTTGCGCGGCCCTCTAGTGCCTCGTCCAGAGGTTCGTCAAGGGCCTGAAGAACCTCATAGACCCTTATGGGCTGGCTCTTGCCCACAACGCGCAGGTAATCAAGCTCCCTGTACAGGAATTTATCTTTTGTGGGCTTATATGTGGATTCGCTTACCAGAATATTTACGCCGTAGACCTTGGCTGTGCTCTCTAGCCTTGAGGCAAGGTTCACGTTGTCGCCGATAACGGTATATTCCATCTTCTTGCCGGCAGCGCCTATGTTTCCGGCAATGACCTCGCCGGAATTCAGGCCCACGCGGATGTAAAACGGTTCAGTCCCCTCGGATATCCATTTCTCATGGAGTTCACCAAGCCGCTTTATCATGTCCAGGGCGCAGCGCACACCGTGGGCGTGGTGGTCCTCCTGGGGCAGGGGCGCTCCCCAGTAGGCCATGATGCCGTCCCCCAGGAACTTGTCAAGCGTGCCGTCGCTGTCCACTATCACGCTGCTCATGGCCCCGAGGTACTCGTTCAATGTCTTGACAACCTCCTCCGGAGTGCGTTTCTCGCTGTAGGAGGTGTATCCCTTTACGTCCGAGAACACGATGGTGACATCCTTTTTGTCCCCGCCTATCCTTGCGGCCTCGGGGTGCTTTACAAGCTGGTCCACAACCTTCTTGGACACATAGCTTGAGAAGATGCTGCGCATCTCGCGGGCCTTCTTGTCCGAGAGATAGAAACGCAGGTACGCGGTCAGCGCGTATGTGCCGCCAATGCTCATCGTGGGATAGACCATGCTTATCCAGCTGCCTTGGGAGAACATCACGTTTGCGAATGCGAAGACCGCCAGAAGCACCCCGCCCGCTGATGGAAGGGCCACGATGGGCTTGAACTTAAGCGAGATGAAGTATACCAGCAGGGCCGGAAATATTATGAGTATTATGTCTATCAGGGTCTCGCCGTCGCCCTGGCTGATGAAATTGCCCTTTATAATGTTGTCAGCAATTGCCGCGTGGACCTCCACCCCCGGGGTGTTGGGGTGGAAGGGGGTCTCCCTCATGTCATAGATGCCAAGGGCAGTGGCCCCCAGGAAGAGTATCCTGCCCTTTAGGCGCTCAGGCGGTATGCGGCCCTCTGCTATGTCCGAGAACGAGAAGGTCTCGTATATGCCGGGCCCTCCGGTGTAATTTATGAGCATCCTTCCAAGGAAGTCCATGGGTATGACCCTCTCACCAAGGAATATGCTGGACTCATCCCCGTCCAGGTCCTCCAGCGTCATGTCCAGGGCCTCCATCGCCCCCACAAGGCCAAGCGAGAGATAAGGCCAGTCTTCATAGGGGACAACCAGCAGGTTCCAGCGGTTCACACCGTCCTCGTCCGGCAGGAAGTTGATATGCGCGGTGTTCTTTGCCGCCTCTGTAAGGCGCGGGATGCTTATGGTCTGGCTGGTGATGCTCCAGTCCTCGGCAAAACTAAAGGCAGTGGCCAGCGTAACGATGCCCGAGCGCCTTATGGCGTCCTCAAAGGACTTGTCAGCCTTCTCGTTCTGGACCTCCGGGTAGAAGGCGTCAAAAAGCACCGCTTTTGTGCCGGCTGCCTTAAGGTTGTCAAGCATCGGCGCATAGACCTCGCGGCTCCAGGGGAAACGCCCAAGCTCCCCGATGCTATGCTCGTCAATGGCGATTATGCCGATCCTGGGGTCAGGCTCAAGAGGCCCTCTTACCACTTTATAGCGAAAATCGTATGAGCGTGCCTCGATGGAATCAAGAAATCCGGCATGGAAGAAATACAGCGCCAGTGTGAGCAGAATCACTCCGGCAGTAATGGCAAAGGTTATAAAGCCTAGCTTCCTCACTCAAATAATTTAACATTAATAGTTAGTTATGTAAAGACCGTTCATGCCGGACATCAGATAATTGACAATAATCTCTTATATATATTTGAGCGGTTTTGTATAATAATTCGAAGCAGGAGGTAACGATATTTTGAATGGGGACAGGAACGGGATCGGGGATATCCTTGTAATTGCCAACCCCGCAGCCGGAAGCGGCAAGTGCGGTCGTGCACTGCCAAGGCTCAGGCAGGCCCTTGAGCAGGCAGATGGAAAGTTCGACCTGAGGATCACATCCGCGCCGGGCGAGGCCGAGGCCATGGCGCGCGAGGCCGTGGGCACTTACTCAGCCGTGGTCCTGGCAGGAGGGGACGGCACCATCTACGAAGCTGTACAGGGCCTTGCAGGCACAGACACCGCCCTGGGGGTGCTGCCGCTGGGCACTGGCAATGATTTCATCAAGATGATGGACCTCCCCAAGGGGATTGAGGCGCAGGTGGAGGTCTTTAGAAAGGGCAGTATCTGTAATTTTGACCTGGGGCGCATCAATGACAGGTATTTCGCCAATGTGGTGGGCATCGGGTTCGACGCTGCCGTAAACCACGAGCACCATCAGGTCAGCTGGCTAGACGGTGTGCCCTCCTACATGTATGCCCTGGCCAAGACTGTTTTCAAGTACACCCCTTGCCCCATGAGCGTGGAGATCAACGACCGCAACGGCAAGCCCAACGGCTCTTTTAACAGGGACGTCTACCTGCTCACTGTTGGTAACGGGCATACCTGCGGGGGGGCTTTTAAGTTCACTCCCGATGCCAGTTGCGAGGACGGGGAGCTTGATTTAAGCGTCATAGACCCCATTGGCAAGCTCACGCTTCTGTGGAACCTGCCCAGGCTCTTTACCGGGACGATCCATGATGCCGGGTTCTCGTCCATGATGCGCTTTGGAAGCTTGAGGATCAGCAGCGCTACCCCGCTTCCTGTGCATATCGACGGGGAGGTGTACGATACCGGCAGGCTCACGCATGAGATAGAGGTTGTCCCCGGAGCGCTTCGGGTGATCACCGGAAGGAAGCCGGATAATTAGAAGGGCAGCTTAGCCCCGCCGATGATCCCAAAGGCGGTAAGAAGCCAGTAGAGCATGGGCCCCACAAACAGCGCTCCGTCGAGCTTGTCCAGCATCCCGCCGTGGCCGGGCAGGAACGTACCTGAGTCCTTGACCCCTGCGTCCCTTTTAAAGAGGCTCTCCACCAGGTCTCCCATGACCGCCACCACACCTGCCAGAAAGCCGATCATCAATGCCTTCTCAAGGGGAAGCTCTTTAATCAGAAGCAGCTTTATCAAAACGGCGCTTGCCGTGCCTGCAAGCACAGAGCCTGCCGCTCCCTCCCAGGTCTTGTTAGGGCTGATGGGCACGTAGAGCTTGTGACGCCCGATGGAGCTTCCCACATAATAAGCAGCCGCGTCTGATGCCCATATCACCACATAGAGGAAGATTATGTATTCCCATCCCGCCCTGTGAAGCGGCAACTGAAAGCTCATGAGCGCGGGTATGTAGAGAAGGCCGAAGACCACCGGGCCCACATCGGAGAGTGCGCCCTTGGGGCCGCCCCCGGTAAACAGCCTTATTGCCGAGACCAGAAGTATGGAGGCCGCAAGGGTCTCGAAGAAATACCCCTCGTGCCTGGCCCAGATCAGAGCGAAGGCCAGGGCTATACCCACAGCCATAAGCACACGCGGCACCTTGTACATAAGGTAGAACTCCGCAAGGGCCACAGCCGATGCAAGGGCAAGAAGCATGGCAAAATATGCAGGAGGAAGGCCCACTACCGCAGCCACGAACAGGGGCAGCAGCACTATGGCCGTGAGCACCCTGGTCTTACTTTTCATTTTCGTCCCCTGGGACAGCGCCGAAACGGCGTTCCCTTTGCTGGTATTCCCTGATGGCTTTCAGAAGCTCGTCCTTTGTGAAGTCAGGCCAGAGCGTGGTGGTGAAAAACAGCTCGGAGTAAGCGGACTGCCAGGTCAGGAAGTTGCTAAGCCGCATCTCGCCCGAAGTCCTGATGATGAGGTCAGGGTGGGGCACGCCCGCGGTGTCCATCAGGGCGTCAAAGGATTCCTCGGTGACATCGTCTGCGGCCATGCCGCTCTCTATGGCCTTCCTCACGGCGCGAATGATCTCGTTACGCCCCCCGTAGCTCAGAGCTGTAACGAGCGTAAGGCCGGTATTTCCGGCAGTGGTCTCCTCATATGTCTGTATCAGGTCCCTGAGGTAGTCCGGAAGCCGCCATGTCTCCCCTATGGCCTTGAACCTGACGTTTTCCTCCATGAGGGTTGAGAGTTCCTTTTTCAGATATCCCTCCAGGAGTTTCATGAGCAGTGCCACCTCTTTCTTTGGCCTGTGCCAGTTCTCCATGGAGAAGGTGTAGAGCGTGATGGCCTTGATACCAAGGGAGTCGGCGTCGCGGATGATCTGGCGGGCGCGCTCAGCGCCCCTTCTGTGCCCTTCGATCCTGGGCAGTCTCCGCTGTCTTGCCCAGCGGCCATTGCCGTCCATTATGAACCCTACGTGGGTGGGGACGGCGTCTGTCACTGTTTCTTCCCGCCCAGCAGATATACGGTCAGCTTGGAGGAGAAAATCTTCTTGCCCTTGAATATGTTCATTGGGTTGGGTATGAAGGATTCCGCCAGGACGTATAACTTATTGCCGGCAATGGTGAAGTCAATTGAGCTCCCGCGCATTTTCTTGATCAGGATGTTTTCCCTTATGCCTTCTGATGAGGGAAATATGCCCATGAACAAGGTCTCGCTGTGTCCGAGCCCTTTTGCATTGATATTATTATTGTAAGAGATGCGCCTAAACGTATAAATGCCCTCGCCAATACCTACCAGGCGGTCATTCAGGACCCATGTTTCTTCCTCGTTCTCCTCGGCAAGGGTGTCTCGCAAGTAACTCCTGTTAAAAGGGTTGTAAGGGTCCTGGCTTGCCCACAGCTCCTGTCCGGAGGCCGATAGCATGGCCAGTTTTCTTTGGCTGTTGAAAGTGGCGAACCTGAGCGGCTGTCCCCTCTCTTTAAGTATGGCGAAGTTGTATATGTCCAGCCCATCCGGGATTGAGATATGTTTATAGGCCCCGGCCTGTGAGCCCCCTTGCCAGTCAAGAGGCGAGGGCGAACCCATGAACCCTCCATCGGGGTCAGAGGGCTGTATGTAGACGGTCTTTCCGATGGCGCGTATAAAACCCTGGCCCTCCCAAAGCAACGTGAACTTGCCGTCCCTGAAATCATAAATGGATGATATGGCCATTCTGCCCCTGAGCGCAGTAAGCAGCACTTCGTCCGCACCGTCATGGTCCAGGTCAGCGGTCTCAAGCCAGACGGGCACCTGCCCGATCTCTCCCTTGAGCACGACCTCATCCCGGCTCTTAAATGCCGGCACGAGGCTCGCCCCTGCCGACATGAAGTGTACCGAGCTCCCATCGGCCAGAAGGATCTCCTGCTCGCCATCGCCGTCAATATCGCCTGAGGCAATAAGCGTGGCTGTAAATGGCACCTTGAACGTGATGGTGGGGTTGTTCCTGTCAGGGGCGAAATACTCCTTGCCAAGCTTCAATGTGGTAAGCTCCTCAGCCTTAATAAGGGTCTCTTCGGCTGAGAAGACCTTGGAATCGTTGACCCACATGAGGGTCTGCTGAAGCCTGGGTTCCACCGGTGTGCCCACGCTCCTGATCACTACCGCCACCGTTGCGTCCCACCCACGTGCGATCTCAGCTATCTCTTCATCAGACGCATTGCCAGGGGGCGTTTCCGCAATAGCGAACCTCCCGGAATCCTTTAGCCAGAAAAAATACTCCTCAGCAACATCCCAGTCCACGCTTTCGTGCTGATAGAAAAGTGCCCTTAAACGGCCCGATGTTATCCTTACGACATCTCCGGCAGCAACTTCGCCCTCGATGAGCCTGAGTGTGGCGGAGCCCTGTCCTGTAGCTGTAACCTCGGCCATTCCGATGGAGGTTTCACTCTGGACAATTATCTGCTTTGTCACCGGATGCAGGAAGGGCTCGCCCTTGCGGAACAGCCCCATGCGCATGCCCTCAATGGCTGTCTTGCCTTCTGCCAGTGACACTTCCATCACATCGCCCTGGACCGAAAGCACATTGCCCTCCAAGGGAGTGAAGAACTCAAGCGCCTTTTTCAGTGCGGGGGCGAAAGGGTTCACAAGGGCCTCTTGCGGGTACGTCACTGCCACACGCTCATAGGGAAGCACCTTCTTTTTCTTTGGAGCATTCTCTGCAACCAGGTCTTCGATGAAACCCGAGTGGGCGGGCACAGCTGAAAATATGAGTATAAAGGCCAGGAACGAACATGGCAGCCAGTAATGCAATTTTCGATACATACGATTATCTCCCCTGTAGTAAATAACTTTGTATAACGACCAGCAAACAAATATTATATCATATGGGGGTAAGATACATAACTTGACAAACAAATGCAGTTTGAGCTTCAATTAAAGTTCCAGCAGCAATGGCCAGGCGCGTAGCTCAGGGGGAGAGCGCTACCTTGACACGGTAGAAGTCGGCGGTTCGAAACCGCCCGTGCCTACCATAAAATCAAGGGGTTACGGGGTTCCCGTAGCCCCTTTCTTTTGCCCTGAAGCAGATTTGAAGCAGACTGAAGCATCTCCGGCCTTAATCTTGTCCAGAATGTCCACTCCGTACCTAAGAGATTCGGGATAGTGATGGGCATATCTCATCGTCATTTTGATGCTCTTATGGCCCAGTAACTCCTTAACCGCATAGAGGTCTACCCCTGCCTGAACTAGTCTCGTGGCAAAAGTATGCCTCAGATCGTGGAACCGAACATGGTCAATGCCGGACTTATCACGGGCTGAGTTGAATGCCCTTCTCAGATTGCCAGGATTTATTTTCGTCCCCGCCTGTGAAGGGAAAACCATCCCTGATATATGTCTGATTTTGCCTTTGGAAAGCAGAATGTTCATAGCCGCCTTATTGAGTGGTAGCGTTCTCTGCTCTCCATTTTTGGATTTGACCACGATAAGAGTTTTCCGTACCATGTCTACATCTTGCCACTTGAGTGATAGTATCTCATCTTGACGCATTCCAGTATTAAGGGCAAATATGACTATTCCCTTTATCCGGTCAGCGCATTTAGAGACAAGGGCATCTTCTTCGTCAATAGTGAGCCACCTATAATTATTGTCTCGTGGCTGTTCAATCCTGACTTTAGTAAATGGATTGACATCCATCCACTCCCATTCCCTTACAGCAACATTCAAAGTGGCACGGAGCAACTCAAGCTCCTTGGCCAGAGTAGACACCTTGATGCCCATTTCTCGCCTATACTTCTTGTAGCCTGCAATAGCCTGAGGAGTGATCTCAGAAAGGACATGTCCCGCAAAGTACTTGGCTAACTGATTGAAGGTGTCAGTATCCTTCATCACAGTCCTAGGTGCCTTATTAGGGATAGCGTAGTCAGTCATGTATCGCTCTCTAAGCTCCTCAAATGTTCGATGTTTGGACTCAACTTTGAACCACTGCCCCTCGTGGACATCGGCAAGTACCTGTGCATATATACGCTCAGCCTTGCGTTTGTTGGTAGTTCCTGTCGAGCGTTGAATCCGTCGGTTCTTGTACGTGATGGTTAAATGGAAAACTCCATTCTCCCTCCTATATAGCCCCATATACTTACTCGCCTCCTTTTTCGGGGCTTCCTGCTTGGATACATATATTGTACCCCTCTCGGGCATCCTTTTTACAGCCCTGAAGCCAGGCAGAAATGTCCTCCAGATCGAATCTAATGGTCCCATTTAGGCGTATGTGAGGGATTTGCTCAAGCTCTACCCATTGATATATTGTTTTTTCCTTGACATTGAGAGTCTGTGAAAGTTCTTTTACGGTTAACAGTTTCATGCATTGGATATTGCAAGATGGATGCCAATCATTTTAATTTTACTAACTGGTTGAATTATTGTTATTTATTGCACAGAAAGTAAAATGAAAATAATATTAATATACGAATTGATATCTTCCCAATTAACTGATTAGTTATTTCTCATCAATTCTTCTTGAGTGAGCCCACACCTTTGCCCATTGCTGTTTTAAGTTCTTTCATTACTGTTGGATATTTATATTTAGGGCCTTCGGCATTTACTGCTTCTTTGATATTTGAATATTTCTCAAGTGCTAATAATACTCTTTTCTCTACTATCCTTGCTTTTTCCTTTTTGTGACATTTATCCACAACCTTACAGATTTCACTTAGCTGTATTTCTTCAAGGTTGGAACCGCGAATTAAACTATTGCAATTCAGGTGAGGTTTATCGATATTATTTATTATATCAAGTTGTTTCGAGGTTATAGAACTAAAATGTACTTTGTTTAATTCCACTCTTTTTAAAGCATATTTAAGAATATTTTCGAGTTCACGATAATTACCTTTATACTCATGTGACAATAGTAAGTCCATGGCATCTGTTAATATCATAAAATTGTTGCCTTGAAGCTTCAATTTAATTGATAGATAATTTAATACTTTATTTATTATTCTGTCTCCGTCTTTAGATAACACTTCATTTAAAGTTGGCAATTTAATGCAATCAGGATATCCAAATCGGTATATAAGATCAGGCAAGACATCTTCTTTAATAATATTTTGAGGCTGTACAGCTGCAATAAATCGTATGTTTAATTCAATGGGTGTAACAGAGCCAACTCTGTATAATTTTTGCTCCTCCACTACCTTTAACAATTTTGCCTGAAGGTTTTGTGGCATTTTGCCTATTTCATCTAAAAAGAAGGTGCCTTCATTGGCTATTTCAATTAATCCAGGTTTATTCTTAGTTGAATCTGTGAAGGCTCCCTTTTCAGATCCAAATAATTCACCCTCAAGCAATTTGCTTGGAATTGCAGCGCAGTTTATTTCTCCAAAAGGCTTCGAGGCTCTTGAGCTCAAATTGTGTAATGTATGTGCAATAAGTTCTTTGCCAGTTCCTGTTTCCCCAATTATTAAAAACGTATCATCAAACTTAGCATTTAATAATATTTCATCATATATATTGTTTGGTATCATTTTGGAAGATTTATGTATTACTATTTCACCATTATGCTCCTCTTCTTTTTCTATCATTACAGAATAAGGTAAAATATTATGTAGTCCCGCTACTGAAATAATATCATTTGTAAAATCATGCCCAAGAAATATACCATTCTTTATTTCTTCTGCAAATATCTTAAAAAATGCCTTCTTTACTTCTGATTCATATAAATTTATTTTATATGAAGTAATTTTGCCAAACTCGAAGAGCTCACGAAATTGATTCTCAGTCACCTTGTTAAGTTCTTCAATGATTCTCTGGTTATCGTATTTTTTTTTCTTTATTCCCTTGTATTCTTTAAGAGCATTTTTTAATAATATTTCATGAGTATTTCCATATTTACTTGTAAGTGTTTTTTCTAAGAATCTAACAGGAGCTTTCTTATCGTAGTACGTGACTAGAAGCATTCTATTAAGAACAATTAGATTAGTTCTTGATGAAAAACATTCCCAATTATTATGAAGAATCTGTATATCGTCTGGAAGGTATTGATAATTAGCATGAAGCTTTTTTAGGTAGTCTGATGTATAGTTTGGGAGAAACGTTTTATCGAATGGAAATCTGTGGTATGGATTGGTGTGGTATGGATATTTAGAGATTAAATTTTTATGTATCTTATGACACAGTTTTGGGTCTTCGAGCAAGGTATTTAACCCTGATAAATTGCATGGATCAACTGGTATATTGTCGTACTTAAGTGCTTTGCATAATTCATCTATAGAGTACCCATCAATAAAATCTTCCTCTATAAACTCTGATGTACCTTCGTAGAATATGTGAAAATCACCCATTTAGATCCTCCAGTCATTATTAATATACTTAAAAGTATATCAGAAATAGCCTAAATAGTTAATTGATAGTTTATATTTGGTGAAAAATTCAATAAAATCAACCATTAAATGTTGGCACGCTTCCTGCTTTAGAGATCGCGATAGTGTTGCTAAAAACGAATAAAGGAGGTCATCAAAAGCGACAAGATAAGGATCCGGACCCCGTCGTAAGCACCATCTCTAGGTGGGCGCATGAGCCTAGGCAGCCTGGAGACTTAACTCAAATAGAAGTAATAGAGGAAGGTGTTGAAAAACGTCACCGGAGCAGTATGCTCAAAAAAGTAAGCATAAGGAGGACTAAATGCCCGAGAAGAATACAGCACAAGACATACAGCGTTTTAGCTTTGACAGCACCAGTGTAGAGGATCTGGTACAGAACATTTCTGACAATGATGGAGAGTATCTCAGCAACCCTGAGGTACTTGAGCACATTGATGCCTTCGTGGAGTCAGCATCTGAGGAAGGTGTGAATATTACCGAGAAGCTAGAGGAAGGGAAGTCCATATTGATGGACTATGTGCAACAGGAGCAGATGTCACATAACATCCAAATCGGAGTATTTGGAAACTATGCAATCCGAGTTGGAAAACTCCTCCATATCATGAAAGTTCTTGTACGCAAGAATTTTATGAACTGGGGTGCTTGGGCACAGGTAAACCTTCCTTTTATCTCATCAAGAACACGTCAGAAGTATATGCTCATAGCAGAAACAGAAAATGCTCATGAGTATGCCTTTCTTGGTGTGGAGCGTTTAGCACATTTAATCGCTGAAACAAATGACAGCGATGAGGACAATCCAATAAGTACCTTCCTCAGTAATCACAGAATTACTTTCGAGCCGGACCAGGAAGGCGGAATCGCAAGATTTAAGTTTGACGTAGACTTTGCTCTGGCTGTCAACAGAATAGCCAAGGCAGATGTGACCATTGACTCTAGCATTGTCCGTAATGCAATGGTCCAAAAGATCAGCTTTGATAATTCGCTTATCAAAGCTCTTGCCCTCCTGCAATCACGAGGAGCAGACCAAGAACAGTATCTGCGGGAATTAACAGAGAACCGAGGGAAACGCCCACCAAGTAATATCCTTGAGGGAGAATCCTTTAAGCGTCTCACGGTTCGCTATGTGAAAAACATCGAGACTGTATTGTCTGACCAGGCGCTACTGGCATCAATCACTCCTGAGGACATTGCAATGCTGGATGAGAAGTTGACAGCCCTCAAGGAGAAGATGACTGCAGCAACAGTATAAACAATATGGGGCTCTCCTTAGGGGGAGCCCCATACTTAATACAAGGAGTAGACATGAAAATATTTCAAGCCTCAATGGAACCAGAAGTGTTGATGCGTTACAGCGAACTATTTCCCGACAGACGAGTAAATGTTCTTTTGTCATACGCGATTTCAAGGGATAATAACTGGTTTACGACAAAAGCAAGGGATATTGTTGGTGGTTTGATTCTTGATTCTGGCACATACACATTTAACTATAGCAAGCAAAAAGAGAATTTAGGTGATTTGCTTGAAAGGTATAGGGCATATCTACAGGAGTTCGGATCAAGTTATGACTATTACATCAACTTTGATGATGATTTTTCAAAAAATGGCTTCAAAGTCAACTTTGATAACCAAGAATATTTAGAAGCCTATGGGCTAATCCCTGTGCCTGTTGTTCATGATGTCAAGGGTGATGAGGTGGATATATATTTAGACAAGGGATGTCCAATCATAGCTATTGGTTCTAGCGAGGGAAGTGGTCGAGAAGTTCTTAAGCCAATAGTCGATAAGATTCATCGTGCGGAGCGAGAAGTTCATATCATGGGATCTGCAAAAGTTGATCTCCTTATGAATCTGCCTATTGAATATTGTGACTCAAGTAGCTGGGCGCAGAGAGGAGCATATGGGGAAGTTGCGATCTGGGATAAAGCAAGTAATATTCTCAACAAAACGCTCAAATTCAATGAACGTAAGATACTTACCCATCCAGATAGGGATTTACTAGAGGATTATCTTTGGGAATATTTCAAGATGAATATTCAAGATATTCAAGGGTCACACAATCATTTTAATAAAAAAATAGTAAACCTCCATTATTCTTTGGAGCTTGAGGCTGCTATAACGGGAAAATGGCTTCAGTAAACTAAAAAGCGCAGCATACGGCGCATTTAAAAAAGGGGGCGGCTTCGGCTGCCCTTTTTTCATTTCCTTCAGTTCCCATTCAATTCCAACATCCTATGAAACTTAGAACAAATAATAAATTCAACCTAAGGAGATATAAAACTATGTCAAACAGTCCAGGAGTGCCATTAATGCTTACAGTACCGGAGAAATACAAAAACATGCTTCATTTGATTGCAGCACAGCGTGTTCTTGATAATCCAGAAAATAGATCCACAGCAGCAGGCGTGGCAAGAGAAGTATTGATTGAATATTTATTAGGCATTGAAGCTTTTCATGAAGATGAGCTTTCGGGGGAGGAATAACTATGAACAAGCAAGGAAGAAAGCCTATTCCTGTTTTCGTTATCGAAGAGCATTTAAAATTTCTAGAAATTGAAGCGTATGACAGGAATCGCTATAGGAGAGACGATGAGGAGGAATGGACTCCATATGATATTGCCGCAGAAATCTTCGATGAATACTTCACATTGGGGAAACGTGCATGGCGCGAGAAAGCAAAAGAGATTGGAAAGAAGAATATAGAGAAGCAGTAGTTCATAGCATGCGGGAGTCTTGATAGTAGTTTCAGGGCTCCCACTTGTCCCGCTAGTCTGCCAGTTTTCATCTCAAATTCATTTCAGATTTATTGAGAACAAATTAATATCAAATAACTTTTCAGGAGGTATTCATTTATGAAACCAAAACGTTTAACCCGTGGCGTTACATTTACAGCAACAAATGAAATGCACACACAGCTACACAAAATTGCAAAAGACGAAAAACTTGGACTTGGAGAATTGATGCGAATGATTGTTGAACAATATTTTCTCTCCAAATCAAAGGAACAATGGAGGATAATGTAATGAGCACACAAATAGACTGCACAGTAGATTTAGATGAAGTTTTTAGCAAAGACATAAACTCTCAGGATAATATGGATTTTGCTTTGGCATACGGACAAATTGGTTTTTCTGTTATTCCTGTGCATTATCCTGACAAAAACGGCAGATGCACCTGTAAGAAAGCAGATTGTACTAGCATAGGAAAACATCCTGCTATTATGGATTGGCCAAACAATTCAACAAATAATCTTGAAACATTAGCCGCGTGGTGGATGAAACAACGTGATGCAAATGTCGGCATTGTAACAGGTGAGAAATCAGGAGTATTTGTTCTAGACGTTGACCCAAGAAATGGAGGAGATAAATCTCTCAAGGATATAGAAGAGAAATATGGGCCTCTACCTCATACTTTAAAAGCATCTACAGGCGGAGGAGGAGAGCATATATATTTTCAATATCCTGAGAGTGGATTTAAAGCACCAAAGGAAATTGCACCAGGTTTGGACATCAAGAGTGATAGAGGCTTCGTTGTTGCGGCACCATCTTTACATGAAAGCGGAAAAAGGTATCAATGGCAAACTCCTCCCCATGAGACTGATATTGCAGAAGCCCCGAAATGGCTGCTTGACCTTATAAAATCCTCAACTTCTAAAAAGAAATCAACCAAAAGCAAAAAATCTACAAATACGACAGAAACATTTCTAAAAGGCAAAAGGAATGATTTTCTTACAAGCATAGCAGGAGCCTTGTGGGAACAAGGCATGAGTAAGGAAGCAGTTCAGGCTGCAGTAATTGAAGAGAACAACAATAAATGTGAACCTCCACTTAATTCATCAGAAGTAAAGGGAATTGTAGAAAGTATTACATCAAGATATGAGCAAGGCACGGGCATAGCAAGTAACGGCAACGACATTGTTGAACAGAATAATAAGTACGTCCGTATTAAAAGAGGAGAAGAGAATCAAAAGATTGTTACTACATTATCTTCATTTATCATTGACCCCATTGAGAGCATATATGTTGATGGCCAGGAATATATAAAAGCAAATCTTATATCGGAAAATGGCTATACAGAAAAGGGGAAAATAATTGATCCAGATGCATGGACATCCAAGCAGCGATTTTTAAAGTTTTTACCAAGCAAGGAATTCACATTTTATGGGACTGAGCGTGATATTCAGCTTATAAGGAATAAATTGTCTTCAAAAGAAATACCTAGAAAGACAGGGTCAAGTAAGGTTGGATTAATAAAGATTAATGACCAGTGGCAATACCTGACGAACGAAGGGGCATTATCGCTGAGTGGAATAAATAGTGACATTATATATATGGGCGGCACTGGAGATTACAACACAAGCATAATATCTCAACCATTTCCCTCTAATGAAGATATTGCTGAGATGCTGTCTGTATATTCTTCATTTAATGACCCATCGGTTGTAGCTCCAATTACTGGATGGGCCACAGCATCATTCTTTAAAGCAAGACTATTCCCTCTCAATAAGAGTTTTCCTATGCTTATGACGTATGGAGAGGCAGGAAGTGGCAAGACTACATCAATAAGAGAAGTAGTATTAGAAATGCATGGATTAACACAGTCCGAGAAAGCTATCTCTCAGATGTCATCATTTACTATGATGATTGCAGCCAGCTCATCAAATTGTTTTCCATTGTTTCTTGATGAGTATAAACCTTCACGACTTTCTGTTAAGCAAAGGAATATGGTATCGGACTATGTCAGAACCAGTTATAACAACCTCACTGGAGACAGAGGTCAAAAGGATTTAAGTAAGCTTGAATTCAAATATGAAGTTCCAACCGTAATAGCTGGAGAGGACAGATTTACAGAGTCTGCTGCAAGAGAGAGAATACTTGAAGTTCAATTCTCCAAAGGCAGATCATCTGAGCATACGAAAAGCTTTGAAAGATTATGTGAACTGAATCTCACATCCCTTGGAAGAGTAATTATGGATTATTGCCTCAAACTAAGTGATGCTGAAATCAGACAATTATATAAAGATGAAGAAGAAATGGTTGATGTAGTATTTAAGGATAGATATAGGGCGAATATTACAATTGGAAGATTTGGTTTAAAAATACTTGATGCCATTTCACTTGAATACACTGGTAACCCATTTACTATTACTGCCGAAGACCTTGAAAAAAGTCAAAAGGCAACATTACTAGGGGATTCGTCTGGACAGAAGAATGTTGTTGATAATATTACTGAATACATAATTCAGATAATAGAGGAAAGTCGTCAAAATTACAGTTTCTCTTCGAATTATAAATTGATGGAAGGAATGCATTACTTCATCAAGAACAATGAATTACGTCTTCATTTAAATTCTATATTCCCCATAATAGCTAAATGGGCTAAGGACCATCATTTATATGGAGATTTCCTTGAAAAAGCTTCATACCTTAGCCAAGTAAAATTGGAAAAATATTATACTGGATTCAAACAAGCACAAATGGTTTCAAAAACAGATAATTCTAAAAGGGTTCTTATTCTTGACATTGAAAAGATGCAGAAGAAAGGCATAGAAATATCAGGATTGAAATGTAAAGACGCAGTTAGAGACAAATATATATCTTCAGTGGAATATAATTAAAAAGATTTTAATAGTTTTTAAAAAGTTTTTAATCTTAAACCATTGTTATTATTAGAGTTTTTAACTTTTTAACTTATTTATATATACAATATATATATATATGGTTCTGAGAAGAAATGTATTTTACAATATATCTGAAATACATATAAATATATATATGGGGTGTAAATTTATTAAAAAGTTAAAAACTCGATATAATTCAACTAGTTGCCCTTAAAAAGTTTTTAATATCTCTACTCACTAGTAATATCTCCTCTAAAGCATGATCTGATATTCCCCATCCTCATGGTCATCTGGTATGAGTTATTGCTCCCACGAGTAAATAGGAAACGCTGGGATGTAATAAATGAGGAGTTCATTCGGGAATTCACAGGGAGGGATGATTTAGGGATTGAGGACTTCTACATATAATGTGCAGAAGTAAGCTTCTGGTGTTCTTCTCGGACTTCAAATCGAATTAACGCAAAAACCCTAAGTGGGCCTCCAGCTTAGCTTTTTTCATAAAACATTGGTAATTAAAGGTAATCAGGCATTCTGGTGATTCTGTATGTTCCTGTATTTTCTGTCCATTGCGATTATTTCTGTCACAATTTGGTCACAGTGTAGTCTAGTAGACAATGGCAACTCAGATAGGATTTGTGGCAAATGAACTGTTTTGATAATTCTAACTTATTACTTCAGGATAGTATGTCCGAAGTTCTGAAACGTAATCGTTCCACGCGAGCAAAATACCATCCAAGCCAGATATAATGACATTAACCTGATGATCGTATATTGAGTCATACTTTTTATCATCCATCATGCCCGCTCTTTTTATCGATATAATGTAGCTCTCCCCCTCTGACACCATCTCCCTTGCGGTGTTTGATAGGTGCTTATGTATAGCTTGTAACAAATTGTCGTGGGTATCACAAATATGTGAATTGATGAATATATTTTCCGGGCGAGCAGCTACCTCTAAATATATCTCAAGCTGGTCAAAATTTCTCTCTTCCTCAAATTGTGGATTTTGACTGCGCCGAGCATACCAGTTTTGTATCCAAGTGGAATTTATAATGTCCCAAAGCCTTTGTGCTGCATGAAAATTTACGTCAGCTCGTAAAGCACCTTCTTTAGGCTCTTTGATTGTTAACTCAAGTGCTTTTTTGAAATCACTGATAAGTTGTGACTTAATCACTTCCTTACTGGTTTTATTGCAATCTGCACTACCGCCCGAGTAGCAATATGTAATCGGCCAGCGGCGATGCTTGAAATCGAATGGTAAATCTTCCGCAGATGAGCCGTTTGCCGTATTAAAAACACCAATCAATCGTCTCTCCCCGATTATTGCTAAGGCATATCCCAGCTCTAATAATACATTGGGATTTGGAGCGGGCCGAGGATCTTTATAGACTAAAGAGGAGTCATATACAAATATGTCGCATGTTCTGATTTTTTCAAGGATGATTTCAACAACGGGAGGGGTTCCTCCTACTCCTTTTGTATCTCTATCCACAATCATAACGATGTCAGATTCTTTGGCAATTTGTTTTACAGCGCGTTTCAAACAATCCTCAATGAAATTGCGATTATATTTAGCTGGTGAATCTGTCTGCCAAGACCAGAAAATAACTGGAGACTTATTGGTCTTTTCTCTCAACTAATACCTCCTAAAAATTAAATTATGATGATTATTGTAACACCTCTTACGAATTCGTTACATATAATTGAAGATTGCACGGATATTGATCTAGCTATTGCAACCAGCTACAAGCATTGACTATTTAAGATGAAAAAGTTAACTTACTACTATTGTGAGTAATCACTAGGAGGGAGTTTATGCCTGAAATATATGCTGGCTCATCTTGGCGAAAATGGGATCTCCATGTTCACTCACATGCATCCCCTGATTCTAATATGGCTCCAAGTGATATTGTAGACCGCATGATTGAACAAAATGTGTCAGTCTTTTCAGTAACAGACCATTTCTCTACAAGAAATGTTGATGAGTTTCACAGCATTGTTGAAGGTAAGCAGAAAGAGGGGATAGACATACATTTTCTCCCTGGCTTGGAACTTAGAACAGACAAGGGAGACAAATCTGTTCATCTTATAGGCATATTCCCAGATATGACTAAAGGAGGCCATAAAGTCACAAGCAAGTTCTTATATGATGAGCTACTTGCAAAAATTGACTGCACAGATACAACACTAATTGATCTTGGTAAGAGCAAGCTTGCCGATGGACTAGGAGACGAAGATTATCTCGAAAGGGGGCAATTAGAGTTCAACTGTCCATTTGAAAAAGCATCTGAGTTAATTAGAAATCTTGGTGGCATTACCATAGTTCATGCTGGAACAAAATCGAATAGTATTGAAGGGGAAATGGGTCATGCAAAATCGGAAGATCCAGAGGAATTACTAAATTCTCTAGGTCATACAAAAGAAAAACTGATGAAAGAATACATAGATGTATGCGAGCTTCCAAATTGGAATGAACCAAGCCAAAAACAAAGATCATTCTACTTGTCTCAATTTAATAAACCATCTATCATAAGTTCTGATTCGCATAAAATAGAGGGGATCGGAGAGAAGTATACCTGGATCAAGGGTGATGCAACCTTTGAATGTTTGCGTCAGGTAAAATTTGAACCCGAGTTAAGAATCCGACTACAAGAAGAAGACCCATCAGAAGTAGAGACTTATATAAAAATAGATTCACTGAGCATAAACTTCCCTGATGAATTGCAGATTAAAGACCAAGAATCCGGGGATATAACTAAGTTTTGTTTGAATGGTAGTTACCAAGTTGGCCTATCAAATAACCTCACATGTATCATCGGAGGGAGAGGTTCAGGAAAAACTTCAATAGCTCACATTATATATAACTTGTGGCCTGAACATGATAAGGGGAAGTTGTCTCTTATTGGATCCCCTCTCGTTAGCCTAAAGTTATTGCCAAGTGCTTTATCTCAAGTCTCAGAGCTTACGGACTCAAGAGTTCCAAATGCAACAGAATTCTTCTTTCAGAACGAATTAGAAGATTTTGCAAAAGATATAAATAAAATGTCTCAATTGCTTAGGCAAAGACTTTATAAGCTTTCATTTTTAGATGGAGATATAAGCTTAGAAGACATTCAGAATGAATGGATTACCCTTAGTGATTCATTTGAGGAACTTGTTAATGCCTATGATGAAATTGCAGATATTGATGCGAATATTGTAGATTATAAAAATAATATAACATCATTAAAGCTTCAAACAGAGGTGATAAAATCCGGTGAATACAAAGATTATCAAAAAGCAATTGGTGAGCTAACAGGAGTAATTTCTAAACAGAAAGCATATAAAACAGATCACGATAAAATAAATAAGCAAATTGATAGTTTGATTTCTATTATTGAAAAGCTTGACTGGTCTCCTGATCAAGGCAGCGCGCTATTAGATGAGTTCAAGGGTGCCGTTAATAAATATAAGGAGCGACTCGAACAAAGCTTAAAGGAATATAGCGAAGAGTACGACTCTGAGGATTATGAAACTAAACTAAATGAAGCTAAAGAGGAATTGAAAATATATCTTGAAAAAAAGGGGCTTGCAGCTGAAAATATTCAAGAAATTGCTGATGCTAACCAGCAAATAAAAGAATTAGAAGAGTCTATCAGGCTTGCTGAAATTGAAAAAACTCCTTACCAAGATGTTTATAAAAAATATGAGACTCTTAAGGAAGATTATTCGAAGAAATATAATAAATATAGTGAACGGATTAGCAAGGTAAGCTTATCTCTTCAACAGATGCTTCATGGTTTATCAATATCAGATAAGGAAATAACTTTTTCTCCATTTGTTGATTACTCCATATTGAAAAGCGAATTAGTTGAATTCATAAAGGAAAGCATCACCTCAGAGGTAACACTTAGATCAGATGCTTTAGAGAGATTAATCTTTGAGGATGAAAGTAAGATTAAGCTTTTTATTGAAGATATAAATAAGCTAAAAGAAACAGTTAATGCCTCACCTTCTACAGGTAAGCATAAGCAGATATTACAGGAAATGATTATCGATGAAGTATTTCTGCATAAAATTCAATTAAGGCTTATGATGCATGCCTATGATGTTAATAACATACGAATGCAAACAAAATTAGGCGCAAATAACCTTAGGAATACTTCTTTCGGCGAGAGATGTGGCATAGTAATATCAATTATTGTTGTTGCTGGTACCAATCCAATTGTAATAGACCAACCCGAGGACCATCTTGATGGGAAATTCATTTCCGAGGTTCTTGTCCCCTTAATACGTAAGCAAAAGCATAATAGACAAATATTGCTTATTACAAGAGATGCGAATGTAGTAATAGGCAGTGACGCTGAATTAATGCATATTATGGATCCGTCAGGTGAACGTTCTAATATAATTCCATCTTCAATAGAAAATCTTGATAACCGTGAAAAATATATATGGATTCTTGATGGTGGGGTCGATGCATTTATGAAACGTGAAAAGAAATATGATGTTTGAGAGACACCAGTACTCTCTCCTTAGGCCGTTGCGAATCAAAATATAATAAAGGCTAAGCGGCCCCCTTTATAAGGGCTTAGGAGCAGTCTTAGAGCTTTGAAAAGTGTCTTAACATCAGTTGATCATATCTCCTGGCCTTTGTTTCCTATTTAGAAGAATTTCCATCACCTTTTCATTCAGGCAATCAGTGAATTTACTTGAATTGAGAATCTGTTGATTTGCTCTTGAAATAAGTATAAAAAAGTTGACTTTGATGGTAGTAATTACTAAACTAACACTACCAGGGTGATATGGCACATCATTTAGGAGGATAATATGGAGATGCATAGTGTAAATTCGAGCGCCATAAGTGCTATTGGTTATGATAAAGAAACAAGACGCATGAAAATAACTTTTAAACAAGGAGGAACATACGACTTCTGTGGCGTTCCTGAAAATATTTTACAAGGGTTGCTTTCAGCGAGTTCTAAAGGTACTTATTACAATGACCACATAAGGGATAGATACTCGTGTTAGCGATAAAAAGTGATGACTAATTCAATCACAGCTTCAATGCTTTACAATTACACTCGATGCCCTCATCGAGTCAGCTTAGACCTCTATGGTGATCCTGCAATGGAGGATGAAATTAGCGTATTTGTCCAGCTTCTTTGGGAAAAAGGTAATGCATATGAAAAAGAAGTAATTGAGAGCTTGAAAGTTCCCTATACTGATTTAAGCTCCTTATTTGGTGATGAAAAAGAAAAGGCTACTATGGAAGCAATATCTCGAGGAGACGATTTAATCTATTCAGGACGAATTAAGCAAGATATTCTATTGGGTGAACCTGATCTTCTTAGAAAACAAGGCGATGGATATATTGCTGGTGATATTAAAAGTGGAGTTGGTGAGGAAGGAGGATCGGATTTAGACGATAGAAAACCTAAGAAGCATTATGCAGTTCAATTAGCGCTCTATACTGATATTCTTGAAAAATTAGATCGCTGCTCTGGTCGTGCTCCATTTGTCTGGGATATTAATGGTGATGAGATCACATATGATCTTGAAGAACTTCAGGGTAAGAGAAATCCAACATCTCTCTGGTCTGTTTACCAAGATAATTTAATCCAAGTCCAACGCATTAGCTCAAAAGAAGTCACTACATCCCCTGCTTATTCAAGCATATGTAAACTTTGTCAATGGAGTACTGCCTGCCAGGATGACTTAATTGCAATGAGTGACCTCAGTTTAGTACCTGAACTTGGACGAGCGAAACGTGACACTTTATCACCACACTTCAGTAATCTGAATGAATTAAGTGATGCAGATATCGAATCATTAATTAAAGGTAATAAAACAGTTATACCAGGGATTGGCCCGACAACTTTAAGAAAGTTTCAGACCCGTGCTCGAATGCAATTAAATAATGATAAACCTTTTTTAACTGAATCCGTTAATTTCCCCTCATCAGATATAGAGCTTTTTTTTGACATTGAGACGGATCCTATGCGAGATATTTGTTATTTGCACGGATTTGTTAAAAGAGATCATCAAGATAGTACTACTGAGATATTTTATTCCTTTTTTGCAGATGAACCAGTTCCTGACGATGAAAAACGCGCATTCAAAGATGCTTTAAATTTCATTCGAGATACACAGCCATGTATCATTTACTATTATTCTAAATATGAACGGACAATATGGAGAAAACTTCAGCAACGTTATCCAGATGTTGCGTCAGAGGACGAAATCGAAGTTATATTCTCAGCAGATAATTCTATAGATTTATACTACGATGTTGTGAAACCAAAGACAGAATGGCCAACACGCGATTACTCAATAAAAACATTAGCATCCTATCTAGGTTTTTCATGGAGGGATACAGATCCATCTGGTGCATCATCAATTGAATGGTATCATAGATGGGTCGATAGTAAAGACGCATTAATTAAAAAAAGAATCTTAGAATATAATGAAGACGATTGTATTGCAACAAGGGTTTTATTAGACGGTATTAGAAGTATATCTTAATTATTAGCCAGTTCTCTTTATACTATAACCATTAGATAAACCATAAGGCAGGCTACTCCCTGGAATCTAGTCCGAAGTTTTAAAAGTTTCTACATATAATCCGCATGACCAATACGAGGATTTCACCTATAAAGCAACATATTTGATATAGTTTAACTTACAAACCGTGCGGTGTTAGGGGGCAGGTCAGATAAAATGAGATTCGCGCTTAGTAATGGGAAAAAAACTGAAGCTACCAAAGGAGCTAAAGGAATTTGTCCAATTTGTGACTTAGAATTAATTGCTAAATGTGGAGAGGTCAAAGTTAACCATTGGGCACATAAAGGAAAATCTAACTGTGATTCAAGGTGGGAAAATGAAGGTCCTTGGCATCGCTCTTGGAAAGAACAGTTTCCCATCGATTGGCAGGAAAAACATCACCGTGACGATAGCGGTGAGAAACACACAGCAGACGTAAAAACAAAAAGTGGGTGGGTGCTAGAATTTCAACACTCCTATCTCAAACCTAAAGAACGTCGTTCCCGAAACGCTTTTTATCCAAAACTAGTTTGGGTTGTGGATGGACTAAGACGAAAAAGAGATATAACACAGTTTAAAGAAATTCTAGATGAAAGCAAGCTTGTAAGTACGGAACTTTCCATACGACGAGTTAACTTTCCCGAGGAATACAGCCTTTTGAAAGAATGGCAAGATACCAATGCTTTGGTATTTTTGATTTTGAAGGAGCGAAAGAAACAAAGAAATCATTGATATGGTTTCTATTTCCTAGAATATCAAATAGTGAAGCCTACATTTCAATTTTATTACGGGCTGAATTTATCGAATTGCATAATAAAAATGAATTTGATGAGTATCTAATTAAATTGAATTTACAATTTCACAAAGAACTGGCTAGCAACAAACAAATTAAACACGAAAATAATGTAAATAGTCGCCCAAATAGGCAATGGTATCCAGCAAACAAACGACGAGGGCCAAGACGTTTATAGATTTTCCAATGTATAAAAATCATGATTTCTCTTTCATTAATCTATATAGACTTGCTCTTTATATCCCACTGGCAATAATCCTCTTCATGCCCATTGGCCTGCTACTGGGGAGATATAGGAGTCATGTCATTCGAGGATTACCCATAGAAGCCCTCAATAGTAGCTGCCTTTATTAGCTGTTAATTCCAGGAAGAAATCCTCAGCTTGGAATTGGTTACTTCTATGAGGACTCAAACAATCTGGGTATTGCCAATGGTGTGGTGACTACAAGCATAAATCAAATTATACCCCCAACCAGAGTTTTTCCTCCCACGGACATCTCAGGGCGGTCTGGGAAGAGACTATCCCCCCTTCCTAAACTGTATCTTTTAGCCTTTTATTGCCTGCTGTATTGCGACCATCCATCCGTCTTTGTCTGAAACATGGAACATAGTGCTTGTCCCATCTTTTATGAAAACTTTAACAGCTTTCATGAAAGGGATCATACATAAAATATGTGAATACCTGACCTTCTTGATTTCAGCCATATTCGAAAGGTCAATTGAGGTAGTCATTTTTCCTCCAATCAGCGATTCATGGAAAATCCTTTTATTGGTCAAAAATAGACTACCTCCAAATCCAGTAAAAAAAGTGACTGGATAACCACCACCTGAGCGTATAAGTGTTTCACCATCTAGAAGTCCTGTTTTGGGCTGCTTCATGATAATTTCTCCTTTATAGGTTGGCTTTGTTCAGACCCTTTGTCCGATTCTGCTCCTGAGTACGCCTTGTCATTTCATCCATAAAATACGGATCCCTGAATTCAGCCTCCACGTAGACCCAGCCTGAAGGGACAGGCGTTCTTATCGTATAGTACAGTCTTTTCTGACGAGCCCAGGCATTATCTTGCTCGTTCCATTGGCATTCTCCCCAACATAAAGAAATAGTCTCAAGCCCTCCACCTTCAAAGCGCAGTTCCCTTTTGCTGGTAGGGTTCCCGTATTTTGATAGGGCTTTGCCTATAAGCTCTTCTGAGACATTCTCCAGAAGAACGTCCGTTATGAGAATTCTTAAGAAGGCTTTATACACTTTTCTGCCAAATTCATCATTGGTGAAATACACGATGAAGCCATCCTTGTCAATATCATCAAGCCCACCGTATTTATACTGACCAAAATCACCACCGTCCGGAAAGATGAGATTGCCGCCTTCATTGAAGTAGTCACCTGTTCTCCTAATCGCTCTCCAGCTGACATCCTTAGAGCCGTCCATATGTTTTCGAGCAAGCTCAACACTAATGTTCAACCTCTCAGCAATCTGCTCAGCACGAATATTCTCATCACCAAGTTGCTCTATTTGAGGGATTAACTCTTCTTCTCTGAGGTTCTTGTTAAAAACATTCAACAAATCCTGAGGGCTCTTGATGCCATAGTAATTGGCTCCACCTGATGACGCAAAATCTTCGTATATTGCGCCTGCAGCCTCTTCAATTGTCATGCCTAAGTGAATCCCTCTTAGATCGTAGCCTTCAATTGTGGGTTTGTTGGTACTAGTTACTGTTGTTGACGTTTCAGTGGGATTCTCCTCATCAGGTATGAGATTTCCAATTATCCCCAAGCCAATAAAAGCACAAATAGCAATACCAACGATTTTATTCCTACTCATAGACCCTCTCTCCATATATAGTGATTGCCATTTAATGATAAATTAAAACCGTACTATTGTCAAGAATTGATTCCGCCCAATAGTCACTGTATCTTATTTCCTAATTCACTTAAAATTCAATGCATTAGGAGAGTGGGATGATAGGCAAAGATATTTGCAAAAGAATAAGGGACATCCGCATGTCCATGAAGCTTACACAGAGTCAGTTTGCCGAGCTGGTGAACATGAGCGAGGACAGCATAGGCAAGATTGAGCGCGGTGTGACAGTCCCCACAGTGGAAACCCTGAATAAGATATCAACTGCCCTCAAAATACATATCGAAGACCTGCTGCCGCCGTATAAAGGTAAGAAGAAAGGCAAAGCCAAGTCCGCAGCTATTGACGGCCTGGTCACCTACCTCAAGACTCGTCCCTCAGAAGATGTAGAGTTCATCCATGATCTGGCTGTTAGAATACTCGAAAGAGATAAATAGTTCATTCATAGTAAATCTCAGGTATTCCCCAACCACATGGATACCTGACTAGAGATCGCACTCTCACGGGCATCTCAGAGCGTCTCAGGCAGGAATATATGTTATATTTCAAGGGATATGACCAAAGCAGACATCGCAAATAAAATAACCGAGAAAGTGGGCCTACCCCAGAAGGAATCTCAGGAGATCGTCGAGATCCTGTTGGACACCATTAAGGATGCACTTGTTGAAGGAGAGTCTGTAAAGATACCTGAATTTGGTACTTTCAATGTCAGTCAGAAATCAGCTCGTAAGGGTAGGAATCCTCAGACTGGTGAAGACCTGACAATATCTCCTCGCAGAGTGATTAGTTTTATGGCCAGCAATCGGTTGAAGACAAAACTAGAGCAGACGAAAAAAAGGTGATAAGAGGATGCTACAGCGCAACATTCATAAGATTATTGGCAAGAAGATAAGAGAGCTTCGAAATAGCTGTGGTTTAAGCCAAACACAGATGGCATCTAAATTAGGCATCTCGTACCAGCAAGTTCAGAAATATGAAAAAGGGCTTAACTGTCCTACCGTCACGCGTCTTATTCAAATTGCTGATGTTTTTAAGATTGACCCTATTAAACTGATCTTGTCCGAGGGATATAAAGAGAATAAGAAGAAGGCCACACAGCTTGAGAAAGATGAAATTAGCGTTCTACAACTTTACCGAAAACTTCCCCGCAAGGCTCTGAAAAAAGCAGTATTTGAAATGCTACAGGCAATTCTCTTTGCGCAAGGTGATCGAAAGAAGTACTCAGAGTGATAACATATATATTTGCTGACTTCACACTGTAACATACACCTGGCATTTAAGCAGTTCTACATATAGTCCGCAGAAAGTGGGTGTGAAATTCGTCTTCAAGTCAACAGGTATGGCAGGCAGAAATTCTGTTTTTGCTTCAGACCCCGGATTATTAACAGCAATCAACCAATTTCAAGATATGTAACTTACATAGAATTTAACATGGGCAGGTCAACTAAAGGGGGGATCAGTTAGTCTTGACACTGTACATTAACAGACCTTTACAGCTTGAGCTGCCGGTGAATAAAGCACATAGCATTGCGTCGCCCGCGCTCTTCAGTTCAAGCCTGCCGCTGAAGGTATCGCCGTTGCGGTCCAGGTATAACCATTTATTCTCGTTGATAAGCGCTACTTTGTAAGCACCGGGAACCCGGACCTTGAAGTCATGTGCCGCACCCAAGTCGAGACGACGTGTAAGGGGAGAATATAGGTAGGCTCCCGTAGAGTGGAATTTGCCATATATCATAGGGAAGGCCGCGTCAGCGCCCATAGCTCCAGTGGAGGTTACGCTGTATTCGAGTGCCCACAAGAAAGAGCCCTCATCGGAGGCCTTCTTTGCGTAAAGTTGTAACTGGTAATTTCCTTTCTCAGGCAGCAGGACTGAGACTGTGAGTCTCTCACCGTCACGCTGCGTGAATGTGAGGTTCTTGCTTAGCTTTACATTGTCTCTTTTGAGTCTTGCCGATATGACCGTGTCAGACGGTGCCAGGAAGCTTACATCGAGCTGCCCGTCGGCTGTTATCGAGCCGCTCTTGTGGCTCAGCAGCCGGAGACCGTTTGCAAAGAAATGGGATTTGAGATGCACCATATTCTGGAATGCCTCGCGCGTTACACGGGTATCAAGTAGTTGCCAAGAAGAATCTTCAGGAAAGTGGGTGAATATGAATTCTTCCGGTGGCGAGAAGAAGTAGTGTTCGGATAGGCGGCGATTGAATTTCATCGAGTTGTCAAGGTAGCCTGAGCCCCATGTACTGTCTATGAACCTCCACTTGTGGTTGATCTTGACCGCGTTCCACTTGTGGTTGGTCCTTCCATTGAGCTGCATGCCAGCACGATAGCCGTAGCCCTTTGAATACCCGGCTATGGAGACAACCTCTAGCCCTGCCTCCGCAGCAAGCGCACGGAAGAGGCCGGCGTAGCCCTCGCAGACGCCTTTCCTGCTTTTAAGCACGCCCTCTGGGCTCAGGTCGCCGTAATCGCCGGTTTTCAGAGCATATGCGTCATACTCAATGTTGGCGGTGATCCACCTGAAGATGGCCCGGGCTTTGCTCTCATCGTCCTTGAGCCCATTTGTAAGGTATTTTGCCAGAGATGATACGGATTTTCCGCACTGGCCGGGCTCTTAAGAGCGCGCTTGTCCGCTTTTTCGTAGCCAGCCGCCCAAGTTGGTGACGCGGGCAGTGCAAGCACAATTATGAGAGCTAATACTGCTGTGAATCGAGGCATGACCTATGCTATCAGCAATGGCGGATATATTCAAGTTTCCACTATTACAAGAGTACCCCAATTGCCTGTGTAATTAAGGGGCTTACCATTAATTAGAGGTGGATCTGACTTGAAAATCCCCCAAGGAGTCCATTTAGTATCTGCCGTGTCTAAGAGTGGATGTAATTATCTACGTGAAGCAATGGGCCTAGCATCAATGAGAGGTGAACCCTGAAATTCGGACCGGCAGTTAAGGTATAAAATACCGAATGGAGGAGGTTCACACAAATGAGCAAGAACAAGCGTAAGAGGTATTCATCAGAGTTTAAGGCAAAGGTAGCACTTGAGGCACTGAAGGGCGAATCAACAGTGCACGAACTCTCAAGCCGCTTTGGCATCCATCCAAACATGATTTCGCAGTGGAAACGTCAGGCAATCGAAGGCATGGCGGATTCATTCAAGGGCAAGTCTGAGCGTAGCGATGCTTTCAGCGAGTAGCAACTCAAGGAACTCCACGCAAAGATAGGCCAGTTTACGGTTGAAGGTAAAACTAGAGAAGACGAAATGAAAGCTAGGAAGAGGATGCCAAAGAGTAACATTCATATGATTATTGGCAAGAAGTTGAGAGAGCTTCGAAATCAATCTGGTTTGAAGTGCTTTCTTGCCATTTGCCCTTTTTAATAGAATTGTTAACAAATTGTGATAGATCAATCCACACTGGTGGATAGGTTGTATAACCTTCAATTTGTACTTGTGTATGCTTACTAATCCAAGAAGAGGGAATTATTCTAGACATACCAAACCCAAATCGTCTAGATGGAGGAGTGTACATTGGACTCATCAACATTCTAAAACCCTCTGCCAATATAATCGCTGATATTTCATTAATAACATCGGTTGGCACATATTCCATTGGAACGTCACAACTTAATAATGTTGGCATAGTAATAGTCTTGGTCTTAATATGTTCCAAAATATCTTTAAGTTTACCTGTCATAGTACCTAAAATCATGGCGCAGCATAAAAAATATTCGCTTCCGAATAGCAAATGGTGCCCACAAAAGGTTCGCAAGTGATTCTTGTCTATAGCAACAAAAACTCTCTCATCAGCTTCGTCATAGTGGCAATGCATATATTTCAAAATAATAGATATAGTAGCAGGATCAGCATACTGGCAAAGTATCTTCTTTGCATATTCATCTAATTTTTTTATGGATGAAGGAACAATTCCATTTCGATAGTAAGTTTCGACGTTTTGTGGAGAACATGCATGATAAACTCTAATATGTGACCAATGGGCTTTTATAGCTCTTGTAAAATCAACGAGGGGTTTTGGTGAAGATATCTGTTTGCTCCTAAGAAAATTGTCTATCCAATCTTCTTTGCCAATAATCGGGGAAATCTCTGTTTTTTTATCTTCATGTAATATACATTCGCCCCACAACTCACCAATAATATAGTTAAAAGTATTTGACCATTGATTATGATTGTTCCAAATAAATATATTCATTTATTAAATCTCATATTAATGAATCAGGAAGTATTAATTGAGGGTCAAATCCAGCATTTGCATGCTCACTTGAGACAAAACTCTTGTCAGACCAGTTTTCATGAGGGAAATAAGCTCCAAATTCGCCTAAACAATAATAACATGCTTGTAAAGGGACATTAGACCACAAATGTGATTCGATTTCTTCATTTATACTAGGGTTGTTATGTAATTGTACTCCATCATCTAGAATTTCTACTTCAGCAGCTAAAAGTCTGTCACTAGCAAATGCAGCTTGTACACACTTGTAAAATTTCCCCTTGCGAAGGGTATGACATGTTGCTGCTTCACGACAATTCGCATGTAACATTTTTACTAGAGCCGGGTTACTAATTTTATCCGACAGGCTGTTCCAAGCAAAATGATTGCAGTTACGCACATGAAACCATACATTGTATTTATTGGCATATTCATTGAGCAAAGAAAAATCCCAATTATAATTCACTTTTGGATACTTACTAATAATAACGCCGTCAACATAATCCAATGTATCCTGGGATATTTCATTAAGAAGCTTTCCATTTGTCCATAGTTCCAAAGAATCAGCAATTGCAGTGCTTTTAATATCACGCAGAATGTCAGGCAATTCAGGATGCAACAAAGGTTCTCCACCGATAATACGGATTGTTCTTACGTGCATTATTTTTGCAGCTTTCCTTATATCCGTGAGTATCGCTGAAAGAGCTATTTTCCTTTTAGGAATAATACCCATTGCATGGTCGCATCCTTTGCACTGCAGATTACAGTGTTCTGTTACATTTATTTCAAGTGCACTCAACTGAACAAGAGAATTCGCAAATGTTTGTATATGAGATTTAGGAGCTGATTGCTGTGGTTTTTTCCCATGAATTTTACCCTTTTCAATCCCATTGTTGGTTGAAATTCTATAGCGATCCCATTTATTCATCAAGCTACCGCCTCATGTTTTCCTTTGCCTGAATACTTCATTTCTCACCCCAGAGCTTCCCTCAATAACATGTTAGACCTATGCCGACCTTATTATCCCTGTTACTATTGATACCTTCAACATTACAAATCCTTTCAATGTATTTAGTGTTCTTTATTATAGAAGACCCCACATTGAATTGGAAACTAAATCCATCAAATATTCATTTCCATATCAGATACCATTAGAAGAGTTCTGTTGGACATTTTGACAAATAATAAATACTTGCATTTTCTTCATGCAATGTCAGCAAGCGCTCAAGTTGATTTGTGCGTTTCCATAGTAATTTATACTGTCGGCGAAGTTGTCTATCTACAAGTATTATTTTCTTTTTTGACATCTTAATAATATTAGGCGAAACTGTATTTATGAATTCTGAAGTTTTATTGTATCGTTCAAAATAACGTGAACGGTAATCCCTTACTTGCATGTCAATTTTGCAGATTTGATGTTTGTCTTCATTACTCATATTTTTTTCTTCAAAACACGGAGAATGTGGATATTCATAAGAAAAAATATAACATAGTTCTTGTTCAACACTTAAATATCTTGTTACACTGTCATGTAATGGACAGATTACCTGCTCTGGCCTAAAGCTTGCAAACGAGTGACATGCATTATATATTTGATAGCAAGTACTTTGATCATTTGTCTTTGAAAGATCACAATATTCATATAGCGATAGAATTCTCAATTTTGACAAGTCTTTATCAAGAAAACCTTCTACTACAGTTAATATAATCTTTAACATCCAAATGCTAAGATCACCACACCACACTCCAAGGATAGCTTCACCGTGCAAAGTGATTTGTCTTATCAGAATAGTTGATATTTTTTGTATTTCTAAAAACAATTCGCTTTGGTTTATGAATCTGCCACAAAATCTCTTAGCAATTTCAGTCGAAAGCAATTCAAATTGAGGGGTTATCCCTAAGCGGGTCAAAGTAATACGGTCTGCGTCCCATATGTATCCAAGAAGAGGATCTCTAGATACCAAACCATCAGCATGGTAATAAATAGCATTATATAATTTATCTGCATCGATTTTTGGATAATAATTTGTAATTATATTTTTAGCTAATTCAGCTGATTCATGAGCATGGGCATTCCCACCGCTATCATCTTGCCGAGCACAATCATGAAGATAACCTCCTATTACTGCAGTTTCCACGCAAGTATTATTTGAAGCAGCAAATCGACCAGCTAAGTAAGCAACCTGTCGCAAATGATTAATGCCATGTATTTTTGTAGCAGATGGTCTGCAATGTGATCTGCATTGTTGATCGACCTCATTTACAATTTTCAAGATTGACTGTTTCAATTATTTTTATTCCATTTACGATATAATCTCATGAGATTTATATAAGACTGCTCTCCTCTTGAATCTTGTACTTCTTTAATATATGGTATAAGTCCTTCAGACATTCTCAGAATAAAAGTGCCCTGGAGTTTTTTAGCCATATTCTCATCAATGATACCTAACTTAATTCCTCCAGCGATATCGTCGCAAAACCCCAATATAAACAATACTGACTCATAGAGAGTTTCGTCTTTTTCAATATTATTCCTATTTATTTGATTCTCGATATTCCCAGAACTTGCCATATCTAATAATTTGCCAACTCTTATAACATGTCGACTTGTTTCAGGATAGTTTGCAAACGCTTGAATCTTGTCAATTGTCACTTTTAATCGGAATTGCTTAAATGCAAAATAAATAGAAATTAATGCAATAATTAAAGGTAGAAATTTATGAGAATTATCAACATATGAGCCTTGCCTCATCCAAAACCAAACAACTATAAACAGAACAACAAGCATTAAAAAGTGAGTGAAATATTTCTTCATCTAACACCTCCTTGAATTTTATTGAGAAAGGAATTTATCTCAATTTCTATTTTATCATACATGATGTAAGGTGAAAGCTGCATAACAAGGTGTCGTTCACAAAAAGATTCAGAAACAGGACAGGAGCAATAAGGATTATACAGAGAAAACACAGGCTCTTTGTAAAGTGGAACTTTTAGGTAACGAAATAATCCAAGTTTTCTGCCGCATATTTCAGCGAAATCACGAGTTTCAGTATTATTAAAGATCAAACACAATTTATCCAAAACAACATTTTCATCTGATCTTATAGCTTGAAAAACAACATTAGGGGAAAGTAACTTGCGAATGAAAGAGGCAATAGCCATTCGTCTGCTAATGATCTCATGTTGATAAGTCAATTGTGTAAATATTAGTGCAGATTGAAATTCACTCGGTTTATAATTAAAGCCCTCAACTTTTACAGTCTTGTCATTATTTAAAGTGTCCATTCCATGGTGTCGATATCTGCGGCCTAATTCAAGCGTGTTGATATTAGACAATATTAAAGCACCACCCTCACCGGCAGAAATTGTTTTGGATTCAAAAAAGCTAAAACACCCAGCATGACCATATGTACCAACCCTTTTCCCTTTTAATTTTGATCCGAATGCTTGAGCACAATCTTCTATTAATATAATCTCTTGCTCATTACAAATATCAGCAACTTTTTCTATATTCCCGGATACTCCAAATAGATGGACATAAATAACCGCTTTAGTGTTCTTAGTTAAAGCCTTCAAACACGCATCTGGGTCTAGAGTAAAAGAGTCTGGGTCAATATCTACAAAAACAGGTGTTGCTCCAACATAAGTAACAGCCAAAGCAGTTGCTGGATATGTGATAGCCGGTAGAATAACCTCATCACCTGGCCCTATCCCAAAGCATTTCAAAGCTATATGAAGAGCTGCTGTCCCGCTATTTAAAAGCAAAGCCTTTTTATCTGGATATATTACTTCAAGGCACTGTTCAGCTTTTACTAGATATTTTCCTGAAAACATACTAAGGTTGCGAGTTTCAATGACATCCATAATCGAATTTTTTTCCATTTTTCGCCATGGTTGTTCTTCTATATCCATTTTTTACCTCCTAAACAAAACTATTTATCACTTGATGGACCATAGAAATGCTCATAAATCTTACCTGTTTCTGGTGGTAGGATTATGGATTGAACATGTATTCGTTGACATTTCATTATTCCAGAGATTATGCCAAGGGGATGTGGTGATTGCTTAAAAAACGGGATTATATCTTCAATTAGAAATCCATTCTTTATAAGATATCCCTGTACTACTAAAAGCATTTCACGGACTTTCAAAGGTAATGAAGTAAACGGCACGGCTATAACTCCCCAACTAGCATGTTGACTGGATAGTAAAGTAAGTCCCCAATAAAGGAAAAGTAGTATTCCCGATTCACTATAAGGAGGATCAGAATAAAAAGCGTCAAACTGACCATGATAATTAAGTGGTATTCCGTCCCGCATGTCAGCTTTAACAACAATAATATTCAAAGACTCACGTTCTGCAATCTCCGTAATTGCTGATGCTACTCTCGTATCCGCTTCAAAAACTGTGATAGATAATTTTGGCAATAGTTTTGATAGCAATAACGAATGAAAATCATCATCTCCAATAAAAGCAAATGAGGATTCATCAGAGATGATGGACAAAAAATATGCTATGTTTAAAAAAGCTTGTTCTGGAACAATAGGTGCTTGATCATATTCTGGCAAAGGTTCGCAACGCTTATCCAAAATCTTCTTCCCCCATTTCTTAAACGAATCAGGAAATTCCTTGTCAGTAATACCCCGACGTACACATTCTTTACAAATACCACTCGATTGTAAGGGATGAAGGGGATCAACATCGGGTAGTGAAGTAAAATCACTAGATATGACGTTAGCCAGCAATCGCAAATCATTATTATTTAAATACTCACGGTGAGAGGCAACCCATTTTGCAAGGGTCTGCTTGATAGCCTCTTCAGTGTTCGTTACATTCGAATTGATTCTATCTGATTCCATATTTCATCCTCATTTTGGAATAATTCACCTATTGCACACATACGACATGGCAGAGGAGGTATAGTAGCAATAAGTGTCTGAACGCGTTTACGTTTTATAGACTGCCAGACATCGCAAATAGAGATTTCTTTTACATTACCCAGACAAAAAGTTCTTCCATTACTTTCGGGATTGTCATCTCCAATACGACAACAAGGAAAAAGGTCGCCATTTGGCCGGATTGTCATTTGCATCCAAGGAATTATACAGGCAGTTCCTCCACGTTTATAGCTTGCTTCATCTCGCGCTGGTAAGGCTTTACCATGTGGAACAATTCCAGGATATTTACGTTGTAATGAAGGCAATAAATTTTCTCTAAAGATCAATAAATCGTTATCTGAGGGTATCAAATTGTCACTCACTAAAAGATGCGTTTCAAGCTCAAGAAAATAAATTTTAGAAACCCCTCTATTTACAAGCAACTCTACAGTTTTTTCAAGTCCTAGTAAAGCTTGATGAGAAAGAACGATATTTACTGAAACAGTAACTCCAGATTTTACAGCTACAGCTAAATTTTCAAGTGCCTTAGATAATCCATTTATTCCTCGAATTAGTTTATAGAGATCGGGGGAATATGTATCTATTGAGAAGGTGATTTCATCAACCATTGGTATCCACGTAGACTTGACAGGATATTGTCCGTCTGTAATAACAGTCACATGACTGTTTATTGTGGCGCATTTTTCAATAATTTTAGCAAAGTCTGAGTGACTGGTTGGTTCTCCTCCTGATAAAACAATCCGGTGAGCAGCAAATTTGCGAATATCCTCAATAATAGAATAAACTTCACTTAATGGAAGAATATCCGGGGCTGTTTTCCATGAAAGGCAGTATTGACAGCGTGAGCGACATGATGAAGTAATTTTAATAAGTGCCGATATGCCTGATTCACTCACATGACACACATTATATTTCATTTTTTTTACGATTTTCCACACTTTGTCCATTTTAGAATACTCCCTCTATCAACTTAACAGCTTCGCTCGTTCCACAACCCCCTAGAGACTTATAAAATTCCATTTGAGCATCAATCATGGGTTGGATATCAGTTTCACTTTGAAGCACATCTCTATATGATTGTACTATAGCAGGGATAATTTCTGTATTATCTAACGCTTTGGATATAAAAGATTCAACTAGCTGAACACCTTCTTCTTCTGGAAGTTGGTTTGTAATAACCGAAGGGAAATAATCATCCCAGCATGAACCGGAAGCTGTCAATCCAAGACAACGAAATTTTCGTAAATTCATAAATTGGCTATAGTTTAATGGAGGAAGAAACAATGTTGGAGTGGAAAGGTGAAAAGCTTCAAATGCTGTCGTCAATCCCGGAATCGTAAGCAACATAGAGGTTGATGCAAGGTGAGTTAAAAAATCTTCATGCGAAAATGTATTGATTTCGAATCCCTGTTCCCTAAGATCTTGTAAGTTACTCAAACAGCGAGGCCCAATTGAAATAACCTTCTCATCAAATTCGTTTAAAGATAAAAGTTCTTCAGCAAGTTTTCTTATAAATAATGATAATTTACTAAAATCATTAACATATGGATAATCTGCTCCACCAAAATTAATAAGAATTGAATTTTTAGAACATTTACTGCGTTGTGTCATTTGAGTTGATACAATTGGACCAACCAAATAAGCATTTGACAAATCATTAGTATTTTGTAAACGTTCTTTTTCTCCATTAAAAGACTGAATAATCAACAAGTCACACTTTTTCCATGCAGGGTCTAATTTATCCCACATATAAAACAAACTGTCGATAATAATCAACTTACATCCATGTTCTATCGCTATTTTACTAAAAACAGGATTCATAATGCTTATCACAAAATCATAGTCAACAAAAGGAACTGCATTTGATATATTTGCTGGCAACGTTGTATCACACTCAATAATCTGTTCAAATATCTCTGTTTTCTCCACCAAAGAAAGACTACAGCCAGAACCTATAAAATGTAGAGAATGCTGCAATTTCAGTATTTCGCATAAAGATAATAACTTGCTCACAGGACCAAAACCAAAAGAAACCGCTTCGCAAAGAATTTTCATAGTTCTATCTCTTGTTGCATCAGTGAGTTATATATAATATTAGAGAAATCACAATGTCCAGCAGAATAAGGGGAACATTTGTTACAACAGCAACATTCCTCCTGCCTTGTCTCAATACCTCTATGTGGAATGGAGTTACAGTTAAACTTTTGATCATTAATATCAATAAAATTGACTAACTTATTAATATAGCATTTTGGACTCAAAGGGCTAACTTTCAGTATTTGAATTACTTTTTTAGCATCAATACCTTTTTGTAACTTACCTTCAACAAAATGTTTAATATTTAGAGCTGCACACCTACTTAATACTTGAAATACAAGATTATCAAGATCACTTTCATTGTGCATATAATCTGGTGTTTTCATTGGAATTAGGTTAATTATTTCAATACTATTTTTTTTCAGCCAGTCGGGAATGTGTAGTATGCACTTACTATTAAGAGTTGAAACAATTACATTAGCAACAATATTGTTTTTGTACGAAACGGGGATTAGTCCCAATTCTCTACCACGAATTTTAATTTGCTCTTTATTATAGGGGGAGTCTATTGATAAAAAAACACGACCAACTCTTTCATGAAGCGATGTGGTATTAGAGAAAAGAGTACTATTAGTTATCACACTAACGGACAGATTTCGATGTTTTACTTCCTTAACTATGTTGCTGTAATGTGGATGCAAACAAGGTTCGCCCCCTGTTAAACGAACCTCAGTGTTTGGCCAACTTTCCAATACGGAATCAAGATGATGAATAACTGTAGACAATGGCATATGGCGTTTGGGCTGTTTCCACAAATCACACATAAGACAATGAGCGTTACATGCAGTTGTAATTTGTATAAATGTTACATGGGTAGAGCTGTTTCGCATTGAAAACCCTTAATTGCTTTTAACACTTCTGGCATTTGTTGCACATTAACTATTTGAGTTATTTGTCCAATACCTTCGATAAGGGGCGATGGACATGGCTTTTTATCTGAATTTACTAGGATGATTGGCTTGTTGAAAGCCGATGCCCATCCCAATTCGACACAGACGCCATATGAATTGTCGGACATAATTGCCACTACTATATCGCATTGTGTCATTTCTTCAAAGTCAAGACGAGTACACAATTCCGAAGACATCAACTGATCGCCAAATTCTTCTCGTTCATGTGCCGAAAAGACAGTGTACCCGTGTTTTCTTAACATTAATAACAGTTGTGTTATCTGTTCAAAAGCGTGAGAATCAAAACCATCATCCTTCAGGTAACGAGTGAATGGGGCTGCTAGAAATATACGAGAAGAATTATTTGGTATTGTTATGTGTCGGAACCAAGACGCACGCCAATTACTTGGTTGAAGAAAATCAAAGATACACTGCTGTACTGGTACATGATCCATCTCTGAGTTACATAAATATATGTTTATACTAGCATAATCATATTCAGGCCATGCTGTTAATATGATATGGGACTCAGCAAGCAGAGCGACAGTGGTAAACCCGTGCTTAGTATATGTGGTGCAATGCACAGCACATACTGTGGCACCAACACGCTCTGCTGCACTGCGCAAAACCATAATACTTTTTTGTGCTGTCTCAGAGGAAGCTAATTCTTGTTGACATCCATACACATCTAACACTAGCTCCTTCACATTATGACGGTTATCATCCTCCACTTTAATATTCTCCATTTCAATTGACCTACCCCTTATTGTCGTACGAATTTAAAATTTACTTTACCATAAATTAAATATATTTGGGACTAATAGTCTGCAACCTAGCAAGGCTTTCAAATACTCTGGATGCATCATTTTGTGTGGATGCGCTGGAGGAAGCTTTATCGAAATATGGCACTCCTGAAATCCTCATAAATATCCAATTATTCAGTCATATAAACATTTTCCATATATATTAATTACCAAGTATCCAATTTGCCGTATTTCCCCTTCCCAACCGCCCTGAGAGACTCTCTGCGGGGTGTTCTCCAAAGATGTATCCATAGTTATTCCCAGCACAGGATTAATCCTTAAAAACCATATAAATAGGAGGTGTAAGTATGTTGAACCAGTGTGTCTTGACTGGCAATCTGGGCAGTGATCCAGAGATTTTCTATTCATCAGAAGGCGACCCTATTGCTAACTTCAATCTGGCATTCAGAAGTTCTCGTAAGAAAACTGGATGGATCAGGGTTAGTGCTTTCGGTCACATTGCAGAATTAGTAGAGAAGTATCTTCACAAGGGGGCAAGGATAGCTCTTATCGGAACCCTTGAGGAGAACAAGTGGGAGTCCGATGGGCAAAAGAGAAGTAAGCTTCAACTGATAGCTCGGAATATCGAGTTCATCAAGACTGATGGGCGAGGTTTTGATGACAGCGATAACGATGATGTAGAACCATTCTAACAAGGAGGTCTGGCATGTGAGCAAAATACCATTGGTAGTAATAGAACTCATAATTGAATTGCTTCGCACTGCGCGGGAATTCATAACACGAAAGGAGGCAGATAATGACCACAGCACAGATAGAAAATCGTAACGGTAAAGCACAGGGTCTTCAGGTATACAGGACATCTGAAGGAAGCTGCTTTGTGGCAAGCTCAGAGGGGAAGATAGCATACAAGGTTTCAATTCATGAGGACTTATACATATGTACCTGCGCTGACTTCTCCAGAAACATTCAGAAGGACGACAGCTTCCAATGTAAACATATAATGGCAGTAAAGGATGCAGAAGGCACATATGATTCAATGGAGGAAGTAGAGCATAAGCAGCCTAAGCTCAACCCTGAGTTCATAAAGAATTTGGGTGGACGTGACTATGTCTTGTATCAGGGTCTCCTTGATCTTTCTCACCAAAAGGGTCTCATGAAGCTTGATGTGCATGTAATTCAGTATCCTACATCTGAGAACGGATCTGAGGCCATATGCAGGGCAGTAGCCGAGACAAGGAATGGAGATAGGTTTTCAGACATCGGAGATGCCTCTCCCAAAAATACTAACAAGATCATATCCTCACATATACTCCGTATGGCCAGCACCCGAGCAAAGGCCAGGGCGCTTAGGGATCTCACAAATATTGGCATGACTGCTCTGGAGGAGCTTGGAGACCTAGATAATGTAATTTCTGATACTCCTGCCAAGAACCAATCCAAGAGCACAAGGAAGAGTTCCAAGAAGAGCGAGAAACAGCCAGATCCCATCTCAAAGGGTCAAAAGTCTGACTCAACGAGTAACAAGAGTGATTCTTCAAAGAAGATCCCATCTGGTGATACTGAGTCCACAGACACGAAGGGTGGAGATAAGAACACAAAGCCTGAGAACGGAACTGACCCCAGAATGTCTGAGGCACAGAAGCGTGCTGTAATGAACCTAGCTAAGCGTCGTGGCATTTCCGAAGAGGAATTGGTTGAGATGGTGCATTCCACTTATGGAGTAGAGGTAGAAGCACTTACAGCCAAAGACGCATCTCAGTTTATACGCACTCTCCAGCAGGCCGCCTAGAAGTAAAACAGAGTATCTTTTACGTATTCATCAAGTAGGGGACAGAGTATATCGAGTATAGATATATTCTGTCCCCTTCTAATATTCAAGGAGGTGAAACAGAATGAATCTATCTGATCTTAGAAAAAATCCACACCTATCAGCATCCTCAATTAACACTTATATCGACTGCGGACTGATGTATCGCTTCGGTAAGATTGATCGCCTTCCAATTGAGTTCCAATCTGATGCTATGGAGTTCGGAACTGCTATACACAGAGTACTTGCAGATCACAACAATGTCAGGCAAGGGGGATACAGATACAAACTGATTAATCTGCATGCTCTGTTTACGACTTACTGGGCAGAAGCAGCAAAAGATAACGACAGGATTAAATACTCAAAGGGCAAGAGTTATGAAATTCTGCTTGAAGAAGGCAAAGCACTGTTGACCACGTTTCTCAAAGAACACCCGGATGAAGGTTTTAAGGTTTTGGCCATCGAAGAAGCATTCAGCTTTATGGTTGACGGGATACCTATCCCACTCATTGGGAGCATGGATTTGGTAGAGGAAGACCCTTCTGGAACAATAATCATCACTGACTACAAGACCAGTAGTCGTGCCTATTCAAATAATGACGTAGACATAAACGACCAGTTGACTATCTATAACATGGCAGCAAAGGCAAACGGATTCGCTGACAGGGAGATACTTCTTCGATTTCAAGTTCTCATAAAGACGAAGACCCCTAAATTTGAGCAGTACTACACCGTCCGGTCTGAAGAAGATGAACACATGATGGCAAGAAAGATAAGGAATGTCTGGGAGGGTATCAGCAAGGAAGTATTTATCCCGAATACAGGCCACTGGAAGTGCAAAGGATGTAGCTACAAGTCCTACTGTGAGGACTATCTAACCAAGGAGGCGGCATGAGTACAGATCTGCTCGCATCAAGAATACAGGAGTTTCTGACCATAGACGGCTGGGAGCTTTTAAACATCGCAGAGCTACTTGAGCGCCATAAACCTGAGAAGATCGAATCAGTGCTTTTAGACCTTATCAAATCAAGGATGGACACAGTTAACGACTATATGATTCTGGATGTCACTTCTGGAGAGATAGATAAGGCGATATCCGAGTGGTTCAGGTTTCATATGGCGCTTAGAGAGCTTCAGAAAAACATAAATGAAGGGAGGTGATATATTGACCACGCTTAACAAGGAGCAAGAAGACGCTGCTAGTTTCCTACACGGTGTAGCTACTGTGATCGCTGTCCCCGGATCAGGCAAAACCAGGACGATGATGGAACGCATAGGACGACTGGTAAATGAGCATCAAATAGCTCCTGAGTCCATACTTGGTCTGACATTCACTCGAAACGCTGCCGATGAGATGAGACACAGGTTATCGGGAGTCCTTGGAGATAAGGCACAGAGGGTAACACTTTCAACAATACACAGCTTCTGTAATTTCGTACTCAAGGAAGATGGGAAGACTTTCAAACTGCTAACAGGTAAATATCAGATAATTTTCCTCCGGGCGATGATGAAGAAGCTAAAGATCAAGGACATCTCCATAGGGATGGCATTAAGGGAAATATCTCTGGCCAAGAACAACCTTATACCCCCAGAAGAGCTTCGTGATCTCTACGATGGGGATAAGACAATGCAGAAGGTTGCTGATGTCTACGCCCTGTATGATGAGGAGAAGCAGAGAAAGCTACTCATGGATTTCGATGACCTGTTGATAGAGGTCTGTAGAATGCTCAGAGAGGACGAGTTTATAAGGGATAAGTACAGGACAGTATTTCAGCATATCCTTGTGGATGAGTTCCAGGATACAAACCCAGCCCAGATGGAAATACTGAAGTTACTTATCAACGGTAATGGAAACAGCTCATTCTGGACATGCGGCGATGACTGGCAATCGATATATGCTTTCACAGGCGCAAGCGTGGGCAATATCCTCAGATTCAAGGAGATATTCCCTGAGTCAGAGCAGTATATCCTGAATCTCAATTATCGCTCAACGCCTCAGATACTCAAAGGTTGTCAGAACCTCATATCCCACAATACCAAACAGATAGACAAGACGCTGAGGACTGAAAACGCAAACGGTGATGACATCGTAGTGCTTGAATGTGCTCATGAAGAGCATGAGGCCCTGAGTATAGTAAATGAGATAAATGACCTGGTTGAAAGGAGAGGATATAAACATAAGGACATAGCAGTCCTTTACAGGGCCAATTTTCAGGCGAGAATTCTAGAAGAGACCTTTACACAATACAAAGTCCCGCATTTCATCGAGGCAGGTATCTCCTTCTACAATCGGCTGGAAGTGAAAACATTACTTGACTACCTGAGGGTTATCCATGATCCGAGTACAGTTGAAGCAGATGAGGTTATGACGAATATCCTTAACGTCCCTAACCGATATATCGGACGTAAGTTCATCAAGGATTTGGAGGAGTATGCTGCCAGTGAGGATAAGCACCTGTATGAGGCTCTGAGGACATTCCCAGTGGAGGCCCCATATCTGAGGAAAAATGTGAAGGGGTTTCTCAAACTTATAGACCCCCTCATTAAAGATTCCGATACCCTTGAACCTGCTGAGACAATATCTATGCTCAGGGAGGCTTTGGACTACGACAGTTTCATCACCAATGACGATATCCCAACTCCTGATGACCAGAAGGTACAAAACATCAACCAACTCCATTTAGCTGCCACAAGGTTTAAGAGTATAGAGAAGTTCCTTGAGTATGCCGACACATTCAGTGATGACTCGGTAAACGATAAGGATGGTGTACGCATGCTCACTGTGCACAGATCTAAGGGCCTAGAGTTTCCCATAGTATTCCTTGTAGGGCTTAATGAGAATATCCTACCCAGTAAGCGTGGGGATATCGAGGAGGAAAGGAGAATTTGCTTTGTTGGAATCAGCAGAGCAATGAATCACCTCTATCTCAGTTACTACTATTCATGCCTCAATGGCCAGCAAGCAACCAAGTCAATATTCATTGACGAGATACTAGGTAAGAAGTAGTACGAGTATCTCTCCTGCCGTATAAGTAAGTTCAAGTATCACAAAACCCATACAAGTAAGGAGGAAAGTACATGTCATTTCAGATACATCATTTCCATGGCGCTGAAAAGGTGCTTGAGGACAAGGGGATGCTTGAGGATGTCTACCATATGGTTGAATATCTCGATAGCGTCCTTACAGGTGCAGAGCAGTACGGTCCATTACTCAAGCAGGGGCTCTCTGAGGAAGGTTGGAGGACAGATGGTACTCTGGGTATACTGCCAGGGCGAAAGTATCAGTACAGAGGGTTTAAGTATCGCATAGGAATTGAGGGCAACCTTACAGCTTACGAGTACATCCTTGAAGGATTATTCAGACTCCAGATAGGATACTCCCTTGCTAGGATAGATTCAGGCGTATTGTTACTTAACACCATCCGTGGAGACAAGACTCCATACGGATCCACAGAGGAGCTTCTCACCAATGAAATGGAGCTTCTTGAGTCAGTCATTACCCTACCTGTATCAGTAGTCCTGTTTGACCTCGTCTAAGCAGAAAATTCAAATACGCAGCAAACGGCGCTTATTCTGGAGGTAAACCTATGTCCGAAGCATCAGAAGTAAAGGAATCGGAGAGACTCCACAGCATACTCAGCAAGGGGAATGATGTTGTATGTCCAGATTGCCAGTGTCTTGTCTTTCCTGATGGAGGATGTTTCTACTGTCCGGTATGCGGGTGGTCTCATTGTCAATAACGAGTATGAATAAGGAGGTTTAAGTAGATATGACTACAGCTACTCTGCCAAAAAACGATAACATGACCAACTTGACGAACGTATCTGAGAGGGTTTACGAGATGTCACGTGATTGTCATGACGAGCTTGTACCAGTAAAGGATGTCTCATTCAATGGTCTGGGAGAGGTCAAAATAGGTTCTGAGATACATCCCATGAAACCTATTGCCCAGATGTCCATAGCTACTCGACTGGGGATCCCTCACTATTACCTCAAGAAATGCCCAGAGGAGCTTCAGGCCAAAAACCTCAACTACTGGATAAAACATGAGAGGAATGAGAAATTGTTCTTCAGGTTTGATGGGAACAAGGTAAGGGCAATCTTCACCCCCAGATATGTCCCTGTGGATAATAAGGAGGTCATCAGAAAACTTGAAGAGATGGACTACAACCCCTACACCGAGGTTCAGTGTCACCTGGATTCAGGGTTTATGCTCCTCAATATCCCTGCCCCAGAACACAGCTTCAAAATTCACGGAGACGAGATGACACCGGGGATATCTATCTCAAACTCAGAGGTAGGTCTATCATCCCTTGCCCTTGCAGCATACATATATCGTTTGATCTGTGAGAATGGGCTCGTGACCTCTGAGGAGGTAATGTCAGCCAGGTATCGCCATGTATCGTCCAAGGTGTTAGATGGGTTTGAGTCTGCCCTTGGAGGCATATCGCTGAACATGAACGACCAGAGAATTCAGCTCATGATCTCCCATACCCTTCCGGTCGAGGATCACGTTGAGACATTTGAAAGGTTTAATCGCCAGTATCAGTTAAACGAGGTCGAGAGAAATGCGGTTGAATGGGCATGGCCTTATGAGCATGGAGACAGAATGTTCAATGTAATCCAGACCTACACAAGAGCAGCACAGCATAAGGAGTTATCGGCAGACTCAAGTTATAAGCTTCAGCGCACAGGCGGCAATATCCTGGCCACGATGAACTAACACTATGGGAGTCCCGGTATCTCTATATAAGGGGTATCGGGACATCCCTATCAAGATTGTTGTACTTAAAACAGAAAGGAGGTAATTATCTATGAGCACATGGGCAATATACTCAATTTTAGCTGGAGCAGCATATGGGTTGAGTGCAGTACCAATACGGTATGTCTCTAGTCGTAGCTACCTCTCGGCTCCTTCAGAGTTAATATTCATATTTTCAAGCATTGGAGGATTGCTTGGGGCAGGTATATATCTTATATCAACAGAGAGAGTGGGACAGGGACTATTTATTCAAGGGAATATGAGAGTCGCTATTATTGCAACTGGAGCAGGACTGATTAGTTCAATAGGAAGTCTCTTTGTCATTAAGGCTCTCAGCTATCCTGAATCATCTGTCTCTCATGTTATAGCTACTGTTAATACTAATGCACTCTTTGCTCTTGGCTTCGGGATAATTCTGTTGCGTGAAATTCCAATGGGCACAGAGATTTATAGGATAATTATTGGAAGCTTATTAATCATCGTTGGAGCGTATTTGATATGTCGATAATAATAGTAGTAAAGCAATAAAGGTGTTAATCAGAAGGAGGTCGGAGTGATCCGGCCTTTTTTGCTATTCATTAATTTGTGCCTGCAATAACCTTTTTGCATTCACAATCCGGATCCATAATAAATCCAACCTCTTCTGCAAGATATTTCATAGGATTTCCTTCTTCGTCAGTAATCTCCTCTCCCTTTTCGTTCGTAATAAAGTCTAGATTGTCCTTGCCACTTTCATAATATGCCTTCCATTCATCCTTAGACATTATTATTTTTTCAATTAGACAGTTTTCAATTTCACTCATGTTTTCGTATATATCTTCATAGTAAATATCATGTTTCTGACAGAAGTCATCCTCAAAAAGGAAATCCGTAATCTCTCCAATTAATTTGTGCAGATGTTGTATTGGAATAACATAGGAGTTGCAATTTTGGCATGAGAATGAAATTTGATTACTAATCAATTTATATAAATTGGCTTCTCTGCATACTCTCATTATATTTATGAAATCAAGTTCAGATAAGCGAATATCATAATCTCTTGAGCTCTTTGATAATACTTCATCACTTGATACTAGTATAATTATCCGTTTTTTCATTTTAGCTTTATATGTTCTTGTTTTATTCATTTCAGACGATAACTTTTCCTTATATGTAATATGACACACTAATTAGTGCGGGTCAATGGAAGTCTAGGTAGGGTTTTTATAAATGTGTGGACGGTGTGCAGCGAGAGAGGGTAGGGAATCGGGTATCGGGACAAGCCATATGTTCAAATCAAGGGCAAGCGGGAGGGTCCTGAAAGACGTTAATAAGAAAGAGGTCGGAGTGATCTGGCCTTTTTTGCAGTAAATATTTAATTAATTGGCAATTTTTATTCTTCCCAGCAGGCAAGATATTAATATATAATAAGGCGTTATGAATATTGCGCAAATCGAGAGTAACCTGCAAAAACTCATAAATACTCTATCTAGAGAGACCTTTATATATGATTTACTATTAGCTTATGGTCAACCAAAGGCATCAATAACACGCCTAAAAAAGGGAAACTTGAACCTTTCTAAGATTGATGGTGAAGTCTCTTGGAAGAAGAAAGTGTTTTTCAAAGAAGTTCAAAATGAGGATCTCCACTTAGCTATTTCAGATATAGCTGATGAAATAAAACACGATCAACGTTTTGTAATTGTTACAGACTTTAATACGATTCTTGCTATAGATACGAAAACGCAAGATAAACTGGACATTGAGCTAAGAGACCTTTCCAAATATTACGATTTCTTTTTGCCTTGGGCTGGGATGGAAAAGACACAACATCAGAATGAAAATCCCGCTGATGTTAAAGCTGCAGAAAAAATGGCTAAACTCTTTGATGAAATCAAGAGAGATAACCCAGATGATTCCCCAGAGTTTATTCATGGCTTAAACGTATTTCTTTGTCGGTTATTATTCTGCCTTTTTGCTGAAGATACTAATATATTTAAAGAGAATCTATTTACTTCGTCTATTAGCTCTCATACCCAATCGGACGGCAGTGATTTAAATGAGTATTTGGACAAGCTTTTTGAAACTTTAAACATACCTAAAGACAATCGAAGGGGATTACCTGTTTACCTAAATGATTTCCCTTATGTTAATGGTGGATTATTTGCTAGTGAAGTTGATTCGCCTAATCTTACAAGGCGTTCAAGACAAGCGATTATTAATAGTGGAAAACTTGACTGGTCTCAAATTAACCCTGATATCTTTGGTTCAATGATCCAAGCAGTTTTTTCTCCTGAGAATCGCGGCGAATTAGGAATGCATTACACCTCGGTCCCTAATATTATGAGGGTTATTAAGCCGCTATTTTTGGATGAATTATACAAAGAGCTTGAAAATGCAGGGAGTAGTAATAAGAAGCTTAACAGCCTATTAGAACGCATATACAAAATAAAGATATTTGATCCTGCCTGCGGATCAGGTAATTTTTTGATTATTGCCTACAAAGAACTTCGGAGACTGGAGATGGATATTTTTAAAGCTGGAACAATGATGAACCTCTCTGGCATATCTCTAACACAGTTTTATGGTATTGAAATTAACGATTTTGCTCATGAAATTGCAATGCTCTCGCTTTGGCTAGCAGAACATCAGATGAACGTTGAATTTTTTAATGAATTTGGTAAAACAAACCCTACACTTCCATTAAAAGACGCAGGGAAGATCATACAGGGGAATGCTTGTAAATTGGAATGGAATAATATTTGCTCGCATAACCGAAACGATGAAATATATATTTTAGGCAATCCTCCTTATATTGGTGCACGTCAACAAGATCAATCACAAAAATCAGATGTTTCATATGCTCTTTCTGATATAAAAGGACATAAAAACTAGATTATGTTGCTATATGGTTTTATAAGGCTGCAAAATATATTCAATACCAGAATGCTAGTGCTGCTTTTGTTTCAACCAATTCTATTTGCCAAGGAGAACAAGTTCCTGTACTGTGGCCAGATGTCTTAGATGATAATCTTGAAATTAGCTTTACGCATGAGCCTTTTAAATGGACAAATAGTGCAAAATCACAAGCAGCAGTAATTTGTGTAATTATTGGGTTGCGTAATAAAACAGAGAAAAGCAAGTTTATAATAAACAATGAATTTAAAACAAAAGTCGGTAATATAAATGCATACCTTTTAAATACTGAAAACATCTATATAAATAAGAGAAATATACCTATTTCAAATATAAGTCCAATAAATTATGGTAGCTTTGCTCTTGATGATGGGAATTACACACTATCATTATCTGAGAAAGAAGCATTAATAGCTGAAGACATTAATGCTCTTAAATATATTCGTCCGTTTATTGGGGCAAAAGAATTACTTAATGGCATAGAGCGATATTGCATATGGTTATCTGATGTAGATGATGTTAGTAAAATCAATTCTGATTCAATTAAAGCCAGGGTGGATAAGGTAAAAAAATGGCGAGTGAATAGTGAACGTACAAATACAGTGGCACTTGCTGCTACACCTCACATTTTTGCTGAAATTCGTCAACCTAATTCACAGTATATGGCGTTCCCGACTGTATCATCAGAGAGACGAAAATATATACCTGTTAGGTTTTTAACTCAAGATATAATTGCTTCTAATCAATTGTATGTCATTCCAGACTCAGAAATTTATTTGTTTTCAATATTAACTTCATTAATGCATAATGTATGGATTAAAGCAGTGGGGGGCAGGATAAAAACTGATTATAGATATTCAGCAGCGATATGCTATAACAATTTTCCAGTGACTGAAATTAACAACAATAATAAAAAGGCAATAACTCAATGCGGAATTCGCATTCTAGACGAGCGAGAAAAATATTCTGAACTAACAATGGCGCAACTTTATGACCCTGATAAAATGCCAGAAGGATTGAGGGAAGCGCATAAGTTAAACGATATTGCAGTCGAACGTTGTTATAGAGCTAAACCTTTTGACAATGATAAGGATCGATTAGAGCATTTATTTAGACTATATGAGAACATGATTGCTGATGAAGAAAAGAAAGGCACATTATTTCAACAACATAAAAAACCGCGAAAAAGGAAGAAATCAAATGCCTGATATAGTAAGTGTGACATACAAACAGACTGGCAATAGTCTTAGGACAAATCCATACGGCATGCGAGATATGCAAGAGAAAGCGTATGAATCTCGTGATGCTCAGTATTTACTTTTAAAAGCTCCACCTGCTTCTGGCAAATCTCGTGCATTAATGTTCTTGGCATTAGATAAACTTACTAATCAAGGATTGAATAAGATCATTGTTGCAGTCCCAGAACGTTCTATCGGAAGTTCTTTTGCAAAAACTGACCTTAAGACAAATGGTTTTTATGAAAATTGGGAGCCACATGACAACTTCAACCTTTGCACTCCTGGAAGCGACGGAAGTCAGAGCAAGGTAAAGACATTTCATACCTTTTTAGCAAATAACGAAAAACTATTGATATGCACTCATGCGACTCTTCGCTTTGCATGTGAGGAGTTGGATGAAAGAGAATTCGACAACACTGTTCTTGCTATAGATGAATTTCATCATGTTTCTGCTGATGTCAATAGTCGCTTGGGTGAATTATTAAGAGGAATAATGCAGAAATCGACTGCTCATGTGATTGCAATGACAGGATCATATTTCAGGGGCGACAGCGTTCCTATTTTACTGCCAGAAGATGAAGCTAAATTTACTAAGGTTACCTATAATTATTATGAACAGTTAAATGGATATGAACATTTAAAATCACTTGGAATTGGATATCATTTTTATCAGGGTAGATATACTGATGCAATTATGGAGGTCCTAGATACAGATAAGAAGACTATACTCCATATACCAAATGTTAATTCTGGTGAATCTACAAAGGACAAGCATAATGAGGTTGATTTCATACTTGATGCTATTGGTTCTGTGGAAAAGCAGGATTCGAAAACCGGTGTCATATACATCAAAAGACATGAGGATGGCAGAATTCTGAAAGTTGCTGACTTAGTTGAAGACAGTCCTAAGGAGAGGGATAAAATCGTCAACTATCTCAGAAGCATCAAAACTTTAGATGATCTGGATTTGATAATAGCATTAGGCATGGCGAAGGAGGGGTTTGATTGGCCGTATTGTGAACATGCCCTCACAGTAGGATATAGAGGGTCTTTAACGGAAATAATTCAGATAATAGGTAGAGCCACGAGGGATAGCAGCAACAAAAATCATGCTCAGTTTACCAATCTTATTGCTCAACCAGATGCCGCTGATGATCTTGTCAAACTTTCTGTCAATAATATGCTTAAGGCTATTACAGCGTCTTTATTAATGGAACAAGTTATGGCACCCAACTGGAAATTTAAAACAAAAGTGCCAAATGACGATAAAGCAAAACCTGGCGAAATTAAGATCCGTGGATTTAAAGAGCCCAGCTCAAAACGTGTTAAGGACATACTTGATACTGATTTAAATGATTTGAAGGCATCAATATTACAAGACGATACAATGCTTAAAGCAATGCCTGGCAATGTTGATCCAGAGGTAATAAATAAGGTGCTTATTCCAAAGATAATTAAAGTTAAGTACCCTCAATTATCAGATGATGAGATAGAAGAAGTTCGTCAGCATGTAGTTGTGGACTCAGTAATAAAAAATGGTGAAGTTAAGGAAGCTGGAGACAAAAGATTTATCAGAATGGCTGGTACTTTTGTAAATATTGATGATATTCATATTGATTTAATAGACAAGGTTAATCCATTCCAGAAAGCATTTGAGGTTTTATCAAAATCTGTAACTACAAAAGTCTTAAAGGTGATTCAGGAAACTATTGAAGCAACAAGAATACAGATGAGTTTTGAGGAAGCGAAGATATTGTGGCCAAAGATTCAGGAATTCGTAAAAACATTTGGCAAAGAACCAAGCATAGATGCTAATGATCCATTAGAGAAACGCATGGCAGAGTGTATTATCTACCTGAAAAATGAAAAGAGAAATAGAGCTACTAGCAATGGATAAAGACGAGGTCATAAAAGAAATAATCAATAACGACCCATTAGGGATACTTGATATTAAGCCAAAAGCTTCATCTGTAAAAAGTGCTGATGAGCGATTAATCGCCTCTTTTAATGAAATCAATGAGTTTTACGAAAACAATACTAAAGAACCTGAGCCAAGCGTTAGCAATATATCTGAATATCAGCTTTACTCAAGATTGAAGAGCATTCGTGAAGATAAAAATAAGATGGCTTCCCTTAAACCTTATGATAAATTTAGCCTCCTTAATATTCAGGAAGCTGAAATAAACTCATTGGATGATATCTTTAATAGTGATTCATTGGGCACTTTAAATGACGATGCCGAAGGGTTATTCGAATTTAAACATACCCCCAAGGATTATGACCGTGCCGCTGCAGATTTTGTAGCCAAAAGGAAACCATGTAAGGATTTTGATAAATATGAGGGAGAATTCAAATCTGTACAAAAAGACCTATCAAATTCAAAGCGCAAATTAGTTCAGTTTAAGCAAGCTAATCTTCAGCCTGGAGATTACTATGTACATAATGGAGTTCTATTATATCTTGAAAGTGTAGATATACAGGGAGGTATTCAAGACTTCAATAGTGGCAACAGGTCAAGAGTAGATGGCAGAACAAGATGTATTTTTGAAAATGGCACTGAATCAAATATGCTGTATCGTTCACTATATAAGGCACTTCTTGCTAATGGTAAAACAGTTACCAAAAACATTGATAATATAGGTGAGGATACTCAAAAAGAACTTAGTAATATAACAGATGAAGATAAAGAGGCTGGTTTTATTTATGTTGTTAAATCTCAAAGTTCTGATGAACAAATAGCATCAATAGAAAACTTATATAAAATTGGGTACTCAACTATTGATCCCCAAGAACGGGTCAAAAATGCTGAACAAGAACCCACATATTTAATGGCATCAGTTTCAATTGTGACTGCATTTCAGTGTTTTAATATGAACCCTCAAAAGTTAGAGCAATTATTACATAATTTCTTTGGTAAATCATGTTTAGATATTGATGTGCATGATAATGATGGTAAAAGGCATACCCCAAGAGAGTGGTTTATAGCTCCTTTAGATGCAATCGAGGAATCAATAATGTTAATTATAACTGGTGAAATTATTCATTACAGATATGACTCAGATGAGCAAGTGATAGTAAGGAAATGATTTGCCATAGCTTACGACTGGACATTAGTAATCCTTTGTCATTTATTATTTTCCTTCAACTGCCTAATCTCCTCAAGCAACTCATCCTTCTGTTTGTTGTATACATATATTATCAAACTGATTTCATTATTGGCCTTATATATATGTAAAGTAATAAATTGTATGATAATAAATTAACTATTATGAATCTCAATGTATTTGAGATGTGTTTGAATACCAATGTGCAAATTCATAAGCTCATTATTTGTACCGACAATTATACAAATCAAGAAATCCATATTAAAAGCAGACGATTTATATGTTAACCTCCAATCTATTTTATCTCTACCAGATGGTGAAGGGTTTTTATCATTATGAGTATGCCATTCTCCTAAGTAAAATCTTTTTCTTTTGGACTTCGACTCTTCAGCTCCAATAATGCGTTGTGCTCTTGCTTTATCCCGAATAAAATTATTCGACCCTCTCAAATCTCCTTCTCCAGGAGTAGATGCAAAATCAATTATAATCCTATTGTCAATTAACTTTCCCATGAGGATTCCACCTGATTCAAGTGGATTGTATATTGTTTGCCTACATCCCCTAAACCTTGCAAGTATATGATGTTCTATATCAAGTGAATATTCTTTTGATATTTTAATCATGTTTACACACTGAACAATTGTTGTCTTTAGGTCTATAATATTCATATATGGAAAACGAGCGACATTCATGATATAAAGGGTTCCTTTTTAAGCCATGTCTGTCAATTTCCTCAAGGTTCCCTGCCCAAAGCATATGAATAGTTTTCGTGGGATTAGTTGTCAGGGCCTGCTCGCTTAATCTAATAGCTATGGAGGCTGCCATTTTTGTATCTTCACTTGAATAAGGTAGAAAAGTAGCCTGACATCCTCTGTCCTGTTGTTCAATAGACCTATCACCAGTATCAGCCATAACGTATTTAAAATCTAGCTTTTCACCTAATGCACACTCATAACATCCTCCTAAAGATATATTTACATACATAGCATGTGAAGCAATACCAAATGCTTCTGTGAAGGTGTAGATGATTGGTGGGAAGTTTTCTTCAGAAGAAGCAATAATATTCAACCTTCTCTCTATTGTTCTTTCGCCTGTGGCAGATATTATTAAATCGCATTTAAGAATTTCATCTTTTGTATCTTCAGACAAAACTTCCAAGACATCTTTATTGATAGCATCAATAGTAGATGCTGGGAAATGTTGCTCGACTTGTTTTTTTACCGATTCAACTTTATATAAGCCAACAGAGTTTGCACCACATAAATGTCTTGCAATGTTATCCATTTCAAGCTTTTCTGGGTCAATTATTAATAATTGTTCAATCCCAGCTTCAATAAGACCTATGGCGACCCTTGAGCCAATGGAGCCACACCCAATGATGCAAACTTTCTTTGTCTTTAACTCCATGTTATCCTTGCCTATCCGACCATATATTCTATCTGAATCATAACGAACTACATTATAACTACGAATAAAATGTTTTCTGCTATTGAAAACAGCCCCCCAAGCCGCTAGGATAAAATCATTTCCTTTTATTGAAAAGAATACAAATTTGGGAGCATGAAATCCTTTTGGTGTTAATTTCTTTAATTTCTTTTGTTGCCTTTTGTCTAATTGAAGTAGCTTGTAATATTCAAATTGATTTGATGGGAATGGTGGTGTAGGAACATATTTTAAACGTGAGAACCATCCAAAAGAAATGAACTCTATTTTGCAATTGGGGTCTATTTTCAAATAAAATTGCTCGATGTAATCATATTCGTTGCCAACGACATAATATTTTACGCCAGACGTAAATTCAACAGATGCGACTACAACCTTTCCATCCTGTGTTGATGGGCTAAGTATTGATACAAATGTTACATTTGATTTTTGTCTCCAATAATCTAGAAATTCTTCTTCAAAATCATCAATATTGATGCCCTCTATGCCATCAGAAATAATCTTTTTGGCTTGTTTCAGCACTTCATCAATCAATATGGTGTAATTTTCCGCTCTATAGCGCAAGCCAGATTCTCTGAACGTACACACGAATTTCTTCGAATCAAGATGAGGTATGGGATTTTGGGGGCTTTTTTTTAAGTAAACTTTAGGTAATTTATCGGGAAAGAAATAAGGTATAAATAAATATATTACAAGCCCTTCACCCTTGATATCAATAGAGCCTTCCCATAAATTCCCATCTTTTGGGATATCTTCACATCCCGAAGAATCATTTTCGACTATTGAAAAACCATTATCTTCTAAATAAGGCTCAATGTCATCATAGACTTGAGAGTAAAACTTTGACAAGTCCATATAGACTATGCGCTCTCATTGCTTCTGCCGATAATTGATGTGGTCCCTATTGCAGCAGCCTTATTTGTTGTATCTTCCTCAGCATCATCATAAATAGGGAACCTATCACCAAATACTTTTCTCCATTCTTCTGCTGACTTTTTCCTACGCTCCTCATCTAATGCTTGGTCAGATTTTTCAACAAGACGGTCTAGTTCAGAATAAAACACTTCCCACTGAGCATCTGATATATACTTTGAACTACCTAAGTCTTCTGATTCAGGTGTTCCCTTGATTGGCTTGAATATCTTCTTTGAATATTTAACTCGATTATTAACTGCCCTTGCAGTTTCAGCAAATGAGATATCATCACGCTCATCTGCTACAAACTCTTCTGTAAATAACACAGTAAGGGTCAAGCCATTTGGAATAAAAGTTTGGTTATTGCTGAACCGTTTATAATCACTCCATGCTTTAGCATATTTAACAATCTTTCTTATTTGAGAGTTATCTTTTGCCTTACTATTAAACCAGTTGCTAACAGCTTTAGCAGACGCTCTTTCCCATCCGCTTTTTTTCGCTAATTCATAATTTTCACCGTCCCATCCGTCATTAACTTTATATGCAGGAAGGTCAATGTGATAGTCATTCTGAAAAGTAACTCTAACGCATGGATTCTTATCTACAGGAGGGGTTGAGGTATGGTCTTTGACTGCATTTACTATCCAATCATGTATAGTAGATGGAGATGGAGTATTATCATCGTAATCAGTTAAGTCAAGGTAAATTCCATCATCTAAATCATATTCTTTCCCATCAGCGACAGGAGAAAGTAGGGTTTCCATTGAATATGAACCTTGACAATGAAACTTTGGCCCCTTAACCTTTTCTTTATCACTAAAATATATTCTTATCTTATCTCTTAACGAGTCTCTGCTCTTTACAAGACGTTCCTTTTCTGAGTCACTTATAGTTATTGCTTTTTTGAAAGAATCTTTGCCCTCTTTGCTCTTAGTGAAATTATCGTGACAGTTTGCCATTCTACCCTTCCTCCTTAAAGAAGTGTTTAAACCTGTTTCCCACAGCATATTCAGATGCCAGTTGCTCGCCACGCTCAATGAGATGTTTTATGTTCTGCGGTGAAACGTTATCTAACTTTGAAAGTTCTATAAGCTGATTAGCATCATTTACCTTATCATCCTCTATTCTGCAATAACTAGATTCGTCATTATTAAATAGCTGGCGCATCGAGTAATCAACGTGTGCAGCTTGAGCATCTAGCGTCATGGTAACAATAAGGGTCCCCCAACCTATAGCACCTTTTTGAAGATTATCATGATTGTTCATTGCAGTATAAGAGCTAATGTTTCCAACAGATAATATTGATATTTCATTGAGCTTTTTACCGAAATATTGCCCAAGTGCCTCAGTAAGACCTATATATGAGGGATTGTTTGCCCAGAGTCCACCATCAACAAGCATTTTATTATCAACATTGGCGATTGGGAAGAATATTGGAGCAGCAGACGTCGCTAAAGCAATCTCCCAAAGCTTTACATCCAACTGGCGTAAGAGCTTCTCGTGGTGAGGTGTTTTATAAACTAATGGATTGCAGTTTTTACTATTTGTTGCAGTGATGCAGACAGCTTTCGAGTGCTTCTCGTACATCTCTTTTAATGTTTTTCCTTTACCAAAGACTTCAATTAATGCATTACGGAGTGCGACATTATCATATATTGAAGAGAGTATGCCATTGAATGAGAGAGGCTTCTTTTTGAAGATTTCAGGTCCTTTGATTTTGAAAAAATCAACAATTTGTTCAGCACTAATATCGTTTGCAAGCGCAAGTGCAATAATTCCTCCAGTAGATGTCCCAACAATTAGGTCAAAGTATTCAGAGATTCTCTTAAGCTTCCGATTTTCACTGATAAATCGTTTTTCTAACGTGGCAAAGAAGGAGGCTGTTAACAGCCCTTTTATTCCACCACCGTCTATGCTAAGTATCTTCACTTTAATATTTCTGCCTTATTTTCATTGATTATTCCATTCATAATCCAGATGTTTTTATATTAATACTATATTAGTATATCTTAAAAGTAGCATTTATTCTTGGCCACGGCCTGACCACGGTGCTCTGGGTTGCAAGGGATGGGGAACCCATTGAATTAAAAGGGATTTGGGGAAAATATATGGCGGGACGGACGGGACTCGAACCTATCAAGACATACTTGAGACTTTGAAATGATAATAAATAGTATTTCAAATATGAGTATGTGTTGACTCGTAAGTGAACGCCTTATATGGTTTCTGTGGACTATATGTAAAAACTGAGAAAAACCTCATCTGGCCTTCAGGGTGAAGTATTGTATGATCCCGTTCGGACGGACCATACAGAAGAAGCACTGAAGCAGATTTGAAGCAGAACATGCAGAAAATATGGGAATAGACAGAATATACAGAAAATCCAGAACGCTTATTTTCTTTTATATTCCAATCTGTTACAAAATATCCAAACAGGAAGCCCACTTAGCAAAAAATGCCTTATCACCTTGACACGGTAGAAGTCGGCGGTTCGAAACCGCCCGTGCCTACCATAAAATCAAAGGGTTACGGCGATGCCGTAGCCCTTTTTTGTGCCAGTGTCACCATAGTGTCACCACTTTCGTCCAGAACGTCCACTCCATGCCTCAAAGACTCGGGGTAATGATGGGCATATCTCATTGTCATCTTGATGGACTTGTGGCCCAAAAGCTCCTTCACCACATAGAGATCAATACCTCTATGGACAAGTCGAGTAGCAAATGTGTGGCGAAGATCATGGAACCGAACATGGTCAATCCCTGACTTTTTACGAGCTGATTCAAAACCCCTCCTGAGATTACTGGCGTTTACCTTTGTTCCAGCCTCAGATGGGAAAACCAGCCCTGAGATATGCCTTATCTTGCCCTTTGAAATCAATACTCCCAAAGAAGCTTGATTTAGTGGAAGTGATCTCTGCTCTCCGTTCTTTGATTTCACTACAATCAAAGTCTTTTGGGCAAGGTCTACATCTTGCCATTTGAGAGAAAGTATCTCGTCTTGCCGCATCCCGGTGTTCAGCGCAAAGGTGACGATCTCCTTCACCCAGTCATTACATTCAGATATCAGAACTTTCTCTTCATCAGCAGTGAGCCACCGATATATATGATTTTTCGGTTGCTCAATCTTGATCTTCGAGAATGGACTTGTATCAATCCACTCCCATTCACGCATTGCAACGTTTAGTGTAGCGCGAAAAAGTTCAAGCTCCTTTGCTAGAGTCGATACCTTGATGCCCTGACTTCTTCTGTGACGCTTATACTCGGCGATTGTTTGAGGTGTTACTTTGGCAAGAGTTAGCCCTTCAAAGAATGTCGAGAGTGGTTTAAAGGTATTTCTATCCTTAATAACCGTGCTCGATGCCTTATTGGGAATTGCAAACTCTTCCATGTACTTATCTCTTAACTCCTCAAATGTCCTTTTCCGAGATTCGATTTGAAAGAACCTCCCCTCATCTATATCAGTTATAACCTTGGAGTAGATTCTCTCAGCGAGCTTCTTGTTCTTAGTTCCAGTGCTTTCATAGATCCGTTTACTATCGACCTTATAGGTCATCCAGTAATACGGGCTACGCTTCCTTTTATACAGGCCCATTTGTTTATTCCTCTCCTTTCTCGGGCCTTCTACCTGTAGGGATATTATACCCTTGAACAGGGGTGTTTTGACAGGTTTTCATCCAGTCTGAAATGTCTTTTTCTGAGAAGCGCAAAAGCCCATTAATCTTAAGGCTAGGTATAAGTCTTTGCGCTGCCCATGAGTATATTGTTGAAGGCTTTGTCTTCAACATTTCTGATAACTCTTTGACTGTCAATAACTCCATGTTTTATGCCTTTTTAACCGGAAAAACCGAGCAGGGAAGCATTTCCCTTATCTTGGCTTTTTATTGCCTGATTAATTTCTATTTCGATATTTGATTAAGAATCTGTTTTTCTGTTTTATCTAATTCCTTTTTAATAATTTCATAGGAATTCTTTGCAAATCCCATAGCCGTGAAATTAAATATAAATGTATCTAGTACTTCTTTAATCTGCTTAATAATGATTTCTTGATCTTCTTTGTTCTTGACCTTTAATTTCCCAATATCATTTGCAAGGTGTTTTCCTGATTCTATTGCAAACGAGGAAATTATTTGTTTATTTATATCCTCTTCATATTCGATGTTATTCAAGATTGTTTTATACATATCGGTAATGTAATAGGCCATTTGTACTGAATTTTGCCTGGGATTACCTTGGGGAGAAATATAATCACTTACCATCATTGGCAGTTGCCACTCTAGATTACGCAGAAAGGCCGATTTTTCAGCTTGTTTCCAGTATTTAGGATTATTTTCTTTTGAAGTTACTATCATTGACTCCACAATGCGTTTAGGCACTTCAAGGTCACCATATAGTGATGATTCAATGTATTGAGCGATTGACACCCCTTTGTTAGATGCTGATTTCTTTAGTCGATCTTTAAACTCCTTACTTACTCTGATCCCTATAAATTCGTCTTTTGCCATAGCGGCCTCCTGTTTATCAATGTTAAACAATGTTATCATTAAATGTGTGCGAGTGTCAAGATTTGTTTTGTTGTTTTTTTAGGGTAGGGTGAATTATGTTTGTAACTATGCGGAATTTACTATTTTATTGTCTTGTGAAATTGTTTGTACATATCTGAATTATCTTCTCTTAACTCAGAATTGAATAGACTTAAGAGATTACTGCCCTCAATCATAAATATAATTTGTAAGGCTAAAGCATCTGGGTCTAGGTCTTTATTTATTTTTTCCTCTTTTATTGCGTCTAAGAGTTTATCTCTAATGGCTTTAGTGATGGTCTGGTAGTATTTAGTGACACGTGCTTTTAGGTCAGGGAAGTTATTTAATGCATCAAACATAAATGCAATATAGTTAGGCTCGATATATGAGTCCTTTCCCTTCAGTATGTCAAAGATCTGATCAATTGCATTTTTAGGGGTTAGGGCGGCCTTCAGTAAGTCGCTTAGTGATATATCTGAGCTAATGAATGTGCAGATGTTCTTTTCAGCTGTTGATAATGTATCTTCAAACACTTCAAGGAATAATGCCTCTTTGCTTGAAAAGTAATGGTACACCCCGCCTTTGGTAACTCCAGCCTTATTAGCGATATTATTAAGTGAAACATTTTTATAGCTTTTAGAAATAAAAAGATTACGTGCAACATTAAGGATTTTATATTTAGTTTTTGTGCTCATATTTAAGCATACCATAACATACCTACCGGACGGTATGTCTATTGGGAATTCCTATATCTATAGGGCTGGATTAAGTGAGTGTATGATATGGTTCTTTCTAAATTTCTCAGGTTGACCACTTTTAAGATTTACTGACTTCTACATATAAGACGCAAAGCAGGATTGCGAATTTCACCTACAAAAGTACAAGGTTAGCGGGTTTGTTGGATGCAGATTTAGCCATAATTGTAAAGGGTGCTAGTTCTTTATATCAACCCCCATTTTTTTTCAATACATACCAGTTCTCTCTGTATTAGAACTTTATCTGAATCTGAAAAAGGGCTGTCTGAGCTTATTATGACTTCGTTTGTGCTCCTCTCAAGTTCTTTCCTTGATTCCATTGTAAGGTTTTCTTGTAAAACGCCATAAGTGGGACATTCCAAAATAAGTTTTCTGTTGAACTCAGTGTTTTGTAGTATCTCTCTCCATTCTTTAATTAATGACCTTCTATGCTTCAGTTTTATTCTTCTTTTCTCAATTCCCCAATGGACCCATGGGGCAATAAGAGAACCGATTGCACCTGTTAAAAGCCCGATCACACCTACAATCAAATAATGAACTATGCTTGTTTGCATCTTCCCTCCTCCCGATTTGCTAAACTACTCAGCCTTTCCATTTTCACCAACGCGAACGGAACTAATTAATTGTACCATTATAAAAGTTGGCTTTATCCGTATCAAATACCTGTTTATTACAGGAAGAATATCGCAAAGTCTATTTGTAGACTTCTATGAGTAATTCTCAGACTTGGTCAGGCTGGAAAATTGAGAATTTATACATATAGTTCGCAGAAACGTTGCACTATTACATGGGCATCAAAAACATTGTTAGGCTTGAGAGCTATCCAATCTCCCTAAAAATACCTTTTCTTCCCATTTCCCATAGTCGCTTTTTCTTGTTAGCACCTTAGCTCTCCAAAATCTATTTAATTTCATTCCATCTATATTTAAACACCTTATTATTTCATCATGCAAAATAGTTAAACTAATTCCACAACTAGGCCCAAGGGTTCTATTGTATGAAGGGCCCCATAAATAATTCCAATAACGGAAATCTCCTATGGATCTCCCATCTAAAAGTATATCCATTCCTCCTTTTTTAGGTTGTGCAATTATAGGCGAGCTTGATGTGTAATTTGAGGGAATATGTGGTACTCGGTGAAAATGCTCAACATGCATATAACCTATATGATTATTAACGCAAGGAACGAGCGTTGGCATAATTGTTCCTCCAGAATCAGTTACAAATTTATCAATTTTATCGATAAGCTGTGGAACCTCTATATTCCAGTTCGAGGATCTAGGTAATATTACTCTGCCAGGCAATGAGTCATGCAACATAAAAACTTCATCTGGAGAGGGAGGAGAGTCGTTATGAAGACAACTAATAACTTCAATGTATGCTTTATACTTTTTGTCATATTTTAAAGCAGAATTTAAAAAAAGCAATTCAGAGGATTTTTCATATTTAGAAATATCATCCAATAATCTTTGGAGTATTTCTTCAAAAGCTTGCGTTGTGGTTGGACTATCATTATGAAGCTCTTTAGTCCAACTAGGCTCAGATCCTGGCGGCATTTTTAGGAAAGTTATATCTATCGGAGTGGCATACTTTGCTTCGTGTATAATCCGTGTCTCAGGTAACCCCCATACATCATAAGCAAATGAAAGAGTTCTCAAATAAGCTGATCGTGCAACGTGAGTTCTTTTTGTAATAAACTGAGAAGTATTATTTTCACGATCGTCTTGAGTAAAATATTCCCAGTGTCCATGTGATGCCAATCCATATGTATCTATTAATCTTTGGAATTCAAATAACCATTGATTTGCAAAGGGATATCCATATTCCTTTTCTAACTTTTTAATTCTTGTTGAAAGAATAGGAGGGAATTCTTTGCCTTCAGTTAAATCTTTCAATAAATCGTTATTACTGAAGAATGGTAAAGGTTCAATCGAGTGCGCATGTCTCCATGTATTTATTAACGAAGGGGTTCCTGAGATTTCTTGAATAAGAATATCTGAAAGAGGCGATGGCTTATTAATTGACTCATTAAGTTTATCGATTGAGATACAATCTGAATCTTTTGCAAGTACCACAATAGCAAGAGCTTCTACAACTTCAGATTCAAAATTTAACTTAGATATCCAATCTAATAACTCTTCCCAAAAAACGCTTCGGTTATTAGAATCCATTAGAATCTTTGCAGCTGAATAAATTATAGATAATTTAGCAGCAGGAATTGGTACCCGCAATCGAGTAAAAAGCATTCTTGATAAAAGTTTTGAATTCATTCCAAATCACCCGAAAACCAAGGTGGAATATTTAGTGGTTGCTCGCTTACATCTTCAACAACCGCGTCAACCATTTCATTTACAACTTCTTTTGCCATCTTGGATTGGTCAACAATAATAAGAAAATGAACTAGTCTATGATGTGGGATAACTAGTGATTCAGCAACAAATCTATATGATGATTTTGAAGTATCCAAAATAAACTGCTTCCATTTAGACGCGTAATGTTGAGAAAATACTTTAAATCTATCCAATGCATCTTCCTTGCTGTAGTATGAATCCCAACCACGTTTATGTATTTGAGCTGCAACAATCCATTTATAAGCCTTTCTTTTTCCTTCAATACTTAAACTTAATTTGAATACGTCATCTAAAATATCAGCTAAATCCCAATCGATTTCATCATTTTTCAGTTTTTTTCCGAGAGATGACAACAACTCTGAACCTTTGCCTTGTTTAGACCAATAATTAAACCAATCGCGGATAGCTTTTTTAGCTCCAGTGATGATACTTTCCTCTTTCAACTTAGTGATGAGACTATCGATCTGGTTTGGTTTATATAAGCTTATGTTAAGTTTGTATTTATCATCGAATGAATCCGATTGATATTCTTCTTCCTTTCCAAAGTTATTGACTCCCACTCCTAATTCATTGGCGTTTTTTTCAATAATAATTGCAGCATTACTGTCTCCAGAGAAAGCTTTTTCTCGTAATGCTCCAATTGCATGTGTATCCCAAATGGATGTTGCTATAGCTTTTGAAATGTCTGATTCAAAGGATTCTAGGGAAGCAAATGCTTCAAAAACCTTATCGGCCTCATACCATTCCGATTGATCTAATAAATGTTCATAGTATGAGACGTAAATATGAGGCATTAACTTTAAAAGCATCTCAGCAAGCTTAAACTTAGAAGAATTAGTATCATCACCATCAGTAATAATACTAATATTATCAATTATTGGAATAATTTTACTTATTGCATTAACTGTAAAATCCCTATCTATGGTTGAAACGGAATCAATTGCATCTAGAACATGCCATATTGTTACATCTTTATGCCAACCATAGCCTAAAAGACAGTTAAGGTATTTAAATAATAAATTACTAGCTAACTCACCCATTTTGTGAAATATTGCAAGGCCACATAGGTCGAGATAATTTTGTGCACGTTCGTCAAATTGACTCGGTTTAGATGATTCATAGGCAATTTGTTCTTCTAGTTCGTTTTCTATCACTATATCTGGTAATAATTGGTGCCCCCAAGCAATATACATTGATAGCCATTGTGAAAAAATAAAGTGTTTTGAGTCTTTAGCTACCTTCCATTCAGAATTTGAAATTTCGCAATTACCACGATTTATTGCACCTAAAAGAAATAGATCGACAGAGATTAAAAGGAATGCATCTCTAAATGCATTATAATCTTTGCGATCATCATGCTCGAGAGGGATATCTATTGTTCTAATTATTCGATATCCAAAAGAAAAAACAGGAAAGCTCTTTTTTGAAATAATGCCCCCCGCTATATTAGACAACTCTGCAATACTTTTAACTGCAATGTTTAACCATTCCCTGTTAGTAAAAGTTGGGAGAGGAACTGCCTTAGATATGTCTGGTGCCTCAAGGTAACATGAAAGCTTGTAAAAAAATAGTCCATGCAAATATTCACTTGTGATATTATTTTCATTGTCAATAAATTTGTTGTCGAGATCAGGGACGTTTAATTGAAAAGGAATATTTTTAACTTTATCTTTTGCATAAATGTGTGCCCAGCAAGATACAATTGGATGTTTTTTAAAACAATCGAAATCGGTAATTTCATGTATATTTGCTTGACATAATCCAGCAAGGCGTATAATAGATAGCTCCAAATCCTTTCGCATTCCATTAGGTAAGGGGTAAGGAAGAAACTGCGTAAGTAGTGATATATCATTATGTTTTGAGAGTGCCTGAATAAAATATTTAAAATTATTAGGGGCATGTTTTCTAAGCCTCCAGAGATTTCTGATTAGTTCTTCAGCGTCAAATGAACCAATAGCAGCTGTAAGTTCTAAATATTTCTCAGAGTGTTTTTGAAATGACCTATTATCATACTCACCTATTTTAATACGATCGTTAATTTGTTGACGTAATAATTCTCGACATTCCGTAGCATTGGATAACATTCCGACTTTCAAATACTGTTTGGCTAATATATACAGCTCATCAATTGATGAAGTTCTAATGTTAGCAGAAAGATCCAGTAATGGATAATCATCCTTTGATAAGCTGAGAGAATACTCAAATAATTCATCAAAGTTTTGAGACTGATAGTCTATTCCATTTTCTAATCTTACTTTTAACCAGCGTAATCTTATTGCGCGAGGAAAATCACATGACTCAAATGCAATGCGTTCTGCAAATGAAAGTATTTCATTAATTTGTGTAACAGGATATGCATTTGCAAGGCTACTAATAACCCATTCACGTGAAGGTTTATTTACTAAATCCTCACTATGACCAATTTTTGCTTTAATTACCCAAAGCCAACCCCATCTTAAAAATTCAGGAGCTTTTTTCTCAAGCCAGATCATCACTTTAGGTAAAAGTCTCTGGACACAAATAGTATGCTCAGGCGTATCTTTAATAAAAGCTAAAAGGCTTCCATGAAAAGGCAAATATCCAGCGAGTGTGCTATAAAAAAGATGTACGATCTCAGGATGCAATTTACTTATATCAACTTCAAGACATTCTTCTAAGCTACCTACTGGCCAAATAAATCCTGCAGCAGCAACAATATGCAATGCATCTTTTGCATTATATGACAAATCTCCCCAAAGTTTTTGATAGTAATTCTTAATATTCCCATCTGGACAATCAGGAAGATCATGTATGTTGTGTGGAACGATTAATCTGGACCTATTTGTTGCCATCTCAAAACTATATATAAGGTGCAAAGGGTGTCCAGATGAATGAGAATGAAATGTCTCTGCAAGTGAATTAATAGCAGAATCACTGCGACCAGCACTATCCAGTAAACATTCAAATTTCCTTGATTCTAGTTTATTCTCTAACCAGCTTTTAATAGATGACATTGACATTAAAGGAAGTTCTACCCAATCACTTGGCTTAGCATACTCTACAAGTCTTGATGGAAGTTGTGCATTATCAATTTTCTGTGTTCCAATAATTAATATTACTCCCTCAGGTAAGGGTAGCAACTGGTTAAAAAGACCCTCTAAAGGTTCACGATTATGATCATTTTCTCTCCAAACATGATCTAATCCGTCTATTATCACAACAAATGGCATATTTCGATGTTTATATTCAGCCCCGCAAGCTGAAATCCATTTGTGCAATTCGTCAAACCCCCCTTTTAGCCTATTCACAAATTCGAAGTGGTAGTTTTCCATTTGGTGCATGAGTGAATTTGACACAGAAAGCAATGAAAACCGTTCCGATCTATCCCTAAGGTCTAAAAAGTAATGATGTCTAATGAATGGTATTTCAGCTTCATCAAATTTATTGCATAGGTAACTTAAATAAGTGCTCTTTCCCTGACCAGGGGTTCCCCATAATATAAATATATTTCCTTCTTTTTGTTGAATTTTATCAATAAAATTCTTATCAAAAGTATCGTCTGGTGGAATATATCCTTTAGGAACATTAAAGTTCTGTAAAATTGGTTGAGAACGTCGAATATCCAAGATACCTTTAAGAATATCAATGGTTATCTGTCCCTCAGGTGGCGGGGATTTTTTTGTTGTAGCCCAATATACAATAGCTTCATTTTTTAATTTGTACCAACCTAAAAAATCTGTATATTTAGTTATGTACCTATCCCGTAGTGTTATGTCAAGAGAATCATATCCTAACTGGCTATGTCTAAATTCAAATTCGTTTAGAAATTTATTAGCTTCTATAAATCCTAATTGAGAATTAATTTCTTCCGAAATCTCAACAGGAATCTTGCTCAAATCAACATAGTTTGAGTTTAAGCACCTTTTAAATTCTCTGTTAGGCCGCCTATTAGTAACAAGTGCACATTCAGAAACTTTACCTTCATCAAGAGAATGAAAAGAATCAGACCATTTCTTCAATAACGAACGACTTTTGGGCTTTTTTAGATCTCGATTCAAAAGCCAATCCCAAGAAAGGCTATTGTTCTCATTAGTTGGATCTACTGTAAACTTAACTTGCCATAAAAGCATAGAGCCATCATTGGCTAATTTGGCAATAATATCATCAAGACCTTTTGGCGCATCATTTTTGTCAGCTTCGAATTGGATCCACTCAAATCGTTTAGGATTCTCTAACCAGTCGTATAGCAATTCTAATCCAATTAAATTCTGATAAATATATCCACCCAATATTGGATTCTTAATAGAAACCTTCGTTGACCCTATTTCCCTTTGTGTGGGCATTAGTAATTTTACAGTTTATTTAATTAAATTGTAAATTTATTACATAATACATTTTTAGCAAAAGCCTTAATTGAGGTTATTGTATTTACAGCGGCTTTTGTTTAGAAATTCTCAATTGCATATTTTGTGAAGCACAGTAAGAAACTCACAACCTACCTAAGTGGACTTCTGTGAGAAGTTTGTCCTAAAGTCTTACCCAAAGATTTGGAGTCTTTTTTATATATATAAAGCAGATTATTATATTGACTTTTATTGTACTTTATAGGAAACTATTTAAACACTTCTTATATGAGTTGTTTATTTTTTATGCTATCAACTTTAGTTTATAGGGGGGAGAGTACTTGTGTATGACTGGTTTGAAATAGTCCAAACAATATCAATTGTAATTACGTTTATATTCATTAATATTTCATTTCGTCAAAATGAAAAATCTTTGAGAATGTCAGTGACTCCTAGAGTATCGGCATTTTGGGAAATTAAAGTAGAAGAGGGGGTTGATAAAGTAACTTGGATATTTAATGTAAGGAATTATTCTGATTTCCCTGTATATGTCAGAGGTTTTTATTTTCACTTTCCAAAAGATGATGAATTTCCCAAAGTTGGACTTGGAGGTAGTGTACACATTCCTCCTAAAGAATCAGGGAAAATATGGATGTTTCAGATTAGTAAAGACTTTTGGTTTTCACAAGATGATGAGAAGAAAAAGAAAAAAACTGGATGGCCAGTTGATATTACACTTGAAACCTCTATTGGGGATAAATGGAAAGCGCGTTTTAAATGTATAGGTTACGGTGAGCTTGAATTTGTTTCAATCACTATGGAATAGTTTTTAACTGATTTAATTCTAAAATAACGTTTCTACTGTAAAACGGTAGAAGTCCCCAGTGTCACCATAGTGTCACCAAATATATCCAAATGACCATAAAATACTAGAAAATACCGGAAAGGATAGAAAGCTATAACTGTTTGATTCTTATTGCTAAAGTGGAATTATGCAGGTAGAAGGCCCACTTAGCAAATTCATACAAATAACCTTGACACGGTAGAAGTCGGCGGTTCAAAACCGCCCGTGCCTACCATATAAAACAAGGGGTTACGGGTGAATCCGTAGCCCCTTTACATTTAAGTGAGTCACTTTTCGAGTCACTTGTGCAACACGGGGTGGGGAGATATAGGGTGTATCGGGTATCTTTGAGTTGATGATTGCACCTCAAGGACGCAGATTCTGTGATTGAAACCGTGAGGATTTGCGATTGATGTCAGTAAATCTCATGAAACCCTTGGCCCATGGCTTACTACCCGTGCCTTACTAATAGAAGCCTACAGGAAGAATCTCTTCTTGAAAGTGGGATTCCCTTTCCATTTCTCCTGTACTTTACTCGAATATAAATTTCATATGGATCGATATTGGGGGGCAGGTTCTGGCTATATCATGTTTTGGGTCAAGAATAAATGTGCTACAATTTAGGCCTCAAGACATACGTCGAGTGAGGTATATGATGCTTAATGATATTAGGGGGGCATTTAATATGGCACGACACATTCTATTTATAACGATGTTTCTTTGTCTCACGCTCAATCCAGGCATAGCAAGTGCCGGGTCATTCGCCGCTTTGTTTAAGAAGGTCAGCCCTTCTGTGGTTGTAATAAATTCCAAAGGGACCGTTATCGCTGAAAACGGGCAGACTGCTACGGTCGGGGGACTAGGCACTGGTGTATTGATCTCAAAGGATGGCTATGTTATGACTGCGGCCCATGTTGTTCATGCAGCTGATTCCTTAGTCGTATCTTTCCGGGATGGAGAAGAGGTCATCAATGCTACTGTTGTTGCCTCCGAGCCTTCGGCGGATGTGGCGCTACTGAAATTGGATAAGATGCCCGAGAACGCTTATGTTGCGAAGATCGGCGATTCTGATGATGTGAAAATAGGGGATGAGGTATTCATCATAGGAACTCCCTACGGATTGAGCCATACCCTCACCGTAGGCCATATAAGCGCAAGGCATGAGCCTTACTCTTTACCTGGAGAGTTGGCCCTTGCGGAGTTCTTCCAGACTGACGCTGCGGTGAATCAGGGAAACTCCGGTGGGCCAATGTTCAACATGAAGGGTGAGGTCATAGGTATCGTCAGCCATATCATTACCAAATCCGGGGGCTTTGAAGGGATCGGATTTGCCGCGACCACAAAAACAGCAAATGAGTTCCTGCTTGAGAAAAAGACGTTCTGGGCCGGAATAACCGGATTTGCTCTTTACGGCGATTTGGCCAGAATATTCAATGTGCCTCAAGAGAATGCTATCCTCATCCAACGTGTTGCGAAAGGCTCTCCAGCCCACAAGCTTGGGCTGAAGGGAGGAAGTGTTCAGGCTCAGATAGGAGATAACAAGCTGACCGTAGGAGGAGATATACTTCTGTCTATCAACGGTATTTCTCTGGATAATACTGGAAGTTATCTGAAGGCCAGGGAGAGCGTCAGTAACCTTTCAGAGGATTCTGAGGTGTCAGTGATAGTGCTCCGAAGTGGAACAAGGATAAAATTTGCAGCGCCGATAGGGAAGTTATATAAATGAGCCTGGCATTCCTTCATATGTATGACTTAATTATGCAGGGCCAGATAGATCGGTTTATTAACAGGAACAAGTATTTAGAATAATGCCTTATCCAAATACCGATAGAAGGTTAAGTAATCTGGCATGCTATGTCCTTGTATCATGTCTTGCACTGGTGTTCCTTACAAGTTGCAGCACTACACGCATTGTTAATCAGCCCATAGAGAAGATCGATAAGGAAGCCGGGTACAGGCTAAGCGCTGTCAAACAAGCAGACGACTCGGACGAAATAATCATGTTACTGACTTTCTCGGGCGGTGGTACCCGGGCTGCCGCATTTTCTTACGGGGTGCTTGAGGAGATCCGTCAAACTGAAATTAACATTAATGGTAATAATGTCCGGCTTATAGATGAAATAGATTCTATATCCTCCGTATCCGGCGGGAGCTTTACTGCGGCATATTACGGTTTGTTTGGTGAGAGAATATTTGATGAATTTGAGAACAAGTTCTTAAAGAAGGATATCCAGGGAGCTCTTTTCAATAAAACATTTCTTAACCCTGCAAATTGGATAAAGCTTGTTTCTCCATTCTACTCCCGTAGCGACCTTGCAGCGGAATATTACGATAAGAACATTTTTGAGATGAAAACCTTTGGTCACATGGCTGAGCTTAAAGGGCCCGCCATCTCGATCAATGCGACCGATATGGTTACTGGAATTCGTATATCTTTCGCACAGGGTGGGTTTGATGTAATATGTTCGGATTTAAGCGTATATCCTGTGTCGCGTGCAGTTGCCGCTTCATCCGCCGTCCCCTTGCTGATGACACCTATAACTCTTCGAAATTATGCAGGTTCTTGTGGTTATAAGCTCCCAGACAGTGTCCAAGCGCTATTGGAACAGGAAGGCCTGTCAAGGCGTCAGTACCATCAGATAAACAATTTGATCCCGTATATGGATTCCGGCAAGCGAAAGTATATCCATCTCGTTGATGGTGGGTTGTCTGATAATCTGGGCATACGTGCGGTGCTTGAGAGGATTCTTGCAGGTGGCGGTTTTTGGGAAACGCTCAAACATACACGACATAAAAATGTACATAAAGTGGTAATAATCGTCGTGAATGCTGAAACCGAAGTAGACAATGAATGGTCCATGTTGGAAAGAACGCCTATTGCACGTATCATGGCAAAATCATACACGTCTGTGGTTATCTCCAGGTATAATTTTGAGACCCTTATGCTTCTTAATGAAAGTTTCGATGGATGGACAAGGGAAGTCCGGGAGAACAGGTGTTCAGAAGGCCATGTCTCAACTGAGCCTGGAGCATGTGGAGATATTTCCTTTTATCTTGTTGAAGTAAAATTCGATGCCCTCGAAGATAAGGACGAAAGATCTTATCTCAAACAATTGCCAACGTCATTCAGGCTGGATGATGATGACGTGGACAGGATTCGGAGCGCAGCGCGAAGGATTCTGTCCAAGGATAGCCAGTTCAAGAAGTTTTTAAATGATATGAAGCAATGACCTTGCTGTATATTACTTGATGTGATTTCATGCAGGCGTCTGCATAACAGAAGAAGAGTATGTCAGTGGCATTCAGATAAAATATCGCTTCACGATGGATTCCAGTTCGCTCTTGAGCTCAGTGTTGTTCCGGCCCGACAAGTCATCATACACGCTCCTTGCAATGCCCTGGAATGCATCAAGCACGTTTGTGTCGAAGTGGCTGCCCCTGTCTTCGCTCAGGATGCTCATGCTCTCATCAAAAGGAAACGGCTCTTTATAGGGGCGTTTTGAAGTAAGTGCGTCAAAAACGTCTGCAACCGCAAATATCCGGGCAAGCAGAGGTATCCTGTCCCCTGAGATACCCTTGGGATAGCCATTGCCAGCCACCTTCTCATGGTGGCCGCCCACTACCTGCACAGCGTCTTTCAGCCAACCTGAGCGTCCGATTATATCCAAGCCTATATTGACATGACCCATCATAATGCCAAACTCATGTTCGTCCAACCGTCCGGGCTTAAGGAGGATCCCGTCCGGGATGCCTATCTTTCCGACGTCATGGAGAAAGGCCCCTTTTATGAGTGCCATTATACTCTCAGGGTCCAGTCCCATGGCCTCGGCAATACGCACGGATGTGATTGTCACGCGGTAGTTGTGTATATCGGTGTCGCTATCGCGCTTGGCAATAGCGCTACCGAGGACCTTGAGCGTATCTATGTGGGAATCAAGGAGATCAAACGTAAGGGCAGTGACCCTCCGCATCAGCCGGATGAGCACCGGATACAGGAGCACTGTTGTAAGAAGCACTGTGCCCATGGCGTATGCCATTGCTTTCATGGCCCTCCCTCCGGCCTTGGCCATTGCCTGGGAGGAGACCGCAAAGACAGCCTGTAATGATGCTACGTGTTCACCGCTGGCTGTCATCAGAGGTGTGACTACCACAACATGGGATTTGCCGGTTATCCTTTGTGTGCTCAGGATGGGGTCTCTTGAGGCAAGGGCCTGATCGCCGGGTGTCTTTACGTTACTGTAAACGGGGTCGACGAACTCATATGACTCATCCCGCCAGACCGCAAGCTCCCTGCCACCCAGATCAAATATCCTCATAAGAACGAATGCGCCGCTCTCGAAAACGCGCCTGTACTTCATTCTCTTCTCAAAAAAATTGTCAACTTCGCGCTGCATGTTCTCCGGGTCAGGGCCAGTGGGGGATTCAAGAACTTCAGAGGCATGGATGTTGAAGGTCAGAGCCCCTTGCACTACACGCTCGGACACTGCCTCTCCAACACTCCGCCTCTCTACCAGGAGCACGGTTACACCAAGTGCAATCGCTATCAGCACCCCGGCTAAGGCAAGGCGTATTGCCAGCGCCCTGTGGAGGGCCTTTCTGCTTAAAGGCAGGTTATCCATAACCCCTTGCGAGCATTTTCCTTTCCAAGGTTTCAGTCGATATCAACTATTCTATCACCAAATATACGGCACTCCAACAAATGAAATAAGGGCAAATTAGGCTCCTAGTCGATTTTCAAGGCATAGAAAGCTTATATTTTATTTGTTTGACTCTCCCTCAAGTAGTGGTAAAATCTTCAATAAGACTGGTATTTACGCTATGGCTAAGATAATTCCTATAAACAGGAAAGCGGAAGCGCTTTTTCCGGAAAACCCGGATAAGCTGCTTGACCTGCTAAATTCCCTCCCGGCCTACATAGCCTACTTTGATAAAGAACTGAGGTATCAGTTCAATAATAAGGCTTATGCAGAATTGCTTGGAAAGTCGCTTGATGAGATCAAGGGCAAGCATGTCCGGGAGATAATAGGAGAGAAGGCATATGAGTCCATACTGCCAAATGTGGAGAAGGCTTTGTCCGGGCAGAGGGCCATCTATTACTTCGAGATACTACTTGAAGATGGCAGGAAAAAATCTTTTGAGACAAACCTGATTCCACATCTTGATGCCAAAGGCAATGTGGCTGGATGCTATGTCCATGCGAATGATATCACCGAGAGCAAAAAGGCCGAAGAAAAAATGGCTATGATGCAGTTCTCCATCGAGCATGCGCAGGACAGAATAGGCTGGATAGACAAGGACGGCCAATTCATATATGTCAATGAAGTGACATGGAAGGAAATGGGATACACCAGGGAAGAGATGCTATCAATGAAAGTGTCTGACCTTAATCCGAACTTCACCCAGGAAATATGGCATGAGCACTTTAAAAAGATGAAAAAGGCTGTTCACATGAGTGTAGAGAGCCAGCATGTCAGCAAGGATGGAAAACTTCATGATATGGAAATATTGACAAATTATCTGGAGTTTGGCGGTAAGGAATTCCTCTGTTCCTTTGGACGGGATATCACCGAGCGCAAAAAAGCGGATGATGAACTTAAAAAAGCATACCATGAGATAAAACTGTTGAAAGAGCGCCTGGAGACAGAGAATATATATCTCCGTGAACAGATCTCAGTCCAGAGCACGCATGAAAATATCATAGGGAAAAGTGATGCCATCAAATATATTCTTTATAAGATAAAGCAGGTAGCACCTTCAGATTCCACTGTCCTTATTCTCGGTGAGACCGGGACCGGCAAGGACCTGGTTGCCGAGGCCATTCACAGTGAAAGCTCTCGCAAAAACCGTAATCTCGTAAAGGTCAATTGCGCGGCACTCCCTTCAAACCTTATAGAAAGCGAGCTGTTCGGGCGTGAAAAAGGTGCATACACCGGCTCGGATCAACAGATCGGGCGTTTTGAGCTTGCCAACAAAGGCACAATATTTCTTGACGAGATAGGTGAGCTTCCCCTGGAACTTCAGGCCAAGCTCCTTAAGGTATTACAATCCGGTGAGTTCGAACGCCTTGGCAGCCCTCACACGATCACCACCGACGTTCGGGTCATTGTATCTACAAACCGGGATATGCTTAAAGAGGTCAAAGAGGGCCGGTTCCGTGAGGACCTCTTTTACCGCTTGAATGTTTTCCCCATTACAGTGCCGCCTCTGAGAGACCGAATTGAGGATATCCCGTTGATCATTGATTATATCCTTAAGAAATTCGGAAAGAGAATAGGAAAAAAGATCAAGAGCGTGCCTCGTAAAGTCATGAAAACCTTTGAGAACTATCGTTGGCCTGGCAATGTCAGGGAACTGGAAAACATAATTGAACGCTCCATGATCGTATCCCCTGGCCCTTCACTGTTTCTGGCTGACAAGCTTGAGACAACTGAGCCCGAAATCGACAGTACATCGAAGAGCAACAGTCTCTCCGAGATCGAACATGCCCATATCCTTCAGGTGCTTGAGCAGGCCAGATGGAAAATAGAAGGGAAAAACGGTGCTGCGGAGATGCTTGAGATCAACCCCAGCACACTCCGCACAAGGATGCGCAAGCTTGGCATCAAAAAGCCAGTGCAGTAAAAGTAAATCCATCTGTCCCTGCACATGAATCCTCTTTTTGAATCCTATGATTTCCCAACATCCACTTGAATAATCCGTGGAATACAGAGGAATCCGTGGAATAGCACGGGAAAGAGTATGGTTGCAGCTTTCATCCATTGAGCTTCATTTGCTTCATAAACCTTTAAATTCAAAAGGTTACATCCGAGCAAATCAGAAAATCTCCTTTGGCACAGAAATTGTACTACAAGGAACATGTTATTCGAGCAAGTAAAACGCCATAAGGAGACGGATCATGTTGTGGGCAAGGTTGCATTTCCTTTTCATAGAGCTTCTTCCCTCTCGCAAGGTTTTCCCTCCCGGTGGCCTTGCAAGGGGAGCCCTATACAAAAGAGAGGTTGGCAATGATCCAAACCACGATAATTATGAAAGTGATTCCGGAGAAGCGCGAGGAATTGTTACAAACACTTCAATCCATGACCAGGAAAATTCTGAAAGAGAAAGGTTGTATAAGCTGTACTTTTTATCAGGAAGTGGAAAACATGGATGTATTTAACCTCATAGAGGAGTGGGATACCCAGAAGGAGATGGAAGACCATTTAAAGTCTGAGATGTTCAGCGCGATAATAGGCGCAAAAAGCCTCCTTATTGAGGACCCGAATATCAGTATCAGAGTGATCTCATACTCGGCGGGGATGGAATCTGTGGACAAGGCAAGAGGAAAGGGCCGTTCTTCGGACAAGAAAGAAGATGGGTAGATCAGTAGACCAACATAATACAGGGCCTAAAGGGCTTCACATTCTGGCCAAGCCTGCCGGGCCTTCCTGTAATCTCAGCTGCGAGTATTGCTTCTACCTTGAGAAGCAGGCACTGTTTGATAACGGCAAGGCCCACCGCATGTCCGATAATGTGCTTCAGGCGTATATCTCAAAATACATAACTTCACAACCCGCCCCGGTCGTTGAATTCGTATGGCAGGGAGGGGAACCGACGCTTTTGGGGATTGATTTCTTCAAGAAGGTCATAGAGTACCAGAGGCCTTATGCCGATAGCAGGTCCATTGTCAATTCCCTTCAGACAAACGGAACGCTGCTGACAGATAAATGGTGCGAGTTCCTCAAGGATCATAATTTTCTGGTGGGGATCAGCATTGATGGGCCGGAGGATATTCATAACCAGTATCGCAGATATGCAAACGGCAGGAAGTCCTTTGATACGGTCAAAAGAGGCTTGAGGCTTTTACAGAAACACGGCGTTGATTACAACGTCATGGCATGTGTGGCGCGCGAGACCGCTGATCGGCCATTGGACGTCTATCGTTTCTTTAAGGACGAAAACGTAAACTTCATCCAGTTCTTCCCTATTGTCGAACGCCTGCCTGATGCATGCGCACAGCAAAGCGGAATGCGGCTCGCCATGCCTCCTTCACTTGATAAAGAGGAAGAGAACACACAGGTAACTCCCTGGTCGGTGGAACCTGAAGCCTACGGAGATTTTCTCATCGCTGTTTTTGATGAGTGGGTAAGAAATGACGTTGGGATGACTACTGTCATGAACTTCGAATGGGCATTGAACTCCTGGATCGGAAATGCCTCTCCAGTGTGTTTATTTGCCAAACAGTGCGGGCGCTCCATCGTCATGGAACACAACGGGGACATGTATGCATGCGACCACTGCGTCTACCCTCAATATAAACTGGGCAATATCCTTTTTGATGATCCGATGGAAGCGGTTGAAAGATCTTTGAACACAGGGTTTGGCGTGAACAAGGAAGCCCAGTTACCTCGATGGTGCAGGGAGTGCGAGGTCCTGAAGGCATGTTATGGAGGGTGCCCCAAGCATCGCTTTGCTAAGACCCCTTATGACGAGCCCGGGCTGCATTATCTCTGTCAGGGATACAAGAAATACTTTAAATATATCCGCAAATATTTAAAGATTATGACTCAACTAATAGAGCACGGCCTTCCGGCATCACATGTGATGGACGCCATCGACAGGCCATTGGCAATCAAACTTGAACAAAACGAAGAGATAAGGAGAGGAGTGCTATGAAAAATAATCTCGGCAAAAGGGTTTATTCTCGGCTGGGGAAGACAGCTGCAGGGTTGACAGCAGGGTCTCTTATAGCATCAACAGCATTTTTACCTGTTAGTGATGCTGCCCAGCATTCACAAGCGGGAAAGAGTGGGATGATGGATGAGACCAGACAATCATCACGCACGACAAATCTTTCCGGGAAGAGGCCGAACATCCTGCTCATCGTAGCAGACGATATGGGTTTCTCTGACCTGGGAAGCTATGGGGGAGAGATCAACACACCGGTATTGGATAAACTGGCCAATGATGGTGTTCGTTTCACAGACTTCTATGTCAGCCCGACATCTTCTCCCACCCGGTCCATGCTGCTTACCGGAACGGACACCCACATTGCAGGTCTGGGCAATATGGGCGAGCTGACTGCACCCAACCAGGTGGGGAAACCCGGCTACGAGGGTGTGCTCAACAAGCGCGTGGTCACGGTGGCCTCGCTGCTGAAGGACAACGGCTATCACACCTACATGGTCGGCAAATGGCATCTGGGCATGCAGCCTGACCAGATTCCGCACGCTCGCGGTTTTGAGCGTGATTTTTCGCTGCTTGTGGGCGGCGGGAGCCACTTCGACAGTCAGTGGAACGTAGAATGGCAGTACCCCAGGGCTCCGTATACGGAAGACGGGCGTCCGGTTGAGAAACTGCCCAAGGATTTCTATTCCACCAAGAACTACACCGACAAGACCATACAGTTCATAGATGAGGGTAGGAAGGACGGCAAGCCCTTCTTTGCCTACATGGCGTTCACGGCCCCCCACGGCCCGCTCCAGGTGCCGGACAACTGGTTGCGCCGCTACAAGAACAAGTACGACGAGGGTTGGGATGTTATTCGCCAGAGGCGACTTGCACGCATGAAGGAGTTGGGCATCGTGGACGAAGGCGTCAATGACGCTGACCGTCTGTTCTTCCTGCCGAGGGCCTCGATGCTCGCCCCCGGAGCACGCGTGGCAATGGGGAGACCCATGGAGCTTTACGCCTCGATGGTTGAATACATGGATGACCAAATCGGGCGGGTTATTGATTATCTGAAGCAGACAGGCCAGTACGAGAACACGGTTGTTATCTTCATATCCGACAACGGTGCTGAAGGAAACAACCTGGTTGCAATGGTAGCAGGGAGAGCCGGAACAATGGGATTCCTGCATGCAGCGAACAATTTCTCGCAAAGCGGACACAACATGATCGGTCGAAAGGGCACGTTTGCCGAGTACGGGCCTGCATGGGCACAGGTGGGCATGACACCATTCCGCCTTTATAAGGGATTCCTCGCAGAAGGCGGCATCCGCTCTCCGCTTATCGTCAGCGGCCCCGGCGTTCGGAACGTCGGCGGACTGAACAAAGAGGCCGTCCTCCATGTTATGGACATTACCCCAACTATACTGGACCTAGCCGGTGTCGAGCATCCCTCCACTTTCAAGGGGCGCGAAGTGGCTCCTGTTCAAGGTAAATCTTGGGTTGCAATGCTTGAGGGGAAGACCGAGTCACCTCGCACCTCAACTGACTGGCTCGGCTGGGAGATATTCGGTAACAGGGCGATTCGCCAGGGCGACTGGAAGATCACCTGGCATTATAAGCCTTTCGGAACCTGGGACTGGCAGCTTTTCAACCTTTCAGAAGACCCCGGAGAGCAGTTCGACCTGTCCGCCAAGTTCCCTGAGAAGAGGACTGAGCTAATAGCGGCGTGGGATGAGTACGTGAAGACCAACGGGGTAATCATTGGAAGCAGATCGCCCTTTGAACAGTTGGAAAAGGCTCTTCCTTTTGCGACAGTGGAATCTGATAACTATCCGCCAGTAAGAGGTATGGAACGGATTCCCCACAATAAACTTATGGAAATGATGACTAAATAAGGAGGGATGGGCTGTGAATAACACTAACTCAAACACCCGGTTACTGGTCTTTCTTATTGCCGTAGCCATAGTCTTATCGTTTAGCGCGCCGGTCCTTGCCGTAGACGACGGTGCACGTGCCTACTGGAACATGAGAGAAGGCACCACAGCGGTGTCCTTTCAGCATTTGAGCCTGGATTTGAATGCATCCGGGTCCAACCAATTCGATCCGGGCCAATACATCTATGCCAACGCGGATGTGGAGGCTGATATTGTTATCGCCACCTGGGTTTATCACATGACAACGTTCAACAGGGCGTCCTCAGTTGCCCTTAACATTGTTGGGGGCAATGTGGATGCCCAGTTCAATGTCGATGTGCAAGGGGCGTTCCTGCCCCCTGGCCAAACACCGGGCAAAGAGTTCAACCAGTCCGCCTCCGGTTACGGCGACCCGGCTATGCAGTATGTGGTAAATCTTTATGGGACCCCTGCGCTCAGAAGCGGTGTGGATATGTTGAATTATGAACCGACATGGACCATCGACACTGCGGTGATGCTGGCCGTTCCAGTGGGCGAGTATGATAGCGATAAACTGGTGAATATGGGCCTCAACCGCTGGTATGGCCGCCTGGCTCTTCCCATCAAATACCATTTCGGCGTATTTGACTTTGGAAACATGTCAAGTATCGAGATTACGCCTTCTGTCTGGCTGTTCGATACGAACGACGACTTTATGAGCCAGGAACTTGAGAACGACCCCCTGTGGCAGCTCGAAGGTCACCTGACACATGATTTCACAAATACGTTCTTCGGCTCCCTGGATATGCTTTACCGCAAGGGGTTCCAGTCTAAGATCAATGGCATAGAGATCGGAGACGAGCTCGAAATAGGGAACCTTGGCTTTACTCTGAATTTTCAAGCAACGCCGAACCTCATAGTGCGCACCAGCTACAGTTCCAACGTATTTGGGGACGACGATCTGGACACGAGTATGATTCGGGTACAGTTTGCATACGCTTGGCATCCGGTAAATCAAGCCATGAACAGGCTAATGAGTGGACATAATTGAGAACACAGGAGATGAGTGGATATGAGGTGTAATGTGAGAATAATATTGGCAGTTGCGATTTGTATTGTCCTGTTCTCTTTGCCGGCATTTGCTATGACTGAAGCTGAGCTGGCAAAGGCACTGGCCAATCCAGTGTCTAATTTGATCAGCGTTCCGATCTCTGTGAATTACGATCAGAACATCGGTCCTGATGAGGATGGCTCTATACTGCGCTACAGCATCCAGCCGGTAATTCCCTTCACACTGAATGAGGACTGGAACCTGATCTCCCGTACCATTCTTACGATGGTCAAGCAGGACAACGTCCCGGTTGATGGGGAGGGGGAATCCGGCATGGGTGATATTGTGCAGAGTTTCTTCTTCTCGCCCAAGGAGCCAACTTCGGGTGGCGTGGTCTGGGGTGTAGGGCCGGTTTTCCTGCTGCCAACCGCATCCGAAGAGCTTCTGGGCTCGGAAAAATGGGGCATAGGGCCAACAGCCGTTGTCCTGAAGCAGGGCGATCCCTTTACCTATGGTCTTCTTACTAACCATATCGAGTCTGTTGCAGGCAGCGACGACCGTGATGATGTCAGCTCTACACTTATCCAGCCATTCTTCGTATACATCACGAAGACGAAGACATCGATCTCTCTGGACACGGAGTCCACTTACGACTGGAAGGACGACCAGTGGTCAATACCTGTCAATCTCACGGTAAACCAGATGGTGAAAGTCGGTAAGCTGCCTTTCCAGGTTGGCGCTGGTGTGCACTATTGGGCGGAATCGCCTGAAGATGGCCCCAGGGATTGGGGAGGGAAGCTGCAAGTGACTTTCATCTTCCCTAAATTCTAAGAGAACATGGGCATTTGTTAGATATGAACAGGAGGACAGGAATGCTTGAAGTGCTGGCGCATCGCTTTCATGAAGCAGATATTGGCAAAGGATCGCCATTTCTGTCCACCCTGCGCAACAATGGCGACCCTTTAGGCGGAGGCCCTGGCAAGTGCATATTATAAGTAAAACACTTTCAAGCCTGCGCTATGCAGCTTACGTTGCGGTTTTTTCCTCAGCCGCAGGGTCACTGCTGATGTTTTTTATCGGGGCAAAGAAAATATATAAGGCTTTTATAAACAGCTTTGTTGACACCCACATGGCTGTGCCAAAGCTCACGCCTGAGCTGATGGCACTCGTGCCTAAAGATGACATTACTATTGCGCTGGTCATTGAGTCCCTAGATGCATTCCTTATAGCGTTGATCCTGATAATGTTCAGCTATGGTGTTTACGTCATGTTTATTACAGGATCATCCACTGAAAAAGATTTAAAGGTGCCAGGGACACTTATACCAAAAGATATAAAGAGCCTGAAAGAAAATCTGGCCCAAACAGTTGTCATTGTGCTTATTATCCTTTTCGCAAGGGTCCTCTGGTTAAACCTCCAAACGCTTTACTGGGAAATATTGATCATGCCGGCCTCGATATTAATGCTTGCTCTGAGTATTAAATTGCTGGATTTAAAGCAAAAAGAGGGGAGGGCTGAACAATGAAAGTGACATTCTTCGAAACGAGATGCTCTACCCCTGTCTCAGAGCGGGAATATGTAAAAGTAGGAGGAAATACATCATGTGTTTTAGCGCAAGCTGATAACGGCAAGGTGTTCGTGTACTGCACTGATGTTGAACACGGAGATGAGATCGACCCAGGTGTTGTAGAGCTGTCAAAAGATGCTGACCTTTTAGTGCACGATGCTCAATATACTCCTCGGGAGCTTAAAGGAAAAAAAGGATGGGGACATAGCAGTTGGGAACAGGCTGCCATGGTTGCCGATATGGCCGCAGTTAAAAGGCTGGCCCTTTTCCACCACGATCCCGAGCACACTGACAGTTTCCTCTTTGAGATGGAAAAGGACTGTAAGACAGTTTTCTCCAATGCTTTTTTAGCAATAGAAGGCGAGACAGTGGAAATATAAGGTGAAACCATTGGGACATTTCATATATAGCAGCTATCC
>SDBV01000197.1_pt1 | contig 80114 bp, 64 predicted proteins | sample 2277081 | NCBI WGS metagenome assembly SDBV01 (sample SAMN10402039, study PRJNA504765) | marine sediment metagenome | isolation source: marine sediment core GS10_PC15, 223 cmbsf | place: Arctic Ocean: Southern Knipovich Ridge | collected 2010
GTGATGGTGTTGATGATAATATCAGCAGCGATCCGAAGTTTAGGATGGGTCCTCTTGGCGATTATTATCTGAGCCAGATCGGTGCTGGTCAGCGAACTAATAGCGGCTGTGTGGATATCGGTTATGGTTCTGCTGCTGCTTGGGGTTTGGATAGTTATGTAACCCGTACCGACAATGGAAACGATGGGGGTGCGGCTGATTTAGGTTATCACTATCCCGATGGGGCGTCCGTTGGTCAGGTTGCGCTTCTTACGAGTATTAGCAGCAGCGGCGGAACGATAAGCGTCTGTCCCGCCCGAAGCGACGTGCTCTTGGCGCCGGGATTGGCCTGCTTGAGCAGATAGAAATACTTGCCCTGACCGTAGACCTTCTCGGCGATTCCCCAGAATCCGGCGTCGCCTGGCTGGACCACGTAGGTCTTCCCGCCGGTTCTGGCCCTGTGGGCGACCGCAGCGCCGGTGGGCTGGCGCCTGGGCCTCAACAGGCCCGCTTTGGCGGTGGGGGTCGGCTTCGGGGGGATAATCAGCGCCCGTCCCGGCCGAAGCGTCGTGCTGTCGACGCCGGGATTCGCCTGCCTCAGCAAGTAGAAATACTTTCCTTGGCCGTATACTTTCTTGGAGATTCCCCAAAAACCGGCGTCGCCGGGCTGGACGGTGTAGGTCCGCTGGGGGCCAGCGGGCCCGACCTTGGCGACGGGCGTCGGCGTCTCGAGGGGTAACGGAGGTATGACAAGCCGCGCCCCGGTGCGCAGAGTGGTGGAAGTCACGTTGGGGTTGGCCTTGGCGATCAGATAGTAGTACTTCCCGTCTCCGTAGACCTTCTCGGCGACCGTCCAGAAACCGTAATCGGACTTGGTGAATGTGTATGTCCGGGTTTTGGTCCTCTCGGCGGCGCGCCCGGGCTGGACGCGCCCTGCCGGCGCGAGTCTATCCTTGGACGCCCTTGCGGTGGGGACCAGCAGGACCGCGTCCCTACCGGATGGGGCGACTGTGGGTTTGTCCTTCACAGCAGCGGCCCGTTCGGCGATCTTTGCGACGACCGCCTTTGCGCGGGTTGGTTTGGTCTTGTCGGCGGGCTTGGGTGCGTACCGCGGGACCACGACGTCCCTGGTGCGCCCCTTGAAGGCCTTGGCCGCCGCGGCGCGCGGGGTTCGTCTGGTGGGCGCGGGCGGCCTGGCTGTGGCGGACTTGGGCGACATGGCCCGGACCAGTTGGTTGCTCTCGGGCGACGGGCGCAACTCGCCGGGGCCCAGGGGCTCCTGATCGCCCTGACCGGTGAAGGTACCTCCGCCCACCACGAAGTAAACGATAACGGCCCCCGCCAGCAACACTCCTACGACTACCCCGATTTTGACATCCGTTTGCATGTGACCGGCCTCCTACCTTTTGACGCATGCGCCACCCGCATGCCGATTATATTTATACGCCCCCAGGCCCAATTGGCAAAAGAATTCTTCCAGCCGCCAGGATATCTGCCGGCCCGGCGGCGCGGATCGCCAGCGTGCGGGGCCGCTTACGGGGATTGGCGTTTCCGGCGGCGCTGCAGCAGAACAAGCCCGCCCGCGGCCATCAGTGCTAAACATCCCGGTTCGGGGACTGGGCCGCTGGGGATGACGATCGTCTCGGCGCCCCAGTTGGCGGCCAGCGCGGTCAGGTCGACGATGTCGATCAGCATGTCGCCGTTGGTATCGCCTTGGGACCATTCCTTGTCGCCCGGGCTGAGGAAAGACCAGCTGGCGGCCAGCGATGTCAGATCGACAATGTCCACGACGCCGTCCAGGTTAGCGTCGGCGTGGAACAGCTGCTTCAGGTCGCCGCCGTTTAGGTAGTATAGGTTCAGGCCGTTCAGATCGATGGAAGATCCAACGCCCTCGATGATCAGGTTCTCTACGTACAGCGCCTCGTCGCCAACCCACCCGGGCTGGTTGTCGAAATTATCGACAAGCTGCAGCACCCCGCGGACACCGCCGCTGCCAACCTGCAGCGTCCCCAGCGCAAAGTTCAGATCGAACCCCACAAGCGATACGCCCATGTCCTCGCCGGCCACCTCAAATCTGTTGTCACGCGCCCGCCCCTCAAAGACAAGCGCCAGATTGCTCAGCCCCGCCAGCGCAGCCGGGTTGGTGCTTCTGTTTTTGAACTTCGCACGGTTCATGTTAATCGTGCTGCCCTCAACTGCCGTCAGCACGCTGTGGGTCCCAAAACGCAGGAGTCCTCCCGCCACTGTGATAGATGCATCAGAATTGAGGATGTTCAGCTCGCCGCCGCCACCCCAACCTACATATACCTCTCCAGCCTCGAGGCTGCCTCCCGAGATGCTGTACGTGCCATGGGAGCCCGGCTCGTATCCCATAAAGAGCCTGGTCTTGACCTTGTTCGTCCCGCCCGTCTGGTAGAATATGCCGTTGCCCGACTCACCTATGCGTTCCCCCCACGCCGAAAGCTGCCCATCCCCGCTCAGCTCATACGTTCCTTCCGTTCCGCTTTGACGACCCAGGACCAGGCCTCCTGTATTATGAACCCCCCCAGTCTGTCGAAAAACGCCCGTCCCCTCATGTCCGACGTGCGTCCCACCAGCCAAGAGCGCCCCATCGCCGCTGAGCTCATATGTGCCGTTGGCTCCAGCGCTGTATCCCAAGTAGAGGTCCCCTTTAATGGTGTTCGTCCCGGCCGTGTGACTGAAACTTCCCGTACTAGTGTCGCCGATGTATTCGTACCGAGCAGAGAGGCTGCTCCCAGCAAGACCGCTGACCGTATCATTGACCCTAAGCGTCCCTTCGCCCAGGTCGACGGCGCCTCCTGCGCTGACGACCAGTCCATCGTGCATGTTGATCGCCTGCCACTGGGTGGCCGTTATCGTACCCTGACAGACTACGTGGTCGTCAATCCTGCCACGACCGGCAAAGCCTTCGCCTGCATGGACGTCTAGAACCTGGCCCGCCTCATGCAGCATCCCTTTGGTGGCGAACCTGCCGAACGTATCGGCCGGATGCGCGCCCGGCGCGTGGATCGTCAGCGAGTTGGCCCCTACCGTAAGTTTGCTCTTGGCACTTCCCAGAACGCCCCCGGAGAGGTTTACGATCGCATCATCACCCACCTGGATCCTCCCATCGCCACCCGAAAAATCCAGCACGCCCTCCACATTCAACCCGTCGCCCGTTATCTCCAGCTTCCCGCCCGACAGCTCATACCGGCTAAGGCTGTTGATCGAAAGATACCCCGTGGTGTTCTTACCGCCCGTCTGGAGGAACTGCCCCGTCCCTTGGCCGCCAATATACTCCACCGAAGCTGACAGCATCCCACCGTCTCCCAACTCATACCTGCCTTTGCCCCCGTTCCCGGCACCAAGGATAAGGTCCCTCTCGATGCTGTATGTGCCGATCGTATGAATGAACTGCCCGGAGCCCCGCGAACCAATTATCGCACGACTAGATGAAAGGCGACCATCTCCGCCAAGCTTGTATGTGCCCGATGACCGTGGTACCTTGGCCACGATTAGATCCCCGCCTACCTTGTGTCTCCCGCCTGTCTGTATGAAATGACCTGTACCCCAGACACCGATGTATGCTATGCCTCTGACCGTGAGTTGGCTGGTGCCGCTCAGTTCGTACGTCCCATGAGAATTACTACCGTAGGTACCCAACGACAGTTCCCTCGCAGCACTAAGCCCACCGGTCTGAACAAACCTTCCGGTGCCCGTCCAGCCAATGTACAGCCCGCCCGTCGAGAGTCGACCGCCGTCCCCAAGGACCGCATGACTAGACTCCCAGGAACCGTCGAGGACTAGGTTCCGGGGCTCGGCGACACCTGTCGTTATCTCGGCCGTGCCACCGTTGCTAATGTAGGCGGTGTCATCTGCTGTCGGGACGCTGCTGTCCCAGTTAGCCGGGTCGAACCAATCGCCAGTCGTGCCTTGCCAATAGGTCTGAGCCGCCGCATGCTGACCAGCAGCGAAAGATCCCAACAAGATAACCAGAAAAGCAATTCGAGCTGCCATGCATCGGTTCATGGTCCATCTCCTTTAAGACTTACCGGCGCTATGATACTTTCGAAGGTTCTTGGTAACGGCTCGCCCATCCAGGGCCGCGCGGAGCAAAAGCAAGGTGCAAGGACCGCACGGGCCCGTTGGGCGAGCAGCAACATATCATTGGTATCACAATACCCCACGGACCCAATTCTAAAGCGGCAAAGGTAAGAACACCAGCAGGAAACAGGAACATGTTATTTGTTTTTTCCGGGGGGATGTTGGATCGCAGCTCTTATTGATGAGCCTCGACGCGGTGACACGAATCCTAAGCTTGTCGAAGGATCAGCTTTTGGCGCTTTGTCCGGCGACGATGGCCTGCGTGTCGCGGGCGATCATGAGCTCCTCGTTCGTGGGGATGACCCAGACGGACAGGGACGAGTCGTCGGTGGTGATCGGCCCGGAGGCGCCGCCGATCGTATCGGCGTTGCGCTGCTCGTCCAGCACGGCGCCGAGGGCCGCGAGCTGCCGGCAGATCCGCCGGCGGACGGTGACGGCGTTCTGGCCGATCCCGCCGGTAAGCACCACCGCGTCGACGCCCGGTAGAATCGCATAATACGCCCCGATGTACTTGACGATTCGATAGACGAAGATATCGACGGCCAGTTCCGCCCGCTCGTTACCGTCCCCAGCGGCCTTCAGCAGGTCGCGCATGTCATTGCTCAGACCGGAGATGCCCAGCAGGCCGGACTTCTTATTCAGCGCGTGGTCTATCTGCTGCCCCGAGAGGTCCTGGGACAGCATGTGCAGGATGATGGCCGGGTCGATGTCGCCGCTGCGCGTGCCCATCACCAGCCCTTCCAACGGCGTCATTCCCATGGAATGGTCAACGGCAGCCCCGCTGGCGACGGCCGTCATCGAACAGCCATTGCCCAGATGCACGGTGATAAGGTTGACCTCCTCGGCGGGCTTGTCCAACAGCTCGGCCGCTCGCAATGTCACGTATCGATGGGAGGTCCCGTGGAACCCGTACTTGCGCACGTGATAGTTGGTGTACCAATCGTCGGGGACGGCGTATCGGTACGCACGGGGCGGCAGCGTGGCGAAAAAGGCGGTGTCGAACACCGCTACCTGCGGGGCGTTTGGGATTGCCAAGATGGCTGCTTCGATCCCGGAAAGGTTCGGGGGGTTATGCAGCGGCGCCAGTGCGGCGTTTTCGCGGATGACGGTAATCAGCGAATCGTCGATACGGGCCGAGCCGGTGATCTTCTGTCCGCCGTGTACGACGCGGTGCCCGACACCGTCGATCTGATCGACGCTGTCCAGGACGCCCGTGGCGGGATCGACCACGGCATCTGTGATTATCTTCAGCCCGGCGCCGTGGTCCGGGACGGGCACCTGGGCGTCTATGGTTTTTGTCGCGCCGGTCCCGCCGGTGGTGTGATGAAGGACAGCTTCGCCGGTCCCGACCCGCTCCAGGAGGCCCCCGGCGAGGACCGACTCGTCGGTCATGTCGAACAGTTGGTACTTAATGGAGCTGCTCCCGCAGTTAACGACGAATATTATCATCGTAAGCCTCTGGTTTTAAGATAGTTAGTTCAGGCTCATTTTTCCGAGGCGCCCTGGCTTCAAGGCCCATTACCTACGCCAAAGGCTCGTGCGTGTCAAGTGCGGCCGGATATATGCGATGTCGCGGCGCGTGTGCTTGACGTCAGCGCGGGTTGACAATACACTTGCTGGCGTGTGGCGTGGATTGGGGATGGCCCCCAGGCCCGGTAAGTCGCGGGAATACATGTAAATGGCCGAGGGTTTTATCAGCGATTTCAAGCGGTTCTTCGTCCGCGGCCTGGCCGTGCTTGTACCGACACTTCTGACTGTATGGTTCATCATCGTTGTCTTCATGTTCGTCCAGAACTACCTTGGGAAGTACATGAACACCACTGCGCAGTGGACTATCGTCCAGTACCGCGGCGTGATGGGAGATGAGAGCTTTACGTTCAAAGGCGGGGCGGCCGACTGGGATGTCGTCAAGGCCTATTGGCGGACCTATAGGCTGTCCTGGATCGGTTTCGTACTTGCGCTGGGGGCGATCTACTTCGTCGGCCGGTTTATCACCAGCTTTGTGGGCAGGAGCGTGTGGCACGTAACGGAGCGGGCGTTTTTCCGCACGCCGGTGGTCCGCCAGGTTTACCCGTTCGTCAAGCAGGTGACTGACTTTCTGTTCACCCAGCGGCGGATGCAGTTCTCCGACGTGGTGGCCGTCGAATACCCGCGCAAGGGGATATGGTCGGTCGGCCTGCTGACCGGCCAGTCCATGCGCACGCTTACCGAGAAGCTAAGCTCGGATTTGGTGACGGTCTTTATTCCTTCCAGCCCCACGCCGTTTACGGGCTATACAATTACCGTGAGGAAAGAGGAGATCATCGAGCTACCCATAAGTATCGACGATGCCCTGAAGTTTACAGTAAGCGGCGGCGTGATCATGCCGTCTCGTGAGCAGCTTACAGCGCCCGCAGGCGACGCCGCGGGTGACTTGCCGGGTGATTCGGACGAACAGTGAGTAAGGAGACACCTGTGAACATCACCATCAGAGCCAGGCATATGGAAGCGACTGAGTCGATCAAGCAATATGTCGAATCGAAAGCGGCAAAGCTGACGCGAATCTTCGACGATATCCAGTCCATCGATGTCACGCTGGACATCGAGGCGGACCAGCCCATGGTCGAATTCGTCGTCCAAGTGCGACGGAAGCACACGTTTGTGGCCTCCGACCGCAACCAAGACATGTACGCCTGCGTAGATGGGTGCCTCAACAAGATCTCCCAGCAGCTGCGGCGCCACAAGGATAAGGTCCGCGATCACCAGGGACCGGGCCACGCCCTGGGCATGACGCAGTAGCCAAAGACCAGACAATCCCGCAACCAGCTTTGCCACACAGCGGGCAAATCGGTACACTGATTTGGGCTTGGGTGCTTTGCGACCCGAACAGAACCCGTTTTACAGGAGCGCAGTATGAAGCTATCGGACATTATGGTTACTGACGCGATCGTCTCGCAGTTTGGGGGGACCACTCGCGACGAGGCGATCGTGGAGCTGATCGAATCGCTCGCCGCGGCGGGGGCGATTCCCAAGAAGAACCGCGATGAGATCGTCAAGGTGGTGCTGGCGCGGGAATCCCAGGCGACGACGGGCATCGGGAAGGGTGTGGCGTTACCCCACGCAAAACTCAAGTGCATCAAGAAGCCCATCGGGACGATAGGGCGTTCCAGCGAAGGGATAGATTTTGCCGCGTTGGACTCCAAGCCCGTCCATTCGGTTGTTCTGCTTCTTTCTTCTCCGGACAACCCCGACGAGCACCTCCAGGCGATGGAGACGATATTTAAACACATCCAGCGGGACAACTTCCGCAAATGGCTTCGCCAAAGCGACAGCAAGGAACAGATCATCGAGCTTCTCAAGGACGCCGACGAGCTGGCCTAGGAGCCCACTTGGCGGCGATGCGGCGGGAATTGGTAACAGTCAACAAAGAAGTCACGATTATCAACAAATACGGACTGCACGCCCGCCCGGCGATGCAGATGGTGGAATTAGCAAACCGATTTAACAGCAAGATTGAAATATCCAATATCACACTGACCGTCGACGCCAAGAGCATCATGTCGGTGATGCGCCTGGCCGCGACAAGAGGGACGGTCCTGAAGATCGTCATCGACGGGGATGATGCAGATGAGGCCATGGACGCGATTGTACCGCTGTTCGAGGATGGGTTCGGCGAGATGGAAACCGAGCAGACCGAGCCCGCAACGGACACCTAACGCGCCGCCTACAAGTGGAGAAGGGCCAAACTGCGGAAAATGATAACCAAGAAGGGCATAGGCGTTTCACCCGGAGTGGCTATCGCACGCGCGGTGGTTATCGACATGGAGGAATTCGATATTCCCGAACGCCATGTCCCCGCCGATCAGGCCCGCGCCGAGCTCAACAAGCTTAAAGAGGCCATCAAGGTCTCCAAAAAAGAGATCCTGGACCTTCAGGCTCGCAGCGTCGAAAAGCTTGGCAAGGAGACGGCCAAGATCTTCGATTTCCACCTGGGGATGCTCGATGACAAGGTAATGCTCAAGAAGTTCTCCGACGCTATCCTGGTGACCAACGTCACCGCCGAGTACGCCGTGGCTACGGTCGCGCGCGGATACGCCAAGGAATTCACGTCCATGCCATCACGCTATTTCGCCGACCGGGTCAAGGACGTCTACGACATAGAAAGGCGCCTGCTGCATAACCTGACTGGTCAGCGGCATAAATCGTTGGCGCACGTGGACAGCGACGTGATTGTCCTGGCTCACGACCTTACGCCTTCGCAAACTGCCGGGATGGACCGCAAGCACATACTCGCACTGGCCATCGACGCGGGCGGGCAGACATCCCACACCGCCATCGTCGCCAAGGCGCTGGGGATACCCGCGGTGGTGGGTCTGAACAACGTGACGGCAGAGGCCTCCGCCGGTGATACGGTAATCATTGACGGGACGCGAGGCATCGTCGTGATCAATCCCGACCCGCAGACCATCGAGAACTACAAGCGGTTCGCCGTACAGCAAATCGAGTTCATCCACGACCTCGATGCACTTCGGGACTTACCGGCGATGACCACCGACGGGCACGAAATAGAACTCTTCGGGAACATCGAGTTTCCCGACGAAGCGAAGGCCGTTCTGGAAAAAGGTGGCGATGGGATAGGTCTTTATCGAACGGAATTCCTCTACCTCGGCGCCGACGAAGAGCCTGACGAAGAAGAACACTACCACGCCTACCGGCAGGTCATAGAGCAGTGTGGCGGCAAGCCGGTGACCATACGAACGCTTGACCTGGGGGCGGATAAATACACCCAGGACCGCGCCCGCATCCCGGAGAGAAACCCGTTTCTGGGCTGCAGGAGCATCCGGTTCTGTCTGAAGAACCTCCCGATGTTCCGGACGCAACTTCGGGCGATCTTGCGGGCCAGCGTGGATTCCGAGGTCTTCTTGCTGTTCCCACTGATAACCAACCTGCTGGAGCTGCGCCAGGCCAAGACCATCGTCCGCGACGTTGCGGAGGATCTGGAAGAAGAAGGCGTCGAGCACAGAAACGACGTGCCGATCGGGATGATGGTCGAGACGCCCTCGGCCGCGCTGCAGGCGGACGCCTTCGCTAAGGAAGTGGACTTCTTCTCGATTGGCACCAACGACCTGGTGCAGTACACGCTGGCGGTCGACCGCGGGAACGAACAGGTCGCGCCGCTGTTCACGCCCGCCCATCCTGCCGTCCTGCGCCTCATAAGAGAAGTAATCCGCTGTGGACAGAGGCACGACGTCCCGGTAAGCCTTTGCGGAGAGATGGCTGGCGATCCGGTCTTCACAGTGCTGCTGCTGGGGCTGGGACTGCGAAACTTCTCCTGTGCGCCTCCGGCGATACCGGAGATCAAGAAGATCATTCGCTCGGTGACCATTGAACAGGCAGTGCGGGTCACCAGAAGGGCCATGAGCTTCGACTCCGACAAGGAAGTCATAAACTACCTGCGCGCCGAGACGCGCCGGATCCTCCCGGAGGCCTGGGCCGAGTAACGACCCCGACAAAACGCCGCCGCGAATCGACTCACCCGATCGGGACGCCGCATACCAGGAATGGATCAGAGAATCTTGCCCCAACGATGGTGCATATGGTTCGCCGTCGAAGGCGACCTGAGGTTTCTGTCGCATCACGAGACGATGCGAACGATAGAAAGGATCGCCACCAGGGCGTCCTTACCGCTGCGGTACACGCAGGGGTTCAATCCTCACCCGGTTATGTCCTTGGCGGCCCCGCGGCCCACAGGTGTCGCATCCCGCAATGACCTGCTTGTGGTGTCACTGGAGGAGACACCACAAGGGCACACAGCGGATACGCTCTTGGGGCGAATAAACGAGCAGGCGCCCACGGGTATGAAATTCTTCAAGGCCGCGCCGCTTACCGCCAAAACAACGCCGCTCCCTGTGCGTATTACACATGAGCTTGTTCTGCAAGAAGAACAGACGCCACCGGTCGCCGATCGCTTGGAGCAGCTGGGACGGATGGACGCCTGGCCGCTCAAAAGATACGCACCCCCGAAGCGAAGCGGGAAGCGCAGAGCTCCCAGGACAATTGACATCAAGACCTTGATAGTGGAGATAGGATTAATAAAAGCCCCGGAGCCGCTGCTGCGATGGATCGCCACCCAGGCCGATGGGCTGTGGGCTCGACCGGGCGAGGTGCTAAGGTTAGTGGGGCTGGACGAACGGACTGACCTGGCGAGGGTAAGGCGGGCCGAGATCGAATACACCGGCGTGCCAACCAGCCCAATGTAGGACCCTCGAACACAGCTCGGACAGCCGGAAACCAAAGAGCAAAGAGCTGAAAACTAAAAAACGACCATGCACGCGGACACAGGGCTTTGAAGCTTTCAGTTCTCGCCCGCCGAGGCTCCCGAAGGGACGGCTGCGGTGCTTGGGGAAGGCGGGGCAGCTTTTACTTTTATGCTTTGGGCTTTGCTCGTTGCTTTTGAGCCTGCAGGAGCTATCTTGACAGTAACTTAACTCTACCGGGCCGATTGCGGCCGATAGTGAGACCGACATGCCCAAAGAAATGCTGATCAGCACAGTCCAGAAACAGGAATGCCGCATCGCCATCGTCTCCGGCGGGAATCTGGAAGAGCTGTACATAGAGCGGCCCTCCAGCGCCTCGCACGTGGGTAACATCTATAAGGGACAGGTCACCAACATCGAACCAGCGATTCAGGCGGCGTTTGTGGACTTCGGACTGGGCAAGAACGGGTTTCTGCACGTCTCGGACCTGCATCCGGACTATTTCCCCAAGCGGCAGGGCCGCACCGAGCCCGTGGGCAAGAAGCAGCCCTATCGTGACCGTCCTCCCATCCAATCGTGCCTTAAGCGAGGTCAGCAGATCGTCGTACAGGTTACCAAGGAAGGAATAGGGACAAAGGGCGCTACGCTGACGACATATCTGTCCGTACCGGGAAGGCTGTTGGTGCTGATGCCCGGGATGAGCCGCCTGGGCGTCTCCCGAAGGTTGGAGGACGAGGACGCCCGCCTAAAGGCCCGCACCATGCTCGAACAGCTGGATCTACCGAATGACATGGGCATCATCGTCCGTACCGCAGCCGTTGGGCACGACAAGCGCCAGTTCCAGCGCGACCTGAACTACTTGCTGCGATTGTGGAAGGCCGTCAAAGAGCGAATAAAAACCACCAAGGCGCCGGCGGAGATCTACCAGGAGTCGGACTTGGTGACCCGAACCATCCGGGACATCTATAACAGCAGTATCAGCAGAATCATCTGCGACACCCGCTCCGACGCTATGAACGTAAAGGAGTTCCTCAACGTCGCCGTGCCCAGAAGCAGGAGCAAAGTGGAGCTCTACGTCGGGACCGGCGGGTTGTTCCATGACTTCGGCCTGGAGGATCAAATCGAGAGGATCTACTCGCGCCAAGTGCCCCTACCGTCCGGCGGGTCGTTGGTGATCGACCAGACCGAGGCCCTCGTTGCTATCGACGTCAACTCCGGGCGGTATCGCGGGAACAGCAACCCGGAGTCCACAGCGCTTAAGATGAACATCGAAGCGGCCGAGGCGATCGCAAGGCAGCTGAGGCTGCGGGATCTGGGCGGGGTGATCGTCATCGATTTTATTGACTTGCATCAGGACAAGCACTGTCGAGCTGTGGAACGGGCGCTGCGCGATGGCTTAAAGGACGATCGCGCCAAGACAAAAACATCGCGGATGTCGTCTTTCGGGATCCTGGAGATGACCCGCCAGCGAGTGCGTCCGTCGCTGAGAGACAGCATGCACCGCTGGTGTCCGTATTGTGATGGCGTTGGTCTGATCAAGTCGGAAGAATCGCAGGCGCTGGAGGTAATGAGAGACCTTAGGCGAGCTGCCGCCAGCGAAGAAGTGGCCCGCATCGAAGTGGCGGTCACGCCGGAGGTCGCCCAAAGGCTTTCCAACTTACACCGCGGCGAGATGCACAAGATCGAGCGGGAGACCAACAAGGCGATCTTCATCCGCGCCGACGCTCAGCTATCCGGCAATGAAGTGCAGATGAAGTATACGAACCACCGAGGCAGCACCATTGAGCTGGCCAAACCGGGTGCGCGCAGGGAAAAGGCGCCGCCAAAGACGATCAATATCCAGGAAGTAATCGCCGCCGAGCGAAAGACCGAACTCCAGGGCAAACCCAAGGCCGCGCCGCAAGCTGAACCCAAAGCCCCGACGCCACCCGACCAGGCCGCCAAGGCGGAAAAACCCAGACGCAGACGATCCAGGCGAAGACGCAAGACGGGTGGGCCCACCGAGGACAGCAAACAGCCCGTCAAGGCGACGCAACCCAGTCCTGAGCAGGACAAACCCAGTCCTGAGCAGGACAAGCAGGACACGCAGGACACGCAGGACAAGCCCGAAGAACCCAAGCGCAAGAAGACCCGGCGCGGAACGAGGGGCGGGGTCAGGAGACGGAAGAAGAAGGCACATCCCACCGAAACAGCAGGCAGCTAATTGCGCTTCTCGCTGCTGTCGGGACGAAACGTCCCCCAAGAATTCCGTCAACCAACCACTCTAGAGAACAAGAATCGCCGCAGCTTGGGCGCTTTGGCCCTTCCATTCGCCGGTCACGACGGGCCAGTCGGTCGGCCGGGCCAGGGGTTCGGGGCCGCCTGGGCAGCAAAGGATCATCCGCTCGATCTTGGTGCCCGTGATGGAGGGATTCCACGCAAAGGCTTGGTTCGCCATCGCGGGTGTCTGATCGCCCGGGGCGGCCTTGACGTCTCGTGGCTGGTACCCGCACGACCCGCCCTGATGATGCACCCGCCACTGATCCGGGAATCCGGCACCGGCGTACGCCGCCTGCGCCTCGGCGAAAATATCCCCCAACTTCGCGCCCGGGACCGTGGCGCTTGTCAAGGCGGCGTTGACGGTTGCGGTAGCGGCGTGCTTGTCGGCGAGCTGCTGATCGCACCGAACGAAGCTCGCAATCCGCGTGCATGAAGCAATGAGCCCCCCGCGCTCGGCGCAGGCCACCAGCATGAAGTATCGCTCGATTCTCTTCGATGTCGGCAGCGGGTGGCGATAGCTCTCGACGCGCTCGTCGCCGGCGACCAGCACCAACCAGGGAAGGTACCCGCGCCGCTGAAGCTCTTGGGACAATCGCCCCGCTAGCGCATTTTCCGTCTCCCCCGGCCGGGCCGAGCGGGCGGTAGATTCGACCGCAGCGACCGTGTCGTCGCAGACCGCGCGGTATCGTTGGATCTCGGTTTCGCTCAGCGTCCATCGAAGCCGATCGAAATCCCGGCCCAGTTTTACGGGGACGTCCCCAGCGGGCGGATCGGCGTCGGCGGCGATTCGCATATCGCCGGCGGCCCGCCCAAAGACCCGCGCCTGGGCGTCCGCGTCGAAATAGGGATATTCGATAAGTTCGATATCCGTCCCGGTAAGGTCTTCTGCCCTTAGGCGAGTCGCCTCGATGTTGTCGGTAAGCACTGCGGCCCCGTCGCGCCGCACGAGAAGCCAGCTTGCTCCGACGTCGCAGGCGGTGGCGATGTGGTTGTGCCCTCCGCAGGTGTACCAAGAGAAGTTGCATCGCCTGCCCAGCAAGACGGCATCCAGACCCGCCCGGTCGAGGTAGGCGACGACTGCTTCGTGCTTGATTTCGCGTTCTTCGTCAATATCTGTCATGGGAAAGCTGCGCCGGCCACACCCCGCCGCCGGCGACATCCGGTCCGCTACAAGGGTTTACAGTAGTCGATCAGACGGGCGATCTCGCTGCGAAGCTCGTTCCGCGGGACGATAAGGTCGACAAACCCGTGGTCCTTGAGGAACTCAGACAGCTGGAAGCCGGCGGGCAGCTCGGATTTGATCGTATTGCTGATTACGCGCTTCCCTGCAAACCCGATTTCTGCGCCGGGCTCGGCGATGATGATATCGGCGAGCATTGCGAAGCTGGCCGTCGTCCCGCCGGTGGTCGGATCGACCAGCACCGAGATGTAGAGTCCGCCGGCGTCATCGAATCTGCCAAGGGCTGCAGAGGTTTTACCCATCTGCATCAGGCTGAGGGCACCCTCGTGCATTCTGGCCCCGCCGGACATGCAGACGATCACCAGCGGCAGCGGCGAGGCGGTCGCCTCTTCAACCAGAAGCGTGATCTTCTCGCCGACCACGGATCCCATTGAGCCCATCAACCACTCGCCGTCCATTACGCCCAGTCCCACGCGGCGGCCCTTGATGTAGGCGACGCCGGTAAGCACCGCCTCGGTGTTCCCGGTCTTCTTCTGCTCAGCGGCGATCCGGTCCGCGAAGGTCTTGCCCGCCCACTGGAATTTCAGCGGATCGGCCGGTGCGATATCGGCGAAAAGCTCTTCGAAGCTGTCCGGGTCCGCCAGCGTCTCTATCCGCCGCCGGGCGCCCATGCGGAAGTGACGGTTGCACTCCGGGCACACCTCGAGATTATCGGAAACGGCCTTTCGGTAGAGAATCGACTCGCAGCCCCCACATCGCATCCACAGCCCGTCGGGGACCTCCCGCTTCTTGCGAATCTGCGGACCTTGGAAGATCGAGGCGTCGTACGGCGTGAATATCTCCGATCCGTTCTCAGCCATCTCGTTTCTCCGTCTCTTACCTGACCGGACTTCAGTACTGCGTCAACATCTAACAGCTCAAAGCTGACAAACAGACACATCCAATCGTTAACTGCTCTAGCCCGCAGGCTCGACAACACGCTCCAGTAAGTCGGCGTCCAACTCGTACATGCACCAGTTGAAATCCGGCGCGACGTAGTTCCACATCGATTCGATCCGCCCGACCTCGAAAGTGCATCGCACCAGGGCCGCTGCGATCGGCCGCAGCACAAAAAGCGCGGGGCCGTTCTTGCGACGCTTGATGATTTCCCTAACAGCAGCAATGAGCCGCTCGCGAGCCTCCTGGATGGTCTCACCGCCGGGCGGGCGAACGCTGGATGGGTCGTCGTTCCACTGTTTGAGGACCTTCGGTTGGCGCCGCTTGATCTCCTCGAGGGTCAGCCCCTGCCACAACCCGTAGTCGATTTCCCGCAGGTCCTGGTTCTTGCGGACCTTCAAGTCGAGGATCTTGGCGAGTAGTCTGGCGGTTTGCAGTTCGGGCTCTGCCGTGCCAACGTAAATGGCGCCGATTCTCTCCTTGGTAAGTCGCTCGGCGGTGGCCTGGACGGTGCGCTTTCCCTGGGCGGTTAAGGGCGCACCGGCGGTCGACTCGACCCTCTCCTGGGTCTCCCAGGTCGTCTGTCCCGTTCGGACTATGTATACCTTGGCCATGTTAGATGTTTTGGACAGCGGCCCTGAGCCGGCTTACAGCCGTCGTCATATCGTGGGAGTTGAAGATGTTCTCGCCGGCGACGAACACGTCGGCGCCCTGTTCGGCACATAACTTTGCCGTGTCCGGATTGATTCCGCCATCCACCTCAAGTCTCTGATGATCCGCAAGCCGCCGGCGGATAGCGGCGATCTTTGGCAGCATATCCTCCATGAACCCCTGCCCGCCGTAACCGGGCTCGACGGTCATCACCAAAACCATATCAACCTGCCCGATCACCGGCTCCAGTTGCTCGGCGGGCGTGCCCGGCCGAAGTGTAATACCAGCTCCCAGACCCAACTCGCCCAGGCGCCGCACAAGATCGGCGGGTCTGTCGGTCGCCTCGATGTGAAAGGTGATGTTATCGGCGCCGGCCTCGGCGAATCGCTCGATGTAACAGGCCGGATCGTCCACCATGATGTGCACGTCCAGAACGTGATCGGTGAATTGGCGGACCTTGTTGACAAAGCCCGGGCCCATGGACAGGTTCGGGACGAAATGCCCGTCCATGATGTCCACGTGGAGCACGTCGGCGCCGGCTGCGACCACCTCGTCGATCTGCTCGCCGATTCGAGCGAAATCGCAGGCAAGCAGAGACGGCGCGATCAGGCGTCCGTCACTCAAGCCCGGCCAGGGATTTGCGGGTTTCCTGCTCATCTGTAAAGGCGAGCAAAGCCCACCAATATCGCCAGTGGGCTTTCGCTGGTTGTTATTGTCTAGCATGACCTACTTTGAGTCAAGCACCTCTATCGGGTGCATGGGCCTACCTTCCAGATAGGTAAGTGCCGCCCCGCCGCCGGTTGACACGTGGGTCATCCTATCGGCCAGGTGCATCTGCGCCACGGCCGCTGCTGAATCACCGCCGCCGATTACACTTACGGTACCGGCGTCGGTGGCCGCCGCGACCGCCGCCGCAATCGCCCTGGTTCCCCCCGCATAGGCGTCCTGCTCGAAGACACCCATAGGCCCGTTCCAGACGATTGTCCCGGCCTCGGATATCACACCGCAGAACTGCTCGATAGTCTTGGGTCCGATGTCCATGCCCATCAAAGTCTGCCCGATGTCCGTCTCGCCCACAGGCACGGGGGTACCGCAGTCGAAGTCATCCGTCGCGATGTGGTCGCAGGGCAGGAGGATCTTATCGCCGGCCCGGGCGAGCAAATCGCGCATCGGATCGATTTGGTCCGCCTCGATCAGGCTGGCACCGACGGCGGCGCCTTTGGCCTTCAGCAGCGTGTAGGCCATCGCCCCTCCGATCAGAATCTTATCGACTTTATCCAGCAGCGCCGAGATCAGCTTGATCTTATCGGAGACCTTTACCCCGCCCAGTATCGCCACGAACGGCCTGACGGGCGAGTCCACCGCCTCACGGAGGTATTTGATCTCTTTCTCGACGAGGAATCCTGCTACGGCCGGTCCACCAGCCGCCTGAATCGCCTTTGGACAACCATACATACTGGCATGCTTGCGGTGGCAAGTACCGAAGGCGTCGTTGACATACAACTCGCCCAGCTTCGCCAGCTCCTCGCCGAACTGCATAACGTCGGCCTCGTCCTTGCTGTCCTCGCGAGCGTCGAAGCGGACGTTCTCCAGCAAGAGCACGTCGCCGTCGCGAAGCTCGCCCACCATCTTGCGGGCTTGCTCGCCGGCGATGTCCGTCGGGCCGAGGGCGACGTCCTTGCCCAGCAGTTCCGCCAGCCTCTCTGCCGCCGGACAAAGCGAGAAGTGGGGGGCGACCTTGCCCTTGGGCCGCCCGAGGTGGCTCATCAGCACCAGCTTTCCGCCTGCTTCGATGACCCTTTTGATAGACGGTAAGGCTGCGACGATCCGCGCATCATCCGTCACTTTCCCATCCTTAAGCGGAACGTTGAAATCCACGCGCATCAGCACGCACTTACCGGAAATGTCCTTATCGCAAAGATCCGCAATCGTCTTGGTCGCCATTTTCCAAGTCCTTCACCTTCGGTTGATGTGAACCGCTCACCGAAAGCCCGAATTTCGAGATTCGCATTTGTTTCAGGAAAAAAGGGCTCACCTTCCGGCGAGCCCATGATGGTCCAAAGTCGCTGTGTTTTCAAGCCTGCGTCACAGCGCCGCCAGTTTTTCGATAAGGTCTGCGGTGCGGCAGGAGTAGCCCCACTCATTGTCGTACCACATCGTTACCTTCACCATGTCCCCGTCCATCACCAGCGTGTTGTTGGAATCGAATATCGAGCTGTGCGGATTGTGGATGACGTCCGACGATACGATCGGGTCGGTGACGTACTCGATGATTCCCTTCATTGGGCCTTCGGCGGCTATGCGGACGGTCTCATTGATCTCCTCGATGCTCGTCTTAGTGCCCGTCAGGAAGGTCAGATCGGTAATCGACCCGCACGGTACGGGAACGCGCAGCGCGAAACCGTCCAGCTTCCCTTCCAGTTCGGGCAGGACCTTCCCCGCCGCCGCCGCCGCTCCGGTCGTCGTCGGGATGATGTTGATCGCGGCGGCTCGGGCGCGGGTCTTGGTCTTGCTTATCATGTCCAGGATCTTCTGGTCGTTGGTGTATCCGTGGCACGTGGTCATCAGGCCCTTGACGATGGTGAACTTCTCGTGCAGGACCTTTACCACGGGGGCAAGCGAGTTAGTCGTGCAGGAGGCGTTGGAGATGCACTTGGTCTGCCCCGTCAGCACATCGTCATTCACACCGAGCACGACGGTGACGGCGTCGCCCTTGGTAGGGGCGGAGATGATGACCTTTTTCGCCCCGGCGTCGAGATGGCTGTCGTATCCGGGCTTCTCGGGAGTCTTGTTCGCGCGGAAAATCCCGGTCGATTCCAGCGCTACGTCCACGCCCATCTTTCCCCACGGCAGCCTAGCCGGGTTCTTCTCGGAAAGGACCTTCATCTCCTTCCCGTTGACCACCAGGGAATCCTGCTTGGCGACGACCTTGCCCGGAAACGGGCCCTGCGTCGAGTCGTATCTGAGCAGATACGCCAGCATGTCGGCGTCAGCCAGATCGTTGATAGCGACGACGTCGAACTTATCAGGGTCCTGCGCCATCGCCCGAAACGCCAAGCGCCCGATACGTCCGAATCCGTTAATGCCCACCTTAATCGCCATGACTGTGCGCTCCTTTCAGCGTTTATCATTCCGGGTTTTCATCGCCGCCGGGACAGCCCCCCTCAGAGCGGCGCCGGTCGGCGGGCAGAATTCTCCGCCTGACAGGTCAGGTAAGGCTATTGTCGCCGCGCCCCTCTGTCAACAGCTTTTACCCAAAGCCCCGCCGGGCAGATTACACTTGGCAAGAACCGCCGCGGACGATACTGTATTTGCGCAAGTCCACCAGAAGACAGGGAGCCGAACGAACATGAACGATGCCCCCACAGACCAATCCAGACGCGTCGAGTGCCCCGCCACCAACGATCCCGCCGTGCGGCTGTTCATCTTCGCAGCCATGCTGATAGGCTTCGGAGTTTGGTGCTTTCTGGAGCGTACCAAGTACCCACCGCCCGAGGCCTGGACGCTGGAGCACATCAACACGATCGTCGGGCACGTGCTGAATAACTACGGGCCTTGGGTGCTCGTCCCACCAGGACTCGTCTTCGTCGCGCTGGGGGTGCGACTCCTGCGACGCAAACTCATCGCCGACGACGAAGGGATCGGATACGTGGGGGCCCAGAGAATCGCTTGGTCGGACGTGACCGAGCTCGATTCGGCCAAGCTCAAGGATAAGGGCGTCTTGACGCTGCATTACGGGAAGGGCAGGAAGCTCGTCCTGGATTCATGGAAGCTCAAGAACTTCCGCGATCTGGTAGCCCTGATCGAACAGCGCGTCCCGGGAAAGCAGTAGCGCCGGCCGCGGCCGAGACCTTCGCCAAAGATGACCCGTTCGCAGATAAAGCCTTTTCGGCGTCGAGCCAATCCTCGCTTCATCCGCCACCGACGCAATTTCAACTTGACCTGCCCCAATGGGTCTTTCTAAAGTGAGGTGTTTGTTGCTCACCCGCGCCGCTAGCTCAGTTGGCAGAGCAGCTGACTCTTAATCAGCGGGTCGTAGGTTCGAGTCCTACGCGGCGCATTATCGCAACGCTTCGCACTACTGGGCGGAGCGTTGCGTTGTTTCGTTCCAGACGGGGTTGGAGCTACTGCCCACCTTGGCCGTATCGTTCGCAGTGTCGCGCCCCGTCGCACCTCCCTGCAGCAAACCGCGCCCTGCGCGCTGCGCATGCGCTGCGCTTTTGCCGTGAGGTCCGCGCGGGGTGTACGCCGTCAGGTCGGCTGTGGACCGGTGCACCAGGAGCGTGTTCTTTTTGGCAAAAGTCACGTTGGTGGGGTGGGGGGATCAATCCCTGTGGCCTGGAGGGCTAAGACCGACGGGGCATGCTCGCTGTTTTCTTCAAGGGTTTTTCAGCCACCGAGCGCCGAGGTGGCCCCGCAGCACGCGGGCCAGCTTATTCTGCTGAGGGTTTCTGAAGGCGGTATTCGTGGGTAAATCGGCAACTCTGTTTGTGGGAAAAGCTTGACGAATCGCGAAAAGGCTGTATTATTGATTTTGTTCCGGCCCGCTCAGGCAGCGACGGAATCGTATGCGGCAGAGCCTGCTGGCACAAGGGCGAATGATCTGAAGGCGACTGCTAACTTGCTCCCCCTTCCCGAGGCCACGCTGGCGGGATTACCTTCTATCAGAAGCAGTTTTGGTTGCCCGCTGAGGCGGGCCGAGGATTATGGCTACCTGCATTTTGCAGACGACGTTGCTTCCTTGTTTTACGGAAAGGGTATTAAGATGAGGACTAAGATCTTTGCCTTCGCGTCGATGTTTGCATTCGGGGTTTTCTGCCCGGTCGCGGCTGGGGAGGGATATCTGCTGGTCAGTGGCTATTGGTCGGACAATGTCGTTCGGTTTGACGCAACAACGGGGCAGTACATTGACGAGTTCGTTCCGAGACAATATGGTGGCCTCAATGGGGCCGAAACCATCTTGCCCGGTCCTGAAGGCAGTCTGCTAGTCGCCAGCGTCGTGAGTAATAGTATCGAGCGGTACGACGCGGACACCGGACTGCATCTGGGCACCTTCGCATCGGGGGGCACACTGAAGTGGCCACGCGGGATGGCGACAGGCCCGGATGGGAACCTGTACGTCTCCAGTGCCAATGATGGTATTTTGCGCTATGATGGACTCACGGGCGACTTCATCGACGAATTTGCGCCCATTAGCGCCGGTGGCCCAACGATATCGCATGGGATACTTTTCCGGGGAGACGGGTATCTGTACGCCACGGATATCAACCAAGGAGCCATCTTTCGCTACGACGAGATCACCGGAGCGTTCTCGGATGTTTTCGTCGACGGACTGATGGGCCCTGAAGGCTTGGCGTTCGGTCCAGACGGAAACCTGTATGTGGCGAACGGAGGCTCCGATTCCATTCTTCGCTACAATGGCCTGACCGGTGCGTTCATCGATACTTTTGTCCCGCCAGGAAGCGGTGGGCTTGATGAGCCACAGGACTTGTTCTTCGGTCCTGACGCTATGCTCTACGTCAGTGGCTGGAGAAGCGACAATATCATTCGCTACGATGCAACCACCGGGGCCTTCGTGGACGTCTTCGCATCTCACGATCGCCTGGATGGCCCCACGGACATGTTCTTCGTCCTGGAGCCAGAGCCCATGTCACTTACCATTGACATCCGGCCTGGCAACGACATCAATCCTGTGAACTTGAAATCCAACGGAGTTTTACCCGTAGCGATTCTTGGCGCCGAGGGTTTTGACGTAGCTCTGATTGATTTGGAATCCCTGGTCATGGCGGGATCGTCTCCTAAGCCAAGAGGAAGAAGTGGCAACATTGGCTCATTTAGGGACGTCAACGGCGATTCAATCATCGATCTGGTTCTTAATTTTGATCTGAGCCAGCTGGACGCAGAACCCAGTGTTGCCGAGTTAACGCTTCTGGGCCTCCTGCAAGACGGTACGGAGTTTGAAGGCACAGATACAATTCGAATTGTCCCGCCGGGTGATTTCAACGGGGACCTGGTGGTCGACATCATCGACCTGACCGCGCTGGCCAGCAACTGGTCGACACTGAGCGGCGGCGCGAAAGACTGGGCCGAAGGCGACTGCAATGGGGATAGCGTAGTAGATATCTCGGACTTGACTGCGCTGGCCGCCAATTGGACGTTCACCGATAGCGCACCGCCAATCCCCGAACCGGCGACGCTGGCGCTGCTGGCGGTAGGTGGGTTGGCGCTACTGAGGCGGAACAGGTAGAGCTACATCATGGCGAGCCGATGTCTACTGCCTCTACGAAGAGGTAAGTCCCTCATGCTCGCCGAATGGCCCACACCTAAGAAACACCTGCAAGTCGGCCGCCGAGTGTTCAGAGCTGCTCGAAGTAGCGCCGCCGTTCCCAATCGGTCACAGTCGCGTGATAGGCTTGGGCCTCCAGGCGGGCAGCGTGAACGTAATAGTCGACCACCTCCTGGCTGAGGGCCTCCCGGGCCATGTCACTGCCCGCCAGCAGCTCGGTGGCCTCTTCCAGCGTCTCCGGGAGGCGCGGTAGGTGCGGCGCGTCATAGGCGTTGCCTTCGAATATCTCGCCGGGCTCGAGCTTCTCGGCGATGCCGCGCAGGCCCGCAGCGAAGGTAGCGGCAAAGGCCAGGTACGGATTGGCGTCGGCGCCGCCCATGCGGTTCTCGATCCGCAGCGAATCGCCATGCCCGACCAGCCGGAAGCCGCAACTGCGATTGTCGTTCCCGCAGACGATAGCCGTGGGGGCCCACGAGCTCGGCTGATACCGCTTGTAGGAGTTGACCGTCGGGGCGAAGAAGTATGTCAGCTCCCGAGAGTATTTGAGCAACCCGCCGAGGAACTGGCCGAACAGCTCGCTGGTGCGGTGGGCCTGTCGGTCCCAGAAGGCGTTGTGCCGGCCGTCGTCGCTCCAAAGGCTGGTGTGCAGATGCAGGCCGCTGCCCGCGTCACTTTCCGACCACTTGGCCATAAACGTAAGCGAACTACCCTCCTGCTGGGCGATGTCCTTGGCGCCGGCTTTGTAGATGACATGCCGGTCGGCCATCTCCATCGCTTCGGCATACAGCAGGTTCACCTCGTGCTGGCCCTTGCCGGTCTCGCCCTTGGAGCATTCGACGATTATCCCCGCGGCGGTCATCTCGTTGCGGATCCGCCGCAGCACGGCCTCATCTCTGCTTGGCTGGAGAATGTGATAGTCGATCGAGTAATCCGAACTGGGGGTCAGATCGCGGAAGCCCTTGGAGTGGATGGCGTGGTAGTTCTCGCTGAACAGCACGAACTCCAGCTCCGAACCTATCTTTGCCGTCAGACCAAGTTCACTGAGCCGCTCGATCTGGCGGGCCAGCATGCTTCGAGGCGCTTCGGCGACGGGCGTGCCGTCCTCGTGCAGTAGATCGCCCAGCACGATCGCTGTTCCCTTATCCCAAGGCAAACGCCTCAGCTGGCTCGGATCAACGCGGACCCTGAAATCGCCGTAGCCCTTGTCCCAACTGGCCAGGGAGAATCCCGCCAGCGGATTCATCTCCACGTCCGCCGTCATGAGGTAACTGCAGACGTGGACCCCGAAGTCCGGCTCGCCGCTGAGGAAGAACTCGCGCGTCATCCGCTTGCCCAGCAGTCGACCGTAGGGGTCGCTGAAGGCGACAATGACCGTGTCGATGTTCTGGGCTGTAAACCACTTCGGGGCCCAGGATCTGTCCTTTTGTGATTTGCTCATTGGTTAGCTTCCATCGCTCAGAGAAATAAAAACGTTCTTAACTTCCGTGTACAGCCGCATCGCTTCCATGCCAAGATCTCGCCCGAAACCGCTCTGCTTGAAGCCGCCGAATGGCGCCTCGATGAACACGCTGCTGTTGGTGTTTACACCCATCACGCCGCACTCCACCGCCCGGGCAACGCGAAGGGCCCGGCTCAGGTCGTTCGTCCATAGAGAGCCCGCCAGGCCATAGCAGATGTCGTTGGCCAGTTCGATCGCCTCGGCCTCGCCCTCGAACGGAATGATGCAGGCGACCGGGCCGAAGATCTCCTCCTGGCAAGTGCGCGTCTTCGAGCCCAATCCGTCGACGACCGTGGGCGACAGATAGTAGCCGGGCTCGGCGGGCCGGTCGCCGCCGCAGACGATGCGACCACCTTCTTTTCGGGCAAGGTCGATGTAACCTTCGACGGTTTCCCTCTGGCCGGCTGAGACCATCGGGCCTACCTGCGTGGTCTCGTGTGACGGGTCGCCTACGACAAGCGCCTTGGTCGCCGCGACGAATCCGGCCAGGAACTCATCGTAGATACTTTTCTCCACCAGCACGCGGCTGCGGGCGCAGCAGTCCTGGCCGGTGTTGTCGAAAACTGACATTGGAGACGCAGCCGCCGCGGTCGCGACGTCGGCATCGGCAAAGACGATGTTCGGGCTCTTTCCGCCCAACTCCAGCGAGATGCGCTTGATGTCGTCGGCTGCCAGCTTCATCAGGTGTGAACCGGTGGCAGTTTCGCCGGTGAAGGCGATCTTGCCTACCAGCGGATGGCTGACCAGGTGATCACCGATCTCGCTGCCACGGCCGGGGAGGACCTGCAAGATCCCTTCCGGAACGCCGGCCGCCATTGCCAGCCCGCCCAACGCAAGGGCTGTCAGGGGAGTCAGGCTGGCCGGCTTTAGAACCACGGCGTTGCCGGTCGCCAGGGCCGGCGCTACTTTCCAGCAGGCCATGCAGAACGGGAAGTTCCACGGCACGATAGCCGCTACCACGCCGATCGGGACGCGCAACGTGTAGTCGAACCCCTTCGCCGCCACGGGGATCGTCTCGCCACAGAATCGGCTGATCCCGCCGGCGTAATACTCGAAGCACTTGGCCCCCGCCAGAATCTCGCCGCGGGCGCTGCTGATGGGCTTGCCGACGTTGCGAGACTCCAGGACGGCAAGCTGCTCGGCGTTCTGGCGAATCAGGGCCGCAAGTTCAAATAGCGCGCCGGCCCGAACGCCGGAGTCGGCGTTGGCCCAATCGGCTTGGCGAAACGCCCGCCCAGCCGCCCTAAGCGCCTCGTCGACCTCCTTGTGCCCAGCCGCCGGGACTGCTGCCCAGACTTGCTCAGTGGCCGGCTCGATAAGCTCAAGCTTACCGCCCGAAGCATCCTTTCGAAACTCGCCGTCAATCAACAACGCCTCTGGTATCTCCAACATCACCAGATCTCCTTGTAAAGCTTCAGCATGTCCGCTTCGGTGCAGCGGCGCGGGTTGGTCAAGTGACACGGGTCCTGAAACGCTTTGGCGGCCAGAGGAGCCAAATCCTCCTGCGGCACATCCAGATCTCTCAGCCGCTGCGTGATCCCCACGGAGCGATTGAGCTGGGCCAGGAAGTCCGCAACTTGCCCGGCCGGGTCGTCGGTTGGCGTAAGTGCTAAGGCAATCGCCACGCGCTTGTACTGGGCGCTATCTTCGATCCCGTTGAAACGTACGACAGCGGGCAAGGCAATGGCGTTAGCCAAACCGTGCTGAACGCCGAACTCGCTGGAAAGCGCATGCGAGAGCGAATGGGCTGCACCCAGGTCTTTCTGAAACGCCACCGCCCCCATCGCCGCAGCCATCTGCATCATGCCCCGCGCCTCTATATCGGTGCCGTCGGTATAAGCGCGAGGCAGATACAGCCGCACGTATCGCACAGCCTCCAAGGCGATGGCGTCGCACATGGGATGAAAGATCGGACAAACGAACGACTCGATCGCGTGTGTCATCGCATCCATGCCGGTCGCAGCAGTGAGGTGCGGCGGCAGACCGACGGTGAGCTGGGGATCCAGAATCGCCATGTCCGCCATCAGTTCCGGCCCGCCAAGGACCGCCTTTCGCCCCAAGGCTGGGATGGTGATCACGGAGCTGGTGCCCACTTCGCTGCCGGTGCCGGCAGTGGTCGGTATGGCACAGAACGGCGGGAGCTTGTCCGGCAGTTCCGACAGTGGCGCCTCCATCAGCGGTACATCAGGGAAGGCACTCTTTATTCGCACTGCCCGGGCCACGTCCAACGCGCTGCCCCCGCCCACCCCGACCAGCCCGTCGCATCCCCCATCGCGAAAGGCTGCCCAGGCGTCCTCAACATCCTGCTGGGCCGGGTTAGGGTGCACACCGGTAAAGGTGGCATGTCCGTCCGGCCAGACCCGATCCATCTGCTCTCCGATCAGCGAGAAGGCCTCTGTCTGGACCATGCCCGAGTCGGTCACCAGTAGAGGCTGAGACACTCCGTGCACCAGCGAGAACTCCGCCAGGGCCGACCGCGCACCCGGGCCAAATCGAATGTCGGTGGGAAAACGAAACTTCGAAACATCAGCCATGCACATCGCTCCAGATCGGGCCTCAGGGAACAGCCCGTCGACCGTCAGCTTTATGGTTTCCGGCTGCGCCTCGACCAGGGCTAGGCCCGCGTCCAGCAGAGCCCCGCACTGAGCGTGGTCCCTGGATCTGGCCAGTGCTCGTCCCTTGGCCGAAGCGAGCAGACAGCCGATTGTATGTCCGACAGATCGCTGCTGCAGGGTTTCAGTGCCTAGGGCTGCTCAATGTTCAGGTCGATCGCAGACATAAGCGGTTCTGAACAACCAAGACCTGCATGATATTAGACCTTACCGGCCCGTCAAGGCCCGAAAGTAGTAAGAATTGGGAAGTGCCCCGCTAACAACACTGCTAAAACGGACCTGCTACCCCCGCGCGCCGTGCCGTAGCCTGGAAAGGTTGTGCGTCATTGTTGTTCAGAGGCACCCGGCCCCACACGGACGCAGTTTCCGCGGGTCTTGCGAGGCCCGTTGTGGCTCACCCATTTCTTCAGGCACCTCGTGGACGTTGATTGTGCCGGACAGGGAACTTCCCAAGAAGGTGAACCTGGGGAATTCCTCACTTGCCCCCCTGTCGCTGCTGGCACTGGATGGATTAGCAATCATGCGTCGGAGGCGACCGGGGAAAGAATAGCTTAGGGCTGCAAGTATTCTTTGTGCATCCCGAGAAGGTCATCAATGCATCCCGCATCGGCAGCTTTCAGCGCCTTAATGTATTTGTTCCTATTGGCGCTCGCGCAGCCAACAATACGGTCGTCCGGCCAGAGCACTATCTCGTGTCCATTCTTCTTTAACCAGATATTTGCCATCAACCGAGCCCACCTTCCGTTTCCGTTCTCGAACGGGTGAATAAGCGTGGCTCTATGGTGTAGTAACGTGGCTTGCTCCAGCATGTTCATCTCGGACGATTTCCATGCGGCCAAGTCCTTTAGAAGGGAATCGAGATCAGGCCTTACGTTATAGGATTTTGACCAGGCTCCTTCTAACTCAATTAGTCGCGGCTTGCCCGCCCAGATCCAAATTGCACGAAACATCTTTTCGTGTAACTTGCACGACCATTTCAAATCAAATCTGGCTACGCTCGTTGCCCGCGATTTACCCACCAGATACTGAGTGTTAACGGACCCAATAGCGGTGGCCTCGGCGCTGTTGAGCTGCGCTCTGGTCTTGATCCATTTGGCCGACCTTTTCAGCCTCGAGGGGTCTATCGGCGTTTCGTCAGCGACCCAGCCAAAGGCATCCGCTATTTCCCCCACAACATACCCCCTAAACGCTTAACCAATGTTGCTTCTGCGGCCTGCGCGACTCTGCCCAGGGTCTCTTCATCAACGGCCTGCGCTTCTAGCGCAGACGTTCCCTGTACCATCTTGGCGACTAGCTTAGCCTTGCGCTTGGCTTCTTCCGTGATCACGGAGCGCGACGAGCGTGCGTTGACCTCAAAAGTGACTCCCATCGCCTCGGCAATTCGGCAAAGCGTACTGTAGCTGACAGATGTGTCGCCCCCCAGCACCCGCTTCACCGTGCTAACCGAGGTGTTCGCCCTTTCGCTCAGCGCGGATATTGGCATCCGCAAATCTCTGCGCCTTTGTCCCAAGAAGCCCAAGATGTCTTGCTTAATGGTCATTTCTATATCCTCTTGCCACTGTATTATAGTGTATATATGATCTATCGGCAAGAGTAATCTAGTGTATAAATAAACCTATACAGCACAGGCGAGAGCGGTAACATATTGGTTACAAAACAGATAGAGTATATATGCTATCATAGCCCTAACACAACCACTTTCAAAATCGATGACATGGCAGAGCACTCTATCGTATTGCAGGCCTGCGGCCCCCTTGGGGGGTGATAGGGCTTCTTCTCCTGCCTTCAATCTTGCCCATGATGTCCGTTGATCTGGCTTTGACCGCGCCCCGCGAGCCTGTGGCTTGCTGAAGCTTTCCGCTGAGGGGGATAGCGGCAAGCCTCTTGCCTTCCCCTCTCTGGCGCTCAGTGTATTCTTTGATTTGTTCCGTGTCGGCCGTCGTTTTTCGAGGCCGGCTGTTCCCGCCGATGACGGCCATCCGACGCGAAGAGATAAGGTTAGCTATCGCGTTTGGCGTAGGCGACTGCTTCGCCCATCAGGCGGATCGCCGTGCGGATGGCGTCAAGCTCCTCAAAGCCGTAAGAGACGCGCAGCTGCCGTCGGCCCAGTTCGGCCAGCTCGCCGCCCGGATGGACGCAGTGCTTGCCGGGTATGTAGATGACGCGAGGCCTTTTCGCATCGGCGGGCCCGTCGACGCCCGTATCGCCGGTCGTGCGGGTCAGGTACTTGAAGAACGCCGATTCCTCGTGTGTCTGGACGCTGCGGAAGGTCAGGTAGAAGTAGAAACCCGCGCTGCCCCCGCTTATCGCCTCAAGCTCGTCGCAGAGGTATTCATCTACCCAGCCACGGACCGCCTGAGCCTTCTGGCGATAACCCGCCCGGACCCTCTGAAGCTGCCGGACAATCTCATGGTCCAGCAGGTAGCTGGCCACTTCCTGCGTTATCAGCGAGGCGCTGAACCCGGCGTCCGATGTCCGCTGTACCAGTGCCCGCATGAAGGCCCCGGCGGTCCCGATCATGTACCCGATGCGAAGGGCCGGTGCGAGAACTTTCGACAGCGTCCCGACCTCATAGACGATCCCACCCGGATCGTGCAGCAGGCCCGACTCCAGCAGCCCAACGCCCTGGTCGTGAACGAGGTCTTCATAGGCCCTATCGAAGATCACCGGGACCTTGCGGCCGAGACGTTGTGAGACCCTCCACGCCGCAGCTATCAGCTCGCGCCGGCGGTCGTTCGAAAGGATCACACACGTGGGGTTGTTGATCGTCACGACGTAGAAAAAGCGGATCGTCTCGGCCCGGTCCCCCAGCGCCGCGATCTTCTGATCTATCAGTTCGGTCCGCAGCCCGTCCGCGTCCTCCGGGACGGTCACCAACTCAAAGCCCAGCCGCTCCAGCATGTTCGTGTAGATGTAGTACATCGGGTCCGACGTCACGACGACGCCGGGCGGGAGCGTATGAGCGACCGACTCCAGCAGGCTGGTCGCCCCATTGGGACCGATGATGATCTGCCGCTGGTCGAGTGCGGCCTGCGTTAGCCCTCCGACGCCGTTGTCGATCAGGTAGCGGCGGATCGAATTGATGAGGTTGTCCGAGCCGGCCGCTGGGCCATAGTTGAGCGACTGGCGGTATTTTTTGGGCTGGGCGAGGACCTCACCAAGGGCTTGGCGGATTTGGTCGGAGGGAATGGTCTTTTCGTTTACGTATCCGACGCCGAGGTTGATGTCCACCCCGTCGCGGAAGTTCGTGGAGAAATGGGCCATCATCGGGTTGACCGGCGACGGCGTGCTGGACGCTTCGCCATAATCAGAAAGGAGGATTTCGTTCATTTCCATGTTGTGGCGCCGGCGCTGCCAGTCGGTGACGGCACAGCGGTAAGAACGACCAGAAGATTCTAGTCGCCCGGAGGCCAAAAAGCCTGCCCGACCCGCCGTTTTTTGTGGGAAGTGCCCCTCCGCAGCAACTCCGCCGCCGCTGGCTGCATATTCCGCCCCGGTGACAACAAACCTTGCATGCGGGCGGCGTTGTTGGGATGATGCACTGAAACCGGGTCGCCCGCAGCGGGGGTCTGACGCGTATGCTCAACGCGTCATGGCGCATATTGTGGTAGCTTGAGGGTTCCGAATGGGCACAACCTTAGTGCAGAAAACCGCTTTTGATAACGAAGAATACCTCAACGAACAGACCAAAGCGATCCTCGAACGTGTCGGTCAGTTCGACAACAAGCTGTACCTGGAGTTTGGGGGTAAGCTGCTGTTCGATTATCACGCCGCCCGCGTGTTACCGGGGTTCGATCCGAACGTCAAGATGCGTCTGCTCAGTGAGATGAAGGACAAGGCCGACATCATCCTGTGCATCTACGCCGGGGACATCGAGCGCAGGAAGATGCGGGCCGACTTCGGGATCACATACGACTCGGACGCGTTCAAGCTCATCGACGATCTGCGTCAGTGGGGTCTGGATGTGGCGGGAGTGGTGATTACGCGATTCGAGGACCAGCCGGCCGCGATCGGCTTTAAGACAAAACTCGAGCGGCGCGACGTACGAGTCTACACGCACCGGCCGATCAAGGGGTATCCTGCCGACGTGGACCTGATAGTCAGCGACGACGGATACGGCGCCAACCCATACATCGAGACCACGCACCCTCTGGTGGTGGTGACCGCCCCGGGGCCATGCAGCGGGAAGATGGGTACGTGCCTCTCGCAGGTCTACCACGAATACAAGCGCGGCCTGCACGCCGGGTATGCCAAGTTCGAGACCTTCCCGATCTGGAACTTACCTTTGCGGCACCCGGTGAACGTCGCCTACGAGGCCGCCACGGCCGACCTGCACGATGTGAACATGATCGACCCATTCCATCTGGAGGCCTACAACGTCCGGGCCGTCAACTACAACCGCGACGTGGAGGCTTTCCCGCTCGTCCGGCGGATCCTCGCCAAGATCACCGGAACCGGCCCCGCCTACGAATCGCCGACCGACATGGGGGTCAATCGGGCCGGGTCTGCAATCATCGACGAGGCGGCAGCGGCCCAGGCCGCCAAACAGGAACTCATCCGTCGGTGCTTCCGCTACGCATGCGAGGTGGCGATGGGGATGGCCGACCGCGACGTGGTCGACCGCGTCGAGGTCCTGATGGAAGAGTTCGACGTGCATCCGGATGATCGAGCGGTGGTCGGCCCGGCGCGCCAGGTAGCGGCCTCGGCCGAGACCAAACATCGCAAGGGCGATCATGGCGTGTTTTGCGGAGCGGCCGTGCAATTACCGGACGGGGAGATAGTGATAGGACGGAACTCGTTGCTGATGCACGCAGCCTCCAGCGTTGTCCTGAACGCCGCAAAGGTCCTGGCGGAAATCCCCCAGCGCCTGGACCTGCTGAGTGACAATATCATCGAATCGATCGCCACACTGAAAAAAGACACGCTGAATCGCGACTCGATCAGCCTCGACCTGGAGGAAACGCTTATCGCACTGTGCATCAGCTCGACGACCAACCCGACGGCACGGGTGGCGATGGAACAACTGAAGAAGCTTTCCGACTGCGAGATGCACATGACGCACATCCCGACGCCCGGAGATCAGACGGGCCTGCGCCGCCTGGGCGTCAACCTGACCTGCGATCCACACTTCGCCACCGACAAGCTGTTCGTCTCATAGGCCCGCCCGCCGGTCAGAGGTGATACCATCGACAACTCCGCAAGTCTGTTCACTGCCCGGTCGGACAGCTCATCGCTGCAGATTCAGGATTTACCGGATAGAGTGTTGTTTGATGCGAATCGAGCCGTTGTGAGTCCGCAGGCGCAAGTGCCCTTCACCGGAGCCGATGGTGCCCACGAGCTTACGGCCGATCTTGCCCGTGACAGTTATGGGAATGTCCGTACGCACCGACCCGTTATGCGTCTTGGCCTCGATGTGAGCGGATAGGGTCGGAGGCGATATAAGCGTGATGTTCCCGTTGTGTGTCACAACGTCCACATCAGGTGCAGGCGGCGCCGTATCACGGTAGCTAACTTTCACGCCGCCGTTGTGCGTTTTGGCCCTGACAGCACCCCAGATATCTCTTAACGTGATCGAGCCATTGTGCGTTTCGGCTTCAATATCGCCGAGCAGATCACGGACCTTGACGCTTCCGTTGTGGCTCACGAGGTCCACCCGCGTTTGATTGGGAACTTCTACAGTTAAGCTGACGGCTACTGACCCACCTAGCCTCGTGGGCGGCCTGTCGATCTTGACGGATATCGTCTTCTCGTCGCAGACCTCAAGGCGGACCCGAACCTTCTCAGCAAGCTCCTTGGCGCCGGCGGGTGTGGAGGCTCTGGCCCGTATGGTCGCCCGAACCTTACATTCGGTGACATCCGCACCGGCGACGTCTATGGATCCGTTGTGCGTCCGACCCGTAAACAAAGCCCCCGCCGCACACGGGGCAGATAGATCAACGGTCCTTTCATACTTCACCAGCTCGTCGCAGCCCGCAAGCAACACCCCGCATATGCAGGTGGCCGCCAAAACCCACACCGCCCACTGCCAACCAGCATCTTGTTCAACACAATCGCCCATGTCCGTCCCTCTTGTGTTGGTATCCTCGCAACTGACCGTCCGGGCCACGGTGACTACATACAGGCGGAAATGTTAGCAGAGAAGTCATAAAGTTCAATGCATTTGTCTTATCAAGTCGTCAACTTTCTTGTGTCCTCGATTGACCTCGTAATAAACGGGCCGTGGCGACAAATGACCGACGCCCCGGTCAAATTCTATTTAGATGCCCGGGTACCAGGCCTTGGCGCTGGTGCCGAAGATCTTTTCCTGCACGTCGTTCGGCAGGGCCAGGCCGGGACAATCGAAACCCCTGATCGTGACGGTCTTGTCCGTACAGTAGTAGTCGCGTCCCCACTGCAAGGCCGTCTTGAGCGCACTGAGAGACTGGGCCAATTCCTCGTCGGACATCTCCAACTGGCTCTTTCGGATGCTGCGATCCGATCCGAACATGATTCGATCGGCGTATTCGATGATGAACGCACGCACCTTGTCGCGGTCCTGCTTGCCCAGATCGATAATCCGGGCTGGCCCTGAGGTATCGACCGCGAAGTTGGGATACTTATCCAGCCTCTTGGCCAGCACCGCCACGTCGTATTCCAAGCTGCCGAAGTGGGCCCCGACCACACGGAGCTTCGGATGCCGCTCGATGACCCGGTCGCGGGCCTCGAGAATTTCGTCGTGGCCCGGCCGATCCGTGCGGCCGTACATGTAGTAGTCGGGGTGCTTGCTGTAGTAGTCGGCGTAGTGATTGCTCGGCTCGGGCGGCTGCCAGCAGCCCATCGGCTCGGCAACGTGGACCAGCAGTGTATGTTCCTCGGCTTCCAGCCAACTGAAGATCGGCTCGAAAATCGGGTTGTCCATCTGGACGTACTTGCCTTCGGCGTCCTGCAGGGCCATTCCAACCCGCTTGAAGACCTTGAATGCAACGGCCCCATTGGCGAAATCTCGTTGCAGGCCCTCGATGATCTTCTCGGCATAGCCCGGTTCCTCAAAGCCCTCCAGTTCGAAGCTTGTGCACCAGGAGTATCTGTCCGGGTGTTGCTTTGCCAGCCGACAGTACAACTCGCCCCGCTCGCCGCCGCCTATGTTCAGCAGCTTCCAGTCAGCCTGGGTCAGCCACTTGATCACCTCAGGATGCTCGCCACCATAGTGCATGTGCGCATCAATATAGGTCATGAGGGTCCTTCCTTTCGTCTCCTGAATCGCGGCCGTCGTCTCGGACGTCTCGCCTACAGACCCGGGTGCCACTTCTTGGCGTTGGTGTAGAATAACTTTTTCAGCACGTCGGGCGGGAGGGCAAGTCCGCGGTATTGGTGGCCCTTGAGCATGAAGATCTCATCCGTGGCGTAGTAGTCCCATCCGACGCAGAACGCGCGATTTAGCTCACCAAGCGACTCGGTCAACTTCTCCTCGTTCATCTTCAACTGGCCTCTAGCATGGCGGTCCGAGCCGTACATGATCCGATCGGCGTACTTGATGAAGAATCCCCGAACCTTCCGCCGGTCTTGGCGGGCCAGGTGCGTGATCTGCATGAGCCCGGAGGTATCGACGGCGAAGTTGGGGTGCTTATCGAGCAGCTTGGCAAGGGCGCCGAGGTCATGTTCCAGGCTGCCCAGGTGCGCGCCCACGACGCGCAGCTTCGGGTGCCGATCTAATAACCGATCGCGAGCGGCCATGATCACGCTGTGGTGCGGGACGTCCTTGCGGGCATACATGTGCCACCTCGGGTGCTTCTCGTACAAGTCCCGGTACATGTTGTTATTATCCAGGGGTTCCCAGGCGGCCATCGGGTCGGCCAGATGTGTAACGAGCGTATACCCGTTCTGCTCCAGCCAACTGAAGATCGGCTCGAAGATCGGATCGTCGATCTGCAGGTACGTGCCATCGGTCTTTTTGATGGACATTCCAATCGACTTCCAGACCTTGCAGCCGACGGCCCCGTTGGCGAAATCTCGCTTCAGACCTTTGATGACCTTCTCGGCGTACTTGGGACCCTTGAAGTTCCGTAGAGTGAAGCTGGTAACCCAGGCGTAACGATCCGGGTGTTGTTCGGCGCATCGGCGATACAGTTTGGCCCGTCTGCGCCAGCGTTTGCTACGGCCGCCATTGCAGATGTTCAGCACCTTGACGTTCTGCTGGGTCATCCACGCCAGTGTCTTGGGATGTTCACCTCCATAGTGCGCATGCGCGTCGATCAGGGGCATTTCCGCAACCCCCTCGCGTATGTTGGCACGGACAGGATCTTCACTCTCAGGTGGAGTTTGCTCGTCGGTGGGGGGGGGCTTGGTGGATGGGCGTTTTGGTTTTTGCGGTTTCGGTTCGGCGGGGCGCTTCCCTTCGGCGGCCCTGATGGCCTTGCGGGCCAGATCCTTGGCGACGCCATAGTTTTGGGCCTCGCAGATGGCGGTGGCTGCGAACAGCACCGCCAATGTTACTGCGAGAGACGGTAAGAAGTGTCTGGACATTGCACCTTCTCCTAACACGCTGGCTGGAGCATCACTGTACCTGCTGAGGCGGGTACAAATCAAATAATCAAAACGGCTGTGATGTCGCGTCTGCGCCGGGATGCACCGACAAGATTTACAGCGCGCGGGTTTCCTCGGACCTTTCCGTCCTGAAGCTTTGCTGGAGATTTGCAGGCCCGAAAGTCGATAGAATAAGCAGAGATGTTAAACCCGACCCCAGGGGAAAGCGCCAACCTCTGTAAAAAAGAAAGGCGTAACATGACCGAACATAAAGATGTTAGATCGAGTCAAGTCCCAGCACACGTACCCCTCTTGCTGACATCGGCGATTCCAAGAGGCGACAGTGGGTGAGATTTCGCAGCCAAGAGCTTCGAAATCGTAGTGAGTGCCCGGCTTGGGTGATTGTCGGTTCCTCATTTGTCCGACAGCCTCTCGTTGTTACTGGTCGCCCAGCCCGGCCTGAAGGCTCGAACCACGCAGATCAAGTGCTGGTCGAACTGAACCTCACCCGAGTCTAATCCAAGGGAACCGCCATGCGAAGAGTAGCGCTCATTGAGCAGTTTCTTGAGCACATCGAAACCCAAAAAAACTTCTCTGCGCACACAATTCGCTCGTATCGGACGGACCTGGGACAGTTCATTCAATTCCTCATCGCAACGCAGGGAAACGCCCAAGCCGATCCCAAGACCAAGAACGCCAAACCCCCGCCCGCGAAGACTGTCCGCAAGTTTGTCCTTTCGGTCGGGCACGTGGACATACGGGCGTACCTGGCGAACATGCGCAGCGCTGAGTATTCCAAGTCCACTTTGGCACGCAAGCTGGCATCGCTGCGAAGTTTCTATAAGTACTTGGCTCGTCTTGGCATGATCGAGACGACGCCGCTGGCCGCCATCCGCACACCCAAACAGGACAAACGTCTGCCCAAGTACCTCGACCCGAAACAGGTCGGCGCCCTGCTGGACGCCCCGGACCGCCAGACGCTCAGCGGCGCGAGAGATCGGGCGATATTGGAGACCATCTACTCATCCGGGCTCCGCATCGGCGAGCTGGTGGGTTTGAACGTCGAAGATATAGACGAGTTCTCCGAGACACTGCGTATCCGCGGTAAGGGCAAGAAAGAACGGATAGTTCCCCTTGGAACGAAGGCGTTGGAGGCAATTCGTGACTACCTGGCAAAACGCTGCGAGGCGCCGAACGTTTCCCGGCGGGGTGCGCTTTTTATGAACAGGTTCGCAAAGCGCCTCTCGGGGAGATCCGTTCGCCGGATATTCGACAAGTACATCAAGATCGCCGGGATACCCGCCAAGGTCTCGCCCCACGTCCTGCGCCACAGCTTCGCAACGCACATGCTCAGCGCCGGAGCGGACCTAAGAAGCATCCAGGAGATGCTCGGTCATGAGAGCCTCTCGACCACGCAGATTTACACCCACGTCTCTCGAAGCCAACTGAAGAAAATATACGACCGCGCCCACCCCATGTCCAAAAAGCCATAATCCGCGCCGCCTGCGCGGCCGAGCTCATTTAGGTGCCGTCGAGGCGGCCGGAGCCGCTGTGGGTTGCTTGGGCTTGGCGAGGTCGGCCTGGAGCGTTTTAACCTGCAACTCCAGGTCCAACACCTTCTCCTGCGCCCTGCTCACCTCGCTACGGAGCTGCGCCAGTTGCTTATCGCGATGGGCGAGCTGGTCGCTGAGCGACTCCGTCTTCACACGAGCGGCCTTAAGTTCGCTAACGGCGTCCTCCCGCTTCTTCGTCAGGGCCGCTATCTGCTCGTTGGCCTCGGATACATGCGTCCTGGCCACCTGAAGCTGATCATTCAGGGCTGTCAGTTCCTTCGAATGGGCCGTCTTGGTCTGGGCTATTTGGGCGCGCAAAGTCGCTGCATAATCCTTGGACTCATCCAGCTCGGCCTGGCACTGGGCTAAATCAGACTCCGGGACGAGACATCCACTGGCGCCAAGACCCAAACCCGCCGCAGCTACGGTCAATATAAGCACCTTCACATTCATCATTCGGATTCTCCTTCTGCTGACGCCCGCCAGCTGGGAATCGACCGCAAAGCTAGCGGATCGCACAGGATAAAGATACAGAGAAATGATTACATTGACAATTGCTTCCCGCCAAGCAACTATTGCAAAAACAACCTCCACGGACAATAATCTACCCCCGTCGGCGGCACCCGGGCTTGGGACAAACTCACTGGGCTGGTCCTTGCACGTGCGGGCGAAACTGTCCATAATACCAGTGCCTTGGCGGATGATTTGACAGCATAAGGAGCGGATCCGATGAAGCGAACAGTTGGGCCGATCGCATTCCTGTCCGTGCTTGTGTGTCTGCAAGTGGGCTGTGACATGAAGCCCGTGGTACCGAAGACCACGCAGGGCAAGGCCCCGAAGGTCCTGGCGGTGAACCCCGACGATGCGGAAGAGGTCGCAGCCGTCACATCTGTCGAAGCAGCACGCATCAACTACGAGTTCCGCCTGAAGGTCCTGCAAACCTACTACGAAAAAACAGGCAACATGGACAAACGCAATTGGGCGGTCAAGGAGACGGAGAACCTCCGGATGGCCCAGACTTTCACATGGGCGAACCTGCCCCAGATCCTCCCGCCGGAAGGCGAGTCGCTGGCTGGGACCGATGAGGGACTGCTGGTGGAATATGCCGTCGCAGCCCGGAAGCGATACACCAACGCCGTGGCGGAACTGGCGGAGTTCTACCAGCGGCGGGATCCGGTTTCCTACAAGACCCGGCGAGTGGAGAACCTCAAGGCCCGATTCGACCAGGTTCACACTTACATGTACTTTAGGGACGCCGAAATGCCTGGGCCGGACATAGAGCCCGTCGAGGTCATACCGGAAGCCGATCAGATGTATAAGAGGGCCTTGAAGCTGCACGAAGACGGGAAAGGAATCCTGCGCATTTTCGTAACCACCAGCTACAATAAACAGCGCCAAGCCCTGGCCCTGCTCCGTGAATTGGTGGGGAAATACCCTCGGTCGACCAAGGTGGCCCTAGCCGCCTTCTACATCGGGGAGATCTACAAAGAGTACTTCAACGAGAACGTCCGGTCGGTGCAGTGGTACCAGCGCGCTTGGCAGTGGGACCCGAACATCACTAAACCGGCCCGGTTCCAAGCTGCAACGACTTGGGACCTGCGCCTCCAGCAGAAGGACAAGGCCATCGAGTGCTACCGATTGGTACTTGAGCACGAGCGTTTCAATAAGTCCAACATCCGATTCGCCCGCCAGCGCATCCGCCGACTGATGCAAGAGTAGCTCGCTATCGGGCCCCGTGGGGCCCGATAGATCGGCAAGAGCGTCATCTGCGCCGCACGCCCGCCGTTTCGCGGGGAACCAACACACCCCAAGCAGCTTCAACCACTCCCGTCGCGGCGCCCCTTCAGGCGATTTGCATAAGGCGGGTCGGCGGAGGAAAAGGAGGACCAAACCGCCGCCGACCCTTGAGGGGCCAGGGGGAGAGCCCCTCGTAGTTGCTCAATGTAATTATAGGACCCGCCTGACAGAAGAAACGATGGAAAGTCCCCCAGCTTGGTGGGGCAGGTTTAGAGCCCCAGCAGCCCGGCCAGCGTATCGCCCATCACCGCCTGCTGCATCTGGGGAGGCGCATCGAACCTTTCCATGAGATTCTTGTAGAACGTCAGAAAAACGTCCGGGATGGCGTTGTCGGACCCGAAGATAATCTTTTCCATCACGCGTTCGTCAAGCACCGTTTCGTCATCGACCAGCGACTCCTCTTTCTGCTGTCCGAAGAGCATCTGAAGAAACGGCCACGGCATGCGGCGGATGATCCCGCCGGTAAGGTCGAAGTAGACGTTCGGCATCCATCGGGCGATGGTAACGGCCTGGAGGCAGTACGCCCGTCCGCCAAAGTGCGCCCCTACCAGCTTCAGCTCGCTGAAGTAGCGTCCGATGGCGTCCAGATGGACGGGCTGCATGTTGGCGACGCGGATTACGTGGTCGGCCCGCCGCCCGGGTTTGTGTCCAAGCCAACCCAAATGGAACAAGCAAACCAAACCGTGCTTCGACGCCGTCTCGTAAAACGGGAAGTTGCTCTCGTCGTCGTAAGGAACGGCCGGGGCGATGAACTTCAGCCCCTTGAAACCGCGGTCGGCCAACTCGTCGATATACTCAGGTTTGTCTTTCTCAGGCCTGACGCGCCCAAAGCCGATAAAGAAGTCACCATAGTCCGCACAAAGCGACTCGACCACGTCGTTACCGTTGTCGTCCTCCTTGCCCTTTGTCAGCCGGCCGCCCGGGCATACGCAGACGTGGTCCACGCCTCTGTCGCGCCACTGCTGGACGGCCTCGGGGACGGGCATCTGCGAGACGAACAGCTCGTCGCTGTCGGGCTTGTCGGGATTGGTATATACGTGTGTATGCACGTTGATGATCATCTTTATCCTTCCTTCTGCCTGGTGGCGGGCACAGTATCAGCAGGTCCGCAACGTTCGATCTGCACGGCGCAGACCTTGAACTCGGGAATCTTCGCCACCGGGTCAAGGGCAGCTATCGTCAGCCGATTGGCCGGGGCCTCGCGGTAGTGGAACGCAAGGAATACTGATCCCGGCGCGACGCAATCGGTCAAACGAGCTGCGATTTCGATCTGCCCCCGGCGCGACGTGACCCGAACCGACTGGGCGTCTTTGATCCCCACTCGCTCGGCGTCGTCGGGGTGTATCTCGATGACCCCGGCCGGGACCAACTCGTCCAGGACACCCGACCGGCGCGACATCGTACCTGTGTGGAAATGCTGAAGGATCCGTCCCGTCGAAAGCAGGAACGGATAATCATCGTCCGGCAGCTCGGCGGGCGGGATGAACTCGACGGCGTGGAACTTACCCAGCCCGCGTGCAAAGCGCCCCTTATGAAGATACGGCGTCCCGGGATGATCGGCGTGCGGGCAAGGCCATTGCAACGAAGACCCACCTTCCAGCCGCTCGTGAGTAATCCCGCCGTAGCTGGGGGTAAGGGCTGCGATTTCATCTTGGATCGCCGACGACGATTCATAGGACATCTCGTAGCCCATGCGACGGGCCAGATCGCACGTGATATCCCAATCTGCCCGCGCGGCGCCCGGTGCGTCGATCGCCTTGCGGAGACATTGAACGCGCCGCTCTGTATTGGTAAACGTCCCGTCCTTCTCCGCAAAGCCCGCCGCCGGGAGGACCACATCGGCCAGTTGTGCTGTCTCGGACAGGAAAATGTCCTGAACGATAAGGAAATCGAGGTCGCCCAACGCATCTTCGACGTGGGTGACGTCCGGGTCGGACAGCATGGGATTCTCGCCCATGATATACAGCGCCTTGAGCTTACGCTCGGCCGCAGCGTTTATCATCTCCACAACGGTCAGCCCCACCTTCCCAGGCAGCTTCGCGCCCCAGGCGCCCTCGAACTTCGCCCGGACCTTCTCGTCATCAACCTTCTGATACCCCGGATAGACGTTCGGTAAGGCGCCAAGATCGCATGCGCCCTGGACGTTGTTCTGTCCTCGCAGAGGGTTGACGCCCGCACCGGGTTTTCCGATGTTCCCGGTCAACATCGCCAGGTTCGCCAGCGACAGGACGTTGTCGGTGCCCGTGGTGTGCTGCGTGATTCCCATCGAGTACACGATCGAAGCTGGCCGGGCCTGGGCGTAGATACGTGCGGCCCGGACGATGTCATCCGCCGGTACGCCGGTTATCTTCTCGCCGAGCTGCGGCGTGTACGGTTCGACGGCCCGGCGAAGCTGCTCGAAGTCCTCGGTCCGCTCCGCGATGAACTGCTTGTCTTGAAGCCCGTCACGCAGAATCACGTGCATCATGGCGTTGATCAGCGCCACGTCGGTCCCGCCCTTCTGCTGCATGTGGATGTCCGCGAATTGGGTCAGCTCAATCGACCGCGGGTCGGCCACGATCAGCGCCGCACCGCGCTGCCTCACCGCGCGCTTGATGGCAGAGCCGATAATCGGATGACACTGCGTGGTGTTCGATCCGATCACGAATATGCAATCGGTGACATCAAAATCCTCGATCGAATTCGTCATCGCACCGGACCCAAAGGCCCTGGCGAGCCCCGCCACCGTCGAGGCATGACACAGACGCGCACAGTGATCGATGTTGTTCGTCCCGATAACCGCACGCATGAACTTCTGAAAGATGTAGTTCTCTTCGTTGGTGCATTTGGCCGAACTTAGCCCGCCTATAGCATCCGGGCCGAACTGCTGTTTTATCCGTCCCAGCCGCTCGGCGACCAGCTCCAGCGCCTCGTCCCAGCTGACCGGCTTCAGCTCGCCGTCTTTTCGGATTAGGGGCTGGGTCAGTCGTTGTTCGTGGCTGATAAAATCGAAGCCGAATCGCCCCTTGACGCACAACATTCCATCGTTGACGCCCAGGTGCGGGTCGCCGGTGATCTGCACAATGCGATTATCGCGAACGTTAAGCACGATCGTGCACCCGCACCCGCAATATGGGCAGATGGTGGGGATTTGCTTCATCTGCCACGTTCGCCCTGCCCCTTTGGACCCGACGGACGAAAGAGCCCCGGTCGGGCAGACGTCAAGGCAGTTCCCGCACTCGACGCAGACGGACTCGTCTCGGGACTGCCCCGGCGGGAGGGAGATTGTGGTCTCGAATCCCCTCCCGGAATAATCGATTGCCCCGTTGACCTGCACGTTGTGGCAAATCTCCACGCACCGTCCGCACAGGATGCACTTGCTTGTGTCGTAGGCGATCGCCGGGCCGTCCTGGACGAGGTTTGCCTTGACGACCTCGCAAGTGAAGCTCGATTCCTTAACGCCAAGCTCGTAGGCCCACTTCTCAAGATCGCACTTACCGGACTGCTCACACGTCAGGCAGTCATGCGGATGGTCCGACAAGAGCAGCTCGAGGACCATTCGTCGCATGCGGCGAAGCTTCTCGGTATCGGTGCGAACTGCCATTCCCTCAGCGGCAAGATGCGAACAGGAGGTCACCAGCGATTTTGCCCCCTCCACCTCGACCAGGCAAAGGCGGCATGAACTGGTGGGCGGCAAATCCCAAACCGGATCGTAGCAAAGGTGGGGTATGTCGATCCCGGCGCTGGAGGCAGCGTCCAGAATCGTGGCGCCCTTCGCTACGGCCACGCACACACCGTCAATCGTCAACGAGACTTGCTTAGGCATTGTTCTCGTCTTTCCGTTACTCCAGATCGCATCGCAGACAGCGTCATTAAACGTTTCCCATCTATACCACAGGCCCGTCGTTACGTGCTGGGGGCCTTTGCTGTCGTCATTACCGCATCAAACGGACACGTCTCCCGACAGGCGCCGCACGCGATGCACTTATCCTGGATGATCCTCGCCGGGACCTTCTTGGTCCCGTCCGTGATCGCCTCGGTTGGGCAGACTTTCAGGCAGCGGCCGCACGCCTTACACGCGTCCGCATCAATGACAAACGTCGTCACAGCTGGGCAAACGCCAGCCGGACAAGTCCGGTCGACCACATGGGCCAGGTACTCGTCCCTGAAATACTTCAGCGTGCTGAGCGTCGGGTTCGGCGCCGTCTGGCCCAGTCCGCACAAAGATGCGTCTCGGATCATCTCACCAAGGCGGCTCAACATATCGATATCCGACAGTTCACCGGACCCGGTGGTGATCCTGGTGAGGATCTCCAACATTCGCTTCGTGCCGATGCGGCAGGGAACGCATTCCCCGCAGGATTCTTTCTGAACGAAATCGGTGAAGAATTGGGCGATACCGACCATGCAGGTGCGATCGTCCATGACGATCAGCCCGCCGGAGCCCATGATCGCGCCGATCTGCTGGACCGAATCGTAGTCCAGGGGGATATCGAGAAACTGCGCCGGGACACACCCGCCGGAAGGCCCGCCCATCTGGGCGGCCCTGAACTTCCGCCCGCGGGGAATCCCCCCGCCGATATCGAAGATAATCTCGCGCAACGTGGCGCCCATGGGCACTTCCACCAGTCCGGTGTTGTTTACCTTACCCGCCAGTGCGAATATCTTCGTGCCCTTGGAATTCTCCGTGCCGATTTTCGCATAGGCGTCTGCCCCGCCCTCGATCACGCGCGGAACGTTGGCCCAGGTTTCCACGTTGTTGATATTCGTGGGCTTACCGTACAGACCCGAGACAGCTGGGAACGGCGGGCGCGGACGCGGCATGCCGCGTTTACCCTCGACAGAGGCAATCAAGGCCGTCTCCTCGCCACAGACGAAGGCCCCAGCGCCCTTGCGGACCTCAATATCGAAGCCAAAGCCGCTGCCCAGGATGTTCTTGCCCAGCAGACCCGCGCGGCGGGCTTGGTCCAGTGCAAGCTGCGTATGCTCGATGGCAATGGGGTATTCCGCTCGAACGTAGATGATTCCGTGACTTGCCCCGATGGCATAGGCACCGATGATCATGCCTTCTGTCACCAGGTGTGGGTCGCCCTCCAGCAGCGCCCGGTCCATGAACGCACCGGGGTCTCCCTCATCGGCATTGCAGATAACGTACTTCGTCCCGCCCGCCGCGGCTCGGGTAAACTGCCACTTCCTGCCAGTGGGGAACCCCGCGCCGCCCCGGCCGCGAAGACCGCAGTTCAGCACTTCGTCTATCACGCCTTCGGGCCCCATCTCACATAGCGCCTTGGCAGCTGCCGAATACGCACCATGGACGATGGCGTCTTCGAGGCTCTTCGGATCAAGGACGCCGCAATTCCGCAGGACGACGCGCTTCTGGTGCTTGTAGAAGGGAATATTCCGCAGGTGGGACATCGTTCGGCCGGCGGCGGAGAAACAAAGCCGGCGGATTACCTTTCCGTCCAGGACAGTCTTATCGATGATTTCGCCGGCGTCTTCGGGTGTGACGTTCTGGTAGAAGATGCCATTCGGATCGATAACCACCGCCACCGCCCCAGCGCACAGCCCGTGACATCCTACCCGAACAACGGCCACCCGATCGCCCAAGTGCCTGTCGGCGATCTGTTTTTCCAATGCATCGCATACGTCCAGCGCCCCAAGCGCCCTGCACCCGGTGGAGCAGACGCGGATTCTCACCTCGGCGCCCTGCCCGGACGACAGATCCTTTCGCACCTGGTGCAACTCGTCGACGGATTTCAGTGGTTCGATCATTCGCCCGTCCGATAAGAGCCTAAAACGCTCTGGACACGCTGGGAGGTAAGCTTTCCGTAGTATTGGTTGTCGATCATCATCACCGGGGCCAGGAAACAGGTCCCAAGGCACGCAACTGACTCCAGGGAAAACTGCATGTCCTCGGTGGTCTGGCCTTCGTCTATCCCCAGTATCTGCTGGATGGCGTCAATGATCCGCCCGGCGCCTTTGACGTGGCAGGCCGTCCCGCGACAACACCGCACCGTATGCCGCCCGCGTGGTTCGGTGTAAAACTGGGCGTAGAAGGTCACGACCCCGTAGACGCGGCTTAACGGGACGTTCGCCCGACGGCTGATCTGCTGAAGGGCCGAACCCGGAAGATAACCGAAGCAATCCTGCACCGCTTGAAGCACACCTATCAGGTTCCCGCTGTCGGAAAGGTCAAGGTGATCCAGCAGTTCCGTCACTTGATCTTCCGTAGGCTCCTTGCGATTCTCATCCAAGCCCGTTGGATTCTCACTCATCGGCTCTCCCTGTCCAGCAGAACACCCAAGCTGCAGATCGTCCCAGGATCTTACCGCAAGAACATTGCAGGTAAGCCCACGGACATTGTAACAAATCACCCCCGCCGGTCCCAAATCCGAATGTCATGGCTGTTCCCGCTCGATCCTCTCGAGGTCTTCCTAGTGCCCGACCCGCCCACAACGCAAAGGATCGGTGGAATAGACATGACAAAAGTGTAGCGGGGGTCCGGCGACGAGAACAGCTTCACTCGCTGACCGCCGGCGAAGGTCGCGCTGTGCTTGACCGGTCTCGACCCGGCGCGTAAGCTGACAAACACCGGATTGGAAAGGCCCGAGTATGACACAACAGCAGCTTAAAGATGCAATTGCCCGGCGAGCGGTCGATGGTAAGGTCAACTGCAAGGTCCTGTTGGAGCTGGCCCAGGAAGCCGGCGCCTCGCCAAAGCTTATCGCGGCGCTGTGCGACGAGATGGACATCCGCATCAGCAACTGCCAACTCGGTTGCTTCCACTAGCACCGCACTGGGAGCCCACGATGGACATGATTAGCGGATGGCCGATTCGCCGCTTCGAGGCCGGACAATTCGGCGAGCTGACGGACCCGGTCGTGGCCGAAGCCCGCGTCGAACTTGTCGTCAACGACGGCGCGTATCGTCAGGGCGCCATGTGCTCCCCGGGCGACCTGGACGCCTGGGCCGCAGGGCTCTTGCTCAGCGAAGGTGTATTGGAGCGGCGCGAGCAACTTGATTCCATTGAAGTGCTCGCCGACGAGGGGCGCATCCTGGTCCGCGGCGATTTTGACGCCGACGTCTTGGCCGCCCTGCAGCAGCGCTGGACGCGGGGCACCGACTGCGGGGGCGGCGGGACAAGCCACGACGTGGACTGGGGGCCGTATGAGCGCGTCGGGCCAGGACCGGTGATTACGGCTCAGCGATTGTGCCAAATCGCCAAGGATTTACAGTCCCGAGCAAAGCTTTGGAAGCAGACCGGCGGCGTACACGCCTGCGCACTGGCGGGCGGCGAAGGAATACTGCTGTTTGCCGAGGACGTCGGGCGGCACAACGCGTTCGAAAAGGTCGTGGGCAGGGCGCTGCTGGAGGGGATCGACGTGGCGGACAAGTTCGTGCTGATGACGGGGCGGGCATCAGCGCTGATCGTCTCGAAGGCAGCGGTGTGCGGGGTGGCGATGTTGGTCTCGCGCTCATCCGTTACCGATCTGGGCATCAAATTGGCGCGGCGATTCGGGATCACGTTGGTGGGCTTCCTGCGGGGTCGGCGGTTGAATGTCTATACCGGCCATGAGCGCGTCACAAGCAACCCGGGCGGACAAGCGGACAAGACCCGATGAGACCGACGCAGTCATCGGAATCCTTCAAGCACGAAACAAGCCACAGCCTAGCTGACGCGTCGCGTTCTGGCCTCAGTGACGGCAGATGCTACAATGGCGCCACGCCAAAGCTGTCCGGAAAGGAACACTGTAATGAACGTCATCGTGATCATGCTGGATTCGTTTCGTCAGGACCACGTCAGCTACTATGGCTGGGACGGTTGCCCGCTTAAGACGCCCAACCTGGACGCCTTTTCCGGCGAAGCGGTTGTCTTCGACAACATCTACCCCGAGAACCTCCCGACCCTACCGGTCCGCACCGACCTGATGACCGGGCAATCCGGCCTGATCAACCGCTCTTGGCGCTCGCTGGGGGAAACGGACGTGACGGCTTCCGAGATCTTCCGCAAGGAAGGTTATCTCACCGCGATCATCGCCGACACGTACCACCTGTTTAAACCGGGCCAGAATTACCACCGCGGGTTCGACATATTCCACTGGATTCGCGGCGCCGAGTACGACAACTGCCGCGCCGGTCAGCTCAAGCACTTACGGCTTGAAGATCACGTCAACGACAAGATGGACGACCACTGGAAGCGGATCGTCCTGACCGCTCTTCGAAACCTGGACGGCCGGGTAACCCCGGAAGATTTTCCCTGCTACCAGACGGTTACCAAGACGTTGGAGGTTCTGGAAGACGCACGAACCGCCGGGAAGCCCATCTTTCTGTGGCTCGATACGTTCCAGCCTCACGAGCCGTGGTGCCCGCCTGCGAAGTTCGACACGTTCGGCGATCCGGACTACGACGGCGCGAAGATCATCATGCCTCCGGGCGGAATGGCAGCAGACTGGGCCACCGACGCCGAGATACGGCGCATCCGATCTCTCTACGCCGGGGAGGCCGCCTACATCGATTGGTGCCTCGGGAAACTCCTGACCGGGATGCGCCAGATGGGATACATGGACGATTCAGTCGTCGTGATCCTTTCCGATCATGGGCACCCTCTGGCCGATCACGGTAAGTTCCTCAAAGGGCCCGACCGGATGTACAGCGAACTACTGAAGGTCCCGTTTATCGTGCGCTTACCGGGCGGTGACTGCGGCGGTGAGCGGGCGACGGACCTAGGGCGATTCGCCGACCTACTCCCGACGCTGCTCGACCTGACGGGTCTGTCCGGTAATGCGCGCGAGATGTCGGGTAAATCGCTCAGGGCGTCTCTGGAGGGGTCGGGGCGGTCGCCTTACGAGGCGACGATCTCCGGTTACTTTAAAGCCTTACCCCGCTGCCTCCGCAACGAGCGGTACAGCTACATCGCCTTCGGCGAGGGCGGCGATCAGCTGTACGATCTGACGAGCGACCCTCGCGAGCGAACCAACATCATCGCCGACAAAACAGAGGTCGCCGAGGATCTGCTGGGGCAGTTCGGGGCTATCTACTTCGCCTCCGAACACAAACCGAAGGGAGTCCAGGGGACCTTCGAGGTCGCCGATACGTCGCTGGGATAAAGACGAAACCGATAATCACCAGCCCGTAACCAGTTAACATCGCAACACACGCCGCTGATTAGCAAATTCAGCTTACTGCTTACTGCTTACTGGTTACTCTTCCGCTACTTGTGCTTCAGCAACTGTCGTTTCAGTCGCTTCGAAGGTAAAGCTCTTCCCGGCCGCGTCGATTGTTACGTTCTGGTCCTCGCGGATCTCGCCGGCGAGTATCTTGGTGGCCAGCGGGTTCTCCAACCGCTGCTGGATGACTCGCTTAAGCGGGCGCGCGCCCAGCGACGGATCGTACCCGAACTCACACAACAGCTCCTTGGCTGCGTTGGTTATCTCAAGACAGATCCTGCGGTCGCTCAGACGGGCGGAAAGCTCGGCGATTTGAATATCGACGACGCCGAGCAGGTCGGCCTTGCTCAGCGCGCCGAAGATGACGGTCTCGTCGATCCGGTTGAGGAATTCCGGCCGGAACTGTTGTTTAAGCGCCTCGTTGAGTTGTGCCTCCATCTCCCACCGTTCGGCCTGTTTCTCGGTGAGAGCCTGGACGAGATCGGAGGCGAGGTTCGAGGTCATCACGATGATCGTGTTGGTGAAGTTGACGGTCCGGCCCTTCCCGTCGGTCAGCCTCCCGTCGTCGAAGACCTGCAGCAGGACGTTGAACACGTCGGTGTGGGCCTTTTCGATCTCGTCGAACAGGATGACCGAATAGGGCTTGCGCCGCACAGCCTCGGTCAGCCGGCCGCCCTCCTCGTAACCGACGTATCCCGGAGGCGCACCGATCAACCTGGCCACCGAATGCTGCTCCATGAACTCGCTCATGTCGATGCGGATTATTGCATCTTCGGTGTCGAACAGCACTTCGGCCAGTGCCTTGCACAGCTCGGTCTTGCCTACGCCGGTCGGGCCCAGAAACAACAGCACTCCGATCGGCCGGCGGGTGTCGCCAAGCCCGGCGCGGTTTCGGCGGACGGCGTCGGCGACCACACCCAGGGCCTCATCCTGGCCCACCACCCGCCGCCGCAAGCGCTGCTCCAAATGCAGCAGCTTGTCCCGCTCCGATTCCATAAGCTTTACCACCGGAATGTGCGTCCACTTGGCGACCACCTCGGCGATCTGCTCGGGCGTGACCTCCTCGCTGGTCATCCCGCCACCGGCACGCAGCTCGGTGAACTTTTCTTCCTGGGCCGACAGATCACTTTCCAGCTCGCGCAGATCCCCGTACTGGATGCGCGCTGCCCTTTCAAGTTCGCCGCTGCGCTGGGCCTGTTCCAGCTCGGTGTGTTTTTGCTCGATCCTGCCCCTTAGGTCCTTGATGGAGTTGAGCAGCCCTTGTTCGGCTTGCCACTGCGCCGAGAGGACGTCGAACTGCGATTGCAGATCCGCCAATTGCTTTTGCAGGGCCTCGAGACGCTGCTTGGACGCTTTGTCGGTCTCTTTGCGCAAGGCCTCTCGCTCGATCTGGAGCTGCATGATCCGCCGCTTCATCTCGTCCAACTCGGCGGGCATGGAATCGTTCTCGATCCGCAGGCGTGCCGCCGCCTCGTCCACCAAGTCGATGCCCTTGTCGGGCAGGAAGCGGTCGGGGATGTATCGATGGCTCATCACCGCCGCCGACACCAACGCCGCATCCTGGATCCGCACACCGTGGTGGGCTTCGTAGCGCGGCTTCAGGCCGCGAAGAATCGCTATGGTATCTTCGACGGAAGGCTCGTCCACGAGCACCGGCTGGAAGCGACGCTCCAGGGCTGCGTCTTTCTCCACGTGCTTGCGGTACTCATCCAGCGTGGTGGCGCCGATGCATCTCAGGTCCCCGCGCGCCAGTGCCGGCTTGATTAAGTTCCCGGCCGAGATCGCGCCCTCGGCAGCACCGGCGCCGACCACCGTATGCAGCTCGTCGATGAACAGGATGATGCGCCCGTCGGAGCTGGTGACTTCCTTAAGGACGGCCTTTAGGCGATCCTCGAACTCCCCGCGGAACTTCGACCCGGCCAGCAGGGCACCCATGTCCAGGGCATATATCGTTCGCCCGGTAAGCCCGGTCGGTACGTCGCCGTTGACGATCCGCTGCGCAAGGCCCTCGACGATGGCGGTCTTACCCACTCCCGGCAAGCCGATCAGGACCGGGTTGTTCTTCGTCCGCCTCGAGAGCACCTGCATGCAGCGGCGTATCTCGTCGTCTCGGCCGATGACGGGGTCGAGCTTCCCCGCGCGCCCCATCTCGCATAGATCACGGCCGTAACGCTCCAACGCCTGGTACTTGTCCTCTGGGTTCTGATCGGTCACTCGCTGCGGGCCCCGTATATCCTTCATCGCCGCCATTATCGCATCGCGGTCGGCGCCCAGAGTCGTGAGGACCTCCTTGGCGTCGCAGGGCTGCTCGGAGAGTCCCATCAGCAGGTGCTCAACGGACGTGTATTCGTCCTTCATTCCCCGGGCTTCCTTCTCGGCTGCAATAAGGACCGCATTGAGCGCGGAATCCGCCGCCATTCCGCCGCCGGTCGACTGGCTCGGTAATCGCGACAGCTCGGACGTGACGATCGGACCGATCCGATCGGCCGGGATTCCTATTTTCGCAAGAAGCGTCGGTACCAGTCCGCGTTCCTGGCGCAGCAGCCCATCCAGCAGGTGCAGCGGCGTGACGTTGGCGTGCCCGGACTCGGCGGCCGTCGCCTGAGCAGACGCCAGTGCCTCTTGAGCCTTCAGTGTCAGTTTGTCCAAACGCATTGGTTCACCTCCCGGCGCGATACGGCGCCAGGTTCCTTCGAATCTCAAAGCTGCTTCAAATACCGCTGTTCTATCGCCTCGATGTCGCGGATCTGCCGGTCCGTCAGGTGCGCCGGCGCCTCGCCGGTACGCACCCGCTGGACATATTCTTCGGCCCGTCGGGCGAGGTCCTTTGCTCCGGACCGTTCCCAGACCTCCCGGACGGACCGTGTCAGTAGGTCTGATTCGCTAAGCTGGGCCTTGAAGTTCTCCAGCGTATGTTTATGGCCCAGGAAATCGGCCCCGTCGCGGACCACGTCGGCGATGACGTCGAACGCGAGCGTGTTATCGTTAACATTGAGCCCGCGCCGCAGGCGACGCAAGGCTTCAACCAGCTCGTTGTCCATCACCAGTTGCGCCGCCGACAGCGCCTTTCCGCCACCGAGCTGGCCCATACCCCAGATTATGTCCACGCCGCCAACGGTGTGGGCAAGGCCGGTCAGCGCCTTTTCCATCGACGCCTGCTGATCGTCCATAAATGCATCGGTGTTCATCCAGGAAGCGCACGGCAGCTCATAGAACCGCGCCAGCTTTGCGCCCGCACAGGCCATGATCGCACATTCGGCCGCTCCGGCTAGGCACGCGGTTGTCCGCATGTCCATCGTATGGGCAAAGCCAATGTTGTGTACGACCGGGCGGCCGGGCTCGATCAGCTGAACGAGAACCACGCCCCCCAGGACCTCCGCGTTGCTTTGGGCGATGCTGCCGACCAGAGTCACGGGGCTTGAGGCGCCGGCCACCGGCTCGGCGTTAAGCATTACCGGCAGCTTATGACCGGCGGATTCTCGCCACATGTCGATCGTGATCTGTGTCCAGTGCAGCGGGCTGAGGCACGAATATCCGAACGAAATCAGCGGGCGCCGGGTCAGCGGGTCACCGTCGGCGATCACTTGGGCCATCTCCAACATCGGCTTGACGCCGCTGGCCGTGAACAAAAGCGGCCGGATGTGCTTTGACGTATTGGCCGCAAGGATCGAAAAACCGACGACGTCGCGCGCCGGCGGGGGGGTAACGTCGGCGATGCTCGTACCGACCACCGCAAAGACGCCGTCCAGCGTATCGGCTACTGACGCGAACTGGGCCAGGTCGGCGGATGTTATCGCGTGCGACTCGGTCCCCACCACGTAGTTGAGGGCTGCACCTGTCCAGAACGTCGGCGGCTCGCCACCGCCCACGACCGTGATGTTCCCGTCGCAATCGGCGAATCGCGCCTGCGATGGCGCTTGACTGACATACTGGCGGACCATCTCGCGTGGGAAGCAGATTCGCTCGTTCGACAGGCCGGGGGTTGCGCCGGCCTTTACGGCCCGGGCCCGCAGATCCGCATCATCCACGCGAATGCCAAGCTCTGTCAGTATCCGCAGGGCTTCGTGGTCGATGCGTTCGGTTTCGCTGTCGGTTAGCTCAAACATTGTGCGCAGTTACCCCATCTGGCGATAATAGACGGTGCAACATGTGTACCTTACACGTAAGTGTGGCGGCAGGATATACTTGCCTTTCGCGGTCAGTGCCAAAAAGCCCGCCGACCGCACTGGCGGTTGCCATTTAGGCAGGCCCGGACAACCTTACGCAGCTTCCCAAACCTCCAGCGAGCGGGTTCGTCCTTGCTGGGGGCACCAATCCCGCCGACAATGGGCATTCCCGGGCCACGACAGTGGCGGGCGGCAGTTCATCTGTGGAGTTTTCGCCATGTTAAGGAAACGACGATGATCGACAATCTACCGCTGCGGTCGACGGGCGTCTTGACCGCGTTTGTGCTGCTGGGCCTGGTCGGTTATGCACACGCCGGGAGGACGACAATCTCCGCTGAGGCCCTCGTAACACCGGACAACCAGATGCTCTGGGGCTTGGTGGTCAACCGGGCCCCCGGCGACGGCGCGGCCGCCGAGGTGAACCCGCCGCGCTTCCGCTGGTTCTACGTTCCCGACATACCGCACATCAAGGCCCGCGATCCGGCCCTGGGCTCCCTCATCGCACTGTACAAGTTCCGCTTCCAGATCGCAGATGAGCCAACCTTCGCCTCCCCGATCGTCGACGTGGTCTGCGACTACAACTGCTACAACGCCCTATCGCCCCTCCCGGAGGGTAAGACTTACTACTGGCGCGTCGGATACATGTGCCAGATGCTCGCCCCGGACGGCGTCCGCAGGGACAGCAAGGTGATCGCGCCGCGCGAGACCACCCCCAGCAGTTGGTCGGACATCCGAAGTTTTACGATTGCACCCGGCACGCCCGTCTGGGACCGCTCGGCCCTGGCCGAACCGAAGCTCGGACCGCACCCACGGATGCCTTTCCGCAAGGACCAGCTCGCCCAGCTTCGCCGGCTCGTGACGACGGACTCGCACGTCAAGGAGATCTTCGAGCAGTCCATCGTACCGACTGCCCAGAAGATGACCCAGCACGCCTACTGGGACAGCTGGCCCAAGACCGACACCGACAAGCAGGTGCGCGGGTATTACTTTACGGGCAAGAAGCTCATGCAGACGGCGTTGGCGTACGTGATCACGGGTGAGGCGAAGTACCGCAACATCGTCGACATCTGGGCGACAATCGCCAGCTACCCGCCCGGGGGCAGGTCCAGTCCGGAGGGTATGGGCGGGGACAACGGCGAGGACTCCACCTCCCTGACTGAGTTCCTGGCACTGGCGTACGACTGGTTCTACGACGAGCTGACGGACCCGCAGCGCGAGGCGTTCGAAGAATCGCTTCAGTGGCGGATCGACAAATGGATGCACGAGTTCCAATGGGGCGGGGCGCTGTACAGACGGGTCAATACGCCAACCTACAGCGGTCCTGCGGCGGGGATGTCCTCGCTGATGCTGGGGGGAGGGGGGCACTCGTGGGAAGGGACGATGGCCACGCTCCCGGCGGCGATCGCCATCTATGAGAAAAGCCCACTGGCCCGGAAGTTCTTCCACATCGTGGTCAACTACCTCATCGGCGTCGGTGAGATCACCACCCAGTTCGGCGGGTACGACTTGGGCTGCAGCTACGGGCAGAGCCACCTGAAATGGTTCCTCTACCAGACCATGTACATCAACTCCGCCTTACCTCAGCTTCAGATCCACAAGAACCCCTACTACCGCCACGTCGGACGGTACTTCGTGGCGTTGGTTCCGGTGGGCTTACCGTCGGCCCCCTGGGGCCGGATCGACTCCCAGGGCGCGGGCGTGATGCACCGGCGGGAGATCTTCCGCCTGCTGGGGTATCTGGTTGGCGACGGCGTGCTGCTTGCCAATTGGACCAACGCGGGTGGGGACGCCCGCTACGGGTGGCGACAGTGGGTGCACATGGCGGCCCCGCTTCACTTGGACCGCAAGCTGACGCCCCAGATAGGCGAGCAGACCGAGTTTTTCTTCCCCCTTGCCGGGTTCGCCATGTCGCACACCTACCCGCCGACGGACCCGAGGGCCTTCAAGGAGGGCGCCGGCGTGATCTTCCGCTCCAAGGGCGCCCCGCCGGGCGGGGGAGCGGTCTACTTCAACGAGTCCGCCTTCCAGTTCTACGCTTACGGGCAGTTGATCAATTTCGGAGGCGGCACGGGCGGTGCGGAACCCCACGGGTTTCACACCATGAGCCACAACACCGTCCTGATCGACGGGCTCGGGCAGGCTCCCCACGGGCCGGACCGGTGGCAGATTCCCTACGGCAGCGTGATGATGGCCCACAAGACCGGCGAGCAGTTCACCTACTGGATGGCTGATGCGACGATGTGCTATCCTCGCACCCCTGCGCCGGTCGCCTCTTGGGTGGTCCGCTTCGACCCGAAGGTGTACGGGAAAAAGGCCGTGCCGTACCTGGAGCGATTCCGCCGGCACATCCTGTTCGTCCGTAAGAAGTACGTGGTGGTCTTCGACGACCTGGTAACCGCCCCGGACCACCCGGGACGCTTCAGTTGGCTGTGGCACGTGCTGCAAAAAGGCGAGGCGACATTCGATAAGGACACCGCCCGCGTGACCTACCCGGCCGGAGACGTGAAGGTGATCCTCCAGCACGTCGCCAACGTCGGCGCAATCGAGTATCAGAACCTACAGGACCTGGACGGGCTGGCAAACCCCATCACGGGCGAGGACTTCCGTAACAATAAGCACACGCAGCGTGAGCTGGGCCGAGAGCAATGGCGAAAGTACGTGCCCCATCACAACATGTGGTTCACCAACCGCGCTCCGGCCAGCCGCTTCCACTTCATGACGGTGATCTACCCGACGCCTCCGGGCGGTGGCGAGCCCAAGATTACGCGCCTGGACGACTACACGGTCGAGGTCGCCGCCGACGGGACAATCGATGTGATCAGCTTCGACCCGGAAACGCAACATCCCGCCACGCTGGTGGTCGACTTACCGGTGATGCGGAAACCGCTGCGCTTTGAAGGCCGATAGAGCACTTTAAGGTTTAATGTTCCGGTGATGGCCGAGCGAGGACGAGGCTGACAAGGAAGGTGAAGCAGGAAACCCAGCGGGTTGCCGATGCAGCCTGACGCAGTCAGCCGATGTCACAGCCGGCCAGGACGGAACAGAAAATCTTAAATTGCTCTGAGACTCCTCCCAACAGGTTCGACCTCTTCGTCGCCGGGGTAACTTGCATCGGTGCGGTGATTGGCCGATACTACCTTCCGTCGGCCCGCATGGACCAATGGTAGGGTGTCCGAGCGGCTGAAGGAGCCGGTCTTGAAAACCGGTGTGCCGAAAGGTACCGTGGGTTCGAATCCCACCCCTACCGTTTTTCCCGTTGACCGGAAGATCGGCTTACCGGAAAACCGTCGGACTGGAGCAATTTAAGTTTCATCTGTCGCATTCATGCTGGCTGCGGCTTCGTCTGGCTGCTTCGGCCTGCATCGACGATCCGCAGGGATCGCCTGCTTCGGCCTCCTTGCCAGGCTCGTCCTCGCCGACGCCTGAATACGACATCTAAATCTTAAAGTGCTCTACGATACCGTGAAACGAAAACCACAGTCAACTCGATAGGAAGCCAGATGGAATACAGGCAGCTTGGAACAAGCGATGTGAAGATCTCCGTAATTACGCTCGGTTCGTGGGCGATTGGCGGTTGGATGTGGGGCAGGCCCGACGACGACAGCGCCATCGCCGCGATCGCTGAATCGATCGATCTGGGCGTCACCAGCATCGACACCGCGCCGGTCTACGGTTACGGGCACAGCGAGACGGTTGTCGGCAAGGCGGTCGCGGGGCGGCGCGACAAGGTGCAGATCCTCACCAAGTACGTCCTGCGGTGGGACTGCGACGAGGGGGACGTTCATTTCGAGTGGACCGACGCCGACGGCGTCACAAAGCAGATTCGCGTGAACGGCCGGAAGGAAAGCGTCATCTGGGAATGTGAGCAGAGCCTCAAACGCCTTGGGACGGATTACATCGACCTGTATCAGTGCCACTGGCCCGACCCGTCGACACCCGTCGAAGAGACGATGGGGGCGATCGACAAGCTGCTCGCCGACGGGAAGATCCGCGCGGCTGGCGTGAGCAACTGGTCGGGCGACGAAATCGGGGCCGCCTGCAAGATCGTCCCGCTGGCGTCGAACCAGCCGCCCTACAGCATGATCAACCGCAAGGCCGAGGCCGACGTTATGAGCTACTGCGCCCAGCACAACATCGCGACGATCGTCTATTCGCCGCTGCAGCGAGGGCTGCTTACCGGGAAGGTAACGATGGAGCGGGTTTTCCCCAAAGCGGACCACCGCGCCGCCAATCCGTTCTTTACCCCCGATAACCGAAAGAAGGTCTTGGAGTTTCTTGACGAGATCCGCCCGATCGCCGAGGGGCACAACGTTACGCTGGCCCAACTTGCGATCAACTGGACCATCAATCGCGCGCCCGTCACGGCGGCGCTCGTCGGCGCGAGAAACCCCCAGCAGGCGCGCGAAAACGCAGCAGCGGCCGAGTTTAAACTCGCAGAAGCCGAAACCAAGAGAATCGACGAACTCATCGCCGAGCGTTTCGGCGTCGGGTGGGAAACTGCGTAGTGGGCAAACTTAGTTTCGCCCGGCCCAAAGCAGCTTCCCGTCCGAGCGAACCAGCAGCATGCATATCTGACGCTTTCGCCCGCCGCGATCCAGGTCGAAAGTGGCGCGATACACATCCGGCCCGAACCGATCCAACCGGGCAAGTCCCGCCGAATCCGCCGACGCCAACCGCTCCAGGGCGGCCTTGCGACCCGCCGCCTGGTGCGAGGCCAGACCGCCCGCGCAATTGTCGGCGAGTACCTCATCGAGCCCATCCGCCCCAGTGGCCCGCAGTTGGGCGAGCAGCGACTGAACCTGCACAAAAACCTTGGCGTCGGGACCGATCCGCTCGTGCTTGTACTTACCCGAGCAGCCAGCCGTGATAAAAACAACAACAAGCACACCTGCGCAGATCGAGCTTCGCGCAGCGGTCTTCAGACAGAATCTATTCCTGATCGTAGTGCGGGACATTGTCGGCTCCCACAAATCCTAGCTGGTTCTGGGTGTCCAGCATTTGCCCACCCTCGAGGTCGAACGAATCGGCGTGCCCGTCCGCACAGAGGGCGTTAGTCCTGCCCAAGTGGCGAAAGTGCGTCGTCGCTGTGGTACTGGGGCCCCAGGCGCCCAGGTCAGGCGGGTCGAGCGACGTGCTGTTCTGGAAGACACTGACGCCGGCCGGCGCCCAGGCCAGCCCCGAATCGGCGAAGACGAACAGCTCGGACGGGCTCGCCAGGTCCGAGTCCCGCTTGCGCGGCAGGGGCACGCCATCGACATTTCGCCCCCAGATGCGCGGGTCCAGGCACCACGCATTGTAGCCATAGGTTGTTGTCGGCTCGTTTACGTACGTGCCCTGGGGAACGTAGGTTCCCCACTTAAGCGACGGGCACCACAGCACCGCCAGCATATACTCGCAGTGGGCCATAAACGTGCTTCGCTGCGGGTCGACCGGATCGGCGTCCGAGCCCCAGAAATAGGTCCGCACCGCTGCCGTGTGGTTCGAGAACGCCCAGAAGTACCCGTCGTTGTCGCTTTGGTAGGAAAACATCGCCACGCCCAGGTTGTGTAGATTCACTAGGCACTTAACCGAGCGGGCCTGCTCGTTGGCGGTGGACAAGCTCGGGACGAGGATACCCACCAGCAGCGTGATGATGGATATGACCACCAGTATCTCGATAAGTGTAAAGGCGCGTTGTGAGATGCTGTGCCTCATTGCCGATACCTGTCTGAACCGACCCGAGCCCGGGCCGCAACAAAGCGACCCGGGCCGGTCGATCTTTCCAATGGATTACTGCCCTCGGGGCCGACCGCGCCGCAGCAGAGCAACCGCGCCCGCTGCAAGAAGCGCCACAGCGCCCGGCTCGGGCACCGGCGTATCGGGCGGGTACTGAAGAATGTAGCTCACAACGTCGTCCTCGACGGACCAGCCGTCCCAGTCCCCGTCCGCCAACGCCCGTCCGCTTACGCCGGTGGAATGCGAGGTCCAGACGACCCCATTGTCGGAGCCCCAATATCCCAGCCACGAGTTGATCCAGTCGCTCGTGGCGACATACCCGTCATAGCTGAGCTGGTCTATCGCCAGGCCCATGGGGCCCCAGTCGGTGTAGTCGACAACAAGACCCGTCTGAGAATCAAGGGCCAGGATCATGTCGGACCCCATTGCGCCGTCGGACCATTTGTATCCGAAGGCGTAGCTGGCATCGCCGAAATCGACCACGGTAACGGCTACATTCCCAGGATCCGTCGAGCCATCATCAGCCCACCCTTGTAGCTGTACCCACGTGCTTCCATGCAGGTAGTCCATCGGGGCCGCACACACAACCGATGCCGCCAAGGTCAATACAACCAACGTCACAAGTGAGCGTTGCGTTTTAAGCATTTTCACTCCTCTCTTTTCTTACTAATACGTCGAGCGTAGCTGTCTACCGCCCGGTGCGCGCTGAGCATTTATGCGAACCGGGCCGTGCCTCTGGAGCAATTTAAGTTTCATCTGTCGCATTCATGCTGGCTGCGGGGTCGTCTGGCTGCTTCGGCCTGCATCGATCCCTAGGGGACCTGCTTCGGCCTCCTTGCCAGTCTCGTCCTCGCCGACGCCTGAATACGACATCCAAATCTTAAAGTGCTAACGAATCCTCACGTGTTTGAACGTCCGATGTGACAACATGGTTAGCTCCTCAACAGCGCCGAGCATCGAGCAACGGTCCAGCCTAGGCGCAAGGTTAGACCGTCAACAACCTTAAAGGGCTTTGCGGCAGGGCCTTCTTCGAGCAAGAAGGCGCGTCAAAAAGCCCCGGTCCTCGCGGCCGGGGCCTAGGGGCATCACAGCCCGTCGAAATCCGTCCCGTTGGCCGATTGACTCGCGAAGACCAAACCAGGTTGGCTGCAGGGAGGTCTTCTGGCTTCCGGGTCTCGGGGTCCCAAACGCATCCTAGGGTGTTTGGGTGCCCTCATCTCTCGCTGCGCCTTCCCGCCGCGACTCCGCATCGCGGTAGTGGCCTATGCAGCGATCGTCGCCGGTTACAGCGGCGCGTCCGCGGCCGAATTTCACGGCCTTCCCTTTTGGCCCACCGATAGGCGGGCACCTGCAACGAGACAAACTCTAGCACGGGAATCCTCCCCTGTCAAGGAATCAGACCGGCGCAAGTGAGATTCTTTACCGGCGCCTCAGCCCCAGCTTCTCAGCTGCTCATCAATAGCGCTGATGAATCGCTGTTTTACCAGGTCGATGTCGCCGGCCATCCGCGCCCCGGCCGCCCGGGCGTGCCCGCCGCCGCCGAACCGCTCCGCCAAGTCGGCCACGTCGACACTGCCCTTGCTGCGCAGGCTGATACGCACCGCCCCTTCCATCTCCACCAGAAGTATGACCGCCTCGACGGACTTCAGCCGGAACGCCTCGTTGACGAGGTTTTCCGTCTCAGCGTAGGCCGCCCCGGCCTGTGCAAAATCGTCTTTCAGAAGCGTCATCACGGCCAGCCTGTTGTCGCTGTGAAGCTCCAGGCTCTCCAGCATTCGCTGAAGCAGCCGGAGTCGCCCGATGGTGTCGGACTCATGCAGCTTGGCGTATATCTCATCCGGTCTGGCGCCTTCATCGACGAGAAGCGCCACGGCCCGCAGCGCCCGCCCGTCTGTGTTGGCGAACCGCAGCCAGCCCGTATCGGACGTAATCGCCACCATCAGGGCGTCCGCAACCGCCGGCTCAAGAGCCCAGCCCAGCGCCTCCAGCAGCTCACAGACCATGACCCCCGTAGCGGCCGCGGAGGTGTCGACCCACTGGACCGCTCCCACGTCGTCGCGCGTGGCATGATGGTCGAGGACGACGGTTTTCTCGCGGTACTTACCCAGCGGCCCTGCGAGCTCATCGAGCTGCGCGTGTGCGCAGGTGTCAACCACGAGGATCACGTCGGCCCGGGCTGCGAGGGCGTCGAACTGCTCCGGAGGGGCGGGGCGCCGCCGGTCGAACAGGAACTCGTATCGCCCGGGTACGACGTCCGGGACGATAATCTGGATCTCCTTACCCGCAGCCTGTCCCGCCGTCGCCAGGGCGACCGCAGAGCCCAGCGCGTCGCCGTCCGGGCGGGCGTGGGTCACAATAAGTACGCAGACGCCCTGGGTCAATCTGGCCCGGGCTTGCTCGAAGGCGTCATTTGCAGATTTCACGCACACGTTCCACGTCCTTTGCAATCTGGGCCCGCAGGGCCTCGGCGTCGTCGAATTTCTCCTGCTCGCGCAGGAACTGCAGGAAGCTAAGCGCCATGGTTTTACCGTAAAGACTCGTCAGGTCGCCCTGTGCGGCGCCGATCAGAAACGCCTCAACCGTCCGCTCGCCCGCCCCGAACGTGGGCTTGACGCCGATGCTGACGGCAGCGGGGCGAGTCCGCCGTCCTATCGTCGCCCACCCGGCGTAAACACCGTCCGCAGGTGTGATCTGCTCGCCGGGAGAGATATTCGCCGTGGGAAAATCCAGCACCCGCCCGCGCGCCTCCCCGGTGACGATCTGCCCGTACAGCGCGAAGGGTCGGCCCAGGCACTGACCGGCCTCTTCGACCCGGCCGTCCGCGATCAGCCGGCGAATCAACGTGCTGGAGATCCTCGTCGGGCCGTTCGACAGCTCAACACGCGCCGGAGCGAGCACCTTGACGGCGAAGCCCTCCTTGTCGCCGATCTCTCGCAGCGTACTCACGTTCCCGCTTCGCCCCAGCCCGAAAAAGAAGTTCTCCCCCTCAACAACGCAGGACGGGGCGAACTTCCTTGTGACAAGCTGACGAATGAACTGCTCGGGCGCCATGGCAAGCAGGGCTTCATCCGTCGGCACGGTGACCACGATATCGGCCCCGGCGCCCAGTAGCAGTTGGCACTTTTGGGGGTGCGGGACGATCCTCTGGGGCACATCGTCGGGACGGATCACGAGGTCCGGCGGCGGGTCGAAGGTCAGCGCCACGGCCTTTACGCCCATCCCGCCCGCCAGGGCCTCCGCAGCCGCCAGAATCCGCTGATGCCCCAAGTGGACCCCGTCGAAGTTCCCGATCGACAGCACGCAACCGCGAACCGTCTCGGGCAGATCATCCAGGCCGTCTATGCAGGGGTTTTCCATGGGCTTACCTGGCCCGCACCAATGGCACGGGGGAGTCGGGAGTTTCAATAAGATCTATTTCCACGTCATAGGCCTCCGACAGCACGTCCTTGCGAATCACGTGGGCGGGGGCGCCGTGGGCTATGACGCGCCCGTCGCGCATCAGCACCAGCTCATCGCAGAAGCGGGCGGCAAGGTTCAGGTCGTGGCTGACGCAAACGACGGCCATGCCCCAATCGTGCGCCAACCTGCCCATCATACGATAGATCAGCAACTGATTTCTAATGTCCAGGTGGCTGGTGGGTTCGTCCAGGAGCATGACGGCGGGCTGCTGGGCCAGCGCCCGAGCTACCATCACGCGCTGCGCCTCGCCGCCGGACAGCTCGTCGAGGGTCCGGTCGCAGAAGGTGAGCGTCTCGGTCATGATCATCGCCTGGCGTGCGACGGCGCGGTCTTGCTTTCCGGGTAAGCCCATGACGCCGACGTGTGCGAATCGGCCCATCAGCACCAGCTCCCGGACGCTGAAGGTAAAGGCCGTTGAGGGAAACTGCGGGACGTACGCGAGCAGACGCGCCACGCTCCGCCGCGAGTACTTTCGCAAATCCGCTCCGTCCAGCAGTATCGACCCGCCCACCGGGCGAAGCTGACCCAGCAGGCACCGCAGCAGAGTCGTCTTTCCCGATCCGTTCGGGCCCAGGATGCAGAGGAACTTATCGGTGGCGGCGGTCAGGGCGATACCGCTGAGGACCTTTCGGCCCCGCGCGTATGCGAACGACAGATCGCGGACCTCGATGATGCGCTCGGTGGGGTTCATGACGGAACCTCCGCGAATCGCCGCCGCAGCAGGTAGATGAAGAAGGGCCCGCCGGCTAGAGCTGTCAGGATCCCCACCGGGATGTCGCCGACGCCGATGTACTGACCGGCGGTCCGCCCGACCGTATCGGCGAGCATCAAGAATCCTGCCCCCACAAAGCAGCTGAAAACCGCCAACCGGCGGTGATCGGGCCCGACAAGCAGGCGGCACGTATGGGGGACTATCAGCCCGAGAAACCCGACCGGCCCGGCCAGTGCTACCGCTGCCGCCGTCATGACGGCAACGACGGCGAACGTCTCGATCCGCAACCAACCCACCCCGACACCGGCCGAGTGGGCGACCTCATCGCCCAGGGCGAAGCAGTTGAACGCCGACCCGCGGATGAACAACACCACCACACCGGCCGCCACGCACGAAACGCACAGCACAAGCAGGTTTGGATCGATCCAATTGGGAAGCCTGCCCATGCTCCATCCGATGTAGTTGATGATCTCGGTGCGGTCAAAGAACAGCAGGATCGACAGGATGACCGCTCCGTTGAAGACGTTGACGATCACCCCGGAAAGCACCAGCGCGTACGGGTCGAGGCGGCCCCGCCGCTGGGCGATCCCGTAGACGACGAGGCAGGTGATAAGTGCGCCGAGCAGCGCCATCGATGGCGTGGTGGCCCAGCGGGCAAGCGACAGCTTCGAGGCCAGCAGGATTCCGCATAGAACGCCAACCCCGGCTCCGCTGGAGATACCAAGGACGTATGGCTCGGCGAGTGGATTTCGCAGGAGGCCCTGAAGCGCCATTCCCCCCGTCGCCAGTCCCGCCCCGACCGTTGCCGCCACCACCAACCGGCGGATGCGGGCCATCCAGACACCCCAGCTCAGCTCCGCCAGCCCGACGAAACTGCAAGCTGCACCTATCGCAAGCGCCACGCCGCCCAGCACAGCAAGCTGAATCAGCAACTTTCTGGCGGTAAGGACCGGCGGTAGCGTCTGCGGAGCTTCGCTCATTCGACCGGTCCTTTCGGTAAACTCTCGCCGTGGATCATCTCGGCAAGCCGGCGGACCAGCACCGCCGAGTAGGGCGAGGGAATCGTCCAGCGCCTGTCGGTGACGATGTGGATATGTCCTTCTCGGGCGGCTGGTAGGTCTTCCTGGGCAGCCCAGAACTTCATGGCCTCAGCGGCCCTGCTGTGGTCGGACTGGCAAATCAGCACCTCGGGCGCCGCCGTCAGGATGTGCTCCAGGGAGACGTTCTTCCAACCTTGATACTTGAGGGCCGCGACGTTCACCCCGCCCCCCAACGTGATCATATCGTCGATGAAGGTCCCGCCTCCCGCCGTCGAAGTCCGCTGGAACCCGTAGACGAACATCACTCGCTTGGTCGGCCTGTCGGCGACGGTTTTGCGGACATCGTCCAGCGCCGCAGTGAAGTTGTCCCTAGCGGCCTCACCAAGATCGGCCCGCCCGGCGATGACGCCGATTCGCTCCATCGCCGCGGCGATCTCTGCCAGTGTCTCGATGCGGAAATGCTCGATACGGATATGCGGGGCCGTCTCGACGACACCCTTGAAGCGGGTTGGGTCCATCTGCACCAGCAGCACATCCGGTTTTGCGGCGACGATCGCCTCGACGTTGACGCTCAAGACGTCGCCGACCACCGGCAGATCCCGCCCCGGCGGCACGTCGCATTGACTCGTGACACCGACTACGTTATCGCCCAGGCCCATGTGGAAGAGCATCTGCGTAATCGACGGGGCAAAGCTGACAATCCGCGGCCGCGCAGCAGCGGGGCGCGGCGTGGCTTTGTCACACCCGCTGATAAGCACGGACGCAACGGCGAAGATTACAAGGACGAGGCGGTTCATACACCGATCCGGTAAGCCCGCAAACCCAGTGACAGTGCGAATCGTTCCGGCGACTGGGGTTCTTTTCAGGCCGATGAAGACTGTAGAAGGCGGGCGAGTAAGTTTCAAGAGCTTGCTTCTTTGATCGCCCCCGGAAGGTAGTCGAGCAGATCCGAGGCGATAAGGGACACCTCCCCGAGCGACTCGGCCGCAAGGTCGCCGGCGCGCCCGTGGGTATGGACCGCCAGCACGGCTGCGTCCAAGGGCGCCATCCCCTGTCCGATCAGAGCCGCCAGCAGGCCCGTCAGCACGTCGCCGCTGCCGCCGGTGCCCATCCCGCTGTTGCCCGTCTGGTTGACGAAGATTCGGTCCCCGTCGGTGACGACCGTCCCGGCGCCCTTCAGCACGCACACCAGCGGCTCGTCGGTATTGGCGGCCCCCCGCCAATCGGCGCCCGCTGCGACGGCGGCGTTTTGGCGATCCGACTGAATCTGCTCAATGCTCGCCCCCGTAAGGCGGGCAAACTCGCCCGGATGCGGCGTCAGGACCAGCGGGCAGGAGCGCATCTGCGGCCAGTTGTCGATCAGGGCGAGGTTGTTCAGCCCGTCGGCGTCGATGACGAGAGGTTTGGATTGGCCCAGCGCGGCCCGGATGAGATTCTGCTGACCCGTGCCGACGGAAAGGCCCGGCCCGATCGCCACCACGTCGTGGTGCGACGCAGCCTCGGCGAACTGGCGTGTCGCCTCCCGAGCAAGCCCGCCCGACTCATCGCACCCCAGCGGGATCGAGGTCGCGCACGGACACATCGCCGCAATGGTAAGCTGGACCGGCTCCGGCGCGGCGAACGTTACCAGTCCGGCCCCGCCGCGAAGGGCTGCATTGGCCGCCAACGCCACCGCACCTACCATCCCGCCAGAACCGCCCACAACCAGCACGCGCCCGAAGTCGCCTTTGTGCGCGTCCGCTGCGCGGGCCGGTAAGCGGGGGGGCGCGCCGATTCGTTCCGGTTCTTTCCCGTCTCGAGTCATCTTCTAAACTCAAATCCCAGCGACGTAGCTTCTTATCCGCTGGCGGTAATCCGTCTGTTGATCAACGACGCAATGTACCCGCCTGCGAAGCCGTTGTCGATATTGACGACACTGACGTTGGAGGCGCAGCTGTTAAGCATCGCCAGAAGTGCGGCCAGGCCGCCGAAACTGGCGCCGTACCCTACCGAGGTCGGAACGGCGATCACCGGGGACCCCACCAGCCCACCGACCACCGACGCCAAAGCACCTTCCATCCCCGCGACGACCACAATCGCGTTGGCGGATTGCAGGTCCTCGAGGGACGCAAGGAGGCGATGCAACCCGGCCACGCCGACATCGTAGTGCCTCGTGACGCGCTGATCGAAGATCTCGGCCGTGACGCAGGCCTCCTCGGCGACGGGTAGGTCGCTGGTCCCGGCGGCGACGACGACGATGTGCCCGATTGGTTCGGGCGGCTCGGAGGGGCGAAACGTTATCGTGCGGGCTGAAGGGTGATATTCGGCCTTGGGGAACTTACCAGCGACGGCGTCGTAGGTTTCGCGCTCGGCCCGCGTAGCCAGGACGTTTCCGCCGGCTTCGGCCAGGCGCTTGAATATTTCGGTCACCTGCTGCGGGGTCTTCCCGGGGCAGTAGATAACCTCTCCGAACCCGCAGCGGATCGAGCGATGGTGATCGATCGTCGCAAAGTCCAGCGTCTCAAACGGCAGCGTCCGAAGCTTATCGATCGCCTCATCGACGCTCATCCGCCCGCCCCCGACAGCCCCAAGCAATTGTCTCAGCGCATCTTCATTCATGGCGGCATTATAACAACATCATCGCCGAACGGTTGCATATGCGTCCAGATCCAACTCGGCCGTGCGGCCGGCTTTGAGCAGGTGATATCCCAGGGCGGCGGCCATCGCGGCGTTGTCAACGCAGTACTGCATCGACGGAAGGCGGAGTTTGCAATGCAGTTTTTTGGCAAGCTCGGTCGCGGTGGACCGCAGGGCGGTGTTGGCTGAGACGCCCCCGCCGATAATCAGTGTCTTGGCGCCGGTGGCTTGGGCGGCGCGGCGAAGCTTGATCCGCAAAACATCGACGACGGCTGTCTGGAAACTCGCCGCGATATCGGCGATTTCCTGTCCGCTGAAGTTCTCTATCCCGTGCTTATGCGCGACCGGTGGGAGCTTTGCTTTGCGCCTGGTGCGCATCGCACCGGGCACGCCGTTTACGTAATAGAGCACGGCCGTCTTTATCCCGCTGAAAGAGAAATCCAGCGACTGTCCCCGCAGCAGCGATCGTGGAAACGCAATCGCCTTCGGGTCGCCGTTGCGGGCGGCTGCCTCGATCGCAGGTCCGCCCGGATAACCCAGTTTCAGTATCCCGGCGACCTTGTCGAACGCCTCGCCGGCTGCGTCGTCGATCGTGTTCCCCAGAAGCTCCATGTCGATCGGCGAGCGGGATTGATACAGCGCTGTGTGCCCCCCCGAGCAGACCATCGCCGCGGCGGGATATTCGATCGGCTCGGCGTCCAAGGCGGGCGAGTAGGCGTGGGCGTAGACGTGGTTGACGCCCACCAGCGGTACATCCCAGACCCAGGCGAGCGTCTTGGCGGCCATCAGACCAACAAGCAGCGAACCGATCAGCCCGGGCTCGTTGGCCACGGCGACCGCGGCGATCGACTTGGGCGGGACGTTACCCTCACCCAGGGCGCGGTCGATGACGTTGTTTATCGCTTCGATATGGGCGCGCGAGGCGATCTCCGGAACCACGCCGCCGAACCGCGCGTGCAGATCGATCTGACTGGCGACAATGCTGCTGACGACGCGCCGCCCGTCGGCGACAACCGCACAGGCGGTCTCGTCGCAGCTCGTCTCGATACCGAGGATGTATGTTTGCTCACTCATCCAAGCTACCGGCCGATTCGCCGGGGCCGTGAGGGTAGGTGGTGGGGGGGCTGCCAGTCTTGCCCATCTGCTCGGCGGAAAGGATCTGTCCCATCACCTCCGGGTGCTTCATCAGGTCCAGGGCCGCTGTCAACTGCTCGTCCAGCGCAAGCAGCTCGTAACGTCGGGCCTTGAGGGATTTGGCGCTTCCCGCGCGGTCCGTCCCCTTCGCCGGGGCGGGCACGACCTCCGCACGGCGCCAAAGCTCACACAGTTTCTCCTGCAGATGCGGTAGGTGCGTCACCTGCACGTGCGGATCGATACCCCATATATCGCTACCCGGGGTGCGGGTGATCCGCTGACCGGCGGCGAGGATATACTCGGATGTGGTCAGGTTCACCGACCCAAGCTTCCCCGGGAGGTGGTAGATAGTCTGGACGCAGCCCTTACCACGGGATCGCGTCCCGACGAGGACAGCCCGGCCCCTCTGGGACAGGGCGCCGGCGACTATCTCCGCGGCGGAGGCGGTCTTGGCGTTTATCAACACCACAACCGGAAGCGTTTGAGGGAACGTCCCATCCGCCGACGCGGTGTAGGTTTGTCCCTTGCCGCTGCGGGGGGTGATTGTGACGATTTTACCTTGACGGAGAAACAGGTTCGCCACCTCGACGGCGGCGGCTAGCAGACCGCCAGGATTGTCACGCAGATCCAACACGAGCCCGCCCGGGGCCTTCAGCGCCCGCACCGCCCGCTGGAAGGACTGGCCCGTATCGGGGACGAATTCCTTGATCCGCACGTAGGCGATCCGGCCGGTCTTCTCGATCATCCAGATCCAGCGGCCTTTGACGTCGCGGGAAAGGCCCTGGACGGTCTCGAGCGAGAATTCGCTTCGGGCGAGCGTCACGGAGCGGTTCTCGGCGTGAGGGGTTTCGATCAGCAGTTGAACCTCGGTGCCCAGCGGGCCGGACAGCAGGTCGTTTACCTGGGCGAGCGTAAGATTTCCCAGGTCCACATCGTCGATGGCGAGGATTCGCTTGGGCGGGAATATCCCGGAACGGTGCGCCGGAGAGCCTAAAAGCGGACCTATCACCTGCACGCGCCCGTCAACCATCTCCACGCGCAGCCCCACCCCGCGCCGCCGGCCCATTATGCGCCGGTCGATCATCTCGGCCTGGCCCGGCTCGACGTAGCTGGAGAACTCATCCAGGGCTTCGACCATCCCGCGGACCGCGGCGCGGCGAAGATCGGAATCGGCGACCCGGCGATAATAGTTGTCCTGGATGTGCCGGTAGGTCCAGATTACCGGGTCGAATTGCTGGCGCTGCGGATCGGTGGCTCGGGGGTCTTTACGCGCGACCCAGAGCGTCACCGCCGCCGCGGCGAGGATGGCAAGAATCCAGACTATGTTTCGCTTGGGCATGGCTCGGTTTCAAATCCAGACCTGGCGCATCGCTTAATGCTACCAGCAACGCCTGCCCCCAACAACTACCCCCCGGCGCGCAGGTAAAAGGAATCCCCTGAGCAGCAGAATGCCTTGCCATGAGCGAGCGAGCCGGTTCGCTTCTTAACCCGGCTCGCCAGGGGAATGGGCAGGGGCGGGCTCGAACCGCCGACACCGTGATTTTCAGTCACGTGCTCTACCAACTGAGCTACCTGCCCAGCGTCGCTGGGTGCTTGCGGCCGGGGCGAACCGACCAGGGCGACGTAAACAATTACTCTAATCTGCTATGCTATTGTGTCAAGTGCTTCCAGCGGGTTGCTGTTGGCGACCAGAATCGTGCTTGGTCTGTTCGCGATCGTCGCTCGGAGAGGTCTCCGGCTGGGCTTCGGGCACAAGTCCGATCGGGGCGAACACGGTCCGGTCCTTGATCTGCTCGAAGTCGAACCAGACACCCATCGCCTCCCACTGGCGGATTTGCGTAACCGCGCCGAACAGTTCTGTCCGGCCGCTCGGCCTGTCCGGGCCGGGCCGGGCGTATCCGCTGTCGACGGCTGGTACGTAATCGATCCGCTCGACGATGAGCACTTCCGCCCTCGCCGGGATGGACACAACAGACGGCTGGCCCGTCTGCGGATACGGCGGCTCGACATTGTCCGGGGTCAGGGCGAACACCTGCGACATGAAATGCTCGCCTGGGTGGCCCTGCGGAAGCTGCACACCGGTTATGTAGCTGAACAGGAACATCTGAGGCTGCGCCAGAAGGCTTTGCAGGTACATCTCGCCCGTCATCTTTCCGATCATCTGCGCCAGGGCCAGTATCTGCTGTCTTGGCGAGATCTGCACCTTGCGTGCGAACAGGCCGGTCTCGAACGGCTCGAGCTTGTACTTCTCGGCTGCCGCCTCAAGACCGTCCGCCTCGGCGAAGGTGAGTATCTCCTCGGCGCGCTGCGTCGCCAGTGCAAAGGCGTCTTTGATCTTGAGGTCGTCGGCGACTTGGCGGGCGATATCATCGTCGAGCTGAGAGGCTCGCGTTATCGTACCCAGCGCCTCGGCGGGGCTGGCCTCCGACAGTCGCCACAGAACTCTGCCCGGCACTTCGCCGGTGACGTACATACTGGGCCCTTCCCTGCCCACCTCCAGCCCGCCGCCTTCGCTGTTAAGCGCCCTGGTTCCAAATCCCAGCGCCCTCAACGATTGACCGCCGGCGATTCCCGTCACCGACGAGCCAAGAATCGGATCGTCGGTGAGGGCCTGGGCGTCCAGCAACGGTGTCTGGACGGCCTTGACGGGCAGGAACTGCACGCCCGCCGAAGCGAATAACGCGCCGCTAAGAGCAGGACATCTGACCCATTCAAGCCGGGGCCAATCTTTGATCTGATCGCCGATCCGCTCCAGGGCTTCGCCCAGCGAAATACCCTTACCCTTAACGGAGATCCGCAGGGCCGGGTCCAGATCCGTTTCGCCGCGGTGTGACCACGGATAGCATATCCTCACGCCTGCGGCCTGACCCAACAGACCGATCACCTCTTCGATGGGCTTGGAGCTGATGTCAATATCGACCTTCCGGTCGAGCATGTCGTCGGCGGGCGGTAACATCTGCTGCTGGATGGACAGGTAGGGGTTGACGTCGGCGGGCGGTTCCAACTGGCTCGAGAGTCGCTCGGCCTTGTCGGTTATGTCTCTCAGTGCCCTGGCGACCATGTCGCCCTTGCGCGTGGCGAACACCTGGTCCCTGGCTTCGGAGAAGCTCAGTTCCCTGGTGCTATAGGCCGGGGCCGTTTGAGCCGGCTCCGCATCCGGGCCAGTGCCCGAATCGCCGGGTTGATTTTGCGCTTCACTCGGCGCTGTGGCGGGGGTCGGTTCCTGCGTGGTGAACTCGGCGCGGTGCTGTATGTAATAGTCCATCACCTGCTTGTCGGACGGATAGACCACGCGCTCGATGGCGCTGCGATCGACGAACAGGTACTGGACGCGCACCCGGTCCGCCCGGCGATATCCAAACCCGAACGGATTTTCCTGATCGAAGCTGCCCGGAATCTTATCGCCAAAGGCGTTGGACTGATTGACGATGGCTGTGTCGTCCGGCTCGGTGACGCGCTCGAGGAAATCCGCCGCCGGGACCCTGACGGCCCGCAGGTTAATCTTCTCGTTCAGGTCGCGATACAGGCGGCGCAACTGGGGTTCGGACGGCGGGGTCGGGACGAGCCCCGATCGAAAGCCCTTGGAGACCATCAGCCATCGGGTCACTACAGATCGCAGAGACTTATCCGATATCCCGGGGTGCCGCTCGCGGATCTCCGAGAGGAACGCGTCGTAGTCGGCGCCTTTAAGCCCCCGCGACTCAAAGAAGCGATTCACCTGTGAGGTGGTCACCTTGACGCCAAGCCCGCGGGACTCCTTTATCAGCAGCGCATAGGCCAAGTCCGCTTCAGATCCGTTGGCGGACATCAGATACCAGAACGCCGGGTCGCCCATCCTCAGGAGCCGCAGCAGTTCCAGGTCCGCCTTGGCCTTGTACCGGTCGCGGAGCATAAGCACCCCGTGGCGCGTCTCGGCGATTTGCGGGCCCTGGCCCGACCGGCGATCGGACGGGCCGCCGCGGAACATGAAGCTAAGTAAGAAACTGACCATCAGAACGGCCATGATTACGATCACGATCCGCTGGTGGCGTCGGAAGAACTTGAATGCCATGGGTGCTCTAGCTCCTACCTCTATTAGATTCGTACCATCGGCGATTTCGCATCCGCCGGATTCGTCAATGATAGATTCTGCCCCGTTGTTTGCAAGCGTTGTGATGGTCGACTATTGCCGAACGTCGGGGCAGACTACCCCTTAATAACCCCAATCGGCCGCAGGCGCGCCACCTTGCGCGACAGGCCAGCAGCTGCTACGCACTCGACCACGGCGTCGATGTCCTTGTAGGCGTCGGGCTGTTCTTCGGCCAGGCCCGTCCTGCCGCGCGCCCGGACGATAACACCGGCCGCCGCGAGCTCCTTATCGATCTGCCGACCGCTGGCCCGACGGATCGCCTCCTGGCGCGAAAGCACCCGCCCCGCGCCGTGACACGTGCTGCCGAATGTCTCGACCATCGCCTTGTCGGTGCCCAGCAGGACGTAGCTCGCCGTGCCCATATCGCCCGGGATGAGAACGGGCTGGCCCCACCGGCGGTGGGTGGCCGGAAGCTCATCGTGCCCGGGCCCGAAGGCACGCGTGGCGCCCTTGCGGTGCACGCAGAGCTGCTTCTGCTCGCCGTCGACCGTGTGCGTCTCGATCTTGGCAATGTTGTGGGCGACGTCGTAGACCTGCCGCAGACCCAAACTGTCACCCGAGCCGCCGAAAAACCGCTCGAGCGTCCGGCGGACCTGCAAGGCGAGAAGCTGACGATTGCACCAGGCGAAGTTGGCCGCCGCCCTCATCGCCGCCAGATACCGCTGGCCCGGATCACTGTCGACAGGGGCGCAGACCAACTGGCGGTCGGGCAGCGTGATCCCATACTGCGCCGGGACCGATCGCAGCGACTTGATGTAATCGCTGCAGACCTGATGACCCAGGCCGCGCGAACCGGTGTGGATCATGAACGTCACCTTCCCTACCTGAAGACCCAGCGCCTCAGCTGCGGCGTCGTCGTAGATCTGCTCGACGTATTGAACCTCGCTGAAGTGATTCCCCGCCCCCATCGTCCCGCACTGATCGGACCCGCGCTTCAGCGCACGGGGCGAGACCGCCTCCGCGTCGGCGCCGTCCAGGTGCCCGCCGGATTCGGTGGCGTCCAGGTCCTCGGCCGCCGCCAGCCCGCGGGAGACAAGGTACGGCTGACCTTCGCTGAGAATTCTCTTCATCTCCTGCTGGGAAAACTTGAACGGCCCGCCGACGCCGACACCCAAAGGTATGTCGCGGAAGAGCTGATCGACGAGCTGCTTGATGCGCGGGCGGACGTCCTCGACCGCCAGGTCGCTCCGCAAGAGTCGCACCCCGCAGTTGATGTCGTAACCGACCCCGCCGGGCGATATCACGCCGCCTGCGGAAATATCAGTCGCCGCTACGCCCCCGATGCAAAACCCGTAGCCCCAGTGGATGTCCGGCATGGCGAACGAGGCGCGGACGATCCCCGGTAAGGTCGCCACATTGGCCACCTGCTTCGGCCCGCCGCCGGTGACGACATCTTCGATCAGCTCTTCGCTGGCGTAGATGATCCCGTCGACGCGCATGTCCGGCCGCGAGGACTTGGGAATCCGCCAGCGGTTCGCGTCGATCTGCTCGAGCTTGACGTCCAATTCTCTGGGCATGGTGCACCTTGCGCAGCGCAGGGGAATAGTTGCTCTAAATATCCAGTATAACGCGCCCGGTCCAGCGCCCGTTGCTTTCGGTGACGGTCAATTCATGATACGTCACTGCCTTAACCTCCGTGTCCAACCGGTGGCGGGCGGGGTCGAACGGTTCCCCCGCCAGCTCGGCCGTAACCGAGGTCACGTCGATCTGCTGTACGCTGACGGCCGCTATCGCGAAATGTTCCATCTCCAACGCCAGCATTACCTCACTGAGAAAGTCCACCGCCAGCGCCTCTACGTCCTCGGCCTCTATGCACACGACGCGTGTCGCCTCGACGGCGACCTGCTGACGCGGGCAGATCAGGTCCGCCAGGCCTTCAGCCAGTGCCTCAAAAAGCTCGCCCAGCGAATCGGCCTCGCCCCAAAGCCCGATGTCGGCCGTGTGCTCGAATGTCCGATAACGCTTCGCCATGCGGGTTCCTTTTGAATTGTACGAAGCGCCAGGCAAATGGTCCAATTTCACCGCCGCCGCCCACAAAAACAATCAAGAAAGTAGAACGTACCCGTCGGATGACCAAGGAAAGACAAGAAACCGAAACGAAAACATGTCACTGTACCATTCAATGCTACTGGAAAAAGATCTGATACACCTTGGGGGACATCCCGGTGATTATTCGGTAAAACGCGCCGTGGGTCATAAACAGAAGAGCGCTGAGAAGCTCGCCGGCGATGACACCAATCATGATCGGGCGTATCTTCTGATATGCTTTGTACCCACCCAGACGAACCACCAGGGCCTTTATCGCCCACCCCAGTAGCAGGGAGGTAGACAGGCGTTTCATTGGGTGGGTGTTCCAGACCAGAAACATCACTGGATGTAACGGCCACCAGGGGATACGTAGACGCAACCCACCAACAATCAGTACCAGGGCGAACCCGGCGCCGGCGAACCAAAGGAAGCCCTTTGCGGGTCGCATGTTCGCCAGTCTCGCCAGAGGCGAAAGTTCAGCCGACTGCTCCAATTCACCACCCAGACTCAACTGAATGGCCGCCTTCTCGGCTGTGTCGAACGGTATGAGAGGAACCGTCTGTCTCGTCCATTCAGTGCCCCCCAGTGGAAAGTTGTACACCGCCCACAACGCCACGGGCACGGCAATGGCGACACACAGCACGAAGACGATTCCCGAAGCCATCCCGGCCCGTCCGATTCTCACTCCGTTGTGTTGGCAGACCTTCAGCCCGTTGATCAGGTACGGTAAGAGCTGCGCGCTGGGATTCAGCAGCAGAATCACCGAGAACATTGCGGTGATGATAATCCCTTTGACCCCTAGGGCCATTGGCCCGAACAAGCCCAGCAGCGCTCCAAGGGGCGTCCAACTTGGCAGGACGTAGAATAAACCGGTCTCGGCCACAATTCTCGCGACCACCACAAAAGCGAGCATCACCAGGGGCACCGCCATTACGGCGAACGGCCAAGGCAGACCCAGGCGGATCAGCAGATACACCAGCAGTGGGATCGTCACGAGCAAAACGCGCGCAGCCCAACCGGCATAAGGCTCAACACTCCCGCGTCGCCGAAACGTCACAGCCGCTATCAGCACCTCCCTGTAGTACCTCCGGCCGAGGTACAGCAGCATCAGCCCGAAGGCCACAAAGCTCCCCGTTCGCATCCAGCCCATCCCTCCTCCGACGATGTTATCCATGGACATGTCCACACCGTACCCGACCAGTGTGATTCCCAGCACCGCGTAGGCGATTTGGGAGATCCCGAGGCTGAAAGACACTTCCGTGGCCAGGAAGAAGGTAAAGGCGATGACGATGGGAAAGATTCTGGGAACGAAGATGGCCTCGGCCTGAGGAGCCTGCGTGAGAATGGGCCATTTCTGGGTGACTTGGGCGAAGTTGAAGACAAGTGGGATGTTGATAGATCCCGGATACCATGCGTAGATACCGTTGATGATGCGGATGGACATGGCTATCGCCAACCCCGCCCAGAAGAACTTATTGGTAAAAATGGAAGGCGGCCCCCCTGAGGGGTCCAACTCCACCAGTTGGTTGGCGAAATCGGCCACGGGATAGCGCAGACGCTCGTGATGCGACCATTGGCGGTGCACCACCATTGCCGTGGCGATAGAGGCGAACCCCACCAGCAAGAAGATGGGCACCCACGTGGTAAGCGGGCCCCTCCAGGCGTACCAGGGCACATCGCCCAGGCCAATGAATTCGCCCTGGGAACCTTTTTGGGATAGGAAGGGATCTATGACTTCGCCGTCATACCGGCCTTGTGAGACGAACATCTGCCCCGGGGCGTATTGCATCAGGTCGTATCGGCGCCAGCCTGGGCGGTTTTCGTAGTAACGCACGGGCATGACCGAAAGGTTCAACAGCGGTTCGGCAAGTGACCGTGTCGGAACGGTCAGGCCCGTCAACGTCAGCAGGAAGATCACGGCCAGCTCTCGTGGCTTGAACCCGAACCCCTTTTTAAACCGTCGGAACACCAGGTTCAGCACCAGGACCAGGAGGATAAGTGGGCCAAAGACAATGGTGGGGACCATTTGTCCGGCATTGAAAGGCTCAAGGCCAAACGTTATCTCGTTGATGTACCCCAACCCCGCGATGAACAACGCCCCCAGCAATCCCACGACGACGGCACGGATGGTCATTGGCTGCTCGCTTACAAGTGTACCGACCGGTGCGGGTACCCATTATGTCCACACGACCCCAACAGGTCAAATGTGCTGCCCGCACGGCTATTTGAGTACCCCCAAAGCACAATGCCCGCTTTGGCGCATGAACCATCTGGGGGGTGGTCGGTTAATGCGTCGCCGGCGATGGGCGGCTGGAGTGGTTAATACGTCTCTCTCTTGTCGCGCTGTTTGGGCTTGCCTTGCTTCTCGACGAACCAGGCCTTCTCCACGACGTTGCCCTCCTTGAACTTTATCTGGGCCCTGTAGTAGGGGACTTCGTTTTCGTACGTCCATGTCTCGCCGGACTGTTCGGTGGGCTTACCGAGTTTTGTCTGCACTTGCGACGCAGTTCCACCCAGTGGGATGGTCTCGTACGTTTGTCGGGTGAATTCCGCGCGGATGCATCCGGGTGAACCCGACAAGAGCATCGCCGCTATCGTCATGATCAGCAACGCACACCGCATGATATTCTCCTTGGCGACCCTATTCGCCGGACGTGAATACCCGCTGGTCGAACAGGCGCTGGGTAAAGGGGCTGGAGAACACGGCCGCCAGGACAAATCGCTGGCCCACGGGAATCGGCTTGTCCCATTTCAGGCGGAACTGGTAGTTCCTGTGGACCTTATCCCAGTGGATACCGTTCGTTCTCGGATCGATCAACGAGGCCTCCCAGGTGTTTATCTGCGTGCCCTTGGCGTCGGGGATTCCGGGCCGATAGGTATACAGCTCGAAACGAAAATCACCGAAGGCCTTGACGGAGTCTTGGTAGGCGTCGAGTGCTTCGATGCGGACATCGATGCCCTTAACTCCACCCGCCTCGTCGAATGTCCTCGTGCCGGTAAAGGGATGTATGCGTATTGTCCGCGGCAGGAGCAGGTCGATAGGTTGCGGCACGGCCGTCTGGGCAGGGGGGAGGCTGGGTTTGAGCCACGAGGGCATTATCAACTGCCCGTCTTTGTCTGTGCATCCGGCCGCCGACAGCCCGACAAGCATCGCTAGCAGCCATGAGCAACCGCCAGCACGCCCGCCCACAATCGTCTCCCTGCTGAGCATGAGCGTAATTATAGGCGCCTGCGAAAGCTGCGGTCAAGCAGGGGCGGGATGCAAAAAGGCCCGACCAAATCGATCGGGCCAAAGCGGGCGATGAGATTCGAACTCACGACATCAACGTTGGCAACGTTGCGCTCTACCACTGAGCTACGCCCGCAGGTGATACTGAGACTCATGATAAATCGGTCCGCCGTACGGTCAAGGTCTTTTTGCGCGGGCGGGTTGTGGTGTTGGGCTGTTGGAACGCGTTTGGGAATTGGAACTTGAGTATTGGATTCCTTGCCCCACCCCGCTAGTCTTGCTAACCGTGCTCGCCGACATCATATCTCGAGACTTCTTCGCGGCCCAGCCGGATTGGATCCTTTGGCTGATAATACTCGCGTCCATTGGGGCGTTGGTTTTCGGGGCCGACCGGTTGGTTTCAGCCGCCATCAGGCTTTCTAAGGCGATGGGGGTCTCGCCGGTGCTGATCGGCGCTACAATCGTCAGTCTCGGGACGACCTCACCGGAAGCGGCCGTGTCGGTAAAGGCGGCCTGGGCGGGCGATCCGGGCCTGGCGCTGGGAAACGGGATGGGCTCGATAATCTGCAACACCGCCCTGATCTTCGGGTTGTGCTGCTGCATCAAGCGGCTCCCGCTGGACAGATTCGTTCTCAATCGCCACGGCCTGATGCAACTTGGCTCTGGGACGCTTCTTGCATGCGTGATCCTGGGTCTTTGGCTTCTGGCGGGGCGCGATTTGGGCGGCGTGGTAATCGGGCGGGGCGTCGGGGTCGTATTCGTGGTCCTGCTGATCGGTTACATGTGGGTGTCGGTCCTCTGGGCGCGCCAGCACCCCGAGATGGTGATCAAAAGCGTCGATGCGAGAATCAAGACCGACGGGGCCGTCTGGCGGACAGTCGCCACGGGCGTGGTTCTTCTCGTCGGTTTGGGGTTTGTGGTGGGCGGAGCGGAGTTTCTCATCGGCTCGGCTCGCCAGATTTGCCTGAGGTACCGCGTCCCCGAGGCGGTTCTGGCGGGGACGCTCGTGGCCTTCGGGACGTCGCTGCCCGAGCTGGTGACCGCGATCACCTGCATCGTCAAAGGTCATATCGGCCTGTCAGTCGGAAACATAGTCGGCGCCAACGTGCTGAATGTGCTTTTCGTTATCGGCGCTTCCGCCGCTGCCAGGCCGCTTGAGGTGGACGCCGCTTCGTTTTACCTTTTCGTGCCGGCGATGATGTTGGTTCTGGTGCTGTTTCGGTTCTACGTCCTCATCAACACCGATCGCTTCCGGCGCTGGCAAGGCGTGCCTCTGCTGGTGGTCTATGTCGCCTTCGTCATCATCGGACTTGTGCTGTTCAGATTTGGGGCTGGATAAGACCCGCCAAACCCACCGGACAATTACCGGTCAATTCATGAATTTATGGTAGAATACCCGTTACATCGGACCGGAGTTTAGGACAACCGTTATGTCGAGCAAATATGCATGCTTGGTCGCGTTGGCGATAGCTTCTTGTGCCTCAGCTGTCGGCCCCGGCCCTGCCGAAGGAAGCGCCGAAGTGGCCCTGCAGTTTCCTCACGCCGGTGTGGCGCTGAGGATCCCTGCGGGTTTCATCGCACGGCAAGTCAGAAGCGAATTCACCGTCGCCGAGGCCGTCCTCACCGAGGACGGTCAGGGCGTCGTCAGCATCACGCTTTCGGCCTGGGCGGCGTCTGCGGAGCAGACCCCCGAGAAATTCAGCCAGGCGGCATTTACCGAGCTGAAGGGGGACCTCGCCGTCCGCAACCTGGAGATCCTTAAGACAACCCCGATGGAGGTGGCGGGCCTTCCCGGGGTGGCCGAGCGGATGAGCTACATTTATCGCGGCCGGGATACCGTCGCGGCACGGGTGTATTTCCTTCGACCGCTGAAGCAAGAGAATCGCCAAATCGCATACGTCCTTACCGTCGAGGTACTGTCGCGATGCGGCGAGCGGTTGCTTCCGGTCCTCTCCGGCGTCGTCAAGTCGATTTCGTTGATTCCGGTGCGCCGTCCCTGCGCCGTCGGCGTGGGCCAGTTGGGCGAGCCTATCGTCGATGAGAAGCTGGGATATTCGATGCGTCCGCCGCGAAGCTGGTACGCCTGGCGCAGCGAGGTGGGTGTGTCGATGGGACAGGTGGATTATCTTGGGGGCGGGGTGCAGGGCCCGACCGCACAAATAGTTGTCGCACGGGTCCCGGGCGAGATGACGTCCGACGTTTGTGTCGATAAGTGCATCGCGATGTGTAGGGAACAGGCCAAGGCCGAGAAGCTGTCCGTGGAGGTGGCGTCTCGAGGACCGGCGACGTTGGGGGGCGTGGTGGGGTGTCAGTTCGTCCTTACCGAAGAACCCGCCATACCGGCGACGGCCCCCCAAGACGCCCAGAGCCCACCGGCGATTGTCAAGGTGCATCGCATCGTTTCCCTCCCGGTCGGGGCCGATGGGAAACGGACCGTCTATACGCTGATCCTGGCCTGTGGCGGAGTTGACGTCAAGGCGGCTGAGGCCCTCGCCGAGCAGTTGGCGGGCGGCTTTGAATTCCTCCCCGGCGTGGTCTTACCGACCACCGCCCCGGCCGAGCCCGCCTCACAACCCGCCCAGGCGGCAATCACCGCCGAAAAGTAATTTGCGCGAGACCTCTGCTCCGGACGCGTTTTCAAACAAGACGGAAAGATTTTATTGGGAAAATGTTTGCGCTCTAACCGCGTTTGCGCTAAGTTAGACCATCATGCATTCCGACACGGTGATTAATTGCGATTGCGTTGAATGGTTGACCAAACGGAGGAAGCCATTTGCCGATCTGATCTTCGCCGACCCTCCGTTCAACATCGGGTATAAGTACGACCTCTACGAGGACCGCAAGGCGTACGACGACTACTACGGGTGGACGGAACAATGGATGGCGGCCTGCTACAGGGCCTTGAAACCGACGGGCAGCTTGTGGGTGGCGATCGGGGACGATTACGCTGCGGAGGTCCGCCTGATCGGCCGCAAGCTCGACCTGCATTTGCGGAACTGGATTGTTTGGCACTACACGTTCGGGCAGAACACCAAGAAGAAGTTCGCCCGCTCCCACACGCACCTGTTCTACTGGGTCAAGGACCCGAAGAACTTCACGTTCAACGATCGGGCGATCCGCATTCCCTCGGCCCGGCAGACCACTTACGCCGATAAGCGGGCAAACCCCATCGGCAAGCTGCCGGACGACGTCTGGAGCTTCTCGCGTCTATGTGGGACGTTCAATGAGCGCGTCGGGTGGCATCCGTGCCAGATGCCCGAGCGAGTCCTGGAGAGGATAATCCGCGCGTGCTCGAACAAGGGCGATCTCGTGCTGGATCCGTTCAGCGGCTCGGGCACGACGTGTGTGGTGGCGGCCAGGCTCAAGCGGGGTTACGTCGGGATCGACATATCCGCCGATTATGTGCGCCAGTCGCGCAAGCGAATCGCCGAGACGCTCGCCGGTCGGCGACAGGGCACCGAGATCGCCGAGAACCCCCAGGCCCTGCGGCACACCAGGGGCAAGAAGCAACCGGTTGGTCGACGTTGAGGCGAGCCACAAGGGCGCTTAGCAAACGGTCTATTTGATGGGCCAGATGCTTGCTGCGTGCTTCATGACTTTGACGATCTTCGCCTCGAGCGAATCGCCCGCCCGGAGCCGGGCGGGCGTTGGGTCGCTTGGCGCCAGCTTGCTTCACGAAGCTCCCCCTGCTGCGAACCGGGTACTGTAGGGATACCAGGAACAGTATTAATCATACGACGTCACAGACCCCTCTCAAGCAACACTGACGTTTCAAGGACTTGTTTTCCACGTCTGATGATTAGCTGCACGTTTTCTTCGTGGGGGGCGATAAGAAGCCTGCCGACTTCCCATAGTTCCAGGACGTTGGTATTCGTCTCGCCGATCCGTACGATCACGTCTCCGGCTTCGATACCAGCTTTCTCGGCAGGACTATTGTTGGCGACGGCGCGCACGATAACACAGTCCGACTCGCGCCGCAGTACGAGCCCGCTGACACACGGCTTGTCGTACTTAGCTAGCCGGTCAGCTTTCTTCAGATACATTTTCATGTTGGGGAAATCGAAAGTCACGTAGTGACGTGACAGAAAAGCCAGGCAGAGAGCCGAATCGCTGGATTCAGCAAAACTCAGGCCGTGGTAGATATGGGTCCCCAGATGAAACTCAGGGATAATGACTGAGGCACCGCCAGTGACTGCACCTAGACTAATTGATGTGTAATCCTCAGTGGTGATGTGCTGCTCGCCACAAAAGCGCCTAAAGACGTCTCTTTCCAGACGCCCTTCACCATTTGCCCCAGTGTCTATTCTCATCCGTACTTCAATGTCGCTCGGCAAGAGCGCGACGACTTCCGGTATACCCGCCTTGTTGTATCGGATCGGTACGGCCACACCCCACTCCGGATGCGCCCGTTCATCAGACGTCATAATGATCACGGTTGACTTGGTGAAGTCTATTTGCACGACGTAGCTCCGGAGGACGCTCATGCCGATGACGCCCCTCACGTCGTAACCATAAAGAGCCTGGAACACGCTCAGATCTTTGCAACCCACTACTCCCCCCCCTCTTAGATTGATCGACCCCAGAAACGCATCAGGAGGATCAAACAGCTCCATGTGTTCCTTACCGGTTAGTGTCTTAAGAGTAGTTATCCGTTTGGGTTCGCCCAGTACATGTGCGAGGCTCTGGTCGAAGATGACAACGGTGTTTCCCGTGTCGAGCAAGAAGGAATACTCCTTACCCTCATGCCGGATGGGAAGCACAACGCAAATGCCTCTTAGCGCGTGGGGGATTGCGAATTCCTCAAGAACTGGCACATGCCTAGTAGTCAACCCACTCCAGAGGCCACAACAAGAACAATCAACCCACGGTAAGGCAAGAAGAAGCACCAGGCATATAGCTCGCCGTCTTTTCATTTCGGACCCCTGTGCTCACCAATCACTTAGCCTCCCTCGCCACGACTGTAGCCCCAACTTGCGATCCAGTTTGCTGAGGAAGCTGTCGCTCCCCAGCGGGCAGCCGCGGGGAGGGCTTGGCGTCGTCGCCCTGCCTCGACGATGCAACGGGATTGCCTCCTGCGCCCTCCTTGCCAGCGTCTTCCCCGTTCCCCCTGGAACAGACACCTCCACTCGTTACCTGCTCCCTTCCCC
>SDBV01000198.1_pt1 | contig 79952 bp, 60 predicted proteins | sample 2277081 | NCBI WGS metagenome assembly SDBV01 (sample SAMN10402039, study PRJNA504765) | marine sediment metagenome | isolation source: marine sediment core GS10_PC15, 223 cmbsf | place: Arctic Ocean: Southern Knipovich Ridge | collected 2010
CGCCAATCCGCACCTGGACACGGATATCGAACTTGGCGACCTGACCATACTCGGCACGTATTACGGCGCCAGTAACGGCGGCGTCGATGCCATCCCCGAGCCGATGACGATGAGCTTGCTGGCACTGGGCGGCCTGGCTGTGCTTCGCCGCAGGCGCAAGTAAACGAAGATTTGTCTGCACCAACGGGCGGCCCTTAACGGGTCGCCCGTTTTTTTTTGCCCGCGGCTGCCGATTGGCCGAAGGGCTGCCCCACAGCGGGCCCGGCCGCGCGCGATCACCCCCCGCGGCCGATGAACTCCACGCCGGCCGCCCGGGCAAGCTGGCCGAGGCGCGCGAAGTTTACCGCATAATCCGCCTCCGCAGGCAAGTGCTCGCAGTAGCACGGCGTGTCGGTCGGTAGCTCGGCCAGGCGGCGCAGGTACGTGTGGTAGTCCATCGCACCCTCGCCGATACGCACCTCCTTGAACGCCATGAAATCACCAGGCCCGCGCGTAAACAGCAGGTCCTTCATGTGCACGCTGTAGACTTTCTCAGCCAGCAGGTCGAACGTGCGATTAATCAAGTCCGTCGTGCGGTAGTAATCCGCCTGGCTGACCATGTTCATCTGGTCCAGGTGTAGGCCCAGCATGGGGTGGTCCACGGCGTCGATGAACGCCCGGATGTCCTCCGGCTGATAGAAGAACGTATTGTTCCACGGCTCGATGATGTACTTGACGCTGGCCAGGTCCAGCCCGTCCAGCACACGCAGGACGATCTGGCGGAACTCGTCAGCCGCCGCTTGACTGAACATGTACGGGTCCGTCGCGTGCGGTGCGGTCGGGTTGTCCGATACATGGTTCGTGCCCACCAGCGTTATCACGCTCCCACAGCCCATCAGCTCAGCCTTGGCCAGCATTGCCCGCACGTTGTCTATATGCTGCGTCCGCTGGGCCTCGTCACGGGTCATCATGTTGGCGAAGTAAAACGCCTCGCCGATGGTAAGCCCCAGCGACCGCGCAGCCTGGCCGTACGCGCAGCATTCATCGTCACTCATCGCGCTGAGGTCCGGGGCGATCACGGTCGACAGGCCGTACGTGTCCAGCTTGTCCTGCAGGGGCGCGAGGTCTTCTGCGCGCTGGGCTACGAAGTTCCAGTCGGCGGCTCCGAGTCTCATGGGTTGTCTCCCTGCTACGTCGGCGTGTCGTCGTGCGTGCGGATCACGTGCAGCAGCGACGGGCCGTAGTGGAGGCACTTGGCCTCGCCGATGCCGTTGATCTTCATCAGTTCGGCCTCGCTGGTCGGCTTGGTAACGGCCAGTTCTCGCAACGTCTTGTCGTGTAGGATGACGAAGGCAGGGCGGTTGTTCTCAGCCGCCTGCTCGCGTCGCCATGCCCGCAGCGCATCCAGCAGGGCCAGGTCCGCCGGTGCGGTTATCGGTGCGGACGCGCCGCCGGTCGGTTTGCGGCGCTCGCGCTTCTTGGGGACTGCTCGCGCGAGCTTACGGGCCTGCAGCGTCAGCTCGCCGCGAAGTATCTCGTGCGACTGAGCGTTGAGCGCGACGGCGTTGTATCGCTCGGCGTCGACAGTGCAATGGCCGGCTGCGATCATCTGGCGGAACAGCGATTTCCATTGTCGCTCGTTGAGCTCCGCGCCGACGCCGAACGTGGAAAGCTGCTCGTGGCGGAACCGCAGGACTTTCTCGGTGCTCTTGCCCAGCAGCACATCCACCAGGTGACTCACGCCGAATCGCTGCTCCGCGCGATACGCGCACGACAGCGCCTTTTGGGCAGCCACCGTCGCGTCGAAAGTTTCCGGCGGGGAGATGCAGTTATCGCAGTTGCCGCATCCGCCGTCGTGGTTGTCGCCGAAGTGTCGCAGCAGAATGCCCCGCCGGCAGTCTGCCGACTCGCAGAAGCCCATCAGCATGTTCAGTCGTTCGTGCTCCATGCGCTTGTGGGCGTCGCCGGCGTCGCTTTCGTCGATGAACCGCCGCAGCAGGATCATGTCCTGCAGGCCGAAGCACATCCACGCGTCGGCCGGCTCGCCATCGCGCCCGGCCCGGCCCGTCTCCTGATAATACGCCTCGATGCTCTTGGGCAAGTTCATGTGCGCGACGAACCGCACGTCGGGCTTGTCCACGCCCATGCCGAAGGCGATGGTCGCCACAACGATCACTGTCTCGTCACGCTGGAACCGGCCCTGGTTGGCGTGACGCATGTTGGCGGATAGCCCCGCGTGGTACGGCACGGCGGGCAGGCCCTTGCTGACGAGGAACGCCGCGTAATCCTCCACGCTCTTGCGCGTCGCGCAATAAACGATGCCGCTCTCGCCCTCATGGCCGGCCAGGAACGCCATCAACTGCCGCTTGGGGTCGAGTCGCTCGGTCACCGTGTAACGTATGTTCGGCCTGTCGAAGCCGCCCAGGAACAGCTTGCCCTCGCCCAGCCGCAGGCGGTCGATGATCTCCGCGCGCGTCCGCTGGTCGGCGGTGGCGGTCAGCGCCAATCGCGGCACGCCGGGGAAGGCGTCGGCCAGCTGGGCCAGTTGCAGATATTCCGGGCGGAAATCGTGCCCCCACTGGCTGACGCAGTGTGCCTCGTCGATGGCGATCAGTGCGACTTGCCCGCGCTGCAGCATCGCGAGCGTTCGCGGCTGCATTATGCGCTCCGGCGCGAGGTACAGCAGGTCGTAGTCGCCCGCGAGGAACTCTTGTTCGATTTGGCCCGCGATGTCCGGCGGCAGCGTGGAGTTGAGGAACGTCGCCCGCACGCCGTTTTCGACCAGGGCCGACACCTGATCCTGCATGAGGGCGATCAGCGGGCTGACGATCACCGCCGTGCCGGGCATGATCAGCGCGGGCAATTGGTAGCACATGCTCTTGCCCCCGCCGGTGGGCATGATGACAAGTCCGTCGCCGCCGGCGAGGACGTGATCGATGATCTCCTCCTGTCCGGGGCGGTATTCGTCGAAGCCGAACACCTTGCTCAGTATGTCTTTCGGGGCGGCGGTCATGGCGTTTGCGCTTCGTGCCTCCAGCAATCTGCGGTCTGCGGGTGCCCCTATGCAATCACATCGCGGGCGACTTGGCAAGTCGCGGGTGAAATTGATAATCGAAGTGTGGAATTCCCCGGCCGATGTCGTCAATATATGCCTCGCGGACCGGCGGTTGTGGACATGCCGGCCGATTGCTGGTTGCTCATAGGAGATGCTCGATAATGAATGATGAACGTCCGGTGCGGATCGGCTTTTGCGGCGTGGGCCAGATGGGCCAGGCCGCCCACTTGCGGAACTACGCCACGCTGAAAGAATGTCAGGTCGTCGCCCTCGCCGAGCCGCGAAGCAAGACGGCCGAGCTCGTGGCCAAGTATTACAGCGTGCCGAAAGTCTACGGCGACTTCCGCGAGATGCTCGCTGGCGAACAGCTCGACGCCATCGTCGCCAGCCAACCGTTCGACCGCCACGGCGTGCTCGTGCCGGACCTGCTGGCCGCCGGGCTGCCGGTGTTCACCGAGAAGCCCATCGCCGGCACCGTCGAAGCCGGCGAGCGGATCGTCGCGGCCGATGCTGCCTCCGACGGCTGGCTGATGGTGGGCTACCACAAGCGGTCCGACCTGGCTGTGATGTGGGCCACCGAGCAGATCGAGCGGCTCAAGGCGTCCGGCGAGCTGGGACGGCTGACGTACGTCCGCATTCTCATGCCGGCTGGCGATTGGGTCGAACGCGGGTTCGACGCCGCCATCGACGGCGGCGACGAGAGGCCCGACCTGGAGATGGACCCGCCCGCGACCGACATGGACGATCAGACCGCCGTCGATTACTGCTGCTTCGTCAACTACTACATTCACCAGGTCAACCTCGCCCGCCACCTGCTGGGCGAGAGCTGGCAGGTGACCTACGCCGACCCGAGCGGCGTGACGCTGGCTGGCACGAGCGATAGCGGCGCAGCGGTTACCATCGAGATGACGCCTTACCGGACGACCGAGGGTTGGGAGGAGTCCGCCCTGGTCGCCTTCGAGAAGGGCTACCTGAGCATTCAACTTCCGCCTCCGCTGGCCATCGGTCGGGCCGGCGTGGTCGAACTGTACGAGGACATCGACTACGGCCAGACGCCCATGCGCACAAGCCCGCGGCCCCGCTGCGTGGGTGCGATGCGGCAGCAGGCGACGAACTTCCTGGCCGCTGTGCGCGGCGAGCAGCCCCCAATGTGCAACGCCGCCGACGCACTGGCGGATATCAAACTCGCACGCGAATACATCCAACTTTGGAAAGGCCAGTAGGATAGAGGCCTGAGGTTTGAGGTGAACGACATTTAACAGCCATTTGTGCGAGCTCGTCTGTGGCGGGCCGCTTACAGAAGAATCAATAGGAGCAAACCGTGAAGATCGAACAATTTGCCATCAACGCCGTTTCCACCCACCACGCTGATTTCATCGAGTGCCTGGACGCCTACGCGGCGGCCGGCTTCAAGCACATCGAGTTCCCGATGGGGGAGATTAAGACGTTCCTCGAAGGCGGCAAGACGCCCGCCGACGCGAAGAAAGAAATGGACTCGCGCGGCGTGGGCTGCATCGGCGGCTGGGAGGCACCGGGGCTCGCATTCGCCACCGGCGCCGACAAGCAGGCCAACCGCGACTTGCTGCTGGGCAACGCCCAACTGCTCGGCGAGCTTGGCGGCACGGGCATGGTGTGCGGTACAGACGGCCCGGCTGAGGGCGCCGACTGCGCCGACCCGCTCGGCGTGCTGGCTGACGGTTTCGGCGAGCTGGCGGACCTGATCGCGCCGACCGGCGTGACGATTTTCATCGAGTTCAACTGGTCGCCGATCGTCAAGAGCGTCAGCGCCGCCGCCGAGATCGTTCAGCGTTCGGGCAGGGATAACCTCGGCGTGATCTTCGACCCCTGCCACTACCACTGCACGCCGAGCAAGTTCGAACAGCTCACGCCGGCAAACGTCGCCACCATCAAGCACGTCCACGTGAACAACATGCCCAACAGGCCCGGCGAGCTGTCCTGCGACGCCGACCGCATACTGCCCGGCGACCCGGCCGGCTGCATGGACCTGAAGGCGATCTTCGGGCGCCTCGAAGAGTTCGGCTACGACGGATACTTCTCCATCGAGATGTTCCACCAGGAGCTTTGGGACATGCCCGCCGCCCAGGCTGCCAAAAAAATGTACGACGCGATGCTGACGCTACTGGACTGACTGGCTGGACAGTAGCGAGTAGGGCAGGGCGTGCCCGTCGCTATTAGTCACAGCCCCAAGGCATGGCGTCCATACGCATGCGCTACTCGCTGCCGAGGCCGGCGGCGTGGAGGGTAGTTTCGTCCGGGCCTTGGCTGGCGCAGCAGTCGGCTAGCTTGCCGTCAATTGCCACGGCTGGTACCGAGTGGACGCCGAGTTGCTCGGCGCGCTTGGCAACGGCGGGGTCCTTCATATCCAGCACGCTGACATCGCACGACGGACACGCCAGGCGATTGACCAGCGCGACCGTCTGCTGGCAGACGGGACAGCCGGCGGTGAAGATTTCGATTTTTCGTTGTGGAGTCATGATAGCGCCTATTGGTTTTGTGCGCGCCTTGCAGGATTGGCTTGGTCCGCCGGCGCACACGACGGACAAGCTGTTTGGGTGGATGTTTTTCGCGGCCAGGCGTTCCACAGCGATGCCGCCAGCAGCAACCCCACGCCGCCGTAGACGACCAGTGGCAGGGCCCACAGGAACTTGTCGGCGAGAATCACCCCCACCGCAGCCGTCCCCAGCGCCAGCGGGCCGTACCCCCGGCGTCGCTGCGCCCGATAGCCCAGCCCCGCCAGGGCCGCGGCCAGTAGGACGGCCATCAACGGCAGCAGGTACCGTCCCTGCAGCAGAAAGCTCAACCCCACCGCCGAGAGGAGCCCGGCATAAACAGGCAGGCAGGCGGGGCAGACGGCCACCGGTAACATGGCCGCACCGGCGCCGGGCACGGAGGTCCAGCTGCGCAGGAGCCTCCGCAGGCTGCGGCGCCTCGGCCGCCGCCCGGCGATTGCCTCGATAATTATCGCCACCGTCGGCGCGCCGAGAAGTTGTCCAGCCCCGTCGCTATAGAGACGGCAGCACTCTCCCTCACTGCCGGTGGGCGCTGACGCCACGTCGACGCCGTCGACCAGCACCGTTGGCGAGCCGAGCACCTTGAGATGCTGCGGCGTATCGGCCGACGATAGGTCGATCTCCTCCCACGTCAGCGGCAGCGATCGGGCGGCTAGGGCGGCCCGGAGATTGGCCCGGGTGATGTCCACGTTCGGGCATTCCTGATCGAACAGGAGTGTTATTGTCGATTTCATGGTCCTATCCTCTGCGGTCGAGGCTTGCCAGGATCGGGCATGCCTCGGCCGTGGCGGCAGGCTTGCTGTCGCAGGCGGCAACCAGTCGGCCCAGCGAGCGTTTCATCCGCCGCAGAGCTGCGAGTTTCCCATCGATGTCCACCAGTTTGTCCTGTGCGCGCCGTTTGACGTCGTCGCAGGTCGTGTCGGGGTCTAGCCGAAGGTCCAACAACTCGCGGATCTCCCGCAAGGAGAACCCCAGTTGCTGGGCCCGCTTGATGAACCGCAGCCGCTGGACGATCTGGTCGGGAAACTCGCGGTACCCCGACGGCCGCCGGGGCGGTGGGTCGAACAGCCCCCGCCGCTCGTAAAAGCGAACCGTCTCGACGCCCACGCCGGCTGCCTTGGCTACTTGTCCTATCGTTAATCCAGCCATTGCTATGTCCTTCCACTTCAATTGTAGGGTCCGTACCATACTACGGAGTCAAGGTGTAATTTGCGGGCCCCGGAGGAGATTTACTTTCGGCAATCGTAGGGCGTGTCCCGACGTACGTCGGGATTGCACGCGGAACGAAGAGTCACGGAAGCCGGCCCGCGTCCGCAGGGACGCCGAGTCTTCCCATCGCAGAACAGCGGCGGGCACAGCCCGGCCCATGGACCAACCGGCTACGGCGCGGTCCAGAGCAGGTTGCTGTTGGCGTCGAACAGAGACAACGCCGGCCCGGCCACCGATACGTCCAGCAGGAGTATGCCCGTTTCATCGAGGCCTCGCATTACCAAGCCGGGGCCGTCCTCGGATATGTCCCACACCGTGCGCACAATGCCGTCCGCACCGGCCAGGGACACGGCGGGCATGCCATCGACAACCGTCAGTATCACCCCGGCGGTAGTGGCATCGGTCATGTACAGAATCGGCCCGTCCGTGGACGCGCCCAGCCCGGTGAGTGCATTGCCGTCCGTGTCGTAGAGATCCACGCCGGGTGCGCCATCGACCACGGCCAGCACGATGCGGACAATGCCGTTGGCGTCGACTACCTCAAAGCGTTCTGCCACCACGGTCTGCCCTGCTTGACCGGCCTGTGCGAATGCGGCCCGGGCGGGAAACACACGCTGCCCGACCAGCCCACCCGCGAAAGATGCCACAATGATCGCCACGGCCATGAGTGCATTATGTTTGGTTGCCATGATGAAGCTCCTTCGGCCTGAATTGTAGTTCGACGTTGCCCACGCGGCAGATGAGGATATCCGCCGCGCGATAGGGCAATCTTGAACGTGCTCTAGTTCAGTATCGGTCAAGCCGAGCCCGATCCGCACAATCCTCACGAGCCAGATTGCCACAGCCGGACGGATTTGCCGGGAAACGCCGGACGCATTTGGCTAGAATAGCCCCGCAGACAAAGGCCGTGCCTTCTCGTTGGGCGACCCCACAGGCGCTCCTACTTTGCCAAGAGGACAATATGAGCCAACTGACGATCGATCGAGCTGACTTTCGCGACAAGGTGTATGCCTGCTGGATGGGCAAGAACATCGGCGGCACGCTGGGCGGGCCTTGGGAGGACAAGCAACACACGCATTCGATGACCTTCTACGAGCCGGTCCCCGATGGGGCCGCCCCCAATGACGACCTGGACCTGCAGCTGGTCTGGCTGAAAATGCTCGAGGACTGCGGGCTCGATCCGTCGGTGCGGACCTTCGCCGAGTACTGGAGCCTGTACGCCTGCCGGTATCCGTGGAACGAGTACGGGTTTTTCATGCGGAACTTCGCCCGAGGCCTGATGCCGCCCGTGGCCGGTTGCTTCGAGAACTACTACGTCGACGAGATGGGCTCGCCGATTCGTAGCGAAATATGGGCGTGCTTGCATCCGGGCGATCCGCAGGCTGCGGCGCGGATGGCGTGGAAGGACTCGGCCGTCGACCACTCCGGCGGCGAAGGAATGTGGGGCGAAATGTTCTGGTCGGCGCTTCAGGCGGCGGCGTTCGTCGAGACCGACCCGATGACGCTTATCCGGATCGGCCTGAATATGATCCCGCTGAGCAGCCACATCGCCCGCTCGATCAAAGAGGCCGTGTGGTCTTACGAGAACGGCAAGACCTGGGGCGAGGCACGCGAGCGGATTGCGACGCGCTTTGGGCATCTCCAGTCGTGCAACGCCGTGCCCAACCACGGGTTCACAATCATCGGCTGGCTGTATGGGGAGGGCTTCGGCGATCAGCTCTGCAAGGCCGTCAACTGCGGCTACGATACCGACTGCACCGGCGCGACGCTCGGGGCGCTGCTGGGCATTCTCGAAGGCACAGCCGGCATACCGGCCAAGTGGATCGAGCCGGTCGGCGACGGGATCTCGCTCTGCCAATTCACCGGCGAGTGCGACGCGCCGAAGACGATCGACGAACTAACGGACCGCACTATCAAGCTGGCCGAGCAATCGGTGGCGGCCAAGGACGACATCGCCTTCGGCGCGGGCCAGGAACTGCCCGACGATTTGCTCAGCCGCATGTTCCGCAGCGATATAGCCCGCGCCGCCCGCGGGCAGGACATCCACGCAGGTATCGAACTGATCGGCGAGCGAGAGGTCTGGCTGCACTATGGCGGCGAGCCGGTGTGCCGGCCTGGCATCGCCAAGGATGTGGAAGTGTCCACGGTTCCCGAATTGGCATCGGAAGTGGATCTGGCAGTTCCGGATGGCTGGAGCTGCGAACGGCTGGGCCCGGCGAAGTTCAGGATTATGTGCCCAACGGCTGTGCCCGACAGAAACGTGATAACTGTCAGTATCGATGGCGGGTCGGCCGACTTCACCATCCTGGGCCCGGGAGAGGCCAAGGGCTTTGCAGCGGGCGCGAACGTGGACTCCTGCACCACGTGCTGGGCTCGCGTGGAAGCCTGCATGTGCAAGAAGTAGGCCCTGGCCGTTCGATTAACCGCGTGAAGACGGGAGACTGAATCATGATTGACTTCACCTGCCCCAACTGTGGCGAGGAGCTATCGTTCGATGACGACACACTCGGCACGGTCGTTCTGTGCTTCGCTTGTGATCAAGCCCTGACGGTACCCCCGTCAGGCCGGCCAGCCAAGCCGGCCGAGCTACCCCTGAAAAGTCCTGTCGACAAGCCCCACGGCTTACTGCCGACCGCGCTGTGGCTCATTGGGTGCTTCGTCTTCCTCGGAGGCGCGGCGTACGTGTTCTTTGGCATTACGGGCGACAGTATGGCACTGGTATTCGCCGGTATCGGCGCGGCCGTGGGGTCGATAGTTTGGTTCGCACTGTCAGCGGCCATCGACGACCTCCGCCACTTGCGCCAGGAGTTCGAGACCTTCGTCGCTGGCGAACGACAATCATAGAGAGGAAGATAAGTATGTCCGACCGCAACTGGGACGAGCCGCCGCGTGCGAAGGACGAGCCGGATTTTGATAATTTCCTGGCCGTCCTCCAGCGGCAAACGCCCAAACGGCCAACGATGTTCGAGCTGTTTCTCAACGAGGAACTCTACGGCATCCTGGCCGGGGACACGGCCGGCGACGCTCCGGAGCAGATGAAATGGTTGGCGCGGACCATCGCCGCCATGCGCAATGCCGGCTACGATTACATCCCCGGCGGCATTCCGGGCTTTCACTTCGACCGCGGCGAGCGGGAGTACCGCAGCACCTACTCGCTCAACGACGGCGCCGTCATCGTCGACCGCAAGAGCTTCGACGCCTACAACTGGCCCGACGTGGAACTGACCAATCACGCGGAACTCGATGAGGTCGAGGCCATGTTGCCGGCCGGCATGAAAGTGCTGGTCGCCGGGCCCTGCGGCGTGCTGGAGAACGTCATCGCGCTGGTCGGCTACGAGAGCCTGTGCCTGATGATCATCGACGACGAGCAACTGGCCTACGACATCTTCGAGGCCGTCGGCAGCCGACTGGTTGCCTACTACGCCAAGGCCGTCACGTACGACAGCGTGGGCGGCGTCATCGGCAACGACGACTGGGGCTTCAAGAGCCAGACCTTGCTCAGCCCCGCCGACATGCGCCGGTTTGTATTCCCGTGGCACCGTGACTTAGTTGCAGCCGCCCATGCGGTGGGCAAGCCCGCAGTGCTGCACTCGTGCGGCAACCGCCAGCAGATATTGGACGACATCGCCGACGACATCAAATACGACGGCGTGCACTCCTACGAAGATGCGATCCAGCCCGTCGAGGATGCCTACAAGCAATACGGCGATCGCGTGGCTATTTTCGGCGGCATGGACGTGGACTTCATGGTCCGCCGAACGCCGGAGGAAGTCTACCGGCGATCCAAAGCGATGCTGGACCAAACGGCAGGGCAGGGCTACGCGCTGGGCTCGGGCAACAGCATCGCCCCCTACATCCCCCGCGCCAATTACTTCGCGATGGTCCAAGCCGCACTGGACGCTAGGTAGCCCCGCCTGGCCTTGGGTTGCCTCAACTGCCAGATTCTTCAGCTACTTCTCGAGTGAAGGAGAACTGCACGTCCGCCTTTACCGGCAGGCCGTCGATCTCGAGCACCGGATAGGCCAGGAAGTTGATGGGCCCCGAGGCCGGGCCTGGCTCGACCACCAAGTCGCGACCCCGGCTAAGTTCCAGACGGTTGGCCGGATGGTGCCCGAAGTAGTAGGTCGACAAGTCCGTGTATTTGTTGGCCTCGCTGATGTCAACGGGCCACCACTTGCCATCGGCGTAGAACTCCACCCAGCAGTGATAGCCGTCCACCCCGCCGTCGTTGCGGTTGGACGGGATGGCTGCACCGATGGCGAACCGTGCCGGTATGCCCGCAGCCCTTGCCACGCCAATGAAGTAGGCGTGGAAGTCCGTGCAGTTGCCGCTGCGAGCCGTGCAGGCGTATACGGCGTCGCCCTGTCCCCAGCCATCACCGTACTTCATGTAGCTTATGTGGTCGATCACGTGGTCGTAGATGGCGCGGGCTCGCCGGATGTTAGTCTTCTTACCGGCGGTGACCTCCTGGGCCACCGTGCGGAAGTTCTCGTTGATCGGCACGAGGTCATCGGCCGCGAGGTACCGTGCGGCCTCGTGCTCATCGGCTGCATAAGAGGCAGTCTCGCGCCGCCGTACGTGGTAGCGGATTTCGACGTGGCGCCCGCTGTCTTCGGGGCCAAGTTCGAGAAACAATATCTTGTTGCCATGTTCGAGCTCGTCGAGCACCCGGGGCTCGGTCGGTGCGCTGATATTTGTAACGTCGATTGTCTGGAACGAGTCTGTCGTCGCAAGTGGCAGCCACATGTGGGCGGTGCCGGTTATTTCCGGCAGCGTCACGCGGTAGCGGAATTCGAACTCGTCTTCGCCTCTGATGATCCCCAGCAGATACTCGGCTGCGTCCTCGACAGGCACCCGATGCCAAGTGCGATCCTTTTTCTGCTCCCACAAGTACGAGGGCACGCCGTTGAGCTTGTGGACCGTCGTTTCGGTGACTGTCATCTCGCCGGGATCGCCGGCAAGGAAGAAATCCACGTCGTAAACATCGCCGAGCGTATCGACCAGGTCCACGCAGGCAAAATGACGCCTCGGCCCCAGATTCGCCAGGTACTCCATGTGGACGCGGACGAGCCTGAGCGACAAATTCCGGTCGTCTGATGACAGTCTGAAGTACCCGCCGCCTTCTTGGATTCGCTGCTCTATGTAATCTTCAATGCCGGCTTGGATATCCGCAGTGACAACATGCGGCACGGGCGTCGGCTCGGCGTCGGCTTGCTCGTGGCCCGAGTTTTCAAGGCATCCGGTTAGGCCGGCACAGGCCAGCATTGCCCCGCAGAGGCGCCGCGGCGTTAACCATCTCCCGATGAACGCGTTCATAAATTGGTCCCTTGAACTGGCAGCGAGATTTCGTATTGCGCCGAACGCAGGCGAAGCTGCGGCCACGCTCCCGGCGATCGGCTCTGGCATCGCACACCTCGCGGCGCGGGCCTAGGCCCAACGGACCGATGCCGCCCGACCTGGCGCGAGCGTATCGTCCTGGCCAACAGAAACGGTGATCCTATTCGGGATGATCCCCATTGGCCGGCTGCTCGCTATTGGACGGATGATCCCCGTTGGCCGGCTGCTCGCCATTGGACGGATGATCCCCGTTGGCTGGCTGCTCGCCATTAGATGGATGATCGTTGTCGTGCGAATCGTCGTCCATCTCGCAGCCTATTGGGGCCAGAAAGATCGCTACGATGGCAAGAGCGGTCGCCAGGGCTTTCCATGCGGGTGTGGTTTTCATAGTACTTCCTTTCTGGAGTTATGAACTGTTGCTTTCCCTCTCTTAGGAATGTTAGCAGTCGCAAACGCAAGGACCATCGAAATTTTCATAAGCGTCAATAAACTGTCCGTTACCTTCGGCCCCGACGTGTTATGGCAGCAAGCGCGCCCGGCCCCCGGCCTGCCCATCGGCCATTGCGCGGGACGGCTGGTTGGCAGCTCTCTGTCAGCTGGCTGCGCGCAATCGTTTGCCGACCTCCCGCAGTGTCTCAACATCCTGCTGGTCGATGGCGCCATCCGGCAGGGGGCCGGTGTTCAGTAGCAAGTTGGCTGACATCTCCGACGCATAATCCAGGTCGGTCATGATGGAATCCGCGCCGCGATGTTTGCCCTCCTCGGCCTTTAGGTACGCCCAGCCGGCGATGAGATGGCAGAGCTCCATCGGCTTGGGGTTTGCCCTTGCTCGGGTGAGTTGCTCGGGGTCGCCGCCCGGCCAGTGAAACTCCGGCGCGTAGAAGTCCTCCGTACCGGTAATTCCCCACTTGTACGAGATCAGGCACTTCGGCTGGAGCTTGCGGATCATCTCATACAGCTCCGGCAGCTGCAGCTCGGTTTCCCACGGGCCTGACATGGGCGTGCCCCAGCCGTCGAACCATATGTTGGCGATCGGGCCGTAGTTCGTCAGCAGCTCGGTGATTTGCGCCTCGCAGTGGGCGACGTACTTGCTGATGTCGTGGTCGTCGCCGGTGGCGTAGGTCGGCTCGGGCGTATCGTAGAGCGGGCGGGCCGATTCATCGTACGGCGGGCAGGACATGGCGTGCGGGTGGCGCCACTGTCGCCCGTGAGAATAATACAGGCACATTCCCAGGCCCTTCTTGTGGCACTGGTCAGCCAGTTCGCCCACCAGGTCGCGCCCGGCCGCGGCGTTGACGCTGTTGAAATCGGTCTGCTCAGTATCGAACAAGCAAAAGCCGTCATGATGCATGCTCGTGATGTTGACGTACTTCATTTCCGCTTCGAGGGCCAGGTCGGTGATGAAGTCGGCGTCGAAATCCTTGGCCGTGAACTCGCCCATGAGCTTCGCGTATTCCGCGACGTGTATGTTCTCCACGTACTGCACCCACTCGCCTCGCCCCAGCAAGCTGTACAGCCCGTAGTGCATAAACAGGCCGAGGCGTGCGTTGCTGAACCAATCAATTCCCGACGGCGTGATGTTTGGCATTGTCTTCTTCTTTCAGGCAACAGTTGATCGAACGGAATTACGTTGAGCCATAGTCCTGGGCCATGTTATGCGGAACCCGCGCGGCAGGCAATTGGCATGCTGAACGGCAAGAGCGAACGCCGCGCGGCCCACTTTTGAATCTTGCCGGAAATCGGCGATGGCATTATGCTTCGGTCGAGATCGTCAATATAAGGACTCGCCATGACCCGACCGAACATTCTCTACCTGCACTCGCACGACACCGGCCGACACATCCAGCCGTACGGCCGCGCGGTCGACACGCCACACCTGCAGCGATTCGCCGAGCAAAGCGTGCTGTTTCGCCGCGCGTTCTGTGCCGCTCCGACCTGCTCAGCCAGCCGGGCGGCGCTGCTGTTCGGGCAGAGCCCCCACTCAGCCGGCATGCTGGGACTGACCAACCGTGGCTTCTGGCCCGGCGACTACAGCCACCACCTCGCCAACACGCTCAAAGCCAACGGTTACACCACTGCGGTGTCCGGCATGCAGAACGTTGCGCCCGCGATGGAAATGATCGGCTACGACCGCCTGCTGACCGATATGGGGCCCACCGACGACGATGTGGTGGCCGCGGCGCGGGGTTTCCTGCAGGAGGCGCCCGGCCCGTTCTTCCTGGCGGTGGGTTTCTTTCAGACCCACCGTAACTTCCCCGAGCCGGACCCCCGAGACGATCCGCAGTTTAGCCGCCCGCCCGCGCCGCTACCGGAAACGCCGGAGACGCGTTACGACATGGCTGCCTTCAACACCGGCGCCCGCCTACTCGATGGACACATGGGCAGCGTCCTGGCCGCGCTCGACGAGTTCGGCCTGGCCGACAACACGCTCGTGATCTGCACGACGGATCACGGCATGGCGTTTCCGCTCATGAAGTGCCACCTGACCGATCACGGCATGGGCGTGATGCTGATGATGCGTGGCCCGGGGATCCCCGAAGGCGGCAGGGCGTGCGATGCGATGGTCTCGCAGATTGACATCTATCCGACCGTCTGCGAGATCGCCGGTATCGATCCGCCGGACTGGCTGGAAGGCGTGAGCATGATGCCGCTGCTCCGTGGCGAAACCGACGAAATCAACGAGGAGATATTCGCTGAGGTGACGTTCCACGCTGCCTACGAGCCCATGCGGGCCGTGCGGACGGAACGATGGAAGTACATCCGCCGCTTCGACGATCGCGGGCGACCTGTCTTGCCCAACTGCGACGACAGCCCGAGCAAGGACGTGATGCTCGCCGCCGGCTGGGCCGATCGGCCGTTGCTGCGCGAAGAACTCTACGATCTGGCGTTCGACCCGAACGAAGCCAACAATCTGGCCGACGCGTCGGCCCATTCAGCCGTCCTCACCGAGATGCGCAACCGGCTGGACGCGTGGATGAAACGCACGGACGATCCGCTGCTAGCCGGCCCCGTGGCGCCGCCGCCGACAGCCCAACTGAACGATCCCGACGGGCTATCGCCCGGCGCCCCGTTCATGATCGAGCCGTAAGCTTTCCCCAACAGGCTACGTTCTTTTTGCCAGAACATCGCGCTCGTAGGCGCGGACGTTGTCCAGCCAAGCCATGCCGACCAGCACATTGTGTTTCAGGCAGTAGTAGTCCCACACTGCCGACCAGGGCAGCGCCTTGGCCTCCTCGAGCATCGCCAGCCGGCCGGTCAGGTCGCCGTTCGCTTCGAGCTGGCCAAGCGTGCCGGTCGGCTCGAGCAGCGCCAGCAGCAGCGCCTTGATAACGCTTCGTGCGCCGATCACCCACGCCGCCACACGGTTAATACTCGCATCGAAGAAGTCCATGCCGATATGAATCCGGCCAAGATAATCTCCTCGGACGATCTCTTCGGCGATGGCGCGGATCTCATCGGACAGTATCACGACGTGGTCGCTGTCCCATCGCACGGGCCGGCTGACGTGCAGGAGGATTTCGTCCAGCCAGCACATCACCGCGGAGATCTTGTCCGAGATTGTCTCGGTCGGGTGGAAATGGCCCGAGTCCAGGCAAAGAAGCTTGCCGTTGGCGATAGCGTAGCCCAGATAGAACTCGTGCGAGCCGACGACGTAGCTCTCCGAGCCCAGGCCGAACAGCTTACTTTCCACGGCGTCGAGGTTGTGCTTCGGGTCGATCTGCTCGGCGAAGATCGCGTCGAGTGACGCCCTCAGCCGCTCGCGAGGCGATTTTCTGTCCGCGGGAATATCCTTCCAGCCGTCAGGAATCCACACGTTGGTCACGCAGGGCGTGCCCAGTGCCTGCCCCATCGCCGCGCCGATGCGACGGCAGGCGATGCCGTGCTCGATCCAGAACTGCCGGATACCGTCATCGCGATGGGAGAGCGTGAATCCGTCAGCCGCTTTCGGGTGCGAGAAGAACGTCGGATTGAAATCCATGCCCAGCCCGGCAGCCTTGGCCCAGTCGATCCATCGCGCGAAGTGATCGGCGGACAACTCGTCGCGCCCGACGCGTCGGCCGTTCGTCTCGGCGTAACTGGCGTGCAGGTTTAGTCTGTGTGTGCCGGGGATCAGCTGGAGGGCGACGTCCAGGTCGCCGCGAAGCTCATCGGCGTTGCGTGCCTTGCCGGGATAGTTACCCGTCGCAGCCAGGCCGCCGCCCAGTTCGCCGCCGCCGGCCTCGAATCCGCCGACATCGTCGCCCTGCCAGCAATGTATGGAGATAGGTATCGTCGCCAATGTTGCGACGGCCCGGTCGGTCTCGACGCCGAGTGCGGCGTATCGCTGGGTGGCAAGTGAGTAGGCTTTCTCGATGTTCGATGTATCAGTCATTCTTCCACCTGGCAGACGGCAATGATTCGCTGTAATCTTTCGGTTGAACGCAGCAGGAATAATATACGGTTCATGGCTCCAGCGGAATGGCGATCATATCCCGATTGACGAGCCGGCAAATTGAGGAGACGACCACGATGGCAACTAATTGGCTCGATGAGTTTCGTAACCCCTCCAACGCGTATCGCGGCAAGCCATTCTGGGCATGGAACGGCGAACTGGAGCCCGATGAACTTCGCCGGCAAATTCGCGTGATGCAGACGATGGGGCTGGGTGGGTTCTTCATGCATGCGCGCGTAGGCCTGGCGACGCCGTACCTGTCCGACCGCTGGTTTGAGTGCATCGACGCATGCATCGACGAGGCCGGCAAGTGCGGCATGGAGGCCTGGATGTACGACGAGGACCGCTGGCCCAGCGGTGCCGGCGGCGGCTTGGTCACCTGCGATGAGCGATTCCGCAAACGAGACCTCACGCTGACGATCGTCGATAGCCCAGCCAAGTTTAAGTGGTCCAAAGAGATAGTCGCCGCCTTCACAGCCACCATCGACGGCCGGGCCGCCTGCGGCGTGCGGCGCATCGCGCGCGGCAAGAGGCCGAAGCTCGCCAAAGGCGAATCTGTCCTGAGCTTCACGGTCAACCTGGCCCACGCCAGCGATTGGTATAACGGCCAGACGTATCTGGACGTGCTCAACCCCGCCGCCGTCGAGCGATTCATAGAGGTCACCCACGAAGCCTACCTCGAACGCTGCGGCGACGCGTTCGGCAAGACCGTGCCCGGCATGTTCACCGATGAGCCGAACTATGGAGGGCAGTTTGTCCACCCCGACCAGCCGGGCTGCCAGGGCTCATCCCCCTGGACAGGCAGCCTGCCGAAGGTCTTCCGCCAGCGGCACGGCTACGACATCCTGCCGAAGCTGGTGGAGATATTCTTCGACGTTGATGGGCGAGAGATCACGCCCGCCCGCCGCGACTACCACGACTGCCTGACGCACATGTTCGTCGAGGCGTTCTCCAAGCCGCTCAGCCAATGGTGCGAAGACCACGGCCTGCTCCACACCGGGCACGTTCTGCTCGAACAGCCCCTGGCCGCTCAAGCCCATGTCGTCGGCAGCGCCATGCGGTTCTACGAATATATGCAGGCACCGGGCATGGACCTGCTGATGCAGATCAGCCGGGAGATCGACACGGCCAAGCAGGTCGCCAGCGTGGCCCGCCAGTTCGGCCGGACGTGGCGCCTGACCGAGACCTACGGCTGCACGGGGTGGGACTTCAACTTCGCCGGGCACAAAGCCCTGGGCGACTGGCAGGCGGCGATGGGCATCAACCTGCGTTGCCCGCACCTGTCGTGGTACACGATGGAGGGCCAGGCCAAACGCGACTACCCCGCGAGCATCTTCTATCAGTCGCCGTGGTGGCGAGACTACCGCACGGTGGAGGACTACTTCGCCCGCATCCACGTGGCGATGACGCGCGGCGTGGAGGTGCGCGATCTGCTGGTCATCCACCCGATCGAAAGCGTCTGGCTGACTTGCATCCACTGGCCACACGGGGACGATCCTATCGATATCGCCCTGACTGAGCTGCGCGACAGTCTGCTGACGGCCAACATCGACTTCGACTACGGCGATGAGGATATTCTCGCCCGCCACGGCAAGGTCCGCCGCGGCGACCAGCCGACTCTGCGCGTAGCCAAGGCTGAGTACAAAGCGGTCGTCGTGCCGCCGATGCGGACGATTCGTCAGTCCACCCTGGATCTGCTCAAGCGTTTTCAGGCAGCGGGCGGCTTGGTGGTCTTCGCTGGGGATGTGGCGTCCCATGTCGATGCGTTGTCGTCGCAGGCGGCGGCCGATCTGGCGGCGGCGTGCATCACTGTGCCGCGTAAGGGCGCCAAACTGGTGCGGGCGGTTGAGGCGGCGTCGCGGCGCGTGTCGATCGCTGACGCCGATGGGCAGGAGATTCCCGCTACGCTGTATCTCCTGCGAGAAGACAGCGACGCGATGTACCTGTTCGTCTGTAACACAGGCCATCGGTTCGAGCGGCACAGGTTCGGCGACGCCGAGCCCGTGGTGGCCAAGCGGACACAGAGCTTCGAGGATGTTCGCATTCGGGGTTTCGCCGAGTGTGCCGGCGCGCCGGCTGAGTTGGACCTGACCACGGGCGAGCGGTTCACAGCCGATGCTAGACGTAAGAAGGATGGCTGGGAAATTAGCACCTCACTGCCACAGCTCGGCAGCCGATTGTTCGTGATTCCCAAACGCGCCAGCCGTGCGAAGTTGGCAGCTCGACCCAAGCTCAAGCAAGTCAGCTCGCGGGCGATCAATCCGAAGAGATGGGGTCTGACCCTCTCCGAGTGCAACGGCCTCGTGCTGGACAGGCCGACCTATCGTATCGGCTCGGCCTCGCGCAAGAAGGCTGATGACATTCTTTATATCGATGGCGTCGTCCGCGACACGCTCGGGCTCACGCGCCGCGGCGGCGAGATGGTGCAGCCCTGGGCTCGCACGCCGAGCGCCAAACCCAAGCACACTTGCGTTGAGCTGGCCTACACCTTCGACGTTCAGGCAATCCCATCCGGCGATCTGTTCATCGGCATCGAACGGCCGGAGAGATATCGCATCGAGCTCAACGGCGTGCCTATTAGTACGGACGCAGCTTGCGGGTGGTGGGTCGACAGATCACTGCGACGCGTGCCGATCGATCCGACCATGCTGCGAGCGGGCAGCAACGAACTTCGGCTCGTGTGTGACTACGACGAGGGCCATCCGGGCTTGGAGATCGTGTATCTGCTGGGCAATTTTGGCACGGTGGTTCGCGGCACGGATGTGGCCGTGACAGCTGCGCCGACGCACCTTCGCCTGGGCGACTGGACTAAGCAGGGCCTGGCGTTCTATAGCGGCTCGACCACCTATCAGTGCACGATTCGGCCGAAGATTACGGTGCGTCAGCGCGTGTTCATTCGGTTGGACGGTTACCGCGGGGCTGCGGCCGCTGTCAGCATTAACGGCCAACGCGCCGGCGTGACCGCGTGGGCCCCACACGAAGTGGAGATTACCGATCTGCTGGACGGCGGCCCGGCGGAGCTCGCCATCGAAGTGCTCGGTAGCCGACGCAACTCGCACGGCCCGCTGCACGTCAAACAGATGCCTTCCTGGGTAGGCCCCGGCTGCTACACAGACCGGGACGAGAACACGCTGGCGGGCTACAACCTGGCGCCCTCCGGCCTGATAACGCCGCCACGCCTCATCGTGCGACAGTAGATTGACGGATGTGGGCGTGACGGCACGTTGCACACCTCTATGATAGGAAGGACGAGAGTATGAAAATGACGCGGGCGCAGAAAGTGAAGTGGCTGAAGGGCCATCGAGAGGCGGGTGTCTTCAATAGTGTGAAGAGATATCGCCAGCGGATGGCCGGGCTGATCGCCGCCAGCCGAAAGCTGCTTGGCAAGAAGGTATACCTGGCTGACCTGCACACTCATTCGTGTTACAGCGACGGGTCGGGATTCGTTGAGGATAACGCGGAGTGGGCGGCGATGACTGGGCTGGACTTTATTTTCGCGACCGATCACGGGCAGGTCAAAGCCAAGCGTGTTACCGGCAAGCTTCGCAACGCCAGCTGGGGCGAGGAGACCGGCGGCGGCTGGTACCACATTGGCATTCTCGAACCGACGCCCGCCCACAAGTATCGCAACGAGGCGACGCTGCCGGAGGCCTGGGAGGAAGTGAAAGCCCTCACGCGGTTCCAGTGGATTGCCCATCCGTTTTGGGCCTACGAGCAGCCGCCCGAGAAGCAGTATCAGCAAGTGCTGGCCGATATGAGTGAGCTGGAGGACATAGCCTTCGAGATGGCCAATGGCTGTGGCGAGGTGGCTGATGCGTATTTCCTGACAGGCGCGGCTGGGTCGCGATTGGCCGACGATCTGCTATGTCGAGGCCAGCGAGTGACGCTGGTGGGGGCCAGCGACTGTCACTATGTCGTGGAGATCGGCACGGCCTGGACGGGCATTTACGCCGAGCGACGCACAGCCAAGGCGCTGATGGAGTCGCTGCGGGCGGGCAACTGTTTCGCCTCCGAGGCCCCGCTACTGGATGTTACATGCAATGGCAAGCCGATGGGGTCGACGCTAAAGCCCAAGGTCGGCGCCAAGCTGAAGCTCCGGGCCCGCGTTGCAGCTGCGGCGGGCGTGGCGTGGGTGCGCGTGATATCGGACGGCAAGGTAATCAAGGAGATTTGGCCCAAGCACGAGCCGGTGGTGGACTTGGCGATGGAGCGAAAGGCTGCCCGGAAGGATAGTTACTTCCGCATCGAGACGGCCGACGCGAATGGCCGGCACGCCTTTTCCACACCGATCTACATCAGGCCGTAAGCTGGGCGGCGTTCTTGGCGGGGCAGGCCTATCGCAGCCCGTGCTCGGTGCGGGCGATGACGGTCTCCTGCAGCTCGGCATCGAGGTTGCAGAAATACTCGCTGTAACCGCCGATGCGGACGAGCAGGTCGGTGTGCTTGTCGGGCTCGGCCTGGGCGGCCAATAGCTCAGCCTTGTTGAGCACAGAGACCTGAATCTGCAACCCGCCCTTGGCGAAGTAGGCGCGGACGAGCGAGGCGATCTTTGCCATATCCTCGTCGCTGTCCATGATCGCCCGTTGCAGGCGGATGTTCAGTATCGGCGTGCCGACGGCCAGGTGGAGGGGGAGCTTGGCTACGCTGGAGAGCAGGGCCGTCGGGCCGTGGGTGTCGTTACCTTGGAATGCCCCCACCGAATCGGCCAGCGGCTCGCCTGCACGCCGGCCGTCGGGCGTGGCGCCGATGGGCTTGCCCGCGCCGCCGTATGTGGCGAACAGAATGCACGAGGCCAGGTATCGCCCGCCGCGCGGTGGTTGGTAGGAGTACAGTTCACTCCAGGCGTATTCGATGATCTCCCGGCCGAGCAGGTCCACGCGGTCGTCGTCGTTGCCGAACTTGGGCGCAGCCAGCAGGGCTTGACGGACGTTCTCGCAGCTTTCGAAGTCGGCGGCGAGAGCGGCCAGCAGGTCGGCCTGGCTGATCGTTCCGTCCTCGTAGACGCACTGGCGAATGGCGGCCAGCGAGTCGATCAGGTTGGCGATGCCCTGGTAGCTGACCACGCACCAGTTGTATCGCGCGCCGCCGGCCTCGAAAGACTTTCGGCGAGGAATGCAATCGCGCGTAAACAGCGTCCTGGCCATTTTTGGATCGCCCCGGTCGAAGCGATTTTGGAGTTGCTCGCGGTCCCATGCGTAGAACTCGGCTATGCGGAACTGGAGTTGCCGTTTGACGGCGGCGAGGAACTGCTCGAAGGATGCCATGTCCTCGAACCGGCCTGTGTGCGGGCCGCGATGCTCGCCTGTGTGCGGGTCGAGACCATCGTTGAGGGCCAGTTCCAGTGCCTTGGCGAGGTTGATTTCGCCCTCAAGGCTGCCGACGTTGGAGAGGCCGGAAATCATCGTCTCGGTGCAGCCGCCGAAGCCAAGCTCGCAGGCGTCGGCGGGATCGAGCCCCAGGTCCATCTCGCGGAGTGTCTTCACATAGAGGTCGTCGTTATACAGGGCGGGCCTGCCCGATCCCTCGCGGAGAGCTCGCAGGGCTTCGACCACGGCGGAGTCCGGTGTCTCGGACGTGATGCGAAACGCCACGTTCGGTCGGCGGAAGTGGTTCCGCCCGCAGGCGGCGATGAAGGCCAGCGTGAGGGCGTTCGTGCCGTCGGTGTCTTCGGGCGTCCAGCCGCCGATCTGCAAGTTCCAGCCGTTGAATATCTCGAAGTTCTCGAACACCTCATCCAGCAGACGATCGGCGCGAGCTTGCTCAAGTCGCCCAGCCGCCAGGTCCGCTTCATAGAGGGCACCCAGCACCTGGTCGGGTCGGCCGATACTGTCGCAGCCATCGATCATCCAGGCAAGGTTGACCGCCAGCAGCCCCTGATAGAACGTCTTCGCCGGCTGCATGAAGCACTGACCCAGCGCCTCGCCGATCTCTGCCAATTCCTCCTGCCGCTGCCCCACGGCTTGCCTTTCGGCGTCGGCGACTGCTTCGCGCGTCCGCTCATAGAATGCTCGCACGCCCACGGCGAAGTCTTCCACAGCCAGCAGCAGTTCCAGCGCGCCGTCCTCGGCCCCGTCACCTTCCGCCCGCACCTTGGCGATCTCATCAGTCAGCTCGGCATGGATCGATTCGAACCCCTCACCCACCACGCGCCGCATGTCGGGATTGCTGTGCGTGTACCCGCCGAAATAGACCAGCCGACTCCGCAGGTCGGCGACCAGTTCGTCGATGAAGTCTGCGTGCTGAGGGAACTGCTCCTTCTTCTCATCCGCGATACTCTCGTTGACTCGCAGCCCGCAGTTGTGCTCGTGGTCGAGGATCAGGGCGGTGGCTGTCCAAACGTTGTCCGACCGCCAGTTCTTCGCCCGCGGCAACGGCTCGGCCGGAATCAACAGCCGCTCGTCAGGAACGCGGATTTCCATATTCTCGTACAGCCGCCGATATGCCCGACCATACGATGCCGGCCATGGCTGCTCGATGGCCTCGTAGAAACCCGCCGCCGCCCACTCACCAAGCTCTGCCAATATTGTCGCGTCCATTGCCATTATCTCGTCCTGCCTTCAAGCCCCCAATTCTATCGGATTCCGCGCCTCGCAGCAGCTAAGTTACTTGATCCAGCTCGGCTGGGTGGGCTGATCGCACTGGGCCTGAAGAACGTAGGGCGCGGTCAGCGCGGCGGGCTCCTGGTCGGGCAGCTCGATGGTGAGCGCTGCCCCGTCTTGCCGAAAGCTCACTTGCGAGCCCCCGAGCATCGTGACCTTTTTCACCTCCAGTGGCGCGCCTGTTTGGATTGACTCTATCGCAAGTCGGCCATCCTCGGGCCATTGGCGTACGATGATGTTCAGCACGTTGCCCTTGGTGGTGAATCGCATTTCGCCGCAGGCCACCGGGGAAAACGGCCGTGTGTTGTAGATGGCGTCACCGTTGACGTCCATCCATCGGCCTATTTCCGCGAGAAGATCGACGACGCGCTGTTCGAGCGTGCCGTCGGGCCTGGGGGGTATGTTGAGCATGAAGCAGCCATTCTTGCTGACCACGTCGGTGAGCATGTTGAGGATGTCGGTCGCTGTGTAGATGCCGGCTGAGGGATTGTAGCTCCAGCAGGCATTGTGCAGCACGGGGAAATCGCACTGCCACGGCTGATAGCGGATGTCCGGCAGGGAGCGATGCTCGCAGTCCAGCGTGGCGATGCATTCGACAAACAGCCCGCCCGAGAACGGGCCGTGGATGTCGGACGTGTTCTTGATGAACAGCACGCTCTCAAGCTCGCCGTGTCGCTCGATGCTGCGGTTGTAATAGTGGGCCAGCACCTCCATGCCGGTCTGGAAATTGTCCTCGCCCGTAAACGGCACGGCCCCATCGAAGTACAGGAGGTCCGGCCCGTAGTTGTCGATCAGGTCGGTCAACCGGGCTTTCCAATGGTCGCGATGGGCGGGCAGTACGTGGCCGTCATGACCCTCGGGCAGCGGCGGGAAGTAAAAATCCTGGTAGGCCGGGTCGTTGCCGTCGTAGGCGCCTTGCTCGTCGGAGTTCTTGTTGGTCTGGAACCAGTGGTCGGACCGCGCCAGGTGCGTCGTCACACCCCACCGCAGGCCAGCCTTCAGCGTCGCATCGCGGAACATGCCGATGATGTCCTTCTTGGGCCCCATGTTGACGGCGTTCCACTTGTGGTGGCGAGAGTTCCACAGGTCGAAGTTATCGTGATGGACGGCACACTGGCAGAAGTACTTCGCCCCCGCCCGCCGGACTATGTCGACGATCGCGTCGGGGTCGAACCGCTCCGCCTGCCACAGCGGGATCATGTCCTTGTAGCCGAACGTCGACGGATGGCCAAACCGCTCGATGTGATACAGGTTCGATGCGTGTCCGGGGATGTACATATTCCGCGGGTACCACTCCTGATGTTCAGCCACCGAGTAAACGCCCCAATGCAGGTATATGCCGAACTTTGCATCGGCGAACCACTGCGGTGCGCGGTATCCAAAGCCCAACGATTGAAGATTCGGTTCGAATATGTGCGGCGAGGTCATGAAGTACTCCTAGCGTCGTTGTCTGTTACGTCCTGAGCCATTTGCTGCATGACAGGTGTTACCGGCAAACGATCGTGTTCTCAAGCTGTAATCCTGCCTCTGACGCCCCTTCTTTGGCGTCGCGCATTGGCGTACAGTAGTGGGCAGCATGAGCGCATCACCGAATATCCTTCTCATCCACTCCGACCAGCACCGCTACGACTGCCTCGGCATCAATGGCCACCCGTTCATCGAGACTCCGAATCTCGACCGGCTGGCGGCGGAGGGCATGAACTTCACCCACGCCTTCACGCCGATTGCGCTTTGCACCCCCGCGCGTAACTGCTTGCTGCATGGTCAGTGGTCCTTCCAGCACGGCTGCATCATGAACGCCGACACCGAAGCGCCAGCCGAGCCGGTTGAAGGTCTGCCGAGCTTCAGCCAGCAGCTTCGCGACCAGGACTATTACCTCGCGTATGTCGGTAAGTGGCATGTCTCCAGCACGCGCGGGCCGGACTCGTACGGCTTCTGCGAGTTTCCGCCGCACGACGCTTACGACAAATGGCTCGAGGCCCAGGGCTGCCCGCCGGCTGAGTACGCCAATGGCTGGTTTGGCCAGACCGCTGCCGGCCGGACCCCCGAGCAGACGCATCTGGCGTGGTGTGCGGATCGCACAATCGACTATCTTCGCAAAGGCGATAGCCAGGATGGCGGGTTCTTCATTCGGTGGGACCCGCCCGAGCCGCACTTGCCGAATATCGTGCCAGAGCCTTACGCGAGCATGTACCCGCCAGAGAGCATTCCGCCCTGGCCGAACTTTGGCGATCCGCTGGAGAACAAGCCCATCGTCCAGAGGCAACAGCTTCGGACGTGGAAGATAGACGACTGGACGTGGGAAGATTGGGCGCCGATCGTCGGGCGGTATCTCGGGGAAATATCCCTGATGGATGCCCAGATCGGGCGCGTCCTGGCTGCGCTGGATGAGCTGGGGCTGGCGGACAACACTCTCGTCATCTACACAACCGACCACGGCGACCTGTGCGGCTCGCACGGTATGATCGACAAGCATTTTGTCATGTACGACGAAATCGTCCGCGTGCCTCTCATCGCCCGCTGGCCGGGGCGAATCGAGCCTGGCTCAGTGTGCGACAGCTTTATCTCCCACGAGATCGACTTGGCGAGCACATTCTGTGAAGTAGCCGGAGCGGCTGTGCCTTCGACGTTCCGAGGCAAGAGCTTGCTCCCCCTCATGTTCGGCGCCGATGACAACGGGCGGCAGGACATCATGTCGGTCTATCACGGCAATCAGTTCGGCCTGTTCAGTCAGCGAATGGTCCGCAGCAGACGCTGGAAATACGTGTGGAACGCAACGGCTGAGGACGAGCTATACGACATGGTCGATGATCCTCACGAGCTGGCCAACCGGGCCGGCGACCCGTCCTGCACCGGCGAGCTCGCGCGGCTGCGAGACAGACTCATCGACTGGATGCAGGAGACACACGATCCGCTCTGCAACGAGTGGATTGTCACGCAACTTCGCGAGGGGCTCAGTATCTAGCCGGGCCTGCAAAGCATGAAACAGCGTAACATCATCTTCTTCCACGCCGAAAGCTGGGACGGCCGAATGCTCGCGGCTTGGGGGCATCCCGCTCTCGCCAACGCCACGCCGAACGTCGATCGCATCGCTCAGGCCGGCGCGATGTTCGAGCGTGCCTATTGTTCTCACCCCATCTGTTGCCCGTCGCGCGCCAATATGTGGTCCGGCCGATACACGCATAACTGCGAGAGCTGGAATAACCATAAGGGCCTGGAGCCGGGAATGTGGTCCTTGCTCGGGGAGTTGCCCAAGACGCACACGCTCCACACGCTGGGGAAGCTGGACTATATGTCGGGCGGGCACACTCAGCTTGCCCGTCTCAGCGCGTGGCTTGGGCCGTCCGGTGTTCGCAAGCCCGTCTTCGACAAGGACCCGTCTCAGTGTTTCACCGTGGCCGATAACGACGACATGCGCTGCCACAAGAAGGACTGGGACTTGGTTGACCAGGCCATTGAATTCTTGGCCCAAGAGAAGGACGCGGACAAACCGTTCTTTCTCTACCTCAGCACCGAGCTTGTTCACGCATCCTTCCATACGAACAACTACTGGCTTAGCAGGATTCCCGAAGACGCCGTCGATATTCCGCCGATCGATCGCGGGGACCATCCCGCCCGTCGGTATCAATTGATGACGAAGGCATGGCGACACGGATTCGACGAGGCGACCGTCAGGCAGGTGCGAAGAATCTACATGGCCATGTGCGCCGAGGCCGATGCCATGGTGGGCGCGATCCACGATGCGATGGCTGAGGCGGGGTTGAGCGACGATACCTATTTCGTCCTGGCGAGCGATCATGGCGAGATGGCCATGGAACACCAGGACTGGTACAAGATGTCGATGTACGAGGCGTCCGTCCGCGTGCCGCTCGTGATGACGGGCCCGGGCATTCAGCCAGGCCGGCGAGTGGCCAACCTGGTATCGTTGATCGACCTGTGCCCGAGCTTCATGGAGATGGCGGGGCTCCCGGCGCGGAACGGCCTGGATGGGGAGAGCCTGCTACCCCTGGCGACGGGCCGGACGGCCGACAGCCGCGATTGGGCCTACGCGTGTTTCACGGGTTGCACCTTGAATACGTCCGCCTACATGCTTCGCAAGGACCGGTGGAAGTACGTCGCCTATGCAGGCTTGCCGCCGCAACTGTTCGATATCCAGGACGATCCGCAGGAGTTGACTGACCTGAGCGAGGGCCGTCCTGACGTGATCAATCGCCTCGATGCTGACTTGCGGGCCATTGTCGATTACGATCAGACGCATCGCGACTGGACGGTCTACTGTAAGAACGCTTTCCGGCAATGGCGGGGCGAGGCCCTCCGCGGGCAACACGTTGACGGCAGCTACTCGCTGGCGGGCAGTCCGTCGAGCGACTACTGCAAGATTATGGACAATTGTTTCACCGGCTACGATCAGGATGATGAGAAGATCGTGAACAGGTGGCTTGAAGATGGAGAACCGTAATGGGTGATGGATGGCAGGCGCGGCTGAAACGGCAGGACAAATATCTGACCGAAGGTGAAGGGCACTTCCTCATCCTCGGCGGCTACACGGAGGATGGGCCTGAGCAGACCAACCGGCACCCGATTGAGGGGCAGATCGATGGTCTTCTGTCCGAGGAGTTCCTTGAGGCCCACGCCTACGATCTGGGCATTCAGACCGCACTGTGGGCTGCTCACCAGTTGGTGGTCCATGAGCCAGTCGATGACGATGCCCTGCCAGGCAACGCGATTGATTTCGGCGTTGGGTCGACTACATCGCTGTTCACCGGTGGCGAGGTGTCCTTCCGCGAATACACGAGCTATTCGCTGGATACGTTCGTGAAGACATGGGACGACATCGACCGGCTCAAGTTCGACCCGGACAACCGGTGGGTGAAGTACGACCTGGAGTTCTGGCGCGGTTTTTCGTCGGCGTACGCCCCGGGGATTGCGGCGAGCCCTCACTTTTTCAGAAGCCCGCTCGACCTCGCCAACGACCTGCGTGGCAATCAGATTTTCATCGACATGTACGACGAGCCGGAGCAGGTTGATCGCTTGGTTGCCAGATGCACGGACATGATCATCGAAGCGGCTGCCTTCATCCGGCAGGAGATTCCCATGTTCGCCGAGGCGCCCTCGGGCATCTGGGGCATGGCAACCAGCTCACCGGACATCATCGTGATCAACGGCGACCCGGTCGATCTGATATCCGTCGAGATGGGCGAGCGGTTCAATCATTCCCATATAGATCGCATCGGGCGCGAGGCTGGGCCTGTGTTCTTCCACCACCACACGCTCGGCACGTCGCGGGTGACGAGCGTGGCGAAGATGAAGGGCATCATCGTTCAGAATTTTATCTACGACATGAAGGCGCCAAAAATACTGGACATCGTGGATGACGAGTGGATTGCGGCGTCCAAACGCGTACCGATCGACGTGTGCCAGGACTTGACGGAAGCGAAGGATCTGGACGCGGTGCTGGCCAAGATGGCCGAGGGACGATTCATCGTCCACTGTCATGGGCGGACCATCGCGGAATGTAACGAACTCATCGCCCGCATCCGCAGCTATGAGAGCTAGTCAGGTGAAATGACCGAGAAGCGACAAGGGACAATCCGCATCCCCGGCATCGTCGAGCCGATATCGCTGGCGCTGCCGCCGGAGTTGGAATCGCTGCGGGAGAAGACTCTCCGCATTCACAAGAACGATGGCCCTTACTGGGAGCCAACGCCCGCCGTAGTGGACGCCGTTGCCGAAGCATGGCACACGCGCGGACGAAACGAAGACCGCCAGCTCTGGTGTGCGAGGCGCTTTGCCGTCCGCCTGGCCCACATTCCTCTTGAGATGGAGACGGGCGAGACCATTGTGGGTAAGCCCCTCGTCCGCGGGTTGTCCGATGATGACAAGGCCCGGATCGACCGCATCGCCTCGCAGCACCCGGATATGCCATCCTGTCCCGGCGGGGACACGGGGCACTTCCACCCCAACTACGAGACAGTTCTTCGCCTCGGCGTGGGTGGCCTGCTGGATACCATCACAGCCTGCCGCGATGCCGCTGCCGATGACGAAGAGAAAAGGGCCTTCTACGACTCCTGCGAGCTGGCGATGAGGGGCTTCCAGTCCTACATACGCCGAGTTGTCGACGCCTGCAAGGACAGAGCCACTGAATCGCCGGACGAATCCGCACATTGGCAGGAAATCGCGGCGACCTGTGAAAAGCTGGCAGTTGGTCCGCCCGCAACCTTCCACGAAGCCTGCCAACTGATGTACTTTTTCTTCATCGCCAGTTGGGTTGGCGAAGATCACCTGATGACGTGCTATGGACGGATGGACCGGACGCTCGCGCTGTTCTACGAGGCGGACATCGCCGCAGGCCGGACGGCCCCGCAGCAGGCGATGCATCTCATCGCGGCCATGTTCATCCAACTCAATCGTATCTGCCCAATCGGGTTCGCCGACGCCGTTCTCGTCGGTGGGCGCGACGGCGCCGGCCGAGACGTCACCAATACGATGACCTATCTGTGCCTGGCCGCACGGCGTGCCACGTGGCTGCGCAATCCGAGCTTGGGGATAGCCTGGCATGAGGGCACGCCGGAGGAACTGATGGCGTTTGCCTTCGAGATGCTGGCGTCGGGCATCAACTGCCCGGCCTTCTTCAACGACGAGACCATCTCAGCCGGACTGCAGGACCACGGCGTCTCCGTTGAAGACTCCCACAACTACATGAACTCAACCTGCGTTGAGATCAAGACAGTCGGCAGCAGCAACATATGGGTCGCCACCGAGTACGTAAACTGCCCGAAGGCGCTGCTCGAAGCCATGCGACGCGAGGCCCACGGTGACTGTCCGCCAGCCGCCGACCTGGACCAACTGGAAGAGCGCCTGCGGAACATTCTCCAGCAGCAGGTATCGCACACGGCCGAGGAGTTGGACCGACTCTGGACCCAGCGCGCCCACACGTGGAGTATGCCATTTGCGAGTTGTCTGATCGACGACTGTCTTGAGCGAGGTCAAGACCACGACCGCGGAGGTTGTCGGTACAACTGGGCTGAGAACTCCTTCATGGGCCTGGCGAATCTGGCCGACGGCCTGGCGGCGATCGATGAGTTGGTCTACCGCAGCGGCGAGATGACGCTGACTGAACTGTACGCCGTCTGCGAGAGAAACTTCGAAGGGCGCGAAGAACTCCGGCAACGGATCATCAACGCCCTACCCAGCTACGGCAACGACGATGAGCGCGTGGACGCCATCGCTTGCCGATGGGCAGATTTTGCGTGCGCAATGACAGAGAGCTGCGAGGTGGCGGGCCATCGGTATGTTCCCGGTTTCTTCTGCTCGCAGTTCCATGCGTGGCTTGGCTTCGACACGCCAGCCACACCCGACGGCCGATTGGCGAAGAAAGCCCTGGCCAACGGGGCCGGAGCATACCAGGGACGAGAGTTCTCCGGCCCGACGGCCAGCGCGCTATCGACCACCGCATGGTCGCACCGCAAGGCCCTCGGCGGGCTTGTGCATAATGTGAGATTCGCCGATTCGGTGTTCGCAACACCGGCCAACAGACGGGCCGCCCGTGGGGTGATCGAGACGTATCTCAAACGCGGCGGCTTCGAGATTCAGGTGAATGTCCTTTCCGCCGACACGTTGCGAGCCGCTCAGGAGCGCCCGGAGGACTACCGCGACCTGCTCGTCCGCGTCGCCGGTTACAGCAACTACTTCACCAGCCTGATGGAATCATTGCAGGAAGATGTTATCACCCGAACCGAGTTCGCCTCCGGATAGGCCAAGACATGAGACTTAGACCAACTCTCTCCGTCGAGCAGGTTGAGTGCATTCACCGCAACGCGCTTCGCGTCTTGGCTGAGATCGGCGTTCGCGTCGAGCATGCGACCGTTCGCGAGCGGCTGGCCGCCATGGGCGGTGAGCGGGATGAGCACGCCGAGAAGGTGCGTTTCGCTCCGGCGCTCATCGAACGACTCATTGACGAGGCCCACAAGGATCCGATGTGGGCCGATCAGACACACATTGCTCTTGGGTGTGGCCTGGGTCAGAGCCTCTATCACGATCCCGAAACCAATGGCCTCGTTGAGTTCGACGAGCATCGAATGGCGCTCTACATCGCACTGGCCCGCAGCCTGCCCGTCGTCGGCGGGGCAAGCCTGCTGGGCATTCCGTTCGTCGATAGCGACATCCCGCGGGACCTCCATCCACTGGCTGAGAAGCTCTACGCCTGGAAGTACGGCGCCGAGCAGGGCCAGAGCGTCCAGAGCACCAAGCTCTGCCAACCCGTGCTGGACATGTTCGAGTGTCACGCCAGCTACACCGGTGAGGCGATGGCCGACATCGTGCACGTCTTCGGTTTTATGGTCTCTCCCCTGAAGCTGGCGAGGTCGGAATGCGAGCGACTGCTCTTCTTCCATGAGCGTGGCTTCAACATGATGATCGGGCATCTGGCGACCCAAGGGGGAACCGCGCCGGTAACGCTCGCCGGGTCGCTCACGCTGGCGCTAGCCGAGCAGATGTTCATCTTCCTGTTGCGGCGATCGCTGGCGCCCGAGGCCACCTTCAGCCTGTACGCATCCGTCTCGACGATCGACATGCGGCGCGGGGGCTTTTGCTACGGGAGGCCTGAACAGCACTTGATCAACGCACTGTTCGCGGACCTCGCCCGGTTCTACGGCTGCAGTTGCAGCGGGCACACGGGACTGACCGACGCGAAGCTCCCTTCCGTCGAAGCCGGCGCCCAGAAGGCCGTCGGCGCGCTGGTCACGGCGTTGGCGACGGGGTACGGTACGATCGAAGCCGGCCTGCTCGGCACGGATGAGATATGTTCGCCGATCCAGATGCTCCTGGATTGCGACATGACGCTTGGCCTGCGCGCCCTGCTTGCCGAGAGCGTCATCGACGACGTCGAGTGCGCGTTCGACGAGATCAAGGCTGCCGACGTTGACGGCAATCACGTGGGGACTGATTTCACGGCCGCCAACTTCCGTCGTTGCCTGTTCCAACCGCAGTTCTGGTCGGCCGGCAATGTGGGGACTTGGCTGGCGGCGGGCGGCAAGGCCGACGCCGATCTGGCGCGAGAACAAGCCATCGACTTCGCACGCAGCTTTGAGCCGGAGAGCTTCATCTCAGCCGAAGAAGAGCGCGACCTCCGCGCCATCATTCAGCGGGCGGGGGAGCTATAGCCAAGCCCGTTTGCCATTCGTTGCCCTTTCGGCCAGCGTAGATCATGGTGTATGTGCCGCCGATCTCGATAACCTGCGGCGTCAGCACCCCGTCGCAGTCCCAGGCATCGGGGTCCGGCGAAGGGACGAAGACGGGATTGTGAGGGCTGGGCTCGAAGGTGCGGAAGTCGCGGGTCCGTACGTGGCCGATGCGACAGGTCGTGCCGTCACACCCGCCATAGAGCATGTGGATATACTCCGGCCCAACGAACAATTCCGCCTCACGAACGCCGAAGCTGTCCCATGGCTGGCCGGTGCCGGTGAAGACGGGATTGGCGGGATTCTTCGTAACGTTGGCCGGATCGCTCGTGGGGGCTGTCGCGTGACAGATCGTGACGCCCTCTTCGCACGATCCCGTGGGCCTGCCGGTATAAACGATGTGGATCGTGTCGCCCACGATAGCTACGGACGGATGCGTTGCCCCCCACCGCTCGTGCTCGGTGTCCGCCGGAATCACGGGAGCCGTCCCCACGCGCCGCCACTGGCCCAGGTCGCCGTCGCTTACGAGCAAGCCTGTCTGCTCGGGCGAGTCGTGACCTTCCCCGCGATAGTACATGTAGAAGGTCTCATCCGCCGGATTCCAGAAGGGGAAGGGGTATTCGACTGACTTATCGTCCCAACCGGCGGCCGAGGGTCGCACGATCGGGTTCCGTGGATCGTGCTCGATCTCCCAGGGCTTGCCCGCTGGAGCGGTGCTGTGCATCAGCACCCACCGGTCGTCCTGATTCCATCCCCAGATGTAGTGCAGCGTGTCATCCACAACAATGCCGTGGGTCGCAGCCGCCCACTGAGGCGGCTGGCAGGCGAGGATGGGATTGCCCTTGGTGATTCGCTGGAAGTCGGCGAATAGCTCGAATGGAATGGCGTCGCTGGTCATGCGAGCAGTCCTTTGATGCATTCGGCGACTGCCTTACCGAGAAGCTCACTGCCTTCGGGCTTGAAGTGAACGCCGTCTTCGATCAGCAGGTCATCCCGGCCGGCCGACATGGCAACGGAGAAGAGATCGTTGACCACGATTCCCATGTCCAGGGCAATCGCCGTTGCGGCTGCATTGTAGGCGCTGACGTCGGCTTCAAAACGAGCGAACGGCTTGGCGGCGTTATGCCACTGCTCGTTCACGGGTGTGCAGGACGCCCACACGATGGTCGCATCGGTCTGGGCCTGCAGCCGACCCAGGATGCGACGGACATTCTCTTTGTAGGCCTCGAGCGGGACGCCGGCGGCATCCTGATCGAACTCCGTCTTGATGTCGTGCAACCCGCAGTTGATGTGGACCACATCCGCGCGGCGGGACAGCGCCCATTCGTCCAGGTGAGCCAGAACGTTCTCACTCGTGCCGCCGTTGTCCTCCGGCCCCCATACATCCGCCAGCCCGGCAAGCTGCGAGCGCACCGTTTCTTCGTACCCCATGCGGATTGAGTCGCCAATAAGTATGATGTTCTTCATCTATCAGTCCCGAGGCCTGAATGCCGGCAGGGGCCAGCCACGTCCGTGCGCAGGGCCTCTATAGCTCGCAGGACAGGGCCTTTCCTGCGGTCAGCGTGCGTGGGCGGGGGAAATCGACGGCACCCTTGCCGGTCAGTTCGAGCGTCTTGAGCTTCAGCTCACCGTGCAGCACTTTCAGTTCAACGCGCGTCTTCTTGCCGACTGGCTTCTGCGTGAAGGTGCCCCAAGCGTAGCCATTGGACCAGAAGAACGTGGAGGCCTTCTCTGTGGCGGCGAACCTTATCGTACCGGTCACGCCCGAGTACTGGAAGCCCGTTAGCGTCGTCACAGCCGCCCAACTCGCCATGCCGCGTCCATAGTGATGGCCGCACTCGGCTTCGTTGAATGGGCTGCGCCTCTTGCCGTCGTAGCGGTCGCGGATGTCCTTAATGCAGGTTAGTCCCTGCTTGGTTAATCCCTCTTGCAGCATGCCGATGGCGGCGGCGTATTCAAAGCCCGTCATCACGTCGCCCGCTCCCGGCACGGGCGACTTCGGCCGACCGCCCTTGGGGTACACGGCGATCAGCATGGCAGACTCGTCATTCATCACGAACGAGTTGCGGTAGTTCAGATGCCCGAAGAAGTTCTCCTGGCGGTTGTACTTGAAGACGCTCTTGAGCGTCTTGCGGATGTTGCTTGGCTTGAGCAGATAGCCCAGCCCGCACACGTGAGCCATGTATTGGCCGACAAGCTGGTCGACCAGACAGCCGTTACCGAGCTGGAACTTGAGGTTCTTGAAGTCGACGTTCTCGGGGAAGCACACCAGGCCCTTGGCGACGTTGGATCGCTTGCCGGGCGCGATGATCTGCTGCTCGTAATACTCCCCGTTGAACAGGTTCTCATCGGTCCACTTGCTGCCGGAGTCGAAGAGGCGGCGACACTTGTCGGCGAAGTCGTCCTGGCCGATGTAGCGGGCCATCTCTTCTCCCGCCCGCAGAGCGCCGAGATACCAGGTCTGACAAAGTGGGTTGGGTCCGAAGTATTCGGTGTCCAGCGTGTGGTGCTGGGCGCCTTCCATCACGCCGTCTTCGTTGGGGTCCCAGCCCTTGGGGATCCAGCAGAACTCCAGCACCTTGCGTGCGACGGGCCAGTAGCGCGTGAGCACTTCGTCGTCGCCGGCCAGCTGCCAGTCGCGGTAGAGCTTCATCACGCAGCCCAGCTGGCCGTCGGTCGACGCCCAGTTGAGGTAGTCGTAGTCGGTGTTGAAATGCCCCGCGCGGAAGTCCATGTGGCCGTTGTCTTGCGTGCCGTCGATGAACTCGACCTCCCGCATCGTCAGGTTCAGCTCCCCGAACAAGTGGGCTGTCGCCTGCTCGTAGTTCCATACGTGCGTGCATGAGCCGCAGCAGCAGCCGCAATCGTCGTAGCAGCCTTCCCACGCGTAGAACTTCCCGTCCTCCCCGCGGAAACAGGTCTGGGTCCGTAGCGTGCTGGCATTGTAAAGGGCAGCCTCCTTGACCACGTTGGGCAGATCGCTGTCGCAGAAGCTCTTGACGAACTCGATGGTCTTGGCTTCGAGCTTGGGCAACTCGGGCAGTGTCTTGGCGGCGACATCCCACGCGTCGCGATAGGTGTGATTATAGTAGTTGCCGATCCGGTCGACCGGCGGGCTGCCGCAAGTGCCCACGCAGTCGCATTCGTTGGATTCATCCAGCATTCCCCACGGCCCGGGCCAGCCGCGCCGATTGGGAAAATGCCACGTCAGCACAAACGTAAACGTCTTCTCGCCCTTGGCAGGGATCGAGCCCTTGACCGCTAGCGAGCCCTTGGGCGCTGAAATGTGGGGGCTCTGCTTTCGCTGGCTGAGTTTTCCATCGGCGCTGAAGTCATCCCAGAAATCCAGCAAGGTATGGCCCCAACCTTCGTTGATCCATGCCGTGCGATAGGTAACGCCCGTCTTGGCTGGGGTCACCAGCGCCATCGTTCCGGCGAACTCGGACTCGGCGGCCACGCCGCGGGATCGCATCAGCAGGCCTTGCATCTTATTGGCCCGCTTGAACGTGTTGAAGTTGTCCTTGCTCTCGCCGTGCTTGCCGTCAGTGCCGATGAAGTTCTGCACCGTCCCGCACACGCTCGCCTGGAGGGGCTTGTTCGTGCGGTTGCGGACGACGAATCGCAGCACGGCTGCGGGGATGCCGCTGGCGTCGGCGTCGCCGGGGATGAAGGGGTTGAACCCCTCGATACGCACGTCGACGGGCACGTCGGGATCGCTCAGCAGGACCTGGCCGAACGGGTAGGCTGCGTGGAACTCGCAGTTGCGGAACCGGGGGAGCTGGTAATTGGCCGTCCGGCACCCCATTTGACCTTCGTAGTGAGGCTCGATCAGCCCCTCCAGCGCCCGGGTGACCGGCTCGGCGCCCGCTTGCTTCACATGCAGCGCGAAAAACGAGAAGCTCGGCTGGAAGCCCTTGGCTGGGCGGTTGTTGATCTCCCAGTCGCGCAGCTCGCCGCGCCCGCCCAGCGATACCGTGCCCGTGCCGATGCCGCCCAGGGGCAGTGCGATTCGAGTGAGGTGGTCTTGGTCATAGCTCGTCAGTACCGGCCAGTCGGGGTTCAGTCGCTTGCTCATGTTACCCTCTGTCTAGGCCCAGGGGTCGGACCATTGGTTGATGCAACGATCGTTGGCTTCGTAGTAGTGGGCCAGGCCGTCTCTTTCAAGATAGAACTGGCCATCGCGGAACTCATCGCCCAGAACGTCGAGCCGCTTCTGTAACTGCTGCTCTAGGTCCGCCTGGAGTTGAGCGTGTTCGGCCGAGTCGATGAGATTGCACATCTGGTAAGGATCGACCTGATTGTCGTAGAGCAACCACGGGCCGTCGGTGTTTCGAACATAGGTATAGCGCAGCGTCCGCAGGCCCCGGTAGGCCTTCATGCCATTGAGACGAAGCTCGTGGAACTCGGCCGGCATGACCAGCAGCGCCGCCTCATCTCCGGTGAGCGTCTCCTGGCCGCGAATGAACGATGACCAGTCTCGACCTTCTACCGTGACAGGTATCGGCAGGTCGCACAGGCCGAGCAATGTGGGCATGATGTCCGGCGCATCCAGCGGCAGCGGCATCTGGCGGCATGGGTCATCCAGTCCCGGCCAGCGCAGCAGGAACGGCACTCGAACGGACTCATCCCAGGGGAACAGCTTTGTGTGCAAGCCCTGCGAGCCGCGCATGTCGCCGTGGTCGGAGGTGAAGACAACGATCGTATCATCGGCTGCGCCCGAGGCGTCGATCGCGTCGAGCACGACCTTTATGCAATCGTCGAGTGCGGCGATGTGGGCGTAGTACCCGCGTAGTTCCGCTTCGGCCTGCTCGCGCATTTCCGCCGGCACGTTGGGGCGCAATTCGATGGGGCAGTCTTCGTAGCGTTTCCGGTACTCCTCGGGTGCCGAGTCGAGCGGGAAATGCGGCGGCCCCCACGAGAGCATCAGCAGGAAGGGGGAATTCTGGTCGGCATGGTCTTTGATGTATGCGGCTGCGTCGCGGCTTTGGGCGAAGGCGTCATAGCCTTCCCATTTCTGCGGCGTAGGGTCGTCGTTGACGAAGTAGGTCGAGTCGTTGTAATCGTGCGTGCACTCGAACCCCTTCCAGGTGTCGAAGCCCATCTGATAATCGCGGGGGACGACCGCGGAGCGTCGGGAATACTGACCGTCCGGACTTCCATGCACATGCCACTTGCCGATGTAGCCCGTGTCGTACCCGCCCGCCTTGAAGGCCCGCGCGATCGACTCGCATCCCGGGTCCAACTCCACATCGTTGATATAGACCCCGTGGGTAAGCGGGTATTGCCCGGTCAGCAGGCTTGCGCGGTACGGACAGCAAACGGGGGCTCCGGCGACGGCATGAGTGATGTTGACGCTTCGCGCGGCGAGAGCGTCCAGGACGGGCGTATGGCAATTGGGATCGCCGTTATAGCCCGTGGCTTGCATCCGCCACTCGTCACCGAAAATAAAGACGACGTTCGGTCTGCGGGGCACTGGTTACTTACTCCTCACAGCAAGGCCCGTCTGCGGGTCAGACCGGCTGGGCCGATGAGAGATTGCTTTTGGGCCCTGCGGGTACATGGCCGTTGCGAGCCGTTTGCATGAGTGGCGAAGGTACGAGAATTGGGCTGGAAGGTCAAGACTCAGCGGCCGCTTTGATCCGCTACACCTGCCCGTATGTATCTCAGGCAAAAATGCCTGTATGTGCGAACAACGCCATGCTACTATGTGTGCAATACTTGGGGCAACTATGGCTGAGCAATTGTACGAGAAGCTGCGATCAGTCCGTCTGCGGTGCGGATTGAACTCCTTGCTGGCCCAGGCCGGCTATGTACTGGCTGGGGCGGGCCTCGTTGCACTGTTGGCGGCGGGGGCCCATCGCCTGCTGGGTACGCCGATCATCACGAAGTACACCGTCTATCCATTCATTGCCCTTACGGCATTGGCGATCGCCGTAGCGTGGTGGCGAAATCGTCCCAGGCTGATGGGCGTCGCCCTGATGATCGACGAGCGGTTGGACCTCAAGGAGCGTTTCAGCGCGGCGTTGGCGCTGGCAGAGAATGAGCATCCGTTTGCACAGGCGGCATGCCATGATGCCCGCCAGGCGGCCGATGGATTGGATGTCATCCGAGAGTTCCCGCTGCAAGCCACGCGCCGGTGGTGGCTGACGGCGGGCAGTTGGCTGGCATTTGCGTGCGTACTGGCGTTTGTGCCGTCGATGGACATGCTGGGCATGATCTCCCGCCGGCAGGACCGCCAACAAGACCAGCAATCGCTGCAGCAAGCCAAGCTGCAACTGAACGAAGTCACCTCCCGCGTCGAGTCCGTCATCCAGCAGCTCAACAGCGGCGCACAGCTCGATGACGATCTGGCTGCTCTCAAGAAGATAGCCGAGCTCCGTGGCCCAACGGCCATTCGTCGCGAGTCCGTCCGCAAGCTCGGCGAGCTGTCCGACGCGCTGCGGAAGATACGGGACCAGCAGTTGGCATCGTCCGTTGAGGCCATGAAGGACATCCTCAAGGATCTTCGCAATCCCACAGACGGCCTGATGCCGAAGTTCAGCCATGCCCTTGCCCGCGGCGATTTCAACGAGGCGGAGAAGATCCTTCGCGACCTTCAGAAAGCTTTGGCCGAGTCGAAAATGACCGACGAGGAAAAACAAGCTCTCTGCCGGCAATTGAGTGACTTGGCAGGGCAACTGGCAGGGCTGGCCGACCAGGAAAACCGGACAGGTGAGATGCTTAAGGAGGCCGGTCTGAATGAGGACCTGGCCAGTCTGGACGAGCAGCAACTCAGGCAGGCCATGAAGGATGCGGGGATGACCGACCAGCAGATTGACGACCTGCTGAAGAAGCTTGCCGACATGCGGCAGGCGTCGAAGCAGTGCAATAAGCTCGGTGAGTCCATGGCAGGTGCGTGTGAGAATCCGGGCAGCATGTCCGCTCAGGACCTGGCTGAGCTGCTGCAGCAGCTTGAGAACATGGCCGCCGCCGAAGGACAGCTTGCTGCCGCCCAGGCCGCTATTGACGAGATTGAAAATGCCATCCGCAAGATGGGTGGCGGGCAGGGCCTGGCGCTGGCTGCCGGCCCCAAGAGCCAGTCGGCTGGTGCAGGCGTTGGCGGGGATGGCCAAGGCCTGTCGCCCAAGGCCGGCGATCAGCCAGGCGGCAGCGGCGACGGAGCCCAAGTGTTTGGCCAACGAGGCACCGACCAAACGGGCCAAACCGCCACCACCGGCACGCAGGCAGCCAACGCTGATGCCGCCACGGCCGGCCCGCCCATCGCCGTGTGGTACTTCCGGGGAGATCAGGTGCGCGGCGAATCACACAGCGAGCGACAGGAAGTCGTCCGCTCGGCCAAGGATGCCGCCGCCGAGGCCATTAACGACAACCGTGTACCCCAACGATACCGGTCCGCCGTCAGAGACTACTTCGAGGACCTCTCCGAAGGCAACTAGCCCGCGCCAGCCTGGCGTGAGCCGTCGAGGGAACGAAATGAAGCGAAATCTTTCCATGCTGGCCGCCGTTGCCTCACTGGCTATGGTGGTCGCCTGCGTTGGCTGCAGTCGCGAGAACAAGCAGGCCAAGGCGCAAGTAGTGATCTACTGCTCCGTGGACCAGCAATTCGCACAGGCCGTCCTGGCGGAGTTCGAGGCGAAAACGGGCATACGGGTGCTTGCCCGTTTCGATACCGAGGCCGGCAAAACGGTCGGCTTGGTGCAGCGCCTGCGGGCGGAATCCGCCGCGCCGGCAGCTGACGTGTTCTGGTCCAGCGAGATGTTCCACACCATTCGCCTTGCGCGCGAGGGCATACTGGCGCCGTATCTTCCCGACGACCTGGCCGGCTGGCCCGAGGACCTGCTGGGCCCCGACCATCTATGGCACGGCCTGGCGCTGAGGGGGCGAGTGATCGGCTACAACACGAATCGTCTCACAGCCGAGCAGGCCCCTGCCAGTCTGGCCGATCTGCTCGACGCCCGGTGGCGAGGGCGAATCGTGATGGCCGACCCACGTTTCGGCACAACCGGCGGCGACGTAGCCAGTTGGTTCGTTCACTACGGGCCAGTCCGGGCCAAGGAAATCCTCCAGGGCTTGCGAGATAACGACGTGCGGATCGTGGATGGCAACTCCACGGCCGTGCGGATGGTAGCTACCGGACAGGCGGACATCTGCCTGACTGACACCGACGACGTTTACGCCGCACAGCGAAACGACTGGCCCGTGGCGATGCACCCTCTCGACCAGGACGGCGACGGGGCGCTGACCGTTCCCAACACGGTCGCAATGGTCGCGGGCGGGCCTAACTCCGCAGAGGCCCGCAAGCTGATCGACTTTCTACTGTCGGCGCAGACCGAGCGCATGATGGCCCGCAGCGACTCGCACAACATGCCCGTTCGGCCCGGCCTGGCCGAAGAGTTTCCCGACTGGGTGATATCGCGTCGGCTGGATATCGATTACATAAAGGTCGCCGACGCACTGCCGGAGGCAATCCGGTCGGCCGGAGAAATTCTCCGCTGATGGGGGCCGGCCCAATAAAACTCGCCACAATGTCCACCGGCGTGGCGCTTTGGGCTGCAATCATCCTCTTGCCATTGGTGTCCGCTCTGGCAGCGCCCTTCGACAGCGGCGACGCCGTCTCTGTTAGCTGGGTCACCTTCGGCAGCTCCGCGTTACTCGCCTGCGCCATCGCAGCGGTTGCCGTTGTTCTGGGCTACGTTCCCGGCGTGTTGCTGGGCCGGGCGCGGCGCGGCCGAATACTACTGCTCCTCCTCCTGCTGACGCCGCTACTACTGCCGCGATATGTGCTCTACTACGCCTGGACGCTGCTGCTCAGCCCCAACACGACATTAGGACGTGCTCTGGCCGGCAGCGGCGACATGGCTCGAATGGTCGGCAGCGCTTGTTCAACGATGGTCATGATGCTGTGGTACTGGCCCCTGGCGGCGCTGCTGATATCACATGGGCGGCGACAAATGGACGAGGACGTCTGCGACATGGCCCGCGTGGACAGCTCGCCGCTGCGACGGTTCTGGCACGTCACGCTGCCGCTGACGTGGCGTCCGATCACGCTGGCCTTCGCTGTCTGCGCGATGCTGGCGATGTCGGAGTTCAGCACGTTCCACCTGGCAGGCGTCCGAACGGTCGGCACGGAACTAGCGGCGATCTACGAGATGACGGGCTCGGCCTCTGCGGTGCTGCGGGCATCGCGACCGATCCTAGCGCTGGCAGCAGCCGTGGCAATTGCACTGTCGTTGGCGTTGGGACGAGCTGCGCCTACGTCCGTCGGAACGGGCCCTGGCGGCCACAGCGGCCGGTGGCGGCAGATGATACTGGTCGGATTGATCGCGCTATCGGTGGCGGCGCCTGTGGGCCTGCTAATCGCGCACGTCGGGCCGCTGCCGGGGCTGGGAGGCCTGGTATCGCTGCACGCTGATGAGCTCGCGACATCGGCGGCACTCTCGGCGGCAGCGGCGGTGCTGGCTGTGGTCATCGCCACGGGCGTCCTGCTGATAGGCCGCATGGGCCGGCCCGGGCGGGCGGCCTCTGCTGTTATGCACGTGACGATAATTACATCCTTGCTACTGCCGGGCAGCATAGTGGCCGCGGCGATTCTGCGGACCCACACGTTGCTTCGGGCGTCGGTCGGGCTGGACCTGGGCGCTTGGTTGGTATCGGCCGGTCAGGCTGCCAGATTCGCCGGCATCGTACTGATAGTTCTTCGCCTGCTGGACGATCAAGCCGGCAGGGCTCTGTCCGAGCAGGCATCCGTTGACGGCGCGTCGGGGTTGCAGGCGTGGTGGCGCGTGCATCTGCCTCGGCTGTGGCCCGTGCCGGTCGGCGCAGCCCTGCTGGTGATGCTGCTGGGGATGACGGAACTGCCCGCCGCAATGGTGCTCCTACCGGCCGGCGTGCCAAGCTTCGCCCAGATGCTCATGAACCAAATGCACTACGCCCGCCAACAGGACGTCATCCTCGCCTGCCTGATGCTGATCGGCACATACATGGCGGTCGGTGCGGTAGCGGCGGGGACGTTGGCTCTTGCTCGTCGCCGGGCATCGCTGTCGGTGCTCGTTGTTGTCGGGCTGTGCGTCGCTGTGGCTGGGTGCGACAGGACATCCTCGGCGCCTGGCGAGCCCGAGGTGGTCAACATCATCGGCGCCACCGGCGTGGGGCCCGGCGAGTTCGTTTACCCTCGCGCGATCGACCTCGGCGCCAACGACACGCTCGTAGTGGTCGACAAGACCGGCCGTATCCAGACCTTCAGCCGCGACGGCACGCCGCTGTCGGTCTTTCGAACGCCGGCAATCGAAGCGGGCAAGCCCACCGGCCTGACCGTCGGACCCAGCGGCAACATTTACGTCGCCGACACCCACTACCACCGCATACTGATCTACAGCCCCGACGGGCAACTGCTCGGCCAGTTCGGCAGCTATGGCCAGGGCGACGGGCAGTTCATCTACCCAACCGACGTCGCCATCGCTCCCGACGGGCGGATATTCGTCAGCGAATACGGCGGCAACGACCGCATCAGCGTGTGGTCGGAGGAGGGCGAGTTCCTGTTCAGCTTCGGCGAGCAGGGGGCCGGCCCGGGCCAGTTGGACAGGCCTTCTGCAATCTGCATCGATGCCGCCCGCGGCCGACTTTATGTCGCCGACGCCTGTAACCACCGCATCGTCGTATACGATCTGGCCGGGGTACTGCTGGACACTTTTGGCTCTGTGGGGACCGCCCCCGGCCGCCTGCGGTACCCATATGACGTGACACTCATGGACGACGGTACGGTCGTAGTGTGCGAATTTGGCAACAATCGCATTCAACTGTTCGACCCCGAAGGGCAAACATTACGGATCTGCGGCGGCCCGGGCCGACAGCCAGGCCAGCTCGCCTACCCCTGGGGGGTCGTGATCGATTCCCAACGACGAGTATACGTGATCGATTCCGGCAACAATCGCCTGCAGGTATGGAAGCTATGATCGCGAGTTACGGACTACATTTGGCCAGGCCGTGGTGGCTGCTCGCAGCCGCCCTGGCCATACCTGCCGTCGTTATGGCGTGGAAAAACTTGGCGCCTCTGGGGCGGGTCCGTCGGTTCATCGCGGCCGGCCTTCGCGTGACGGTCATCGTTCTGCTGGCGATCATCCTGGCCGCGCCGTCGCTCGCCCGCAAGGGAGAGACGGTTACCGTCATTGCCGTGGTCGATCGCAGCCGATCCATCCCCGAGGCGCTGCAGGAGGCGTCGCTGAATTACCTCGCCGAAGCCGCCCGGGCCAAGCCGCCCGGCGATCGGCTAGCCATGATCGACGTGGCAGAGCAACCCACCATCGCGCGCCTGCCCAGCACGGCCACCGACGTGCCCAAGCGAAATACCATGTTGTTCGGCCAACAGACGAACCTCGCCGCAGGCGTGCAGATGGCGATGGCCGTGGCGCCGCCCGATTCCGCCACACGCATCTTGCTGATAAGCGATGGTAACGAGACAGCCGGCGACCTGCGGGAGGCAGCACGTCTTGCTGCGGCCAACGGCGTGCCGATAGACGTGCTGCCGCTTCAGTACACCTACCAGCGCGAGGTGGCATTCCGTCGACTCGTTGTGCCCACGCGAGCCCGTAGCGGCCAGACGATACCCATTCGCATGGTCCTGACCAGCACGGCCGAAACGACAGGCCGACTGCTAGTGACGCTCAACGGCGAGACCGTCGACGTGGACCCGACCTCGCCGGAGGTGACCGCGCCGGTACGCCTCAAGCCCGGCACAAACGTCAGCACTATATCTCTGCCGGTCGCTCGCAGCGGTATGCACGAGTTCGTCGCCACCTTCCTCCCGGACGATCCGTCTGACGATCAACTGGTCCAGAATAATCGGGCTTCCGGCATGACGTTCGTTGCGGGCCCGGGACAGGTGCTCGTCGTCGATGAGGATGGTCAGTCGGCCCAGCCCCTCGTGGACGCCCTTGGCAAGTCTAACATCGAGGTCCGCTACATATCGGCAAGGCAGTTTCCCGTACGCCTGGCCGACCTGCTGGACGCCGACGCCGTCGTGCTGGTCAACGTCTCCAACAGCGCATTCACGCACCATCAGCAGGAGTTGCTCAGCCGGTATGTAATCGACCTTGGTGGCGGGCTGATTATGACGGGCGGGCCCGACGCGTTCGGGGCTGGGGGGTGGATAGGTTCGCCCGTGGCGGAAATTCTGCCGATCGATCTTGACCCGCCTCAGAAGAAACGCATGCCCAAGGGCGCGCTGGTGCTGATCATGCACGCCTGCGAAATGCCGCAGGGGAACTACTGGGGCAAGCAGATCGCCACGGCTGCCATAAACTCACTGGGCAGCGAAGACTTGGCCGGCGTGTTGTCCTTTCAGTGGGGCCCGGGGCAGGCTCAATGGGTATATCCGCTTTCGCCCGTGGACGACAAGACAACCGCGGTCGCCGCGATCGATCAGATGCAAATGGGCGACATGCCGGACTTCGGCCCGCCCATGCAGGCGGCCTACAACGCACTGCTCTCAGCCAATGCGGGCCAGAAGCACATCATCATCATAAGCGACGGTGACCCGTCCATGCCGTCCCAGCAGTTGTTGGCATCCATGCGTCAGGCCAAGATAACCTGCAGCGGCGTGGCGGTGTTTCCACATTCACCGGCGGACGTAGCCTCACTGGCGAACATCGCCCAGGCCACCGGCGGGCGGTTCTACAACGTCCGCGACCCCAGCACGCTCCCGCAGATATTCATCAAAGAGGCGCAGGTTATTCGTCGATCTCTGATCGTCGAAAAGCCCGTCACGCCGACCCTCAGTGACGGGCTCAATGAGATCGTCCGGGGGCTCCCTGCTCAATTGCCGCAACTGGACGGCTACGTGCTGACGGGGCCCAAAGGCGGGGTGAGCCAGTTGCTGCTGACGACCGAGGAGGACGATCCGATTCTCGCCGCCACGCAGGCCGGGCTCGGCCGATGCGTGGCGTTCACGTCCACGGCCGGTTCGCTCTGGGCGGGAGATTGGCTGCAGTGGGGAGGTTACGAACGCTTCTGGGAGCAGGTCGTTCGCTGGTCGGCCAGGCCTGCACAAAGTAGCGACTGCGAAATATTCGCCGACGTTGACGGCCACGACGTGATGCTAACCGTGGAGCTGACAGACCCCGAGGGCGGCTTCGTCCAACTGGCAAGCATCAGTGCACAGGCCATCGCGCCGGATATGTCCGCGCAGCACGTCTCACTCAGGCAGGCCGGGCCCGGGCGCTACCGCGGGAGTTTCCGCGCCGACCAGCCCGGCAGCTATATGGTGTCGCTGCAGTATCGCAAGGCCGGGCCTGGCGGCGAGTCGGCCATGGCTCAGGCCGTCGTCACCGTGCCCTACGCGCCCGAGTTCGACGACCTGACGGATAACTTTCCGCTGCTGGCTGAGATCGTCGCCACAACGTCCGGGCGCATTCTGCCCGCTCAGGCTGCCCAGGCTGACATCTTCAGCCGACAAGGCCTGGCCTTCCCCCAAACTACCAAGCCGCTGCTGGTGGTACTGACCATCGCGTGGGTGATCCTGTTCCTGCTGGATGTCGCGACGCGACGAATCGCCATCGACGGATCGGCCATCTGGCGGCGCGTCGCGGGCTGGGTGACGCTGCGACGTGAGAAAGCCCAGGCCGGGCAGACGCTCGATCGGCTCCGAGCTCGTCGCCAGAAGGTGCGGCGAGATCGGACCAGCCGGCGACCGAGGACTACCACCCAGCCGCTGCCGACCGATCTGACCCCGCCGACCACAAGTGCGTCGAGCGATATGCCCGCCGACGTCCAACAATCCGCCAGCAAACCCGACGAGCCGCCCGCTGCCGCCGATGATCAGCCGGGCCAGACACATTTGACCCGCCTACTGAAGGCCAAAGAGCAGGCCCGCAGGCGGCGCGAGAATGGCAAAGAGCCAAATACAGACAAGGAGTAACGCAACCATGACTGACAACACACAAGATGTGGCAAAGCAATGCCATGAGTTCCGCGAGATGTTTCGCTCTCTCCAAGCGGAAGTGGGCAAGGTGATCGTTGGCCACGAGGACATCGTCGAGGACGTGCTGATAAGTTTGTTCAGCGGCGGGCACGTGCTGCTGGAGGGCGTGCCGGGCCTGGGCAAGACTCTACTGGTCCGTACGTTGAGTTCGGCGCTTTCGCTGTCGTTCCGGCGGATTCAATTTACCCCCGACCTCATGCCGGCTGACATCATCGGTACGAACATGATCGTCGAAGACCAGGTCTCGGGCCGGCGCGAGTTCCAGTTTCAGCACGGGCCGATCTTCGGGCAGATCATACTGGCCGACGAGATCAACCGCGCCACTCCCAAAACACAGTCGGCGATGCTCGAAGCTATGCAGGAGTGCTCCGTCACCAGCGGCGGGACGCTGCACAAGCTCCCCTTGCCGTTCATCGTGCTGGCGACACAAAATCCCATCGAGCAGGAAGGCACGTATCCGCTGCCCGAGGCGCAGTTGGACCGGTTCTTCTTCAAGCTGCTCGTGCCGTACAGCAATCGAGCGGAACTGGCTGAGATACTCAACCGCACGACTTCGGCCAACGACCCACATGCCGAGGCTATCGTCGATGCCGACGGGATTCTCACCGGCCAAAAGCTCGTCCGCCAGGTGGCCGTTGCTCCGCACGTGCAGGATTACGCCATTCGCCTGGCCCTTGCCACAAGTCCTCAGGGCGAGTTCGCTCTGGACATAACCAACCGATACGTGCGGTACGGCTCGTCCCCGCGAGGCCTGCAAGCGATGATCCTGTCGGCGAAGGTTCGTGCGATGCTGGACGATCGATACCACATCGGCTTTGAGGACATAGAACGGTCCGTTCTGCCGGCGCTGCGGCACCGGCTGCTGCTGAACTTCGAGGGCCACAGCGAGGGCATCGACAACGACCAGTTGCTCGCCCACGTCATCCAGAATGTCCCGCATACTCTTAAAGAGGCCACCACGACATGACCGAGCCGCAAGCTATAACATCGCGGCACCGGCTGACCGAGTTGCTGTCGGGCCGGTTCATGAGGCAGCTGGACGCCTTGGACGTGTTCAGCCGAAAGGTGCTGCACGGTAAGCTTCAGGGCGAGCGACGCTCGAAGCGCCGCGGCCAGAGCGTGGAGTTCGCCGATCATCGACCTTACGTTGTGGGCGACGACCTGCGATTTGTCGACTGGAACGTTTACGGCCGACTCGACCAGCTGTTCATCAAGCTGTTCCTGGAAGAGCTCGACCTCAGCCTGCACGTGCTGGTGGACGTTAGCGCGTCGATGGGTACGGGCGAGCCAAGGAAAGCTCTCATTGCCAAGCGGCTGGCGGCGGCTCTGTGCTACATCGGCCTGGTCAACAATAACCGCGTGACTCTCACGACCTTCGCCGATGGCGTCGTCGGCCAGGTGGGGAACATGCGCGGGCGGGGCTATCTCTCCCAGATGGCCGAGTTGCTGCTTGATGGGGACGATGGCGAGAAGAGCAGTCTGGAGCGGACGGCCCGGCAGGTCGTCACCAGCCAGGCGCCCGGCGTGATGATTGTCCTGTCGGACATGCTGCTGAAGGATGGCTACGAAGACGCGCTGCGGCGGATCATTGGACGAAAGTACGACCTGTACGTCATCCAAATCCTCAGCCCCGAGGAGCTAGAGCCCACCTTCACCGGCGATCTGAAACTTGTGGACGCCGAGGACGGCGACGAGGCGGAAGTGACAATCAGCGCGTCGCTGCTGGACTTCTATAAGAAAAGCGTCAATGCGTACTGCAAACAGTTGAACGATTTCTGCACGTCGCGCGGCGCGACCTACATGCTGACCAACAGCGCCGAGCCGATCGAGCCGCTCGTGCTGAACTACCTGCGGAAGGCGGGCCTGCTGAGGTAGAACATGGAGTTCCTGACACCCATCACCGCGATAGTTGCCGCAGCCGTGGCCGTGCCGCTGCTTGTGCTGCTTTACTTCCTAAAGCTCCGGCGGACGGAAGTTCCGGTCGCCAGCACGCTGTTGTGGCGACGGGCCGTGCAGGATCTGCAAGTCAACGCCCCGTTCCAGCGGCTGCGGCGGAATCTGTTGCTGCTGCTGCAACTGCTGGCATTGCTGGCATTGCTGGTGGCGCTGGCCCAGCCGATCATACGCATGCGGATGGGCCCGGCGCGGCGCGTGGTGCTGCTGATCGATCACTCAGCCAGCATGTCGGCGACGGACGTTAGCCCGACTCGGCTGGCCGAGGCCAAGAGTCGGGCCAGGCAGGTCGTGGCCGGGCTGCGAGGTGGCGGGTTCTCGCTTGGGCAGCGCGGCGATCAGGCGATGGTGATATCTTTTGCCGGCCAGGCGAAGGTGCGCTGCCAGTTCACGTCCGACAAGGGCCAACTCCTGGCGGCGATAGACGCCATCGAGCCGACCGACGGGCCCAGCCGGTTGGGCGATGCCATCGTTATGGCTGAGGCCTTCGCGCAATCGCCCGGCGAACAGGCCAACGGCCGACCAAGCGCCAGCCCCGCCGCGGTGGAGTTGTTCAGCGACGGCAACATCAGCGACTTGGCCGATGTCGACCTGGCGGGCGACGATATCAGTTTCCACAAAATCGGCCTGGAAGGCGATAACGCCGCCGTAGTAGCCATGGAAGCCAGGAGGTCCTACGACCAGGCCGACCAGGTGAAAGTGTTCGCGTCGCTGGCGAACTTCGGGTCTTCGGCGGTGGCCTGTGACGTTCAGCTGAGTGTCGACGGGAACATCCGCGCCGTGCGGCGCGTGCTCATCCCCGCAGCCAAGCAGGAGAAGCAGTCCGTCGAGCCCGGCAGAACGTCCGCCACGTTCGACTTTGCCCACCCTGACGCGGCCGCGATCGAAGTACGCCTGCTGTGGGCCGACGCACTCCAAGCCGACAACGCCGCATGGGATATCCTCGCGCCGCCCAAGGAGCTCACCGTTCTTCTGGTAACCGAGGGCAACGCGCCGCTGGCCTCTGCGTTGCGTGCGTGCGGATTGGCCCGGCTGGATCTGGCCAGCCAGGCTGAGTTCGACGCCATTGCCGCGCCTGGAGCGACGTATGACTTGATCGTGCTGGACAATTATCCGGCGCGCGAACTGTCTCGCGGGCAGTACCTCGTATTCGGCCCGCCGCCAACTAATATCGGTGTGCGAACGGCGGGTCCGCTGAGCGATCAGGTCGTCATTGACTGGCGGTCGCGCCATCCCTTGCTGCAGCACGTCAACCTGTCCAACCTGTTCGCTGCGCAGAGCCACAAGCTCATCGTTGGCAAGGACGCTGAGGTGCTCGCCGAGTTCAACGATACGCCGGCGATCGTACTGGTCCGGCGGGGGGGTAGCGACATAGTGCTGGTGGGCTTCGATATCATGCAGACTAATTGGCCCTTCGAGTCGAGCTTCGTGATGTTCTGTTACAACGCGGTGAACCTGCTGGGCATGGACGTGGCAAGCCATCGCGGCAGCCAGTTGCAAGTCGGTGAGCCGATCATCGTCCACCGGGCGCCGGCCGCGCGGGCAGAGCTGCACACGCCCGACAGCCGCACCCACACGATCGCCGCGGATGCGACGGGCACATTTCGCTATCCGGCGGCGCAGCTGGCAGGCGTGTACAGGCTGGAAGTGGACGACGGATCGACCGTCAGCGTGGCCGTGAACATCCTCGACGAGAACGAGAGCGACATCGCCCCTCGCGAGCAGTTGGTGATATCGCACCGGACGGTCTCGGCCGAGCCCGACCAACTCTCCCGTGCGAACATGGAACTTTGGCCCCTGCTGGCGATGGTGGGGCTAGTGCTTGTATGCGTGGAGTGGATAGTGTACAACTCACGGGTCCGCCTGAGGTAATGGGGCCCAACGCCGACACGGGTTGGCAAAGGAGTCAGATGCGTAGGCTACTACCATGTTTGGCTGTTATCGCGATACTGCACTCCCCAGCGTTCGCCGAGGACCGCTTCAACGTCGATTTCCAGTTGGGATGGGGTGGCTGCTACCGCCCGTCTTCATGGACCCCAATTCAACTGGAGATAACCAGCAATCTCGATGAGCCACTCGACGCCACGGTGTCGGTGGCGATGGCGACCGACGAACTGACCCGGATGACGGTCCGCCAGCAGCTTGTCCTCATGCCCCGATCTGTGCGCTACGTGCCATTGGTGACAAAGGTTGCCTCCGGCGGCGGGAATAGTTACGTCGCTATTCGCAACGCCAAGGGGCGCGCGTTGTGGGAGCGGCTATACAACCCATACCAACTGGTCGGCAATAACGAGCCGTTAAAGATGCTCGGCGAGGACGATTGTCTGATAGGGCTGGTCGGGGCGGGCTCCTACTACCTGCTGGACATGCCAGAGCAATCGTCTTGCGGCAACGGCGACGGGCGAGTTTACGTCGGCGCAAAGACCATCCGCAATCTGCCATGGGACTGGACCGGGTACGACAGCCTTGACGTGCTGGTGCTGGCCGACGTCGACTGGACCATGATGCACCCCACCCAGGCCAGGGCCATCGCCCAATGGGTCCGAAAAGGGGGCAGCGTGCTGCTGGTTGTGGGCAGCAATCCTCTGCCGGCCGACCATCCGCTTGCGAGTCTGTTGCCCTTCGGGCTCTCCCAGCCCAGGCAGGTCCGCGTCGAGGGCAATGACAATATCCCCGGGTGGGGTGCCATGCCTGACAGCTTGACGTGTTGGACGATGTCCAGCACGACCGTGCCGCACTGGCGATTCGAATCGTTCAACATGTCACAGCCGGTCTTCGCCGTCGGGCGCGTCGACATGGGCATGGTCGGGGTGCTGTGCTACAGCCCGTCGCAACTCGGCAGAGGCACGGAGGGATCCAGCTCGACCTTCTGGGCATATCATCTTTCTCCGTTGGTGCGTTGGCCGATTACAGCAACATCTCGCCCACGCGGCAACGATGACTATGGTTCCTTCGGCGATATGACCGAGGCCGAGGCCGAGGCCGGCACCATGGCGATCCTGGAACATCTGATGCGCATACCGCAGCTTCGGCCTCTGAGCATATGGTGGATCATCGGACTGTTGGGGCTGCTGACTGTCCTGATCGGCCCGGTCGACTACATCGTGCTCAAACGGCTGGGACGCTTGCCACTGACATGGCTTACCACGGCCTGCGTCATCGCGGTGTTCTCGGTGGGGGCCTACTATGGCGTGCAGGCGATTCGCGGCAACACTATGCGCGTCAGGATGGTCTCCGTGGTAGACGGCATCTCGGGCCGGCCCGGCGGGCAAGCGACGACATACAGCGGGCTGTTCGCCCCGGCAACCGCCAACTACCGCCTGGAAGGGCTGGCCGACGGACAATGGTTCTCCACGGTGTCTCCCACGTCCGGTCGCAGGTACTACGGCGGCACGTCCGTACCCACTCGCAACTTGTACTGCAACCAAGCCGATGGCGGGAACTTGCCCTACTCCGTGCCAATCAATATCTGGTCGATGCAAGTGCTCGTATGCGAAGAAACGGTCGAGTCAATGCCGTTCTCGGCCGAGGTGCAATTGCGTGGAGGCCAAGTAACGGTGACCGTCACCAACCACAGCGATTCTCCGATAGTCGCCGGCGCAGTGGCCATGAAGGGCATGTACCACTTCCGGTTCGGCTCGGTTGATCCCGGCGAGACGGCTACTTTCTCAGAGGCGCCGACGCGGTCGTCCAATTGGACATTCCTACCCGATAAGTACCGGGACATCACCGATGCGAGGTTCTCACGCGACATGGCTCTGTCGGCAATGGGTGTGTTGAGGCGGACGCAGGCGATACAGCGGTATGTGGCGGATGGCGCGGCCGTCGTATCCGTGGAGTATGCGGACGTCCCCGCGCCGTTCGACGTGTCGGGCTACCGGGCTGAGTTCGATCACATTCAACTGGCCCGCCTGGTCGTTTTCCCTGTTAAAGGACAAGAACAATGATCGTGACAAAGGGACTAACGATGTACTACGGCGCGGTTGGCGCGCTGGTTGACGTTGATCTGCACGTGCCGGCCGGCAGCATCTTTGGGTTCATTGGGCCTAATGGTGCTGGCAAGACCACGACGATGCGCATCCTGGCTACTCTCCTCAACGCCACGCGAGGCCAGGCCCTCATCGATGGCAAGAACGTGGCCACCGCAGGCCGGGAGGTCAGGCGGCTTGTCGGATACATGCCCGACTTTATGGGCGTCTACGACGACCTGAAAGTTGTGGAATATCTGGACTTCTTCGCAGCCGCGTTCGGCATCGAACGGCGTCGTCGCAAGGCAATCGTTGATGGCGTGTTGGAGTTGACAGACCTCAAGGGAAGAATGCTGACCACCGTCGACAGCCTTTCTCGCGGGATGCAGCAGCGCCTGGGCTTGGCCCGAGTGCTGACGCACGACCCGAAGGTGCTGATCCTCGACGAACCAGCCAGCGGCCTGGACCCGCGAGCACGAGTAGAGATCCGTGAGTTATTGCGAGAGTTGAGAGACATGGGCAAGACAATCATGATCTCCAGTCACATTCTCAGCGAGCTCGAGGAAATATGCGACCACGTGGGCATTATCGAACAAGGCAAGCTGGTCTTTACCGGCACGCTGGATGCCCTTCACCTGAAAATCGGGGTCGGCAACAGCTTCCGGCTTCGCGCCACCGGCGACAATCAACGGATAATCGATCTGCTCCAGGCGCTGCCGGCAGTGCGCGAAGTGACGCAGCAAAAAGATTACTTTCTCGTAACGTTTCACCAGGGCAAGAACGCCGAAGGCCTGATCGCCCGCACGCTGGTGCGCGCCGACATAGACGTGCTGGAACTCACACCCGAGAAGCTCAAGCTCGATGAAGCCTTCATGCAACTGACAGAAGGCCTGGTGCACTGACACCAACAGGAACAGCGATGGCCAGTATTATTGGAAATGTCCGGGCCGTGATAGGCACGCCGTACCGCGCCGTGTTCGGGCCTATATTCGACAAGGAGCTTCGCGTCATCAGCAGGCGGAAGCGAACGTACGTGCTGCGATGTATCTACGTAATGCTGATGTTGATACTAGTCGTACTGGCGTGGCTCACCGCCGTGGACAATCTGGGGCCCGCCAGCGACGCCTACAGCGCGTCGCGAATGGCCGGGGCCGGGCTGTCGATCGTCACCACGATAGTGGTGTTCCAATTCATAATGCTTCAGTTGATGGGCGTCATTCTCACCAGCGCCGCGATCAGTGAAGAAATCCACCGCCGCACTCTGGGTGTTCTGATGACCACGCCGATTAGCAGCTTCCAAATTGTCATGGGCAAGCTATTCGGCAAGCTCCTGCAATTGCTGATGCTGCTGGCACTGAGCGTGCCTTTACTGGCGATCGTGCGCGTATTCGGCGGCGTGCCGTGGCGCCTGCTGATAGCCAGCACGTGTATCACTGCCACGGCCGTCCTTTTCGCGGCGTCGGTGAGCATGTTCTTCTCCATCGGCTCGCGCAGGGCCTATGGCGCATTCATCAAGACGTTGCTCTGCGGGCTGTTCCTCTACCTCTTGCTGCCGGGGCTGTTCACGTGGATGGTTTACAAGAGTGACGTCGCCGGCGACGGCGGAGCGTTTGCGCTGGCGCTGCTTTCCACGCAGCCATTCATGATGATGTCTTTCGAACTCACCAGAGCCTACATGCCCAACATCGGCGGCATGCCCAATGTGAGTTGGATCCTTCACTGCGTGATAATGATGGTGGCTTCGGCTTCGGTGCTGCTGCTGTGCATCGTTCGTGTGCGCAGGGCGGCGCTGCGGCAGATCACGGGCCAGGGGGCCGGCAAGTCCAAGGGCGTCGCCCCGCCGCCCCTCCCCGCTCAAGCCATCGGCCAGGCAGGCATCGCACAGCCGCCGCCGCTGCCGCCGCCGCCGCGTCAGGGCCGAGCGAGAACGGTCACCGGTTCGCCGGTCGTTTGGAAGGAACTCCACCAGCGGCTCTTCCGCAAGCGCAGCCGAGTCATATGGGCGACCATCGCCATAGTGATTACTTTTCTGATAGCCTACGGCATCGCCGGTGATACGCTTGAAGATGCGGAGATACAGGTAGTTTTTGTCACTATCGCCTTCCTCGTTGCGGCGGTGGTAACGACACAGGTCACGGCGACAGGTATTACCTCTGAGAAGGAAGCCGGCACCTGGCCGATACTGCTGGCCACCCCCCTCAGTAATGGCCATATTCTCTCCGGCAAGATTATGGGCTCGATGCGACGTACGGCGCCCGCTTGGTCGATTCTCGCCGCCCACGTGCTGCTGTTCGTCTGCCTGGGCTACATCCACCCGGTCGCACTGGTGCAACTGGCAATCACGATCGGGTCGTTCGTCTTCTTCCTGTCGTGCACGGGAGCTTATTTCGGCTCGCGGCTGAAATCCACAACGGGAGCTGTCATGGCAAACTTCGGCCTGGCAGTTGGCCTGTGGGCAATTGCGCCGATGCTCCTCGCCATGATCCTGGGCTTGAGCAATACCTACGATGACACGGCCGAGGCGTTTGTCTGTGCTAACCCGCTCGTTCAGGTCGTCGTGGTGGTAATGGCGACTACTCGAGATTCAATGTTCTCGGGCTTCTTTGGGGCCGGCGGGCCTCGCGGCCTGGATTACGATTGGCCCGGTACCGGCCTCAGCACAGCCGGCGAAACAACGCTCATGCTCTTGGGGATCGCGGTTGGTTATTGCTTCATTGGCTGCACGTTCGCCACCTTTGCGGCTGGCAACTTCAGACGAAAGATCTTCTGATTGAGCCCATTCGAAAGACGAACTCACCGAGACAATCACGTCGGTCGGCACGACGGCAAGACGATCGTACAAGGGCATCCTACGTAAGCGACTTTGGCAATGAGTGGGTTAGGGCTAAGCCGCATGCAGCTATCAGCGAAGGCAATGGTCCTCTCAGCCAAGTCCAGCCGCGGCCAGGAACTCATCGATCTCGGCGGGCGACTCGAACGCGGGTAATAGCACGTCGATGCAGTCCAGGCCGGTAAGCCATTCGGCGCTCTCGGCTCGTTGTGCGGCATCCAGCTCGCCTTGACCGAAGATTTTCATGGCGATGATGCCCTTGCCGTTGGCTTTGGCGCGCCTGAGGACGGGGACCACACGGTCGGGCTCGGCGTCCATAGCTGGGCCGAATGCGTTGATCCGCGCGTGGATCACGTCGACCCACGGCTCGTCGGCCGCCGTTTCCAGAGACGCAAGGGAATGGCACGAAACGCCGTGCGCCCGTATGGTTCCTCGCTCCTTGAGGGCCGCCATGGCCTGCATCTGGCCGCGATGCTGATCGTTCCAGTCGGCATCGAACACACAATGGATCTGGAGTAGGTCGATGGTGTCGGTTTCGAGCTCACTGAGGAATCGTTCGACCGGGAGCTCGGGCGTGAGCATGTCCGAGCCGGGCTGGGGCCCGACGGGAGGAAACTTCGTAACCAACTGCCAGCTCTCCCGGGGCACATCTCTCAAGGCGCGTGCCACATGTCCGTGAGTGCCATAGTCGTCGGCCGTATCGAAAAACCGGATACCCCGATCATAGGCGTATCGGAGCAACTCATGTAGGCGATCATCGCCTAACCGTGTCTGGTTGGATGTTTTGTTGGCTGCGACCGTCCCCGTGCCGCAGCCAATTCTGCACAGCTCCAGGCCGCAACTGCCCAGCTGCACGGTCTCTATGCCTTTCGAACTCATAGCTGTCCTTCCTGCTTCCTCTCGTCGCCAGCGCCTCGCGCCCCTAAAGTTTCAATTCGCGGATCGTTTGGCCGAGCGTGCGGAGGACGGCCTGCTCTTGGGGGTGGATGTCACCGAAGCTTCGCGGGCCGGCGTTGAGGAACAGCGACGAGCCGGCCGAGCGGGCGGCCTGATATCGCCGCAGCAATTCATCGAGCGTTTTGACGCAGTGGTTCCACGGCTGATACGACCAGCCGCTGTTGACGTTCCACCAGGTCGCCATGGGCCAGTCGCCGGTTTCGGTGGTGTTGAAGCCGAAGGTGTCCTCGCCCGGTAAGTCCAGCTCGAATACCTGGTAGTCCTCGCCCGGCTGGAGCGGCACGTGGGAGTTGTTGGTGACCATCGCGCCAGGCTGAAGCTCGTGGATAAGGTCGTATGTGCCGGCCAGGTCCCACTCGCCGCCGGGGCGGAAGTAGCGGGCCTCCTCGCCGTCCTCGAAACCGAACCGCGGCCAGTAGCCGTCGAACAGCACGCCATCGATTCGGCCGAAGTTGGTCAGCAGTTCGCGGAGTTGGTCCTGATAGTAGGCCACGTAGGCTGGCCAGTCCTCGCGGTAGGCGGGGTGCGTCCAGTCCACCAGCGAGTAGTAGAAGTGCAAGCCCAGCCCGCGCGCGTGCAGCGCCTCGGCCAGCTCCGCCAATATGTCCCGCTTGAAGGCGGTGTTGGTTACCTTGAAGTCCGTGTGCTTCGTGTCCCATAGGCAAAAACCGTCGTGATGCTTGGCCGTAATCAGTAGGTACTTCATGCCGGCCTCGACCATCAGGTCGGCCCATTCATCCGCGCAGAATCGCGTGGGGTTGAACTGCGCCATACGCTTGAGATACTCATCATGCGGAATGCGGCTGGCGTAGTAGATCCACTCGCCGCCCTCGTGACTCAGCGCATACAACCCCCAATGCACTGTCATCGCCAGGGGCGAGTCTTTGAACCGCTGCAAGCCTTCTTCGCTGACCCGCAGCTTGGCCGCACTGGTATCTTCGATCACGTAATCTTCAAGTGGATGCATGGCATGTCCTTTTTACATGGGTCCGGTAAGCAAGCCAATCTTGTACGACGCCAACTACCGTGCCGCAAGAGTTATGGCATTGGGCCTCTGCCGATCGCGTCGGTTAGGTGGGGCATGTCGAACTTGGGTATGTCGCCGCCGGCGTCGGCGCGGAGGCGCTGCCAGGCCTTGTTGAAAATATCCTCGGGTCCGCGGCCGAGATCGGTCTGCATCTGAGGGTCGGTTTCAAGGTCGAAGCAATGGAAACTGTCTTCCGCTATATCGCCGAACAGCCACCATCGGCCGTCGAAGTACCACACGGAGTTCCCGTAGCGGCTGGTAAGGTATTCGCGGCCGCCGCTGTGGTCGCCCGTCAGGGCTGGCAGGAGCGATCGGCCATGGATCGGCTGGCGAGGCGCGACGCCGGTGACGTCGTAGACCGTAGCGGTGATGTCGAGGTTGTACCGCAGACCGGCGAGGGCCTGGCCGGGCTCACCGAGTGCGGGGTGGCGGACGATCATGGGCAGGTGCATGGTGCCGGGTAGCAGGGCCCAGTCGGGCTTGCCCGTAACGTGCCAGATGTTGTCTGCGAAATTCGTACCGTGGTCGGTAGTGAATACTACCAGCGTGTCCTCGCGCAGGTGTAGGGCATCGAGGCGGGCGAGCAGCTTACCCACCCATTCGTCGACCAGCGAGCAGTGGCCCCGGTAGCAGGCATAGGTGTCGGCCACCTGTTCAGGCGTTAGGCCGCCACGGTTTTCAGAGTAGGGCAGGGCGATGTAGCGGGGGTCGGAGTACTCACCGTCGGCGTACATGCGGTAGTAGTCGGCCGGCGGGTCCCAGGGCTCGTGTGGATCGAAGCAGTCGACCATCAGGTAGAAGGGCGTCTTGTGGGCGTTGTCCTGAAGGAAGTCCATAGCCCACTGGAATGTCCGCCCGGTCGAGGAGCCATCGGACGTGTGCCCGCCGTCCGTGTTGGCCACGTGATAGCGGACCAGCCCGTCCGGATGGCCATCGTCCCAGTCCGTACGCATGTTGTCGGCGCGGCTGGCGTCGGCGGCGTAGGGGCTCTTCCAATAGTCCTGCTGCTGGCCGCGGATGTACTCCCACTGTTTGAAGCCGCGCGTGAAATTCATGCCCGGAGCGAAGTAAGGCATGGTGTCGGTGACGAAGCCGGTGTGATAGCCCGCCGCGGCGAGGTCCTCGGCCAGCGTGGACTCGCCATCGTCCATGGGCTGCCAGCCCGGCAGGTAGACGATGTCCCAGGGCACGGGCCTGTAGTTGTGGAAGGGGTAGGCGCGCCTGCCGCTGTGGAGGGCGCGGCGGACGGGAATCGTCGGCAGGCTTTCGGGGTAGGCCTGCGTGAAGGTCGCGGCAGTGGCGGCGAAGTGGTCGATGTTGGGGGTTGACGTATCGGTGCTGCCGTAGCAGCCGATGTTGGCCGTGCGAAAGGTGTCAGTGACGATCAGCAGAACATTGGTCCGGTCGGACATGGGTCGCTCCTGGGGGTAATAAGGAGCAATCATCCGTTCTCGCTGGCGGCAACGCAAACGGAAAACAAGTCGCCGCTCCGGCTGATGTTTTCGGGAGGAAAACTGTTCTGACTGAACGGGCTAGCCGTTCCATTCGTAAATCCAGCCACGTGCAGCTACTGTCATTTCGGCGCCGTCAAGCACCACGGCTACATCGCGGTCGTTGAAGTTCTCGACTACCCAACCCCCATCGGTGAACAGATATAGCGCCACGCGATTTGTAGCCTCGAAAGTGCGGCCCAGCGGCGCCAACAGCGGCAGCCGAATTGCGTCCAGGGCGCCTTGCGGCATATCCAGGAGTGACTTTGGCTCACCCCTTACCGGTAAGATGCTGACGTTGGGAGCGTCGAGCTGCACGCGCCCGTCAAGCCGCACCGCCAGCCCATCTGTAATGAGCACAGGGACGCCCTGGGCAATCAGTGTCGACAGCCGTTGCGGCAACTTCGAGTCTTTCAGGGCGTGGACCGAGAAACACGCCGCCCTGGCATCGTGGGGAAACTTATGGCAGGGCGCCAGCGGCAGGCCCATCATGCCCACGAAGTCAAACACGTGTGGCTCGTCCCCGGCGAGACTATTGGCAGGCATGTAAGCAGCGACGCCAACAATCTGTCGTCGGCTGACTTCTTCGGCGACCTGCATCAGCTCAGGGGTACACGACCGAAGGGCCTCCACATTGTCAGGGCCCGTATCCTTCAGCAGCGAACCGTAGCAGAACAGGAGCGACTCCTTCGCACCGGCCAGCACCGTCTGCCGGGCCTGCTCCACATACGACATTTTCGTCGTGCCATATGGATCGTACCAGCCCCCGCCACACTTCTCGCCACCGATCCCGTCAAGCCACCGCATGACAAAGTACGCCTGGTACTGCGGCCTGCCGCCCCAGCCCGGGTCATCGTAGTCACGTGTTTCCGTGCCAACCCATATGCGGTCAAAGTCTGCCGTTTGGCGAAGGATCTCGTAGCCTTGCTCATGAAAGCGGCCATACCACTCAGGGAATTTGATGATCAGCCGAACGTTCGGGTTGACTCGCTTGGCCGGGGTCAGGATCCGATCCCGTGACAGGTGGACCATCAACTCACAACGATAATCCGCCCACGTATCGCCGGGGGCCGGGTAAGTTTTGTCGCCTATGTTGATTGTCTCGGACTGCCGCGCCCTGTCGCAGTCGGCGCATTGGCAGTCCGTGAACAAGAAGTCGTCGATCATGATCTCGTCAAACAGATCGGCCGTGAACTCGAATATCTCGCCAAGGTGGTCCTGGGTCGTCGAGTCGGTGTAGCAGGATATGAGATCCCAGCCGGTCGATTGCTTGCCGACAACCGTCGTCGTGACGCACCCCGACACATCGAAGCCGGCGCTGTCGAATCGCTCCTTTACGTGCAACAGCGTTTCGCGAGGTGCTAGATAGCCACTGCGAAAGGTCTCGACATAGACCTTTGTCACAGCCGATCGCCTGCACCAGTCGATCGCCTGGTCGATGCCCTCGTCCGTGGCGAGGAGGTCCCGCACCTGCTGGGCGGTGAGCAGTGTCGAGAAGCGGTGGGCTTCGTGCTTTCCCATCTGCCTAACCATTCAGGAAGCGATCGAGACCGAACAAGCGTTTCGGATTATCGATGAAGAGCCACTCGGCGAGTTCTCTGGCGCGGGCGAGGTCGAACGTGCCGTCCGTCACTTTCTGTGCGAGCGATGTGGCGACGTTTTGCCTCGTGATTAGCTGATGGCCGTAGACGCCATCGACGAAGCAGTAGTCGCCGCCGAACGCGCTTATCTTGTTGGCGGGCACGGCGTCGAGCCATTCCACAAGCCCGCGCCTCGCCGCCTCAGGGCTCATAATGTGACCCCAGCACATGTCGATGAACACGTTGCGGAAGTTCTTGGCCAGGTTGCCGACCTCCATCAGGTACGGATAGCTCATGTGGAAGATGTCGAACTTGACGTTGCGGTATTCCAGGAACAAGTTGGTCAGGAGCGTCGGGTTGGAGTCGTATATGACATTGCCGTTGCCCTCTTGCGTGCCCGTGTGGAACTGGTAGACCAGGCCGTGGTCGTCGGCCACACGGCAGGTGTGGTGCATCATGAAATCCTCCAGCACCTTGGCCGACTTAATGCCGCCCCGCCAGTCCGGCAGGTTGCGATCCTCGAAGAACTCATTGAATGCCCGCTCAGCGTCGGCGTAGGTGACCTTGTCGTAGCGCAAGCTCCGCATGTAGGCGAGCGCGCTCTTGAGGCAAACGACCCTGGTCTTGCCGTCCAGGTGCCTTTCGATGTAGCTCCTGCATGCGTTCATCCAGTCGGTCAGCGTGTGTATTTCCATGCCTTCCTTCGCCCCGTCTGCCTTCATCTGGCCGTAGTGTGTCGGGCAGATGAACTGGCTGGCCTGCAGCGTGAAGACGAACGGGTCCTCGACCTCCATGTAGGGGTCGGGCATGGCGTCGCGGATGGACAGTGCAATGCCGCTCTTGTCGGCCAGCACGTGCTGGTAGTTGCCCTCGGTGGCCCGGGCGGCTTTGAAGGCTTCGTCGAGCTGGCCGATGGTGCTGGCGTCGATGCGATCGATGTCGTACAGGCCCTTGGCGGCGATGCTGAGCGCTCGGCCATAGCCCGTGCTCTCAGCTGCGTGCCAGTATGGCTCGACGATCTTCCATCGCTCGTGGATATCCTTACTGCTGTCGCGAACGGCGGCGAGCCCTTCGTCGCTCAGCCCGGCCGAGACCAGGTCGCAGGAGAAGTAATGCTGCAGCCATTCTTCGAGCACGTCGGAGTTCTGGGCCCGATCCATCTCGCAGGGCAAATGCTCATGGGTATCAATGATCTTCAGTGACTGAATGTGGTCCAGCAACTCAGTGTATGTGCTCATCTCGTTCTCTCCGTCCTTATGTCAAACGTTAGGGAATCAGCGGGCACGATACCCGTTTTCGATCCTTTCTTCCAGCCGAGGTTTCCTTGGTTTGACAGTTCCTGTTCGTCGGTCTGCTGAAACTCGTCGGGGCGGCGGCCTGACGGCAGGTGACGCCGTAAGCATCAGATGACAATGCCCATCATCGCTGGTAGCATACGGCGAACGGTGTTTTCAAGATGATGAGGACTGTCAAATGAGTGCATGGACCGCGGATCGCATACGGGCGCAATTGGGAACTTCGACCATTGTCTTTCCCCCCGACGAGCGGCTGGGCCGGGAGCAGATCGCCCGCGTGGCCGACGCCGGCATAGGCTGCATCGAAGTCGGCGCGTTCAACGGACTCGCGCATTACGATCACAATGACGAGGCGCAGGTTGACGAAATAGCGCAGGCGGCTCTGGACTTAGATGTCAAGATAGCCTCCGTCCATTGCCCGCTGGTGCCCTACGACGATGCCGACGAGGAGGCCAGGCGCCATGTGCTTCGCGAGTCCGTTGTGGCTGCGCGGGCGGCGGAACGAATGGGCGCATCGGTGTTCGTCTGCCATTTTCATAACCAGCCGCCGGCTGAGATTACCGCCCGCGAAATGCTGGAACAGCTCGACGGCTGTAGCGTGCGGATCGCCACGGAGAATGGCATCAACCTCATGCCCTACACTGAGTTCGTGGACGGGGTCGGATCGGAGCGGCTCGGGATAACGATCGACATCGGCCACACGCGCGTGCCGGCCGAGGACTGGCTGAATCCATTCACGAAAGCGGGCCGGGCCAAGGCCATTGTGGATCTCTGCGGCCAGCGCCTGTACCACATTCATCTGCACGACTACCACAACAACGAGGACCATCGCCCGCCCTTCGAAGGCGAGATCGAGTGGGGCGACCTGTTCGATGCGCTCGACGGGATCGACTACCAAGGCGCGCTGATGTTCGAATCCCTCGCCGTGGCCTCCACCGAAGACACGCTTGGGAAAGTTGGAAGCTTCCCGGAGGAGTTCGTCAGACGCTACGGCTGAGTGGGCTCGGCTTGACCATCACCGACACAATTTCGAACGGGCTGAATTCCAGTTCGAGGCTTCTGTCATCGATGGTGAGTTGCCTGATCTCATGCTCCATCAGGTCCACTTCGCTGGCAGCCGCCGCCGGGAAGCCGAATGTCAGGACGGCCCTGGCCGCTCTGCCAGCGGATTCGTACAGGCGAATAACAAGGTCATCGCTGTCTTCCGCTTTCTTGGCTGTTTCAACGATGACAGCCGGCTCGTCCACGTGCAGCAGGGACCACCTCGGCGGCAGGCTCCCGGGGCCCGGCTCCGCCGGCACAACGCGCAACGGTACGTTCAGTTCGTAGCCGGCCCGCACCACCTGCCCTTTCACGTGATCACCCGAATGCGGATACAGTGAGTATGTCAATACGTGGTCGCACTGGTCTGTGAGAGCGAGGTTGGGCTCGCCGGGCGCCACATCGATGACTTTCGCAGCCCATACGGCGCCGTGCGGGGCAGATCGCAACAGGGCCAGGTCGATTGTATTGCCTTTGATCTTGTGGCCATACTTGCAATCGTTGAGCAGGGCGATCCCGTAGTCGTCCTGAGACAGGTCCACCCATTTGTGGGCAGCCACTTCGTACTGCGCCCGCTCCCAGCTCGTCCGGTCGTGCGTAGAACGACGAATATGGCCGAACTGGATTTCGAAAGTCGCATCGTCCGCCTCGATGGCAACGGGGAAACTTGTACGCAGCATGGTGTGGGCTTCGCGCCACGTGATACGCGTTACGAAGTCGAGCCTCGCACTGCCGGCGACGAGCGAAATCTCCTGGGATACCGTTGAATGACCCATGCGGCGCGCCTGGGTCATTGTCACTCGCGGGCCATCGATGTGGGCTTGGGAAGATTCCAGCTTCATGCCGCGCGGCGGGGAGTCCGCGTAATCCGACGGGAAATCCCATGCGTCCCCCGTGCCTTCGTAGACCCTCAGCACGTTCGCTTTTCCGTCGGCTGGCACGACCTCGCGATCACATCGCTTGTCGTAGAGCGAACAGATATGGCCGTCAACGTCGAACTCCACGCGCAGGATATCGTTTTCGATACGGCTGTCCGAAGCCGTCATGCAGTCTGGCTGCGGCATGGCAAGTGATGAATCCACCACCGCATATCCGAGAGGCGCAGCGCTCACTTCCACCCACTCACCGTCAATCTTCACTGGCTCGTTGCGCGACCATGAGAGCGAATTGAACACGATCGCAGGCGCCTCGGCGTCGCCGGAATCGATCCGCGCCGCAAGTGCCCGGTCACATTGAGCCGTCAGGTCCTGCACGTCGGCATCCAGTTTGGCGTAACGGACCAGCGATTCGTCGTAGACGCGTTTGATCGAAGAGCCCGGAAGGATGTCGTGGAACTGGTAAAGCAACACCTCCCGCCAGGTATCCAGGAGCATGTCCGAGGGGTACGCGTCGCCGGCGAGCAGACCTGCCGCGCAAGCCTGCAATTCCAGCTCGCGCAGTCCGAGCTCCATCTTGCGATTGCAGCGTTTGCTCCGCGCCTGCGTTGTCAGAGTGCCCTGGTGATATTCAAGGTAGAGTTCACCCGTCCAGGTGGGGAATGTGTCGGCATCCCGGCTCCATCTATCGAAGAACGATGCAATCGACTCCTGCACCACGGGACCGACTCCGTCGAGATCGCATATTCGGCCCAGCCGCTCAAGGTGCTCCGCGCCCGGGCCGCCGCCGCCATCGCCAATTCCAAATGGCATCAGGGCTGCACCGGAAACGTCCTTCTGCGTGTAATCATGCCGGAGCTTCAGCGCGGAATGGGGCAACGCACAACTGGAATAGGTTCCTTCCGGCAAGAAATGGGCCAGGACCGTGGACCCATCTATCCCCTGCCAGTGGAACGAGTGATAAGGGAATTTGTTGAACGAGTTGGCGGAGAGTTTGCCGGTGCTGAAGTATTTGATGCCGCTCTTGCGGAGGATTTGTGGCAATGACGCGCTGAAGCCGAACACGTCCGGCAGCCATGCGCAGTCGACGTCGACGCCAAACTCGTCGGCGAAGAATCGCGAGCCGTAAAGCAACTGCCGGACCAATGACTCGCCGCAGGGAATGTTGCAGTCCGGCTCGACCCACATCGCTCCTTGGACTTCGATCCGTCCTTCCGCCACCCGCTGCTTGATTCGCTGGTAGAGCGCCGGGTAGCGTTCCTTGATCCACAAGAACAGCTGCGGCTGACTGGCCGAGAAGACATAGTCGTCGTAGCGGTCCATGAGGTCCAGTGCCGTCGCAAAGGTCCGCACTCCCTTACGGATGGTCTCCCGGATCGGCCAGAGCCAGGCCAGGTCAAGGTGCGCCTGACCGACGGCAGTGATCGTTAAAGGGTGGTCTTCGCCGCGTTGTTCGAGCTGTGGCGCAAGCGACAGGCGCACCACGGCTGGATCGAATGCGTCCGAATTACCGAGCATATCAGACGCTTCGCTCAGCGATGCCAACATCTCTTGCTTGCGTGGAGAATCTTCGGGCAAGGCCGTTGCGAGATCGAAGAGCACTTCGAAATCGTAATACAGGGCCCGCATTTCATCGTCGCAAACTGCGATGTCAGCCCGTCGCAGCAGGGCGGCATTGAGGTGCCCGAAGAGGTCGTTCGCCCCGGCATCGGCCCATACCTCGATCTTTTCGCCGCCCTCTGCCGACTGCGCAAATTGCAGCACCCGCTTGCCGGGCTCGCCGTAGGTGCGGTCGAAGCCTGAGCCCACATTGGTCAGGCCACGCACTGGCATGCCGGCCTCGTCGAACACACACATCTCCCCTTCGACGTCAAGAAGCAGCACAACGTGTCGGCCATGGGCTTCGCCCGGGACCGTGCCGGTGAAGCGGAACCACGCGCAGTCGAATGGGAATCCCCACTTCTCACCGTCCGTCAGGTCGCGCTGCTGGCCGGTCCTGCGATCTTCAAAAGCCACCGGCTCGGGAGTAATCCAGCACCGGGCCTGCAACTTACCGATGACAGTGTAGATTTGCGACCTGATAACACCCAGCGCTTTGTCAAGAGCTTCGCTGAGGGACGCTGCTGAAGGATCCATTGCTTCTCCCGGCGATCTCCGAAGGGACTGCGGCAGGGCTCCCCGCCGTCGCGAGGGCCATCCGCCACCAAATCGGTAGGAACGACATTCAGCACAGGCACGTTGCCATTCCACAACACGCGGAAGAGCGAGCCAGTTGCGCCTGATATCATGCCACGGGAATCGGATTCGTCCATGCTTTTCGGTTTTTGGCATCGACGACGACCGCCCGGACCCATTTCCAGGCTGATACGTCAGCCGTGAAACCATTTATGGTCTTGCTGAGCTTTGCCCATCGGTTCAGCCGCAGGTCGCCGCTGTACTTGAAATGAATTCTTGTCACCGGAGAGCACTTCACAATCGCCTTGCCATCGACGACCCGGAAGTCCTTCACGGTCGGCCCGCCGGAGGCATAGCACGCGCCTGTCCGCAGGGCCTTCAGCACGTTGGCCTCCGTCAGAGACGGCATCTTGAGCATCGTCCACGCGCCGAAAACTTCACTCCAGCCGTGTCTCGGCGCCCAGTGTGCGTCGTCAGACCCGGTGGCGGCGAGGAACATTCCACGATCCATGCACTCAGCCCATTCTTTCTCGGCGTCGCCGTGGTCCATGTCAATCTCGGACAACGATGTCCATACTTCCACGCCGGCGACGTGCTTCAGGCCTACCATTTCCGTGGCTGGCACGAGGCTAACGTCCTTGGGATGGGCAATGATGGCGACCGCGCCGACCTTGTGAATGTAATCCAGGCAGTCCTGCACGTTCCGCATAAACGTCCGCGGAAATGGCTGGCCGTGCTTCAGGCCAATCGCACAGATGTGGTACTCCACGTTCGGGTTGACTCGCTTGTGGAAGGGCGGATGAAGCTCCGCTCCGTTGAGCACGATCATCTTCTTGTCAGACAGCCCGCTGATGTCGTTGGTGTTGATGTGGTCGGTCACGGCCAGGACGTTGTAGCCGCGCTCGCGGAACATTCGCACGGCGTCCTCGACCCAGACGCCGCCGTCTGATGTTCTCGTGTGGAGATGAAAGTTGCCCTTGTACCATTTGCCTGGCAGCTCGAACGGATTGGTGAACTTTGGTTTCACAAGGGACCTTTCTGGTGGTGCTGGTTGTTATGCTTCTACTGCAAGACACCGTGCGGTGTCAACCGGTGCATATGTAGTGGCGAGCGGGCAAGAATGATAACGGCTCCATTTTGTTCTTGCCCGACGGGGCCTTGCGGGCGAGATTGCAGCAATGAACTGCAAACATCTTTCCAATCCGTTCGAGTTGCCAGGCAAGTGGTACAAGGCCGCTCTGCATACTCACACCTGCGGCTCCGATGGCGGGTTCCTGCAAGAGGACATCGCCAAGCTCTATCGCAAGCGTGGCTACAACGTTCTGGCCCTGACCGACCACGAGCGGAGCAACGACATCCGCGGGCTGTCCGGGCCTGGCTTTTTGGTTATCAATGGCATCGAGCTGCATCCTCTGTATCCGGGGCATAAGTGTCGGAATCATCATATTCTCGGGCTGGGCGTGCCGCATGGCTACCCGCTGTCCCGCGCGGCACAAAAAGACGTCCGCGCATGCATTCAGCAGATAGCGGATCTCGGCGGCGTTGCCATACTCGCCCATCCGCCCGGCGTGAACGTTCGGCCACATCTCCTGGCCGACGCGCCAGGCCTGGCGGCCTTCGAGCTGTACGCCTCGCACCAACAGACCACCGGCGGCGGCGACCGCGAGAGCGAGTGGGCGGCTGGGCTGGCTGACGGCATCTATCTGCCTGCCATCGCGACCGACGATACTCATGCGGAATCCGAGATCGACACGGCGTGGACCTGGCTGAAGATGAAATCTCTGTCGAAGAAATCCGTACTGTCGGCGATCCGCACCGGGGCCTGCTATTCATCTACCGGCCCGGAGATAAAGGATTTTCGCGTCGCCGCCGACACGGTCGAAGTGCGCTGCTCATCCTGCGCGACGATTGCCCTCCTAGGCCCGGCCGGGAAGAAAGCCATGCGCAAGGCCCCGCCGACCGGCCGAGGCATTAGTACCTATGCCATCCCCAAGCCAGACTGGCCCTTCGTGCGAGCAGTCATCACCGACCGCGCCGGCCACAAGGCCTGGACAAATCCTGTGCTGCTCAGCCGTTGAAATACGGCGAGAAGGAACTGCCTAATCTCTTCCTCTTGCCTGAGCGGAAAGTCTATTGCTAGGCCCATCTGTGGCGGCCCACTAGACCCCGACACCGCTATTTGACCCGACGTGATGTCCACATCCGGTCCGTCACGCGCCAGTGACGTGGACCATTGGTCAGATGAATCGCTTGCGGACACGGGCGGAGACGACGTCCAACGCGACCACGGTGGCCAGGATAATGATCAACATGGCCGACACGTCGCCATAAGCGTAGGAGCCCATGGCGTCGTGGAGCAGGTACCCGATCCCGCCGGCACCGACCATCCCCACCACGCTGGCTGATCGGACGTTGGATTCGAAGCGGTACAGCGTGTAGCTGATCCACAAGGGCATGACCTGGGGGATCACCCCGTAGACGACCTCGTCGATACTCGACGCGCCCGTGGCGCGAATGCCTTCGACGGGGTGGGGATTGATGGTTTCGACGGCCTCGGAGAACAGCTTGGCCAACGTGCCAAGGGTGTGAACGAACAGCGCCAACATTCCGGCGAAGGGCCCCAGCCCAACGGCTGCGATGAACACCAGAGCGAACACCATTTCGTTGATCGCCCGAAAGGCATCCATCAATCGCCGAACTGGCAAGCGGATGTACCACGGCACGAGATTCGTTGACGACAACAAGCCCAACGGTACGGCCAGCACCATCGCCAGGAATGTTCCCCAGATGGCCATCTGGACCGTCACGACCATCTCGCGGACGTACTCCCGCCAGTCGGAAAAGTTCGGGACGGCGAACTCCTTGGCGAAATCGGCGATGTTCTGGCGATTGGCCAGCAGCTTTCCCGGAGCGATCTCGGCGCCGTCGTAGGCCCAGCCAAGGGCCGCCATCACCACCAGCACGACCACCAGTTTTCCCACCACCGTCAGCCACGAATCTTTCGGTGGCGGGCGAGTGGGCTGAGGGCTCAGGCGGTCGGCGGTCGGCAGGGGGGCGGTCACGGTTTAGTCCTCTTGCAAAACATTCTCAGTCGCCGATGCCGCCAGGGCCTCACGACGTTCCTGGAGGTCCTGCAGCTGCTGCTGGAGTGGCGCCAGCTTGGCCTGTTTGTCACCGTCGCTGAGCGACGCGTCCTGCTCGATCTCCATGACCTCTCCGGCGATCATGATCTCCCGAATCGGCAGCAAGTGATCATCATTGGCTGCCACGAACGGAGCCCAACCCCCTGAAATATCCGCCAGCACTTGCCGCTGGCGATCGGCTTCGGGGCCATCGCCACGCCCGTAGGAGAGGATGAACTGCCGAATGGCCTGCTTCGTCTCGTCGGGAAGGCCTTTCCGCCATACCAACGGATCGTTCGGAATCAGAGGGCTTTGCCAGATGACGCGGATCTTGGCGGCGATGTCCGGGCGCTTGGCCCGCAGGAGGGTCAGGTTCTCGGTGTTATTGGTCGCAAAGTGAACACGTCCCATGGCCACGGCCAGCGCGTTGGCCTCGTGGTTGGTGTTGACAACCCGCCGGAAGTGCCTGGCTGGGTTAATGCCTCGCTGGCCCCAGAGATAGTACGATGGTATCAGATAGCCTGACGTGCTGTTGGGATCGCCGTTGCCGAACATTAAATTGGCGCCGTCGGCGATGATCTCATCGATAGAGTGGTACGGGCTATCGGCATGAACGATGATCACCGCCCAGTATCCGGGCGAGCCATCGGCGGCGACGGTCCGGGCGAATACCTCCCCGCCGGCGCGGTCCAACGCTTCGACCGCAGACTTGTTGCCCAGCCACGCGATGTCCACTTGCTTGTAGGTCATGCCCGTAACGACGCTGGAGTATTCGGTGACGTAACGGCCGGTCACCGGTATGCCCAGGGCCTCGGACATATCCTCCAGGAACGGCTTGAAGCCCTTCTTCAAGCCTTTGGCGGACTCGGTGGAGATCACGCCGAAGGTTAGTTCGGTGACGTCGCCGTCCCCGCCATTGGTGTCCTTACATCCGATCAGGATCAGGCACGATAGTACGGCCATCATCATCGTCGTCTTGTACCAGTGCATCGATGGGTCCCTTTCGCGTTGGCCGCGGCGGTCAGTCGTTTAGGCGTGCCTCGATATCGAGGCGTTTTCGCTCGGCCTCAGAGGCGGCCTGGTCGGTCTGGTCCGGCGTTGGGGCAAGATACTCGGCCTGCATCGCCTCGAAACTCTCGCCGTAGATTGCCTTCAACTTGTCCAAGTCCAATTGGTCGGCACGGCATACATCCAGAATGCGCCCATCCCTCATCGCCACCACGTCGTCGCAGTAGCGGCTGGCGTAATCGATCTGGTGAACGCTGACCAAGACCGTCACGCCGTCGGACCGGTTCATGTCGCGCAGCCGCTGCATGACCACCCTCGCCGACTCGGGATCAAGCGAGGCGATGGGTTCGTCGGCCAGGACCACTCGGGCTTGTTGAACGATAGCCCGCGCCACGGCCCCTCGCTGCTGCTGCCCGCCGGAGAGCGTGCTGGCCCGCTGGGCGGCGAACTCACTCATGCCCACAAAGTCCAGGGCGCTCATGGCCTGGCACTTCTCGGCGTGGGTGAAGCGGCGAGACCACCGGCGGTAGAACGGCACCCGTGACAGCGTGCCGATCAGCACGTTTTGAAGCAGCGTCAGCCGGCCAACCAGGTTGAACTGCTGGAAAACAACGCCGATGTCCGCTCGCAACCGGCGGATCGACCGGGACAGCCGCCCGTTGCTTTGGATCAATTCATCATGTACGTGGATGGAGCTGTTCGTCCCGCGGTCGCTTGTCACCAAGCCGGCGATGTGTCGCATTAGCGTCGATTTGCCCGCACCCGAAGGTCCAATGACGGCAACCATCCGCCCGCCTTCGATGGCGAGGGCGTCTATGTCCAGCGCCAGCCTAGCGCCGAAGGTCTTACGGATTTTGTTCAGTTCAATCGCTTTCACAAAAACACCTGAGGCTCCCCTGGCCTCCTGCTCCTGTCCGCCGAGTTACCTAGCGGCTCTTCTGCATCCAATGACGTGTGGGTCGATGAGCAAGTTATCAGGGGCCGCCCCCAGTATGTCAAATGGAATTGTGGTCAGACTTTCGCGGGAAGGCGACGGCTTGCGGACCTTGCCGTCTGACAGCCAATTCATCGCTCGTTGTCGGCCCGGATGGAGTTTTCAGGAGGGATACGAATTGGGCATGCCCTAGCTTTGCCCGTACTCCAGAGCCGTCTTGTACATCGTCAGCACGTTCTCCGGCGGGGTGAAGCGCTGAATGATGTGGCTGGGCGAAAGCACGTAGCCGCCGCCGGGGGCCAGGGCATCGATGTGCCGCTTGACCTCTCGCTCCACGTCGGCCGTCGTGCCGTACGGCAGCAGTTCGATGACATCGATCCCTCCCCAGAACGTGATGTCGTTGCCGAACTCGCGCTTCAGTTCCAGCGGGTCCATGCCCGCTGCCGACGTCTGCGTGGGGTTCAGCACGTCCACGCCGATCTCGATCAGGTCCGGCAGAATGGGCCTACATGCGCCGCAGCAGTGAAGAATGAACTTGGCGTTCGTACGTTCCTTGACGAAACGCACCACCTCGGCGTGTCGTGGCTTGACGTAGCGGCGGTAGTCTTCCGGACTCATCAGCATGCCGATGTGAGTCGCAACGTCGTCGGCGATTGCATAGACACAGTCGGCCTCATCACCGACTGCGGCGTAGAACGACTCCGCCATGGCCTTGCCGCCCGCAATCGAGCCATCCATGATGCGACAGTACAGCTCCGGCTGAAGGACCATCTCCACCAGCGACCGCTCCATGCCCACCGCGCCCCACGTGGCCATCATCGGTATGAACACATTACTGACCTGGACGGCCTTGCCGCGCTCGTGAACGGCCGCGATCGCCGCCCGCCCGGCCTCCGCGTCGGCCCAGTCGCGAGATGGCGGGTTCGGCGGGAAGATGCGGTCCACTTCCGCCACCGTCAACTCACCGGTGATCGCAGGGCGATAGAGCTGCGAGTCCGATTCCCCTGCCGGCGTGCGATACACAGCCCCGTTCTCGAGCGTCCACTCCACCGAGCCGTCCGGCAGTGTCTCCTGCGCGGACGATGGCTCGTGGGATTCGTAATCCTGTCTTGCGGGCACATTGACGTGTCGAGTGTCTATCCCAAGCGCTTCCAGCATTTTCTCGTCGGGGACAACGAACGAGCCCGGATGCTCCACGCCCTCAGCCGCCGTGGGTTCAAGGCCCAGCAGTTCGGCCAGGCCCTCGTAGACCTCACGCGCCATGGTCGTGTCGCACGTCCCCAGGTCCAGCGGCACGCGATCCGATTCCCGGTGGTCCAACGAGGCATTAAAGCGTTCGCGCGAAGTCATGGATACTTGCTCCTTCACATTGGCGCCTCTGGCGACAATTCCGTAACCCGTTGCCACAAAGTAAGGGAGATTCTTGGCGACACTCAAGCGAATTGTTAAGATTCCGTCGAAGGTCCCCTGCGATAGCCTCAAGGAGAAAAGGCCATGCAATCCGACAATCTTGAAACAAGTCTCTATGATGCGATGGCAGCGATGGAAATCATCGACTGTCACGAACACCTCGGCCCGGAAAAAGATCGAGTCGAATCGGCCGTCGACGTGTTCACGTTGTTCTCCGACTACACCAGTCGCGACCTGCTGGTTGCCGGTATGAGCGAGGACGACTACCGGTCCCTGCACGACCGCGAGCTCCCGCTGCAGCAGCGATGGCAGACCTTCAAGCCGTACTGGCGGGAGATCCGCTGGAGTTCCTACGCGCGGGCCGCTCTCCTGGCTGCCCAGAAGTTCTACGATATCGACGACATCAACGACGATACCTACGAGCTGCTCTCCGAACGGATCCAGCAAGCCAACACGCCTGGCCTCTATCAGCGTGTGCTGGGCGACGCGTGCAATATCCGCACAGCCCTAACACAATGCCGCTCGACCGACGTGGGCACGCCACTGCTCACACCCCTGATGCCGGTGTTCTTCGATACGCGATCGTGGGAGCTGCTATCCGCCGAGCCCTGTGTGGCTGGGGTGGAGCTGGGCTCACTGGACGACTACGTCGAGGCCCTGGAACGTTATATCGTTCGCGTCAGGTCGGAGGGCGCCGTCGGTGTGAAGATGTTCTCCAACCCCTACAACGCGCCCGATCGGGACGCCGCCGCCAGCACCTTTGATGCGCTCCGCAGCGACCCCGAGATGTACCTCGCCGATCCCAATCCTCTCAAGGATTTCCTGGTCGACAAGGCGATTGCCATCGGCCAGGCCGAGGGAATGGTCATCGCCGTGCACACCGGCTACTGGGGCGACTTCCGCCAACTCGACCCGCTGCACATGATCCCGCTGCTGCAGCGACACCCCAATGCCAAGTTCGATATCTATCATCTCGGCTATCCGTGGGTGCGGGAAACGCTCATGCTCGGCAAGGGCTTCCCGAACGTATGGCTGAACTTCTGCTGGACGCACATCATCTCGCAGCGTTTCGCCGTGGCCGGCCTGGACGAGGCGATCGACCTCGTGCCAATGAGCAAGATCCTGGCATTCGGCGGCGATTACACCACGGGCGTCGAGAAGGTCTACGGGCACCTTGTCATGGCCCGCGAGAACATAGCGGAAATCCTCGCCCGAAGGATCAGGAAAGGTCTGATCTCAGAATCACAGGCCCTGGAACTGGCCCGGAGATGGTTATGGGATAACCCAAAGGATCTCTACAACCTGGACGTCTGATACCCGCGCCTCCCGAGGATCCCACGATTGAGGAGTCGATGATATGAAAATGCAATATGCCCTGAGCTTGTGGAACTATTGGCACTATGTGTACGTGTCGCCGCAGCATGAGGCTGCCAGGGAGATCACGCGGTTTGGATTCGGCGTGGAGGCGTGGTACGACCCGAATATGGCCCCCGAGCTGGCTGAGGCGCTACGAGACGCCCCGGCTGTATCGGTACATGCGACCGGCTCGTGGATTGAGGGGTGGATGGCTGAGACGGGCCGAACTAAGCAGGAGGCGTGGCGAAAGCAGCTGGATGATTGTGCCGCCTTCAACTGCCGCACGCTGGTTATTCATGCCCCCAGTATCATCGCCAAGGATTACGAGCTGGATGTGGAGCTGGCGAGTTTCATGGTCGAGTATGGCCGGGAGCTGGGCATCGCGGTGGCGTTGGAGAACGTGCTGGAGGAGCAGGGCCTCTCATACGCCTGGGAGGCCGATGCGATCGCGCGGGTGGATGGCCTGATGATCTGCCTGGACACCGGCCATGTCTATTGGACGGACCACTCGCTGGCTGACTATCTCGGTGCGCTCAAGCACAGGCTGGTGCACATGCACGTGCAGGATATCGCTTGCCCCGCAGAGCAGGCAGTGACGGAGCTTTACGGCCTGGACCACCTCCAGCCCGGCTCGGGCGGAATATCGCAGGCCGACTGGCGACTGCTGATGGACACGCTTGAGGAGATCGACTTCGACGGCATGGCCGTCTTCGAGGTCCGACCGCGACACCCGCTCCAACTAGGCTTGCTCGCCAGGGATTATCTGGAATCGCTGAGAGACTAGCGGGGGGCACATAGGGGGAGATAGAGATGAAGTACATGTCGGAGTTGTCGGGTTTCCGGAGGGCAAAACAGCGGATTTCTTGTCACAGGCAACTGTTAGTGCGTGTCGGTCTGCCCGACGCCGACACGGTCATTTGGCATATAGCCGGCTGGCCTGGCTTCGCTGTGCGACCGGCGCCAGGTGGGTCGTTTCTGGGGCCATGATCCGCAGCCCGGGCCTGAAGATTCCGCCGGGGCCGGTCTTGTCAAGCGTGACTTTCGGGGGAGGGGAGGCCGATACCGTCGAACGATGATGGCTGCTGAAGGCTGGGGCGGAGGTCGATCATGTGGTCGAGCACACGTTGGGCGTCGTCAGTATCAAGACCTATAGCCGATGGCTGTGGGAGAATCAGGCCGGGCTTGACTGGCGGCATGTCAAGACCGTAACCTATGGCGTTTCTAGGACCAACGCGAGGAGACAGCCATGAAACACGCGTGCCTGTGCCTGATCATCGCCGTGACGTCAGTAGGGTGCCAGCTTCCGGCCGAGCCGGCAATGGACATGCCGAGCCCCACGCTCTTGGCTGGCGCCAGGGAGATCCAGATCACCAGTACGCGTGATCGCGATAAGGTGCACCAGGATATGTACGCTCGGTCCCTGGTTCTCTCGGACGGCTCGACGCGTATTGTCGTGCTCACGCTGGACTGCGTCGGCCTCGGCCTGGGCCATACTGTGCAGATACGCGAGGGCATCGAAGAGGCCACCGGCATCCCGGCCGACCACGTGACGATCAACAACAGTCACAGCCACAACGCTGGCTGGCCGGAGGGGGAGTGGGAAGACGGCCTGACCTACGGCGACTGGCTGGTGAAGACCTGCATCGCTCTCACGGCCGAGGCGAACGAGGCCCTGGAGCCCAGCGCGATCGGCTATGACCGCGTGCCCATCCAGATCGGGTTCAACCGCCGACTGACTCAGGACGACGGCCAGGTGACCATGGCTATTAGCCCCGACGGGCCCGTGGTGCCCTGGACGGACGCCATCGGCATCTACACCACCGAAAGGTCCGGACGTGTCGCGCTGATGTTCACCTACGCAGCCCACCCGGTTATCACGCAGTTCTCGGACGTGATCAGCGCCGATTACCCCGGCTCGGCGACCGCCCGGGTCAAGCAGGTCCTGGGCGGCGGCGGACGGCCGGAAGACGGCGGGGTCGTCATGTTCGGCCAGGGATGCGGGGCCAATGTCAATGCGTTTCCGCTCCGAGGCGGGCCCGAGGCCTGCGACGCCGTCGGCGCCAAGCTGGCCAATGCGTTTCTGCGGGCCAATCTGGAGGCGATCACGCCGGGACCGATCCGGTCCGAATCGCTCACCCTTGCCTTGCCCTACCAGCAGCCGCCTTCTGTGGCCGAGGTCGAGAAGGCCATCGAGGACAATCCCGAAGACCAGCGCCTCAAGAAGTTGCTCGAGACCGCCCGCGTTGGCGACAAGCTGCGGACGCTGGACTACCCGATAACGGCCATGGCGATCGGGCCTGATCTGTGCATCCTGTCCCTGCCGTACGAGACGTTTTGCGATTACCAACTCTTCGCCGACGAGGTATCCCCGTTCAGCAATACCGTCACGCTGGGCTACTGCCTGGGGGGCGGATATATCGCCACAGCCGCCGCCTATGAAATGGGCTCACTCGGCGGCTATGAGGCCTCGCCTTACATGGTCGCGCTGAACAGCCAGTATGGGCTCGCCTTGGATCCGAGCGTCGAGAAGATCATTCAAGATGGGATCGTCGAGCTGCTAACGAGGGTCAAGAAAGCAGAATAGCCCAATTCGGGACGGTCCTGCTCTGTTGAGAAGATGGTAGTTGATGTCAGATGATCATCAAGTTGGTTGTCATTGCGCGCAGGATGATCTCTTGGTTTATTGTGTGGTGGCGGCTGCCGCCAGGCCGTCGCCAAGCCTCAGGCTTCAGGCCCTGCTCGCAGCCGTTCCGGCAGGGCCGGGGTTGCGCCCGGTTGGGTGCATACGTAGCCTGCCACTTGTTCAGCCCGGTCGTGGATGGTCGCCAAGTCCGCCCCGCCGAGCAAGCCCATCGCTGCCGCTGCGGTGAACGCGTCCCCCGCGCCGACGCTATCGACTACATCCACCTGGCTGGCGGGCCGACGGCTGGTTTGCTGCGGCGACATCAGCACGCTGCCGGCCGGGCCGGATGTTAGAATCACCAGGCGAAGGTCGAACTGCTGGAGCAATTCTCTCATGGCCGATTCGTCGTCGGCCGCGCTGAGAGCCAGCAGGCGCGCGACGACGGGCAGCTCTTCATCGTTCAGCTTGAGCACGTCGGCGGCCCGGAAGCTTTCGACCAGCACGTCCCGGCTGTAGTAGCTCTGTCGCAGGTTGACGTCACATATCCGCAGGCAGCCAGGCTTGGTCGCCTGCAGGGCCCGCCGAATGGTCGCCCGCGAAGTTTCGCTCCGCTGGGCCAGCGAGCCGAAGCACACCGCGTCCGCCCGCGCCATCAGCTCAGCCAGCACGTCATCAAACGGAATGGCGTCCCACGCGACGTTCTCGTGGATGGTGAATGTCGGCTTGCCGCCGGCGTCCAGCTCGACAGTCACCGTACCCGTAGGCCGATCCGGATCGACACCCACGGCCCGGTCATCCAGCCCCGCCTCGGCCAGCAAGCGGCGAATCTCTCGGCCGAGCTCGTCATCCCCCACGCAACTTACCACCGCCCCGCGCCCGCCGAGCCCGTTGGCATGAAACGCCACATTCGCCGGCGCCCCGCCAAGTTGCCTGCCGCCGGGCAGCATGTCCCACAACACCTCGCCAAGCCCGACGATCAAAGGCCGGCTATCATCATTCTCGCTCATCAGCACATCCTGTCATCAGTACGCCGACTTTGCCCGCGCTATCGCTCTCACTGCCAGGTCCCATCTTCCATGATGAGAGTCTTGTCGCCTTGCGTGACGACCAGCCAGCCTTCATCCAGGACCCGGTAGGTCGTATTGCCGTTACGGAACTCATAGCCACGGAACCGGGTGGGCGTGCCATCTGGGGAATGGCTGCTGAGCGTAGAGCCCATCAGCGTTATCGCATTGCCGCTGAGGCGCGAAACGCCGTGGTACTGCATGTTATCGCACTCCACGCAGCCTTCCGTGTCGCACAAATGAGTGATCGTCACCTCGTAATAATCCGTAACAAGCTTCCGGGGCGCCCCCTGGCGTGCAGTAATATAGGCCTCTCCCTGGGCGCGCTCAAGATATGCAAGACGCCGCTTGGTAGCGCTGATGAAGGCGCCACTCCCCACCAACGATGCCATCGAGCCTCCTTCGTACTTACCATAGGCTAAACTCCTCATCTCGTCTCGCCTGGCAAGCCATATCCGCTGCTCAACCAGCGCCTCACCCCGTCTCTCGGGAGCCAGGCCCCGCAGGTAGTGATGGAAGGCGAGATACAACTTCGCATCGTAGACGAGGGCCAGATTTGCTGAGGTGTAGTTCATGGACTGCTGTGCCGAGGCCCTGTCGAGCACCTCTTCGAACTGCCGAATAGGCTGAGCCAAATTCAGGCGCCAGTCCAGGTCCTGCAACGATACAGGCGTGCCCTCGGCCATATGAACGTGGCCCGGCGTAGCTTCAGCCACATCGCTATCGGACTGAACCGGGGCAGGTAGAATGCATTCGGATGCAGCTGATGTTTCCTTGCCGCCAACGTGCATGCCGCCCATGAACGCGCAAAAGGCCACTACGACCAGCAACCCAATGGTCAGCATCGTTGTTTGTGTCTTATTCATTGTTCGTCTCCCGAAGTCACGCGCCAATGATGGCTACTTGGCCCCGCGCGGCAGGCCCACCCAGCCGCCGCCGTCATTTCAAAATGCACAAGGCGATGTACGGCACGATGTTGAACACGATGATCGCCAGTTTGAACCCGCCGAGCAAGCAGTACATGGCTACGTTGAACGTCTCGCGGGGCATCGGGAACATGCGATTTTGTATCCTGTAGACCAAATTGCCGGCCAACCAAACGAACAGGAACGAAAACATCAACAACCCGACATTGATGATGGAACACCACATGAAAAAGTCATGAGCGGCTTGCATGTCCATAGTGTGATTCCTTTCAGGTGTTAAGTTATGCGTTAGTCGATATTACTCACCCGCCGCACTTTGTCTATCATTTCCTGGAGGCTTGCGTCGCTGTCGCCCTCTTGGCCGGACAGGATGATCAAGAATCGGCCGCGCCTGGCGATGTCGAGGATGGCGTCCAACTGCTCGCCTGTCACGTACAGGCCGATAGGAGTTTCCAGCGAGGAGGCCAGCATCTCCTCGCGCATCTCCGGCATGTTCAGCAGCGCCTTGGCCGCCGACGGCTGACGCGGGTCGTCCACGTAATAGTGCATCAGGTTGCCCGGCGTCTTGCCGACCATCTCCGTCTGGTACAGGCCCACCGTGTGGTTGTGGTAGAACCCGCCGCCGGTGGCCTGGAAGAGTCGCCCCGTGTATGGCTGCTCGAACTCCACAGCCATCTCCCGGCTGATAAGCCCCACCGGGTCGCCGTTGACGAACACCCCGCCATCCGGCAACCAGCAGGACCAGACCGCCCTGCCCCAGCCAGCCGGCGCGGCCACGCCGGAGTTCGCCGCCAGGAATCGCTCCATCTCCAGCGTCCAGTCCACGCACCAGTCGATCAGCCGATGGACGGCCGCGGGATCCGTGTACATCTCCAGGAACAGCTCGTTGCCGCGCACGCCGTTGGCGGCGTCCAGCGGAGATCGATACAAAAACGGCAGTATGTGAAAGTCCTCCTCCCACAAACGCCAAAGCTCCTGGTTGACGGCCAGGGCGAACTGCACCCACTTGTTGGCCGGGTCGAACTTCAGCTTGGCGATCTGCTCCCAGCTTCGCTCCGGCTCATACCAGCACATCCAGCCGCTATGGACGCACTCGCCGCCGGTGATCGCCGCGTTGCACCCGCCGATGCCCCAGTAAACCAGCGCAGTCGGCACGCAGTCGTCATCGAACCGCGTTACCTCAGCCCGGCCGTCCGTGCGACACGAGGCGACGTACTCTTCGATGCTCGCCGTCAGAAACGCCCGGCCGATCATTTTCTCCGTGCCGTGCTCGTGGAATTTGTTCGTCAGAAAGCCCTCCAACGATGGCCCGCGATCCCCCCACATAGCCACCATCAAATCGCCCGCCTCCTTGCGCCCATGAAACTCCCCCCACCGCGCCACCCGCCGCGAGAGCAACTGCTTGTACACATCCGAATTGGTCACGCCGCATCTCCTTACTTCAGGCCGTAGGGCGTCCGTACGGACGCCCTACAAACTGCCAAGGGTCACAATCGCGCGGAAATATGTCGGAACATTCTCCCACGAACGATAGGCGCGTGCAACACCGGCGGCCCGGCCGGTGCTAGCCCCGTCAGCCTTTCCCTTCCCCGTGCGCTCCGCGCGGCCCCTTTGCATGGCTGGGTGCCGTGGCCTGACGCGAAGCGTCAACCACGTTCCCGACCGACATACAATCCCCCGCATAAACCGTCCCGATATGCTCCCGATTAACGTGGCACCCGGCAGCGTGTCGAGGCTCTACGGGGCGCTGTCTGCCGACGTTCTCACAAGAAAGTACTCGTTGTTGTCGACATCCCATCCGGTTCGAAAGCCCAGCCCGTAGGCCGTGCAATCCGCCACGGCCGACCTTCGGCTTGCTTGCACGCGGGCGCCCGCCGCGCCGTTTCGTTTCGCGTGCACCGAGTTGCACGCCCTTGTATCTTTCCGCCGTGGTCTGTTTGATGGTTTGGTCGTTGGTGATTCACCCGAGCTTAAGCTCGGGTGAATCGGCGGCGGCGAGATCGTCGCGCCCTGGGGCCGACA
>SDBV01000199.1_pt1 | contig 79671 bp, 69 predicted proteins | sample 2277081 | NCBI WGS metagenome assembly SDBV01 (sample SAMN10402039, study PRJNA504765) | marine sediment metagenome | isolation source: marine sediment core GS10_PC15, 223 cmbsf | place: Arctic Ocean: Southern Knipovich Ridge | collected 2010
TCACATGCCTAATGGACTAACTGAGCTTGTCGCCTTTCTTCTGTGCCTTCACATAATCAGAATAGCCAACATATCAGACATAGCTAAATCTCCCTTATAGCATCACATCAGCGAGAGTTATCTCGTCATCCCGTAGTAGCCTCTGATTCTCAGCTACCTTGGTCATGAGCTCGGCATACTCATTCAGATACAACACAGCCGCGCCATTACATTTGCTAGCTAATAGGGCAGCTACTTGTGCTGCTATGGTACTATTGATTGCTCCCCAACCAAACCACACATACTTGAGTAACTTAGTCATCATGACTGGTCTCCTTTACTGCGTTTGCCATAGTAGAAACTTGAAACGATGGTACCTACGAAGCATGTAACTGCACCAACCGCTAAGATTACCTCGAACATGATTGAGCTCCTTCCAAGAGCACAAGGCTTGACTGCCTCATAAGGCCCACATCCCATGATGTGAGCCCTTGTGACATTCAAACGGTTACAGGTCATCCGAGGTGAGTGAACGACGGCCATGCTGATAGTGGCCGTTGCCTATCTCAGTACCACGGACGGCTAAGGTGTTCAGATCCACCAGCTCGCCGGCAGTATTCTCTGCCAGCACGGTTACTAAGATCTCACCACTACCATTGCATGCCTTACATCCACAGGATGAGTTACAATACCAACATAGTACACTACGCTTCTCTCTATTACGATTGGTCACATCTACTCCTTTACACACAGTTATAGGACACAGCTTGCACAGTGTCCCTGAGATAGGGCCCTCCGGTTGATATCATTACGATAAGTCTATGTAAACAGGCTATACAAGCCTGATATGGGTACTGAGGCATATGCCTATGTCTGAGACACACCCTCATTGATGCACTACGAAGACCCCTTCTTTATACCACTAGCCTCTCACAGCCTTAGATCTATGCTCCCACTACTCTCATACCTACCATGAGGCCAGGGAGCGAGGGCGGGATAAGATAGTAAGATAATACGAGCACTGGCGCCTATGTTGCAAAGCAAGATAGGTGACAGAGCGAGCACCTTAGATGCACTAGGGATAGGCTACTAGGTCTGTAGTGGCACCAAGGGTTGTAGTATGGGCTAGGCATGGAGGGATATATACATAGGCGCGGCTTGGTATATGCACCCTCATAGGGCCACATAGGGCACATCTGTATCCCATTGATACTATAGGCTATGTTATCCAATTCCTAAGGGGTACAGTACACGCCTAATCTCTAATAAGACCCACATGCACCCACATGTGGGCCTGATAGAGGCTAGCCCTTGCGTAGACCCTTCTTGAGTAGCTTCTTGTACAGAGTACGTGCCTTAGCAGGAGGAAATAGGTCTTCTTCGACCACATCACATCCAGCCCGCAGCATGCCTACCATTACCAGTCTACACCTATCAACAGGAGTAAAGTAGAACGTAGCATTCGATGCTAATAGCATATAGGTCATGGTATGTCTCCTTACATGTGAGTATAAGTGAGTACTAGTGTTACTTCGGTTACTACTACCACTTGACTATGACTTTGGGCTTACGAGTAGGCACCACAGTGCCTATCTTAGCTCGCCCAGCACGATAGCCCCGGCTCACATCCGAGCCACGCCGAGCAATCCAATTCCATACCTTGCTAGCATACTTCCCAATAGGCTTACGTATGATGAAGCACACCACTGAGGTAAGGATGACGAGTACTACTGCGATCAGGATAGAGAGTATACGTGTCATATTACAACTCCTTTGCCTATTCACATAGGCGATAGTTGGGCATTAGTGCCCATAGCTTGGCTCTTCAGTACATAGGTAGCTACCCTATACAGACGCCCCATACAGGGGCGTTTCGCCATGCCAACTACTCATCTAGCTCCAGCTTACGACTAGGCCAGATGACTGCACATACAACACCCCACAGGAAGCATACTAACACACCTATCACTACTAATAGCAACTTGTTCATGACTACTCCCTCTGCCTCACATGAGACATAGACAGGGCTTAATTACCCTATAAGACCCACTACTACATAGTAGTGAGTCCTAATGGCAACCGAGCATCAGTAAGATACAAAGGGGACGCGCCAACTCGCCCGGTGGGCTCGCAACGACAAGTCTTAGTGTCTATCTAAGGTACATAAGATACCAGGTACTGAGGCGCTAATTTCGTTTTCCTATAAGTTTGTTTTCATTAAATCATTTTGTATTTTTTTACCATTTTAGTCTCTACTAAGGTTGACATGTCCCTAAGTTGGTGTTAGTATCTAAGGTAGAAACAATGTCCACCTCCTCTCATATGTAATACTCAGATATACGAAGAGCGCCCAGTCAACCTCCCAGACTAGGGCGCTTTTTCTCTTTTAGCATACATATCATCTAAGCTCTTCAGATCCCATCTTAGCCCGCCCAACATCTAATTCATTCATTGCTAGGGAAGCACTTTGTATTGCCAGCCCAAAACAATTTATGTATAATAGTTATAGGAGGAAAACATGATAGTTAAGACTCTATATAAAGCTAAGAAACATATAATGATATATGATTCAGCCTTTTTGTATAACTCTAAGTTCTTGTATTTAGACGTGAGAACAGGAGCTACCAGACCAGGCCCTGAACCCGGGTCAGATGGCCGATATCCTGTGCACGGGGTAATGGTTACAGACGAGTTATTTGAATTTGCTCGGGAATACTTTCGGAAGTGGCCATGGACCAATGCTCCCAACACCTGCAACGATCCCATGAAGTCCACTATCCATGCACCCTTTGATAGTATTTGGATTGATCCTATACCTCTAGAGGAGGAGAACTCATGACGCAATATAAGGTTAAGGTAAAAGTGAAGATGCCTGAAACTATTGAGCTAATGATATCAACCGTATCCATAGAGGACGCCATTAGACACGCAACCAAGGAGGCCGCAGGCTTTGCGGCTCTTAGTGACCTTATGGAAGTGGAAGTAATTAGTGTTGAAGAGATGTTATCCACGTCCGATTGGGATTGGATGCCTGGGGCGGTCATAACCAAGACAATAAAGGAAGAGAACGAAAAGCCTGTCCCTCCCAAAGGAAGATTCATTAAAGAGGGTGACCTGAAGAAAGGTCGAGATTTACTATGATACTCATACCTTTACCGAGAGTTATAATAGATACAGAGCTCTCAGATATAAGACGCTTTGATCCTGACGCTGATGACTTGACAGCTGAGTTCTTCAGCTGTGTCAATGAGATAACCGATAGGTTTGTAGGTTGTTTTGTAACTCCCACAACTAAGGTTCAAATCGAGCAGCAATTAAAGCTATTAACTAGTTGCTTAGAATACCTAGACCTTGGGGTACCCCGTATGGAAGTTTGTATAACCTATAATGCGGAAACAAACTCCGATCAACTGACAATTGAGTTCTTAGACTTAGACAGAGAGCTCTTACCAATAAGAAGAAGGGAACTTGGATATGTATGCCAAGCAGCCCGATAGTGAAGAGAATAATCCCTATTTACAGGCAGTACTCAAGGAACTAAGGTCTATAAAGTACAGGGACGTCCTCAAGCCCATGGATAAGGTCAGGGCAGCCCTGGCTATTGATGAAGCGAAAGAAGCCTGTCTGAGGGCTTTAGAACGGTTGGGTCAGTATGGAGATGATATTCTGCGCGAGGGGCGTCGGATGCGGCCTGGTTATGAAGTAATCTATGACCCCGAGACAAATGAAATGCTTTGTAGTTTCTATATGGATGTGCCCTATGTTGAGGCACGCGTCACCCTTCATCGCCAACCAGGTCAGACCAAGGAGGAATTTGAAGGATTTGTAGATGGAATCATTGCAGATGTCAACCTAGACTTTTCCGAATACTAACATAATTAACAGCTCTCCCGAAGGGAGCCACCAAGATTGAACAAACTTAGTATCTACTTAGTAAAGGATTCTATCGATAGTCATGTTGAAGCCATAGAGGCTATTGAGAATCTATCGCCCCTGGAAAAAATCAGATCATTCAATCTACACATCAAAGGCCCCGCCACTAGTACCTTGAAATCTCATCAAATTACTTTGATCCGAGGGCTGGGAGCCCAACCTGCAATCTATACTATCAATCATGGTCTCTATTCAACCGTCAAGCTATCCAAGAGCATAGTCAATAGCTTGGTCGGAGTATTACAACTAAGCGAGAATCCTGAAGATTTCTTAATTTGTGTTCTGAGTGAATGTAACATCATAGCCATGGATGTAGACATCGATGAAGATTTAGAACTATATGAAGAAAGCATCTCATTTCAAGGTAGGCGTGGATTGCCCTGGACACACATGAGAGATGTGCTCTTAGCTTCAGGTGTTGCTCTGAGGCTAGAAGGCCATGATATTCAGTCCCTGAGAGAGGCGTTTGAATTTTAATCTTATCTAAGACCCGACTGAGAATTGTAAGACTTGTAAGGGGAGATTTGCTTAGCGGCAGGTCTCCTCTTGTTTTTTCTGTTATATTCCAGTAGAATATAGGAACCAGGAATGGGAAATCCTGATTTGAATACAGGCGCGAAGTTGGGGGCTTGAGCTAAAATACTGGAATATTAGACGTTTTTAGGCTAAAACAGTTATATAGTAGGAGACTGATATGGGACAAAACTATCTTGAACAGTTATATGAACTTAGAGAAGCACTTAGGTGGCTCCTGAACAAGGAGTTGTTGAATGAACTTGTGGCCATGGCAGAGCTGATAGACAAGAGCTATGTGGACAGTTACAACCGTATCAAAGAGAATAGTGAGCACGGTGAGAACTGTGGTTATGCTATGAAAGCAAAGGATTTATTCATACGACTACAGGAGAGACCAATCTCACAAAAGATTGAGCAGATATATAAAACGTTCATTGAAGAACGATAAGGAAGTGATTGATTTGATTCTAGGAAGAGCAAGAGCTGGTTGGCAAGCAGCAGGAAGAGTTTTAGGAGGCGCTCGACCATGGGTTGCAGCAGGTGCTGGTATTCTCGCTGCTGGTGCTTTTGGAGGCATACTCAATCCCGATATAGGGGTTTTTAGTGGTGCAGGCACAGCTGGTAGGGGCATGTTTACCGGTGCTTATACTGGAGGTATGGGCGGATTTCTCGGTGGTGCTGCACATGCAGGTTGGGTTGGTAGAGCTGGAGGTTTAAGTAGAGGACTAGCAAGTAATATGTTACGTAAAGGAGGCGTCTACGGACTTATGGGTATGCTCGGCGGCGGTCTTCTTGGCGGCGGTTTCGGAGCTTTGAAGGCTGGTATTAGAGCAAATCAGCCTGTAATTCGTATTCCGACAGAAGACCGGAACAGACGCTTAAAAACTCACCTATTAAAACGAGGATATATTTAAGGAGAAAAGAAACGTATGGACAAATCTGACCTAGTTAGCCAGGAGGGTTATGGCCCTCCGCTAAGATTAGGAGGGATACTATGTGGCACAAGATCTTAGCAGTATTATGGAAAGGAATCTCTTATGTGGCGGCTCGTTTTATCTATGGGCCTTTTTCAAGACTATGGCGTTGGCTTTTTGAACGTAAATACAAGACCCTACCAATAGACACTCCCTGGGTGACAAGTCAAATACTAAGATTCTTTAGTGATTGTACTTGGGTAGCAGATGCATGGGGCGGCGTCCTCGATATCATTTCCAAACCAGAGAAGTTCTTTGAAACCAAAGAAGGAGACTGCGATGAATTCGCGGCCTTTGCATCTAAGGTCCTATCTTGGGAGAGTTCGATCCTTTCTGTAACTTGGCTTGATACACAAGCCAAGTGGTTTAAGAAATTCAAAGGTCATAACGTATGTTTGTATTATTACAAAGACAAGTACTGGCACATCAGTAACTGGGGTAAGTTTGGGCCATTTAAGAGTCCCAGCGATGCTTGGAACAGTGTTCCGCCAAATAAAACAATACCTTGCGCATATAGTCTTCGTAAGGATGACTTGAAGTGGTTTGCTGGTGGGATCGTACAAAAGAAAGAATAAAGGGTGATAACGTGCAAGGAAACGACAAGAAAGAGGCCTTTCAGGAGACACAAAACAAGATGTACAAAATCAAGGGTGCCCTCATTAAACGAGAAGACGGTACCCTAGAACCTACAAAGATGTTTGATATCCTCGAGATCCCGCTAGACGACTATTCCGATATAGAGTTCACAGAAGCCGAAGTACGACGCATTAGAATGCATGTCATGAAATTGAAGACAGGCATTCAGGCTATGGCACCGCTCTTATGTGCTGGGCCAGTAAAGTGTCCATTTCGTTATAGATGCCCGATAGTAGATAGGAATCTTCGTACTTCGAACAATCAAGACATCGATTTTCACAATCAAGATATAAAGAAGTTTCCCCTCCTAAGGCAATGCATCTTTGAGCGAGAACTGCTCGACTACCAGCGTAGACGTTATATTGAAGAGTACGATGCTGATGTTGAATCTCCTACTGAGATGGGCATGATTAATAAGCTTGCCGAGCTCGACCTATATGAAATGAGAGCCACCATGGTATTGGCTCACGGAGACGACAAAGGAGAAGGACTAGATCTATTAAAGAATCAGGTTACCAGCGTAAGCATGACTGGTGAAGAGATTATGCGAATGGAGACCCATCCTGCCTTTGAGCTAAAAGAGCGAATCCATAAGATGCGCGATGATGTTTTACGATCCATGGTAGGTACACGTAGAGAGAAGTATAAGCAAGCAGCGGCTTTGAAGAAACAAGACTTCTCTGATCCAAGTACAGCTGTTGCTGACTTGCGTGAAAAAATTATGCAAATCGAAAAAGAAACTGCTATTGATGCAGAGTTTGTGGAGCATAAAAAGGAAGAGTAAATGGCACTCTGGTCGCAGGCACAAGGACTGTACGGTAAAGCTATTAATAGCCCCATTGCTACTGCGTGGAAGCGATGGGGTAGGTTTGCCTGGGCTGCTCCGTTTGTCGCGGCTGATATCTCTATTTCAAAAGACAAAACTGCTGCAATTAGTGCAAGTACTGCTAGTTTTGGAGTAGCATGGGCGCTTAGGAATCGAAAAGGAGCATTACCTTTTATTTTACCATCAATAGCGTATGCTGTTACTAGACCGTTTGTTTCTGTGGCTACAGGTAAGTACGAGTTACGTGGCGGTACAAGGATGGGACAAAAGATTGCAAGCGAAATCATAATTGGTAGACCTAATGATCCTATTAATCCAATCAAAGGACATGATGCTGGACACTGGGGTAGAGATCAGGTGTTTGCTAGTGGGGATTTCGAGCCAGGGCGTAGCTGGAAAGGACTTTTAGCAGAAAAGGGTTTCGAATTAGCTCAATCAACAAGAGAACGGTCTCCTGTCGACCAGGGTAATTTACCATCAGATACTAAAAAACGTTTTGAGCATTTCACTGAAAAACTTGAAACAGAAGGAATAGACGTTGGCGCACTTCGCGACCGTATTATAATTCCAAAAACTGCATTTACAGAGTCTGAGCTTACCGGCACACTTGGTTTTGTCCCGGTACGAGTATCTGTTCCGGAAGCAGGGCAGATATCTGCAACAAGTTTCCGCCATGAAAAAAACCTCTATCACATTCATGAGCACGAAAAGAATTGGACAATGCACGAGGACGTTCGTGTATCCTCTACTATGCTTATGCAGGATAAAAGTTTGTCTCTTTTTGGGAAAATAGGGGCGTTTACAAGAGGACTTCCTCATTTAATTACCGAGGGTGTCCCTGGCATGTATCACTATATTCGCGGAAAGCTTTCTGGTGCTAAACCAATAGTTGAACGAATTCAAGAGATCGCGTTTGGTTTTTTTCAAGAACGCAATAAGCCAGTTAACCCCATTAAGGGCCACGATGCAGGCCACTGGGGTAGAGAAACTGCATTTGCTTCTGGAGACTTCGAGCCTGGTAGTAGCTGGAAAGGTTTATGGAGAGGTCTAAGAAAAGGAATAAAGAGTATTTGGTCGGGAACCAGGGCTGTAGGTAGAGGAATAGTTGCACTACCAGGTATGACAAAACGTTCCTTAAAAGTTACCACTACACTACTTGGCGAGTCAGCTCGCGAAACTCGTCACTTCTTAAAGAAAGAATTCATACCGGGATTAAAGAAGGGTAGGTTGCCAGAAGTAGGGTTGGCGGCAGCAATTGCTGCAGAGCCTGCTTTAGCTATATTCGGGTTAATGACTCCAACCGTGGCTAGTATGACTGCTTTTACTCTTTTGGGTAAGGGCGGCTATATGGCTATCAAAAGAGGAAAAGACCTTCTTAATATTGCAAAATTTACACGTAAGAATCCAGAGCTTAGTAAAGCTGTTATGAAGCATGTCGGTGGCGGAACAATGCGTCAAGTCGGAAGCTATATTCGTCATGGCACAAAAAACCCTGCTGGTATGTTTATTGAGCTGGGTGGAGGTAAACTGGGTAGAGAGTCTCTAAAAGCAGACTTCTCAATGACCATGCAAGAGCTCATGAAAGATCCTTCTAAGATTTCTCAGATGGGTGGCTTTGATGATATATACAATACTCTTAGGGGGCTATCAGACGGACCTGGTATTCAGGAGATACGTAAGCTTTTAGGTATTCCGTTTGGTTCTGGATGGAAAGGTATATTTGGTGCACTTAGATCTCCAATAAGATCGTTTAAGGCATGGCGTGCAGGTAGACAGTTTACCAAGGGTGTGGCAAGAGCGGTTCCATTATATGAGAGTTTAGGTCGCAGAGCTGCTGCTGAGGTAGGTATTCGTTCACCTACTGTTAAGGTTTATGAATCTGGCGGTACTATAGGTATGGAGGCCTTTGGACCTAAAGGAGAGTCTTTGTTTTCTACGGTTCGTGGTTTCGAGCCTGGAGCTATAGATTTTATGGACATTACTGTTTCGCCTCTTCTACAGAAAAAGGGTATAGCAGGCTTCTTACAAAAGAGCGAGCTGGGTATATTCCGTCGAATGGGATATAAGGAAGGCACGCTTATGCAGGCAACAGTAGTTCACCCTGCTACAGCAAAGATGCACCTACAACTATATGGTGGAAAGATACAGTATGCTGGTCTTCAGGAAACCTTAGAACAAGAACTTATGAAGGTTGGAAAATGGAAGCCCAAGGCAGCTACTTTTGAGAAAAGAGTTCTGGCTGGTGAATATACTGCTGAACAGTTTATTGGAGGAGCCACTGTTGGTCGCCTACCCTCAAGTCAGGCAATCAACAAGATAGTTGGTCACGATATGCGTTGGGGTAGAGATTGGGTTCAAAAGGTTTTAGGTACAGACTTTATACCAGGTTCTAGTTGGAAGGGACTTTCTTCTATTAAGAGATTCTTTAGAGGTCTTAAACCACGTACACTAGCGGGAGACATGGCAGTTAGCAGACTAGGTATAGGTCTACAAGAAGCCTATTGGGCAGGAGAAACTGCGCGGCTTGAGAAGATAGTAGGATCGGCTGGTACTTTTGGTGTAAAAGCTGCTGCTGGTGAGGCTCGAATAGCTAAGCTTGATGCAGCATGGCAGAAGAAAATAGGTGGCGCTGGCGATACTCTTCCTCCAGGACATGGAGTAAGAAAACCCCTCATGGCACCAGAGGAAATTGAATTATGGAATAAGATGAGTATAACACGTGGATCATCGTGGGCAGGAGAAGTTGCTCCAATTCCAGTAGCAATATCTGCTCCGATCCCAGTACCTGTTGGAAAAGTATTAGGTCCTAGTGGTCATCCTTATGCAATTCCTATGGGAGCCCCCAAGGGCGGGCTTGAGAAAATGATTCAGCTAGGAGCACTCCCAACTGCACCTCCAGCAATAGAGGCTAGCAATATGGTCAAGAAAATTCTTAGTCCACAAATTGCAAAGAGAAAATACATATTGAACAAACTACAGGAAGGCGCACAGCCTCTTCCGTTTCAGCTGAACGCTAAGCGAAGAACGTCTCATGGTGTTGACAGAGGTAGTCGTAGCAAATAAGGAGTAGATTAAAATGTTTGGACGTTCATCTGGCCGCATGGCAACTTCTTGGCAAATGGCTGGTGCAGGAGGGTTCTTTGGCAGAACCTTTGCTAGAGCTGGAGTGATAGGTGGGGCTGTCTCTAGTGTAGTTGGGAAAGTAGGTAGAGCTGCATGGCATCCCGCGATGTGGGGAATGGCTGCTCGTGGTGGTAGCGGAGGTCTTTTGAGTAAAATAGCTAGGCGCGCTGCTGGTCCTGCTATCTTATTGGGTGCTTTTGGATTGCTAGGTGTGGCCAGGAGTCTTATTAGTGGAGGATATTCCATGGATGGACCTAATGTAGCCCGAGGATACACACCTGGTATGAGTTCACCATATACAAATAACACTATGTCGTTCGGCACAGTAGACAGAACTATGGGTGCTACAGGCTCACTGGCATTTGCTTTGCATAATCAAAGGAAGGGTTAATAGATGGGTATTATAGTTGATCCTACTATCACCGGTACAACAGAGATGAGGCGCGGTCGGATTCGCACTCGGACGGGTCGCTGGATGAGAAGCAATATGGGTTCAGTTGGCAATAAGTGGGCTAATTGGGGTATGTCTGGCTTACGAAAAGGTGCTATGGAAGGATGGCAGCGTGACCTTGGTTTCTTTCAGACTGCAGGAGGAAAGCACAAATTCTTAGGCGGTAAAGCGGGAATGAGAGGTCTTAAAGCACTAGGTGTTGGTGCTGGTGTGGGAGCGGCAGTTTATGGTATGACAGATAGCCCGTTGCTTGGTTTAGGAGCAGGCGTTGGTGCTTCTATGGCAGCTGGAGGCCTGAAGGCCGCTGGTAAGGCTGGTATGAACCTTTTGGGTCCTGCTTTTGTTGGTGCCGGTATTGTAAGTGGTTTTCAGGAGGGTGGCGTTGGTGGAGGACTCTGGGGTGGAGCAAAAGCCTACGGAGAGATGCGTATATGGGGCGCAGGTATTAAAGCTGTTCAGGTTGCATTCGGAGGAACAAAAGTAGCTGGCGCAGCAAGCGGTATGATGTCAATTGCTAAGGCAGTGGCATTTCCACTAGCTGTTGTTGCTGGTATTGGATATGGCGCCTACAAAGGCGCACAGTATTTTTCAGAACGTGGTAGGGCAGCTTCTCGGTCAGAGTTTGCAGGAGATACAGCTGCATTCCAAACACAGGCAGCCTATAGCATGAGACAAAGAGCTGTACAAGAGATATCCAGATCTCATACTAACAGCAGGACAATTTTGGGGAATGAAGCACAACTAATGCACCTAAGATAAGGACGGGATATATATGAATCCAGAGCTAGAAAGAAAACTAGCTAATCCTGTATGTAGAGAATGTATCAAAACTCATCTTAAAAAATATGGTGATTTTGTTGACGAGGAAGGTATAGTTCACGGAGGATTTACAGTTCCTTGCGAAGGGATACCTATACAGTATTTGAGTGATCATATAGAAGCAGTTCTAGATGAAGAATCTAAGAAGGAAGCTATTGGTTTGTTTGATCCAGTTACATGGGCAGAAGAATGGATTAGATTACCAGATGGTAGTCCTTGGATTGCTAGATGGTATCAGAAGCAAATACTACGCTGCACAGCCATGCGACGCATCACCAGGATGGGCAGAAGAACCGGTAAGACGGATAGTATTGCTGTCCATATCTTACACTATTGTTTCACTAATAAAAATAAGCGAGTTCTTATTGTAGCTCCCTACAAGAGCCAAACAGAAGAAATTATCAGTCGTATTCGAGGTTTTATCTCTACCAATCCGAAACTAATAGCTTCTGTATCTCGTGACGTAAGTAGTCCGTTTTATGAACTCAAATTCAAGAATGGATCACGTATTCGTGGTTTCTCCTCTGGTACTAAGTCTGGTGCCGAAGGTGTAGCTATTAGAGGCCAGGATGCAGATAGAATCTATTTGGATGAAGCAGACTATCTAACTGATGGGGACTTGAAAGCAATCGTTGCTATTCTAAATACTCACGCAAAAGTAGAGTTATGGGCGTCTAGTACACCAAGCGGTCGTAGAGCTCACTTCTGGCGCTGGTGCATAAAAACACCTAGCTATAAAGAATTTTATTATCCATCAAGTGTATTGCCTTTCTGGGATGAAGTAAAAGATCAGATTAAGGCAGACTATATTGGAAACCGTGATGCATGGGTACATGAAATCCTCGCAGAGTTTGGAGAACAAACAGTCGGTGTATTTCAACACAAATACACAGGTCTCGCAACAACAGAATACAAATATGACGAGATGTCTCGCAAACCGGGTTGGGTGTATTCTATTGGGGTCGATTGGAACAGTGAGTTTGGAACAGAGATAGTAGTAGTGGGATATAATAAGCGCGGTAGGTTTAGAATTGTAGACGCACACAATATCCCGAAACAAGACTGGACCCAGCTTGCAGGAATCAAAGCGATTATTGAAATGAATGCTAGGTGGCATCCAGCATTTATCTATGTTGATGACGGAGCAGGTACAACTAATATCGAACTACTAAGAAAGTATGGTCATGATATGATTGGCCGCGATACAAACGATCCCGCGTGTAAGCTGAAAGATATCATTAAAGCGTACAACTTCTCCGCAAAGATTGATGCTAGAGATCCCATGACAAAAAGACCCATTAAGAAACATGCAAAACCCTTCATGGTTGAGAATGCTGTTAGGTTCTTTGAGGAGTGTCGTATTGAGATTTCTGCTTTTGATATGGCTTTGAGAAATCAGTTAGAAAACTATATCATTAAGCATCGCACCACGGCTGGCATACCGGTTTATGGACTAGTCGAAGAGAGAGTCGGAGATCATCGTCTCGACGCAATGATGCTTGCATTGGTAGGGTATAAACTTGAGATGTCAGACTTTGGACGAATTTATCATGACACGCACATGGCTATATCTACTGGCTTTGCTAGATTACACAAACCAGACGAACAACGTAGTCCAGAAAGAGAGCTTGAACAGCGTTCAGATAGGATGCCTCAAGCACGTTATGATGAACCTGGTCATAGCTTTGTGAGCAAATCTACTGCAGATTTGCCAGCAAAAGTAAGCTCTGGTCGTGAGATCCAGGTGTATCGTCACGGGTTTATGACTGATGAAGAAGAGAAATATAAAACTATGTATCGACTTAAGAATATGCGAAAGAGGAGTCGTTTTCACAAGATTCATCCAGAAAGAACAAACATTTGACGGATGGATGGCAGGTCGGCCCACCTGTTATCCTGTTAGGCGTAGTGATGTCGTTTCCTTCTCGCCTTACAGACCCCAAGGTAACTTGGGGTCGCAAAACTATGAAAAGTGTTATAATTAGTATAAGGAGGATAATATGAGCCTATTAATATACGAACAAACTAGTCCAGGAGTATACGCAGAGTTTAGTGTTGATGGCGCGCATACAGACCCACTTACAACCGTTCATCATGGCAGAAATGGTGATACGTTCGAAAGAGAACTATATCTTGGTCGACCGTCTGGCAATAGTAGTGACTTCACAAACGTGCGGATAAAAGCTGACTCGCTGACTGAGGACAGTGATATTGGTTCTGGAAGTAGCCCTGGTGATAGTGGGTGGGGCGTAAAGCTTATGGTAGACCCTGGTCACGATCCTACTGAAAGTGAATGGGATGCAACGGACTATGGTAGTACGATTGATTTTGAAGATATCGATAGCGACAATAAGCAGCCGTTTTGGTTTAGGATTGAGTCGCCAAGAGGTATCTCTATTCAAAACAAGAAAAATATAGCACTCTTGATTTTGCTCACAGAGACACCATAAGGAAGTGTAATTAATGGCTTATGATGCTAATCCTTGGGATAGTTGGTGGGAGTTTCATGGCAATTTGGGTGGCGGTGGCCCGACGTATGATTGTTTGGAGTTGGCAGATAACCCAGATTTTGAATTTGATTCAGCCGAGGGTGAATTTGTAATAGGCATTATGCCGACATATACTCACGTCCTCGGGCAAGAGTTTATTTTACGTCACAAAGATGCTTACCGTATGTTTACGTCATATACAGGCGGGGATCCTGGAGGGAATCCCCGGAGGTTATTATTTGGGGTTCAGTGTCAACCATTTGCTGGTTGGGCTACAGCAACATGTGGTGACACACTGTTTCCCGCTGAACGAATGATAGCTGTAGGTCTTTATAGACCAGCTATCAAAAGAGTAAATGCTGCGGTGTGGGATTCAGCGGGTATTATAGGTGGTTTGGCAGATCATTTCTTTTTTGAACCGACAACAGATCCAGCTGAACCTGTTTTAATAGCAGCAAATTCTACACTTACGGCAGACCCGGGTTATTTTAAAGGTCGAATGTATTTCTTTGCTTGGTATAAAGGGTTTGCCTTAACGACACCTCAATTGACAGACATCTATAATGGTGTAGCCAATCCAGCAGATTTTAATCCGACGTGTTATATTGATTTTTCAAATAATGTGGAAGCTACTTATACGTCAAATATTCAAACTGGTCCAAATGCACCTTATATTTGGGATGTGCATGGAAATCCAACTCAAGGATCTTCTGCAACAGAAACAGAAGGTATTCTGGGTCATGATTTTACTGTAGGACTATCTACAAATCAATCTCTTGGACATCAGTTTGCCGTACAGATACCGACAAGCCAACCGCTGGGACACGAGTTTACTGTACCTCGAAGACCAAGTCAGTCATGGGATCCGTTTACTGCTCCTACAGGAGAAAGGCTTTTAAGAGATCTATCAAAAATCACACGTAAAAAACTAGGTTAAGGAGTATATTAGATGATCAATCAAATTAGCTCTCTTGGACATGAGTTTACCGTTCCGTCAATTACTAAATTAGTAGGTGGCTCAACTGACTTCAATCTGTTTTCTGAAAACCTGAATGTCCTTAGAGAAGAGCCAGAACAGCTTCTAGTAGAGCCAATTTCACGTGAACCAGCAGAAGAGGTCCCATCTGAACAACAAAGAACAGAAGATATGGTTATCAAGTTGCAAGAGTTTATTCTTGCTGCTGCACAAATGCAACAGGTTCTTGGTGAGAAGCTGAAAAAGAGACGCATTACTGTAGATCCTAAGTTTAATCCAGCAGCTAGAGATGCAATTCGTAGACTATTTGGAGAAGATTCCAGTACTATTACTTACGATATGTATAAACAAGCGCTCGAATGGCGCTCTAAGTTACTAGAAGAAGGGAGAAACGATACATATGGCACCGGCAGCTAGTCTTCCAGATGTAGATGTAAGTTTAACGCAACAGGTAGATATCATTCAGTCTTATTGGCTTTTGTTTGATAAAATCAAGGAGGATTTTGTAGGAAAGGACGATCTAGATATAATGTTGAAGGGTGCTACGGTGAATGGTGGGATTCAAGAAAACGCGGCAGGCCCAATTGTTGTGTTGGGAGCAACAATAAACTATACCCTACTAGACGTTCAAGCTAGACAGAAAGCCTTGCGATATTCTAAGCAGGCACAAACAGGTGCTGCAGTAAGAGGAGAGATTGTCGAAGGTCTTGAGGCACTTACAAGCTAAGGAGGCATCCCAGTATGGGTGTTGGAGGTTCTAATCCGTATTTTTGGAAAGATATTACAACGATTATAGATGCGTTTGCAGATCCCACTAATCCGACCGTAGAGGATGGCGAGCTAGTAATAACGCCTACTCCAGGTGAGAAGGTTAGACAGGGAGCTACTGGTTTTCCTGACTGGTTAAAGAACCAGGGAGGAGAAAGCAGTGTCGCTGCCCTTTCGAACAAGCTCCAAGATAAAATGGATAACGCACAGGGAGCGGTTGAATCTCTTTATAGTTATGGAACAGAAGGAACGTCAGGAAAGACGTTTGATACAGAGGAAGTAGACCTGGGTCCATTTGGTAGTATACCGGCTGTACAAGGTATTCAGATGCGAAACACGTGGTATACAATGTCTCAGCATGACAATGCTGGGGATAAGATAAAGGCGCTGGTCGCGGACTGTATTTCGTGTAAAGACAGAGTCTTAGCCCTACTAAGCTTGAATCCTATTGAAGAAGTATGGGCACATGTTGAACGCATGTACAAGCAATCTACTAATTTCTTGGTGGATTTATATGACCTGTTCCTAGGAGATCATAGCGTTGAGGTATTTGCAGACTTCTGTAACCTATTAAACTTTCTAAGCTTTATGTGTGTGCCAGACTTGGGAGCTATGATTGTTGTATTGAGCAAGCTGCTAGCCAAGTATGCATTCAAATTCAAAGACCTGGAGATAAGCTTCATGAGTATTATTGGGCGCTTTACTGGCCCGGCGCTTACTCCATTGCTAGCCACTGTTGACAAATATATACAACTTATCTTTGCTCCTATTGAATGTGTGATAGCTGCTCTAGATGCTCAGCTACAGAAAGCTGATGTGGCACAAGCATGGAAACGTAAGATGCAGGGGAAGAAAGACACTGAACGAACGTTTAGTATTCATGAGTTTGGTGGATCTCTCAAGGGTCTAAGAAAGAAACTACAAACGACCGTAGACGAGGCACGTAAAGAGTGGCGTAAGCTAGATGAAAGTATGAAAGATTTACTCGGTGTTACAGACGAAGCAGACAAGCAGCTTCTTGATATTACCTATCATATGGACCAAACGACTAAGTTTATTGGACTAATACAGGCAGTTATGATAGCCCTTACAGAAGATGCTATCCAGTGTGGTCCTAGCGGTAATGGTGAAGAAGAGCTCCAAAACTTCTTGTCTAATTATGTTGCTCCCAGCTTTGATGTAAACATTACTATACAAGATGGAGAAGCTCGCCTATCGCCCCAGGCACCAAAGGAAATAGACGAACTATTACAGACAGTTGGTAAGTACCAGAAACAAGGAACAGTTTCGTTGCCCTCCACAGCCGAAACCAAAGCGCCAATAGGTCAAGCTATTATTCCTTTGAAGAACTGCCTCTACACGACAACAGACGGAGAGCTTGAAAAGGTTAAAGAATTCCTAGGAGATTTCCAACAGAGCTAAATGCTGGAAGGTGGAAGATAGATGAAATTTTTGGGTATGAGTTTCGGAAAACACAAGCGTAACAAAACTCCTGTGAGTTTTCAAGCGCCATCAGAGAAGGAAGATCAGATCCCGACTGCGCCGAAGAAAACAGTTCTGATAGCGAAGATTCCTAGAATCAGGAATCCTGTACTTTCTTTCAAGCTTCGTCCTGGTGCTAATGAGTTTGAGCAGCCTGAGTATGATATGGCAGAGATTGGTCGTATTGAGGATGTTGAAGCCTATGTGCAGCGAGCCTTCACTCAAAAAGAAGGTCTCATGTTTAAGGAAGACTGGGAAGTTATAGGGAAAGATCCTAAAACAATTAAGTACATAAAGCAACGTTTTGAGCAGTTTGGTGCGGCCACAAATGAACCTTTTGTTACTGTTCTACGTGGTGCAGGAGAAGATTTGATTCGCTATTCAAATGCGTTTCTTGTAAAGGTACGTGACCGAAAAGCAAGTGGTGGTGGGCTACGCAAAGTACCAGGTAGGAGGAAAGCGCTTGAACCTATAGCAGGCTATTTTGCTATGCCAGTCAGTACAGTTAGATTCAAGAGAGAAGATAATGGAAAGATTCGAAAATATCGCCAGCTCCTCCCTAATGGTAGATATAAGGATTTTGATCCTGATGATGTAATCCACATTTACTTCCGCAAAAAGAAAGGGTTTTTAGTAGGTACACCTTCGCTGATTCCAGTGAAGGACGATATTCGTGCGCTTCGAAGAATTGAAGAAAACATTGAGATGTTGATCTATCAACACCTGTTTCCTCTTTATCATTATAAGGTTGGAAGCGAAGATGCTCCAGCTTCTACATTACCAGATGGAACGCGCGAGATTGATATTGCTAAACTAGAAGTAGAGCTTATGCCTGCAGAGGGGATGTTAGTAACATCCGAACGTCATGAGATTAAAGCTATAGGTGCAGAAGGTAGAGCTCTTCGCGCCGAAGGTTATCTGAACCATTTCAAGCAACGTATCTTTGCTGGCCTGGGCGTGTCTGCTATTGATATGGGTGAAGGTGATACTGCTAACCGTTCAACTGCAGACAATATGTCTCGCAACATGGTTGATGACGTAAAGCACTATCAACGAACTTGGGAAATGGCCGTAAACGAGTTTATTATCAAAGAGTTGCTACTTGAATCTACTTTCAGTAATCCCACTGACGATGAGAGTCTCGTTCGCCTCAAGTTTAATGAGATTGATGTAGAGGCTAAGATCAAGGTTGAGACGCACGGTATTCAGGCATTTAGTGGTCACGCAATCACTCACAGCGAATTACGTAATCTCTTTGGTAAGGAGCCTCTAGAGGACGAAGAGTGGGATGACACCTTCTGGAAGCTCATTGACGAGCCAAAAACTATGATGCAAAGCATGGACGAACCTTATAGTGCTCTTGCACAGGCAGTAGCCAGAGCAGCTAGTACCGCACCCGAGCAAGGTGATTTTGATAAAGAAGCTACTGAGCGTAAGAAAGAGATGGAAGCAGACAGGAAAGCTAAGTCTGCTGGTAAGACAGGTCCAAAGTCTACAAAACAGTCGTCTGGTCAGCGTTCCGCTAAAGCAAGAACACGCCCATCTAATCAACACGGTACAAAGACTAGTCCAGAGAAGAGAAAGAGCAGCTTCACATGGGGAGACATGGTTGCTCCAGGAAACAAAGTTACAGAGCTCTACACAGACTTACGAGAGAATACAATGTATGCAATCGAAGCAAACACATTCAATATAGATTGGTTCAAGCAGCTTGCTCTGGCTACTGGTACTATGATGCAAGAAAAGCTCTTGCGTCTGGCACGTATAGACTTCCGTAGTGGCTTCCGGTCAACAAAGGCATCCTTAGAGGCTACTGATTTACCAGTACCTTTGGCTGTTTTTGAATCAAGATCTCAGCGTATCATCAATAGGTTCGTAACGGTTCTAATCAACAGAATGAAAGACAACTATGATCCAACTGACGAACCCGGTACCAAAAAAATCAAAGTAATCAGTGTGTTTGATGCTATGAAATACCGTAGTCGATTCATTTATAATTCAGAGAGAAACAAGGCACGTAACTACGGTATTATGCGTGGGCTCAAAAAGCTTGGATACACAGAAGCAGAGATTGTTGATTATGAAGACTCATGTGAACTATGTAAAGATCTTGCAGGTCCGATAGATATAACGAATGCCACGATTAATGACGTCCCTGGACATCATCCTAACTGTACATGTACTATAGTTAAACTAGAAAGACAGGAAAATCAGTAATTCTCCTGAGTTCTAACGTGAAAGAATGACAACTCCAATCAAATCTGCTCTATAGCAGATAATGAATGGTTAGTTATATGACCATTTTGACGGCAAATCTAGGAGTGATGAAGAGAATATGAGTACTTTCGTGAAGCTATTCGATACAGTGACGATTATACCCGCTTCTGTAGACAGGTTTGTTAAGGCGAACGTAAGAGATAATATTTATGTTCCGTCTGGCCAAGTTCTACGAGCAGATATAGTTGCTACTCATTCGGGACGGCTCACCCGTAATCATGGTTTCTATCTCCCTCAGAAAATGAGAGACGGAGTTAGTAGCCTGTTAGAAAATTACGGAAAGCCAATCTTGACTCATCATAATAGTCATGACGATCCCGTTGGTCGTGTGGTTGATGCAAAATACATCGATACTTCAATGAGCTTTGCCCGAGATTCAGCTGTCGATGCCATTATTAAGGACTTGTGTAAACCTAGTTTACCCTTTGTCCAGTCACTCAGTTTAATCGACAAGCTATCAGAATCCGACCTCCTCAGTGATCCTACCTATCCTGGCCTCGGCCATATCCTTCTAACAGCAGAAATTAGCAATCCCGAAGCTATCCAGAAGATTCTGGATAAGCGTTACCTAACGGTATCTATCGGAGCAGCTACAGACAGAGCTATTTGTTCTATTTGCAAACAGGATTGGGTAGAAGAAGGACCATGTGAGCACAAGCCAGGTAAGATGTACGACGATGCACTGGCATATATTATTGCCGGCAAATTAATGTATGATGAAGTATCATTCGTAAACGTTCCCGCTGACGCTCTAGCCAGGGTCGTACTGGTCCATGGTAATGGAGCTATGCAGGACTCTACTGTTGTAGTTGAAGAATCGCAACAAACCTGTAATGTTAATGCGAATTTCTACTTCACCGACTCAAATATAGGAGGCACAAGCATGAGTAAAGTTCAGGATGCTTGGGGCAAGGTATCAAAACTTATAGCCCTTGAGGACTCCAAGGAAGAGGATAAGCTAAAGGCTTTGAATGATTTCTTGGAAGAGCACAAGGAAGATGAGGATCCTTGTATCCAGGAAGCAAAAGACAAATTAGCTGAATTGTCAGTAACGCCTCCAGTTGAACCTGCGGGTGCCGATGATCCGGCAGAGTTACAGGACGATGCTGGAGAAGACAATACAGATGCTGACAAGCAATATGCAGATATGGTCGCATTACTAAAGACCATTCTAACTGATTTTGCCAAACGAAAAGCAGCAAAACCAGAAGACAAAGAAGACAAGACGGTTGAACCTAAGCCTGCACCAGTCGAGCCCACACCACCTGTTGAAGTTGTATGTGACGCTTGCAAGGCATATAAAGACAAGGTAACCGCTCTACGTCTAGAAGTCAAAGACATCTCTGCTGAGTTTGACTGCGCAAAGCAGGCACATATAGAAGATGTCGAGAAGGCTAAGGTACAGTTAGCAGACGCTCTAGTTGTTCTAGATCAGCTAAGTGGCAAGAAGATTGAGGATCCCGAGAAAGCTAAGACCGAGAACGCGTCTCTTTCTCTAGAAGATTTGCTCAAGAAATCGGATAGTCTCCAAGAAGCTCTTGATATGAAGACTATGTTAGCTAAAGTAAATGATGGTATGACACAGATTCCTGAAGGCACCGTAGAAGATCCTACTCTGAATGATGACGCGGATCCAACTACCGATAATGATGAGGACCCGAATTTGGAATATCGAGGTAAATATAAGAAAATCCTAATAAAGGATGGATTAATAGCGGCTAGCGCATTTATCCAGAAACTCGTGAGGGCCGGGCTGGTACCTGACGACTTTGACCCAGAAAATGAAGGAGGAAGCGTATAAATGTCCAATCTATATACCGCCAATCATAAGGTCTGGGATCACGTAGGCAATATTACTCCCAATGTAGAGTACTCAGAGGCACATCGTCCACATGGAGAATACATTGTTGCTGATTGGCTCCCAGTAGGTCGGTACGAAAAGCACTACGAAAACTATTTCGTAGTTTCGACCGGCAAGATTATAGCCTTCGACCGCACAGGTAAAGTAGTTCCTGCAGGTTTGAAGACTGCTTTCGCTGTGGGTAGCGGCGACGTTCTTACCTATGCAACTGCAGATGCAACAACTCTGACCACCGATCTAACGACCGGTGTAGCAGTAGCAGTAGCAGCTGGATACACAAGAGCAGAAATCACTGCGGCACTTCTCGCTTTAGGTCTATTAGACGCTAGCGAAAATGCTGAAGATTTTATCTCCTATCCCGTAGGCGTAGCACCTTACAACTTTCTACAGTGGGCTGGCGGAGACGGATTCAACCCAGCAAACTTGAAAGAGCATAACAACATGATGCAACACCGTGTAGGCATTTTATGCAAGTATGTTGTTGAATTACCTCTCGTACCTGCAGCACATGCAGGATCTGACTTGTCAAGCTCAACAGGTATTTCTTCTTCGGAGATTGTTGACTGGACAGCCGCAGATGCTGATGGTGCATGGTTTGACTCAACCGCTCTAGCCGCAACACTGCGTTATGCAGCAGTAACTGCTGGCGACGATGTTGTAGCACTAAACCTGCCTGTGATGGACCTTGCAAAGAACACAACTTTAACACCTATCACCCTTCCAACCGGTTTCACCCGTGAAGTCAGCTCAATTGCTACTATAGTACAGGCTGGAGATTACTTCATTGATTATGGTGTTGGCGTAATCTTGATTTTCGAAACCGACGGTAATGCAGCTCCTGTAGCAACAGGTACCTGCGACTATTACCACTATGAGACTCTTCCGGCTTCGGTTAGCACTTATGCTTGCGCATTAGGCGACCTACAGCCTGGAGACTTTGTTCGTGCAGACGCAGACTCTAACTTTGTGAAAGCAAATATTATCGATGACACGGAAGTTGAAACTGTAACTTCTGCAGATCCCGAGACTAGCCTAACTAGCGATGAGCTAGCGGCTTTGCTGAATCTAAGCGCCAAGCGTCAAGACGAAATTATCGGTCAGGTACTAGATAGTGATACTCACCCGAAGGACTACATGGACAGGGTACGTACTGCCTATCCACAGCTCGGGACTCTAGACCAAATGCCTGGTAGCGCAAGCTCCGGACTACCTGCATCGTTAACCTACGCAGGCGGATCTAACAAAATGATCCGTATCCTGCTATTGAAGTAAGGAGGGAAGCAGACATGCCTTTCGAATTTAAAGATGAAAAACACTATGCATATTCATGGTTGAACAATGGTCAGCTTCCTACCGGTGAACCTGGAGAACTTATCACTGTAGAGGACGCTATTGCAGTTCCTAACACAGCTATGTGGCTACCTAAGGTAATTCAGAATATCGTCAAAGAAGCCGTAGAACCAATGCTAGTAGGCACCAGCCTGCTCCAGAGAATTGAGTATCACTTTGGACAGACTATTACTTTCCCTGCAGTAGGCGCACTTGACGCAGCTGACATTGCCGAGGGTATGGCATATCCAGAACGTCAGCTCTCCATGGGTGGAGCAACTGTGACCGCACATATCGGCAAGTCCGGTTTGGCAGTAAAGGTTACAGAAGAAATGATTCGTTACAGCCAGTTCGATGTTATCAATATGCATCTTCGCGCTGCTGGACGTGCACTTGCTCGCCACAAAGAGAAGAAGGTATTCAATTACATTCGCTCTATGGGAGTTGTATGCTTTGATAACTTGAACCCAACCTCATCGGTATTTGGTGTCACCACCGGTAGAGACCTGGACGGAAGCGCTAACGGCTCAATGATCGTAGATAACCTCTTCGATGCCTATAGCCAGATTCTGTTGCAGGGTTTCACCCCTAATACCCTATTGATGCATCCATTGACTTGGTCAATGTTTGTTAAGGATCCCGTAATGCGTCTTATGATGCTAAATGGTGCTGGCGGTACTTGGTTTGCCACACATAGCGGAAGCCCTAGCGGACGTGCCCCTTGGGATGCAAGCAATCAGGGTAAGATGGGAGTAAGCGGTGGACAGAATATCACTCCTGGAGGAGCAGCTAATAGTGAGACAGCTACGCCACTAGAGGGATACCCACAGACCCTCAATAGTGCGCCGAACCTGCCTGGTTATTTCCCGTTCCCTTTCAGGATCATCGTAAGTCCTTTTGTTAACTTCAACCCTGCAACCAAGCTGACAGACATCATGTTGTTTGACTCCAATGAGCTCGGTGCGTTGATTGTTGACGAAGATGTAGCGACTGACGAGTGGACCGATCCTGCTGTAGACATCAGGAAGATCAAGCTTCGCGAGCGTTATGGTATTGGTATTTTCAACGAAGGTATGGCTATTGGCGTTATGCGTAACGTCAAGGTAACTCCTAACCAGGTCGTGCTACCAGCACAGGCAACACAGAGCGTTAGCGGAACCCTATCCGCAATTTCGCCGACAGTAGCTGTGGTGTAATATAGACCTCAGCAAAACCGGTAACTCTAACTAGTAAAATGGAGGCCTGGTCTGTTTACCGACAGGCCAGGTCTCTTTTTTACACTGGAGGGCGTATGTTTTTAAGGGTATCAAAGAAAGTAGGAATGTGGGGTTTTGGTCCTCTCTGGTTTACTTTCGCAGATCCTAAACCACAAAAGATTGACCTTACAGAATTAGACGAACTAACACAAGACAAAGTAAAGCTGGCAATGGCACAAGGAGTCTTGATACGAACAGATAGAAAAGGCGAGCCAATCCAAGAGCAGCGGCCACAAGCACAACCAGTTCAACACCCAATCGTTGATGAAGTAGTAACACTAGTACCAGTAATCTCACCTGTTATTGCCAGAAAGCTCACAGAGCTTCTCAAGAATGGCGTAACAACACTTCGTAGAGAAATCCCACGCATCCTTAGTCGTGCGAACCTAAATGCTGCTTTGCAGTTTGAGAAAGAAGGTAAAAATCGTAAAACTGTTATAGCTCTTCTTGAAAAAACAATCGGGAAGACAAAGGATATCACATTACAGTATGACGATCTTATCAAAGATGAAGATATTGAAGTTGTGACATTCAAAGTCGAAGATATGGTCTTAGAGACCAAAGATGAAGTTGTTGAAGTAGAATTGCTGGACGAGGAAAGCCTTGGACCCATCATAAAGAAGAAAGTTGAGGAATTATAAGGAGGACACTTAATGACAGCTCCCTCTATTGAAGAAATTCATCCGGCTAGTAGTGCTGAAGGCGTAGTGCTATCGGATACGATTCATATCATCTTCGATCAAGAAGTTGATCGAACTACAGTACAGATCCTTCTAGAGGGACCTGACACTGATAGATGGAGTGGCCCAGAACAAGTCAGATGGGACGACCCTGACACAGATGCAGACGATGATGTATTGGCATCCCCAGGGTACAAAGGAATGGTTCCAGGAACAGTAACATTTGACAAGGTAGATGGCGACGGCAACGGAGTATCTGCTTTTGATTATACCGGTGGCGGGGCTGAGTGGAGAGCTAAAGCGATCCTCACCCCTACTGAACCGCTAGCAGCGAATACAGAGTATCGTGTCTGGGTCGTAGGAGACGAAGAGACCGGTGATAATATTATATCTGGTGTCTCTACGAGAACTGTATTTGATACCGTAAGAGGTGCTAATCTAGGCGATGGCGTTGTTATCTTCTCAGGAGGATATACCGGAACTAATGCAGAAGACGGGTACACAATACGGATTAAAGAGGCAGGAGATAGTTCTGATAAGCTACTTTTCCAGTATTGGCGTACTAGCTCTCCTTTGGTTGTTCGTGAACTTCGTACTAGTCTGCGCAGCCAGCTTCTAAACGATGGTGTGTTTGTAATATTTAGTGGCGAGCATGAGATAGACGATGAGTTTTCGGTAGTTGTACAGGTTGGCGAGCGTATGCAAAGCACCTATACATGGGTGTTTACAACTGGTTCGGGAAGCATTCTAGCAGTTCCTGACGATGTCGAGCAGTCCCCTTCTGTACCTGTTGGTGGATGGGAAGGAGATTCACCTTCCAGCACCACAGAGTTTACTGTGCTAGAAACAATACCTGTTCTCAGAGCAACACATTTAGACCCTCTTACTATCGAGGAAGTTATTATTCAGTTCAGTGCCGACTTAGACGAGAGTACTGTTACAGATGATACTGTGACTATTTGGACAGAACCAGTGAATGGGGACGCAGACAGAATTGATGCAGAAGGGGAGTTAGCTAAAACCCTTAGTATCAGTGATGACATACTAACTATTGCGATTACAGACGCAGGAGACGAAGACACACCGATATTAGTGAACAATGCGGTCTTTGTTACTCTACATTATTCTATTGCAGACACAGACGGTAATACTCTTGGAACAGACTACGAGATGTATTTCACAACAACGTATACTCCCTACTGGGCAAGTGTACGCCGGATCCGTTTGGATCTTGGAGCTCTGATTGTCGATGTACCAGACGATACAATCAATCTGGCTATTTTTGAGGCTAGCTTAGAAGCACAGGCTCTTTCGTTTGGTTTCCGATCATCTACTGTCTCTAGTGTAGCAACATTCTTTGCTTTTGCACGAAGACAATATGTAACCTGTACAGCAGAGGCTATTCTGCTAGGAGCCATCAGTGGTAGTAGCAGTGCTGAAGGAGGAGGCAAATCAAAGAGACTTGCTGATCTCCAGGTGAACTTTGGTAGTGGTGGACAATTTAAGAACCTGTTAGAGAGAGCACTGGGTTGCAGGGTAAAATGGGAAGCAACTTTAACAAGTGCAGCCGAAACTGGGCCGGGAACAAGTCAAAAACCCTCTATGGTTATAAAAGGTCGCTATGATCCAGATAGACCCGAATTTGGCAGGGAATGGGAGCCAGTATCAACGCATTCTGGAATAGGTTCTGAATATCCAGCAGCTAATATCAAGAGCAAGAATTCTGTTTATTATCGTCGCTGGAGAGCAAATTTCCTAGGAAATCGTTGGGGCTCTCGCTTTGTTAGTGGGGATTAAGAATGGGAACGGAGCTATATCCAACACCAGTAACTAGTAGTACAACTGACCACTCTGGGTTATGGCCTGTCTCAAGCAGTGGCGGCGAAGTTGATTTGCGTCAAGAGTTTTACGAGCTCCTGTATGGTGGTCCAACAGAGATTCCCAAAGGAAGGCCGGGTATCTTACGGCGTATGCGTACAGATGACGATGGCGAGCTAATACCGTGTCCCTGTGTTGATGAAAAGACAGGAGAGCCAGACAGAGATACAATTTGCCCCTATTGCTGGGGCGAAGGCTATTACTGGGATGAAGAATGGGTTACCTACTATAAGACGTTAGTTTCTTCTCACGAAGGACTAGTTAGAAAGAATCAACCGTACAAACCTGGAGTATCTAATACTCCGTTTGTTTTCTTCTACTTGGAGTATGGTGTAATTCCAAGTAGGTTTGATAAAATAGTGGAAGTGGCTCTCGATGCAGAGGGCGATATTGCGCTTCCCTACACTAGAGAGGCGATTTATCCAATCGCCACTTCGGAAAGTTTCCGAAGCGACAACGGACGAATCGAATATTGGCGTGTGGCGGTCGTTCTTGATTCAGTCAGATCGACCTGGCAAGGGTAAGTGACATCATGGTAGTACGCGACGATATTCTTCCAGAGGAACTCACAACAGCACAAGGTGTTGTTATTGGCGATATTTTACATCAGTATAGTCAAGAATTCTCTGACTCTATTAGTAACCGTGGAACAAATCTCCCACATGGGGAGAGACTGCGCCGGCCGAAACCAGCCCAAGATATTGACGGCTTCACGGATCTAGTAATGAGAATCATAGAAGAACAACAAAACTCAGAAGAAGTTCCAACGAAGAACAGAGTCAGATTTCTCCAAGATTTCCCGCCAGGTGGTGTTGAGACTGAAATAATTACTTTCGGATTACTCAGTAGGATGCCAGCTTCAATGTCACAGGGTCAACACTTCAATCAAAGAGTACGTGAGGTCAAGCCTCACATCAGAAGCATTGAAGATGATCCAACCAGACCAGGGTATAAAGTAATTACCCACGGTCAAAGATTTGAGAATGAAATAGTCTTTACATGCTGGGCCAAAACAAACAAACAAGCAAACAGAAGGGCTCGGTGGCTTGAAGATACACTCAGGGATTGGACTTGGTATTTGAGATACGAAGGTATCGTAGACTACTATTTCCTGGGTCAAGATGAGGATATAATTCTCAAACTAGACGGGACAGAAAACGTCCTCATGGGCCGTCCTATGAGGTACTGGATAATGACTGAACGTTTGTCTCACATATTAGAACCTACTATTCGACGTATCGTTGTAAAGTATGGGCTTGGACAACCTTAAGTAATACCGAGCAATAAGGAGGAATGAGAATGACTACAGTTAATCTCCCAGGCTTGCTACATGAAAAACAGGATCTTGGATTCGAACTCTTTACATCCAGTCCTGCGCCTATTATTCTTGTTCTCGGTACTGCTGCACAGGGTCCGTCTGAAGCGCCTAGAGCTGTTGGTAGAGTTAAGGAGACTGCTGTGTTATTTGGAAGCAGTGGAACTTTGACTCGTGGTATGTATGAAACAAAGACTGCTGATGGAGAGAACGTAGTTCTTTTCCGTTTTGGTGCAACTTCTGCTGTGCTGGCTGGAATTGGCGTATCAGGAACCACCGGAGGTGTATCGATCACAACCGTTGAAAAAGACGACACCATGGACGATAAGTATAGCCTCTATTTTAATGACACAACAAGCATGTTAATCGTCATGAATGTAGACGACGACATAATTGTGTATCAGCGTGACTTTGATGACCCACTAGCAACAACCGATTTAGGCGAGGTAATGATTGACGGTTCTCCAGGTGTTGGAGGCGTTGATATTGGTGGAGCATCTGCTTTCTTGACTTTGCGTGAAGCTGCAGATAGCACTTCCCCCGATTACGACGTTGGCCTAACAGACGGAACAGACGGAACAAGTCTGAGCCGTATGAAGATATATGAGTATCTATTCACCTCATATAAGCTCCTAGAGAACGAGGACTTTGACGAAGTAGTACCGATGGATGTATATCTGGATGACCTAAACATCACAGACAGTGGTGCAAGTTTTGGTGGATCTCCAGGTACAACGTATCCAACTACAGCCTCAGATGATGACATGCTGCTATATTTCTATGCCGAGGAATACCTAGGTGAATGGTTATTCTGGTGGAGAAAAACTTCTGCCAGTGGCAATCCAGATGTATACCCTGATGGTTATGCAACAGACACACCTGCTGGCGTAGATTTGACTACAACTGCGTTTAATGAAGTTAACTTCGCATACCAACTCGCACAGTTCTGTTATGATGTTTCTGTAAATCATAATGAATGTCTTGGCTTCATTGGCGTAAAGCCGCCTGTATCAACGAGTCTTAGAGATGTATCAAGATGGCTTGGTAAGCCACCAACATATACAGTCACTGCTGGCGTATCAGCAATCGCTAGCGCTGGTGACAATGGTACTGGCCTAATGGGTAATAAGTATATGGCCGGTTTGTATGGATTCCGTAGTAACGTTGCCTTTGGTGGCTTTATTGCGACCGACGAGGGCTTTGTAGACGGTGTAGAACTGGAAGATCGTGGCGGTGCCCAGATCGATATTGGTAAGTACATTAATGTTGTTGGTCAATGGCTGAAGCTTTATAATGCATTTGATTCGACTGGCCTAGGTTATATTTCTACTCAGGCTGCTTCGTATGCAGGAATGGTATCAGACTTAGACCCTAAGAATGCACCTACTAACAATATCGTTACTGGCGCAACACTGCCTTTCCGTATTAGCAATTCTAAGTTGGATACTCTAGTAGGGCAGAGATATATCTTCTGTCAGATTAAGCCAAAGGGTATTGTTATTGCGGACGCTCCAACAGCTGCCCGTCCAGAAAGTGACTATCGTCGTTTGACAACCGTGCGTATTGTTAAGTTAGTGATTGACGCTATTCGTGCTGTCGGTGACCCATTCATTGGGAAAGCTGGCGGAGCGGCACAGCGCGCAGCACTAGAGACTGCATGTATGGGAGCACTAAACAAGTTGCAAAAAGGCGGATACCTAACTCGCTTTGAATATGCAATTACCCAGACAGCTGCAGAACGCACCAATGGACTAGCAACCATTGAACTCGTGCTAGTACCAGCATTCGAGTTGCGCAGGATTACAATGCTAATCTCGCTCAAGTCTGCTTAAGGAGTGATGTATTATGGCTACGCCAAGTGAATTCAGTAGAAGCTATAATTCCTTCTCCGGGGTAGATATTAAAGCTACGTTTGGTGGACTGGTGATTGCAGAGCTACAGGCAATTAGCTATAGCATCACCCGCGAGAAGGCTCCCATTTATACGATGGGTTCCGCAGATCCAAGGGCATTCGCAAGAGGTAAGCGCGGTATCGCCGGTACTTTGATCTTTGTTATGTTTGATCAGCACGCACTATTGAGTACGTTGAAGGATCTTCTGTTCCAGTCCGACATCGATGACATATACCCAGAGTTCTTAGGTGCTGACACAGGAGAGCTAGCACAAGCAACAGCCAGAAGCAACAGTGAGCGTACAGCAGCTTCTCCTATCGCAGAACAAGAATCCGCAATTACTCTAGCCCAGGAGGATCAGGCTAACGCAATGCCTTGGTACACAGACCAGATTCCTGGTTTCGACATCACTCTCGCAGCAGCAAACGAGTACGGCTCCTTAGCAATTATGAAGGTGTTTGGTGTTGAAATTCTCAACGAAGGTTACGGCATCAGTATCGATGATATTGTTTCAGAACAACAAATGACTTACATTGCTCGCACTATTCTTCCATGGCAGTGGGTCCGCCCAGTTTATGGCCCCGTTGCAAGAGCAGCCGCGCAAAGTAGGTAAGTAAGATACCGACCCCAGTCACTCTGACTGGGGTCAAAATTCCTTCCATTACAAAGGAGTCCCTATGGTAGATATCCTATCAACAACAGAATTTATTCCAGGCGTATACAAGTCGGCTGAGAAACAGCGTGAAGATAAGCGTCTCATCGAAAAGATGAATATGAGGAGATACGCAGATCCACGTACAGGGACAATTTCCTTTAGCGGGGCTGATATGCAGGCTGTCGTGTTTTTACCTATGTCTACTGAACAGCTCGCCAAACATATTGAAAACAAAAAGTCCGAACTAATTCAACTACGTAGTAACTATAGCGCTATTAGTCTAAGAGATGTAGTAAGCGGTAAGATACTTGCATACATTCAGAGAATTGAGGATGAGATGTATGCTGCTACTCAGGAAATTCAACGACTAGAGGTTTTGTATAAAAAGGGTGTCAAGTATACTCGTCCAGTCAAACTCCTTGATTTACAAACACTATCTATCTCATCTCACAGAGAGAAGTTTCCAGTTAGGACATTAGGGAGAGTCAATCCTAAGTCACGTACTCGTGGACCAAGAACTATTGCTGGCAGTATGATCTTTACTCTTTTCAATAAAGCTGCCTTGTGGGATCTCTTAGAAGCAAGCAGTGCTTTCTATAGCAGTGGTGTTGGTATACCAGGTACAGATAGCGGATATCCAGAGTTAGAAACTGTTCTAGCAGACCAGTTACCTCCGTTTGATATCACGATTATGTGTTCAAATGAATTGGGCGACAACTCGTATATGGTACTCTATGGTGTAGAGATTGGGAGTGAAGGACAAACCCTTAGTATCCAAGATATAATTACCGAAGATGTAATGCAGTTCACAGCATTAGATTTCGAACCTCTGAGGCCCCTAACACAAAGAAGACAAAACATGTTAGCGGGCGAGGCTATTATCACGCCTGACAATCTAGTTATAGAGGCACGTACTGAAAGACAACGTCGTGGAATTCGACTCAACCCGTTTATCTAAGTTGGAGAAAAAATGGTAGAAACTAGAGTAGCTGAAGGTATAGGTTCTTTAGGCGCTAATAGGACATCTTACGAGTTTGATTACTTTTCAGGCTCGCAGATAGGGATCTATATTGGGGACATCTGGGTAGACGATGTTGAGTCAATTCAGTTTCAAGCGACACAAACAAAACGTCCTATCTATGGGTATGGATCTCAATATTTTCATACGGTAGCCGATGGCCAGGTATTGGTCGAAGGAGTCTTGAGCATTCCATTCAAAGAGGCTGATTATCTTTTGGCTGTTTTGGCTAGGTTCAGAGAATTCAAGGCACCAATAACAGATTTACCCGAGGGACCAGATGATAGTCAGAGAAATACGTATGACCAGAGGATTGGATGGTATTCTAAAGGGCAAGGGTTTGTTCAGAAACAGCAAGTTAGACGAGAGAACATTGAACGTCGTTTAGCAAATGCAACTAAGAAGGATCTTCCTGACTATCAGATGTATGGCGATCTGGCAGCTTTATCCGACGAAGCATTTGAAAACACTGCAGAAATATTCGAGGACGTCTTATGGAAAAATAACAAAGAAGACTTTCGAACAGGCAACTTGCCTCTTGCAGCACGAAAGTACTTTAGTGATCCTCCTGCTACGCATCGAAGAGCAGATCAGTATCCCCCCTCCGATATCTTCATTTTATACGGTGATATAACAAACGCAGCAGCTAACCACACAATAAAGAAACTTATCAATGTCAGTATCCTTGGCCAGGGTCAGGTCATTATGGTTGGCGGCGAGCCAATCAGAGAACAATATAGATTTATTGCTCAAAACTTAGCATAATCCGCTTCATTGCTCAGAACCTCGGGTAAGTCTTGACGGTTCTTAGTATCTGAGTTAGAATCAATAATAAACAATGTAATGAAAGGAGAAGGGAACGATGGAAAAAGTTGATCCCAAGAAATTGGTTGCGGGCGACGACAAATTTGAGGACCAGATCTGTAAAGATTGCAACACACTTATTGTAGCTGATATGGAGACTGGAGAAAAACTATGTAATTGTAGCTTGGAGGCAGATAGAGCTGCCCAGATAGCAGCAGCCGTAAGGGAACAGAGACAGGCTGTTCGGGAAGCACAGCCAGCACAGCCAGCACCAATGCCGGTGCCAAAGAACATACCTCCCGTAGAGATGCCAGCAGAGGTGCCGCAACAGGAGGCAGAAGATGTAGCTCCACAAGAGGAGATGCCTGTGTTCAGCGCGAAAGATTCTCTTAGAACAATACCGGGTGCTCCTAGCCAGGAGCAGATTGATGCTTGGAAGCAGGAGTTTGGACCTATCTATACTTTCCCGTTTGATACCAAAGAGGTCTATATCTGGCGTCCAATGAGAAGGCGTGAGTGGCAGCAGCTTCAGTCTAACGAGGCTCTTGTGAAAGATGAAGCCAAGTTCCAGGAGCACGTAGTTGTGCGTTCTGTCTTGTGGCCAGCATTTGGGCCTGTTGAACTAAACATGAGTCGTGCAGGCTTGGTTCAGACGTTGTTCAGCGTTATCATGCAGGGTAGTTATTTCTTACACCCAGACTTCGCAATAACTTTGGTGGAGGAATTATAGAACAATATCAAGGGTTTATGGCAGTTTGAAAGAAGTAAATAAATAGCTTGCTTTATAAGTAACAGCCTGATATAATATAATTCAGGAGGTTAACAATGAAGCAAGAAAAAATATGTAGCGTAGAAGGATGTAATCTAAAACACTACTGTAAAGGTTATTGTAACAAGCACTATTATCAAGTAAAGCGTCATGGATGCATACAAACCCAAGAAGATATTAGTAGGCGTTTATCAGAAGCTAGTAAGCGGCGCGAGCGTGTAAATGCTGGTAAGATGTGTTCTATAGATGGTTGCGAGTCGCCAGCCAAAACAAAAGGAATGTGTAATCGACACTATCAGCAGACGTTTCATCATGGACGCTTATTAAGCAACGAAGAATGTGATAGAAGTAAGCGAGCATTTAAGGGATATCTTTGTAGCATAGAGGGATGTGACAAACCACGCTCTTCTAAAGGATATTGCGGGCGGCACTACATGCATATCAAACGCTATGGTCGCGTCCTAATTGACGAAGAGATCTTGGAACATAGACGTCAGGGTGGTATCAAGTCAAGAACTCCAGGCGTTCCGCGTAATAAATATTGGATCGAACAACGAAAAAAGAACCGTATACTACGAAAACAAGCTATTGAGTCTCTTGGTGGTAAGTGTAATCATTGTGGATTAGTAGAGACGGAATGTTTGGCCGTCTATGATTTTCATCATAAAGATCCTTCTACAAAAGAAGCATCGATTAGTACGTTATTTCGTCATAGCAAACCCTGGGAAGAAATCCAACCTGAGATAGAAAAATGTATTCTGCTTTGTTCCAACTGCCACCGTAAAGTACACCATGATTCGGAGGAATAAACTATGATTGTTGAAGATCTTATTTATGAGCTAAACCAGTTACCTTTAGATGCTGAAGTACACTTACTAGTAGACAAACCTCGTGATTCAAAGTGGACTTGTGCTATTTATAAACTTGGTGATATCAGCTTTAATGAGACTACAGACGAGCCGTCTTGTCCTGAGGGTTATAGGGCTATTTATTTATGTGCGGCTAAAGAACTGTAACGAGGGATATTCATGGACCTCCTGGCCGAAGCGGGACAGAGAAAAGTTTGTTGCACGGATGGTTGCCGGGACTTAGCAATTAAAAAAGGTCTTTGTCAGAAATGTTATAGTCGCCAGTATTATCTACAAAGTAAACACAAAAATCCTGAGAGAAAAAAGGAATATGACAAACAGTATCGTGAGAAAAATAGACTAATCATAAGAGAGAAAAAATTACAACGCAAATACGGGATTGGTCTAAAAGAATATAACGACTTACTAAAGAAACAGGGGTTTATGTGTGGTATTTGTGGAAAGTCATATAAAGAAGAAGTGTTGTGTGTCGACCATAATCATGTTACTGGCAAAGTACGAGGCCTTCTTTGTGGTTTTTGCAACCGAGCAATTGGTTTCTTGCAAGATAATCCAGAAGTAATCATGAAAGCACATGACTACTTAATTATTCATGGAAGTGAGAACTAATGGATCTCTTACAGGAAGCTCAAAAAGGGAATCGTTGTTTTTCTATACGATTTCCAAACGGGAAACGCATACCTTTTCGCTTGCTCTCATGGAAAGACTTCAATAAATACTGGGAACTATCTCAGAAGGGAACTATCCCTGCTGACATAGTTGAGGATGCTGTTTTCAGACAGTGTTGCTTAGACCCGGTGTGTATTGATAGAGCAGATGAGATGCTCGCGGGAGTTATCTCCACTACCGTTGCAATCATAATGCAGATGAGTGGGCCGGCTAATCTGGATGGGTTCAACGGTGACATGGATACTGCCAGGAACCTGGTTGATACCTTGAACTCACAGATTGTTATGGTTATCTGTCGAGCCTTTCCTGCCTACAAGCCAGAAGAAATTGGAGAGATGTCATGGTCTAATGTTTTGATTAGGCTTGCTCAGGCAGAGAGAATTCTTATGAAGAAGAATCCTCCAGAGCTCACAGAACCCATTCGTATGCTAAGCCCAGAAGAGCAGCAGGATGCTGTACAGAAAGACCCTGGTCAGATAGATGTAGATAAGCTTATCAAGGATGGCCGTAGAGATGCAGCAGAGATGGGAAAACGCCCTGGCCAACCAGGTGCGGACATAACAGAAGCTGATATGGAAATAGGCAGAGATGTCGCTATAAGACAGAAAAGGAGAGCGGCAGCTCGTCGCTTAGGGGCCTAACGGCCCTCTTTATTATTATGGTCTTTATGCTACCACCACCACAGACAGGGATGGAAAGAAGGCGCTCGTCTTTAGCCCATGCTTATAAACGACCACCTGCACCACATCCAGTGTGGAGCGGTGGAGTACAGCCCAAAGAGCAGGCTAAGTTTGGTGCTGTGGCTGCGTTTGGCGGTACACTGGCAGGCCTGGGAGCGCTGGGTTTTATGCCTGTTGGTAAGAAACGTGTCTGGGACTATTATCTCAAAGCAATCAGAACCGTAGAAGAAATCTCTCCTGCTAGAATCTTTCGTACCTTCCAGTACTCTGAGATGCTTAGCCCATTTGGTAGCAACAGGACATTTGATTTTCCTGCAGAGCTCTTTACCTATACGCACAAAGGCAAAGTCAGCCCTAACAAGGCAATGCGAAGGTTCATATCTAACATGCTTGGTAAGCCGGTTGCTGAACTTGAACAGTTAGGTGTGTTTTCAAAGGGGATTGAGTTTCGTAGAACAGGGTGGATGTTCGGAGAGATGGCTGTCAAGGGTGGACCTGTTTTAGCTAGTAATGCTCTTCCTCTTAGGGTAGGTAGTCACGCTGGTGGTAGTTTTGTTGACTGGTATGCTCGATTGACAGGTATTCAGCTAGGTGTTACAGAGGGTGTTACCCGAATGTCTAGTGGCGGTATGATGGCAGTCACTGTACCAAAGGTTGATAAGGTTTTAGGTATTCCTATTTCTGAAATTGCTCAGCTCCATCTACAAAAGGCTAGAGTCGCAGGTCGCATGGCTAGAGCTTACATGGCTGGTCAGATAGGCCGACTCAATAGACTATTGGCAGCCCCCGCCGATTGGTTTCCTGCTCTTGGCAATGTCATGAAGAAAGTGGGTATTCGTAGCCTAACAATTAAGCCAGGAAGCGCTCTACAGATGTTGGGTCGCTATACTGCTAAGGGTTTGGTAATTGCTGGCGCATACAAGGGGTTCCAGTACCTTAGCTACATGCGTAGCCAAAGCGATAACAGAATGCTCTCAGGTGCGGGGTTTGCAATATTAGGTGGGGCCTTAGGCGGTATCCTTAGACACACCAGACGCGGAGCTATGATTGGAGCAGCGGTTGGAGCTATAGTTGGAACTGCACCTTTATTTGACAAGGGAGTAATCGAGGGAGCAGCGACAGCTTATACTAAGGCATCAATGGGTTACGCTAGTGCGAGTCAGGCCACAGGGCTCACTGCATCTCGTCGCGAACAAGAAGAATTTATGCCAGGTATTACCCAGTCTAAGACGTTATTAGGATTCACCATGAGCGGAATGATGACTGGCTTGCTAGCGGGCTATGGTTTAAAGTTAGCTAAATTCAAGCAAATGGGTATCGAGGGTGCCACTAAGTTCATGGAAGGACAGGCAGATGCAATAAGAGAGCATGCCCGAGCTACAAAACTAACGCGACCTGGAGCACTAGGCAAGACAGCAGCATTCTTTGGTAAGAAGACTGGCGCCGGTACAACCGGACGGCTTGGACGTGTTCTAATGCGTGGAGGCTGGTTGGGTGCAGGACTCGGTGCAGCAGCCTTTGGAGCTCTAGCCATAGGAGCCGCCTGGGGCACTGGGAATGTGCTTCCAGGTATCGTGGGTGCAGACAAGACCCCCGAAGAGCTTGAGCGGCTTTATACGGGTCGTGAGGACGTAGCTGTAAGGCGCGGTCGATGGTGGGAGTTCGGCAGGTCTCCATGGGAAGGTGGTAGAGTATCTCACTACCGCCCACACTGGTACCGTATGTTGATGTCCAAAGCTAAGGTCAAGGGTCTCTGGGGTAGCGAACAAGAGAAGTGGGATGCTAGTCCTATGCTCCATCCTGTAAAGGCCTTGTTTGATGAGGAATTCAAGTACAGATGGGAACGAGAACACTATTACGAAAGACCATATCCTATGACTGGTACCTATGGAAGCGATGTTCCATTCTTAGCTCCTATTGCTGAGGCATTAGGAGGACTTATCAAGCCTCCAAGACTTATGCACACAGAAGAGTGGCTAGCAGGAACAGACCTTGAGGCTGTAACCGGTGGGCGCGGAGCTGTTATACATGCTCCTACAGCTGCGGAGCATGAACCAGCATACGGGTTGGGTGGTTTGGCACCTGGCACGCCTGTAAGTAGACATGCACCGGATCAGCAGTTAGGAGAATTTATCTATAGGATTAATGAATTACGAGGTTTGACGGGCTTCTTACATGGTGCTGTGAAAGAATCACTCACTGGAAGTCAGGATTATTTCGATAAGATGGAACAACTAGAGACTTCTAGCAGAGCAACTGGTGCGGAGAGGGCATATTGGGATAAGGAACTGGGCGGCTTGCTGGGTATGACTGAAGCGTTCCGTCGCTTCCTACCTCACAGGCGTCGTCAGATAGAGCTCTATAATCCAATCAGAAATATGATGCCAGAATGGTTACCAGGACCAGATTACTATGTCGACTTTCTTCATGGAGACCCTTATACTAAGGTTAAAGAAGGAGAAATCAGGTTGCCGGGTCGAGGATATGAGGCCCTCCATCCTGATGTTGCAGGTTTAGGCCCAGAAGAATATCCATTATTCCACAGGTTTAAGATTCTTTCTGATGTTGCTATGTATAGCGATCAGTTCAAGAAGATTAGAAGAGAGGTACGTGGAGCTATCCGAAGGGGAGAGCTCTCTGAGGGTCAGATTGAGCATTTCAACAAACTAAACCAGCAAGTCTCTGAAAGGAAAAAGAGAAAGCGTTTTGTTGAGTATAGGTTTGCACAAGATGCGCTTGAGCCTAAACGAGTCGTAGTAGCAAGTATTTTGCCTGGAGGTTTAATCCAGACTCAGGACCAGGGAGTAATTGGTTTAGGTGGAGTAGAGATTAGAGGCGAAAAGGGTACAGAAACATATAGACGCAAGCAGACACAGGTGTCTGATTTCTTTAGAGAACATGTGCGGCCAGGTATGGAACTAGATATATTTACTCACAGAGATCCACTTCATCAGTTTAAGAAAGGTCCAGAAGGTTATTATCAGCAGGCAGCTATTCAGGCTGGTGGACGTAATCTTGGAGAAGACCTTGTAGATGCTGAGGTTATGAGGTTTGCTGCTGACGACGATCCCTTTGCTATACAAAGCAAGTATAATAAAGCTCAAAGAGCGTTGGGGGGATTCTGGGAAACCATCACTCATTATGAGTCACCTCGGGAATACCTCCTCCCCCTAAGTCCGAAGGCAAAATTTATCCACCAACGAAGTGCTATTGAGGAATACGAACGCACTAGAGTGTGGGGAACAGAAGCAGCTTTCTGGCAGCATCCTATTGAACACTTTATTGAGCCAGCAGCCCAAATGGCTAAACGAGAGTGGTTTGGTACTACTGAAATTCCTAAAGATATACAGAAACGTAGATCTATTGAGGATTACTTCGACAAGCTCAAGTGGATGAAATTCAGGATGTTAGAGCATAGTGCTGAGCAGTCTGATAATGTCGAGGCAGCAAAAGAGTTTAGAGCACAACAAAGACGCACCCTATTTGGCGTAAATCCTTATGGGTCGCTGAGTTATGTATATTCAGCAATGCCATCTCTGGACCGAGATTACTATGAATCATTCAAGGACGCCCGGAGCCCAGAGGAACGCCAGACTATTATGGAGATGGTTGCACCCAACCAGCGTCAGCTATATATGGCTCAGTGGCGTAATAAACTAGCAGTATCACTGAAGGCCAAACTTTCCATGGGCTTGATAGATGAGTCTGCAGAAACCACACTACGTTCTCTAAATACATCTCGCTCTGCAGAAGGTAGAGACTATACTCCTCAGTTAGCATCACAGTATAAGCAGGAGGCTGAGCGCGGCGAATCATATGCAGACTGGAGTAGACGCAGAGAAGCAGCTGAGTATTTTACAGAGAAAGCTCCTCTGCCAGGACGAAACTGGGTAGGCTGGCATCCACACGTGGATCTTGAGGATGTCAAACTTAAGATAGTTGATAATCTTGGAGAAGATATTCACGATTACAACCTGTGGGCAAGTCGTCAGCGAGAGCTTGTAAGAAAACCTTACATTACAGACGAGCCACTGACAGCAGTAACACAGCACCCATCTGAACTAGCTAAAGCAATTGAAGGCACACTACGTAGCGTACTGTCACTAAAGAATGTACAAGTTGATGTGTTGCCTTCTCCATCAGGAGAGAACGATGTACAGCTAGAGATTTCAGACAACAGGACACACGCTTTACAAGCATACAAGAGAAATTCAAATTTTGCGGAGATGATGTAAGATGGCAAAAGACGACAACAGAACTAGTTCTCTTTTCTGGGTACCAGCAGTAGCGGGCGGGGCTATTGGTGCAACCAGAATGGTCCGAGACATAAGAGACTCTAGCCCGAGTAGCTGGTTTAGAGACCCTACTTCTGCAGGTAGAGCTGTCAGGGATCAAGCTGTTTCTGGTGGCATGCTAAATAATGCAATTCCGTCTTCCGCACAACACACAGACGCGATGGGTGAAATGGCATTACAGGGAACCTGGAATCGTATACCAAATGCAAGAAGAGCTGTTGCAGAGGCATCAAGAGCATCCCTGTTACAAGCAGCACAAATGCCAGTCGAAGAAATTGATGTGTTGAGTCGTAACATTCTTGCTCCGAAAGGATATCCAGATTTCTTTGGACAGGCACGTCAGCAAGTAGCAAAGTTTGGAAGCCCTCGTGTATTCATGGAGACTCTCGGGCGCTATGCTCCAAGTGCAACAGACCCGTTTGCGGGTCAAGCAGCACCAGGAATATTCTTCGGGCAACAAAAGCTATACAAGATGTTTAACGAAGCTAGAGACGTAAAACGAACTGCCAATTGGATTAATGCTCCTTTGAATGCTGCTCCAAACTGGTACGCGAAAAGTTTAAAAGGAACAGAGGCCAACGTACTAGGTGGGTACCTTAAAGGTTTAGGTCCCGGTGCATCTGTTAAAAATATAGTTCAGTATCCTGGTGGTATAAGTATGGCTCATCTACAGATGAGAGTAGGCAACATGCCAGATCCACTACAGCTCACTGTACCTCTACACTCAACAAGGTATCGCAAGTCACAAGCAGAATATGTGATGAACAGGATTTATAGTGGCGTTCCTTCTCGGGGCGGAAAGATGACTACCTGGGGAGAGCACTATATCAAACAGGTTCAAGAGTCTTTGATCCCAGGGATAGAAGAGGCTGCTACTGAAGGCCTTACGAAACAAGATCTCAAGCGTATTATGAAACAGAAAACTGGTGCGTTTGAAACTCAAATGACACGTTATATGATGTGGACTCCTGGGATTCGCCATCCAGGACTTGACTTTATGAATAAGGTTAACTCACAGATGATTGTTGCTCCAGACCTATCTGAAATGATTGTACGTAATGTACTTGATAAACCAGACATTGACAGAGAGATGGGCTTGCTCTTTAAGGAGCACGGTCTGTATCCTGGTGTCTCTGGTGGAGAGATTGTTGCTGGCCGTATGTTAGGTGGCGCAGACCCTCGTAATATGTGGGCCTATGGAGCTGACTTCCCGTTCGAGCGTAGACCACTACAATTTGCAAGAGAGTTCACGCCAACACAACGAGCACTAGCAGCTATGGACGCAAGACCAGCTGCATTTGGATTCTCACGTCGGAACCCATTCTTGGCTACTGCTGCAAGGAAAGAACTTATAGGTCAGGGCGTAGTAGCACCAGAGCTTCTGGTTGGATATGCACTCAAGGGTGGACGTGCAGAAAGAGTCTTGAAGGGTTCAGGTTTAGCTGCCGAGGAACTTCTTTTGCGTAAAGAGCTTATGCCTATGTTTGAAACTGAGCGTATTACTCAGATGAAACTCGGTTTACATGAAGCTGTAGGTCAGGGTAAGGGAGTAGCCAACTGGCTAGAGGGCGCAACACTTGGTAAGATAGCACCTTTTCCTTTGAAGCCAGGTCAGCAAATTGGATACGAGCTCAAGACAGGACAAGCCTTGTTTGCGGCAGATGCGCCGGGCATGACCCAAGAACTTATCGGGGCACAGCTTACAATGGCAGGCAAGGGTCAAGAGGCTGCTCAGGTTTTTGTAAGAGAGACTCATACGACTGAAGACTTCGCGAAACTGTTTGGACAGCTCAAGGTTACAACCCGAGGGCGCGATGCTGCGTATATGTCAAAGGTCGAAAAAGATCTAGGTATACAAATGGCCAAGAACTTAGATGCGTTTGCATTTGCTGATGAGCTAAGAAAGAATAGATCCTTCTTAAAGCAACAGATGGCATCCGGCCTAGGTATATTGGCACAGAAGAGAATTGCTAGAATGGACGACTTGGTTATGCAGCTCAAGATGGCTAAGAGGCGAGGCGACACGCGAGCAGTAGAGTATATCGGCAACAGACTTGATGCATACGACAGAGCAATGAGTAAGACGGCTTGGATGGAAATGCAAAACTATAGAGGTATGAGTGCCGAGCAGGTACAAACAATGCTTCCTGACGAACTTGCTATACTTAGGAAAGGTAAAGCTTGGGGTCTTGATGTAAGACTTATTGGTGGAGGTATGGAAGAGGCTGCAAGTATCTTACCTGAAGGTATGCTCTCTCAGGCACGAGGCATTGCTGGTAGAAGAGGTCTTGTACATCCATCAGGTATGGTTGTTGGATCTGCCGTATCAAATGTAGGTGCGTATAGACATACTATGGGTGGAGGCATCCTTGAGGGCGGTATCAAAGGCTCAATGGAACCTCGCGGTATTGTTGGTTTGATGCAACATAACTGGATGGCTGGTAAGCAAAATGTAGCTCACATGCTTGCTGCAGAGAACCTAAGGCTAATGGGCAACTACAGTGGTGACATAGATGAGGTTCTCAAGATTAGTCGTAGCATGTTAGGTCAAGAGATGAAGGGCCTAGACAGACTTACCGCCTGGGCTGCCGAAGGTAAAGCAAGAGATGTCCCGGTTCGCAAGGCAGGCTATATGCTGGATCTTGGAGTTCCTGTTGAACAGTTTGGTGGAGCCAGCAGTGTCTATGTTCCAGGAGAAGAAGCTATGCGTCGGTTTGGACAGTTCAGAGGCGACGCAGGAGAGATTCTTCGTACCGACTTAGCAAACAAATATAACCATCTTGCGAGAGCTGCCACACGAGTTAAGAACCTAGGTAACGAAGCTGTAGCTGTCAACTCACTAGGATTAGCTGCAAAGGAACTAACAGAAGCAGTCATGGGCGAAGCCGGTCAATCAATGTATGGACGTGGTGGAGGTAGCAGGGTTTATGGTGCATTACGAGGCAAGAGATTAGCATCTCAGTTCCTCGCTGTCAGTGCTGTAGACGAACTGACATCTAAGGCTGTAGAAGGGGTTGTCGAGCTAAGCGAGAGATCTGCTAATGAAATGTTCAGGGAGTTACAGAATGCTGCGACAACGGCAACAGACAGAGAGTTTGTTCGAGGTCAGAGGAATGCATTCTTACGAGGCGAGACAATTGCCGGTCAAGTATCAAGACACCCATTCATTGGTCCCTATAGTATTCAGCCTACGCTTCTTCAAAGAGCCACAGGAGCAACAACAAAGATGGAGCAGTTCGTAAATGTTCCTGCATATATGGACGAGACAATTGGTGTTCTTGGTGATGCTCGAAAGGCTCTCGGTAAACAGATTACAGCGAACCTGTCTCCTATGCTTGGATTAGCAGCTGACTATGATGATGATCGTCTTATCGTTAGTCTTATTGGTGACGAGAAAACAGCACGAGCAACCGAAGACCTAATGCATGGTGGCAAGTATATGCGTGAGTATAAGAAGTTTGCTGCAGAGTCAGCTGTGCTCAAGGAACTTGCTAAGCAACAGTTAGGTGCCGGGGCTGCTCCTGATATTAGTGATCTTAAGAAGCTAATTCTTGGGTCAACCAAGCTACGTGTCGGACAGGCCGAGACAGCAGGTATCTCTCTAGGCTTGAGCGAAGCGAAGCTAGCTATGAGTTACTACAAGCCAAGTCTTGCACCGAAGTTCAATATAATTGCCGAGATGATGGAGAATCAAATCATTAGTGGTAAGAAGATGACCGAAGTTGGTAAGCAGAATATCGGTCGTCGGGTTGCATCTGCTATTGAAGAGATTGGTTCGGCGAATGCGGCTACAGCAGAGCTCGATGACCTGGTAAACATTACAGAGGATATGTTTGGATCTCAGCTGAAGGCTGGTATTGAACTCGAAGCAGCCGGCGTTGGTAAGTGGACTATGAGAACAGATCCTCAGCAGCTCTGGCAAGAAGCTCAGGGTGCATTGAGACAGGGACGAGAGAAGGGCGGTATTGTTACTCGTTACAGACAAATGGCCAGAGGTCGTATTCACCTTGCGGATATGACTGTTGGTGAAGTTATACAACAGGTTGAAGGAGCCAGAGCGGGAAAGTATGATTCATTAAGTATGTTAGCTGCCGGTGGACCGGCTACTACCCCACGTGGTAAGATGGGTCATGCAGTAAGTAATGCTATTCGTGGTCTTAATCAGGCTCGTAAGCGATTAGGTGCAGTGAGTAAAACATGGTATAGACCTGCAATGATAGGTCTTGCCGGAACTGCAGCAGCTGCAATGTTGCTGGGTGGCCCCAAGGGACAACCTTTAGATCGTCCACAGGCACCAGCCAGTGGTGATGTGAATAGATTTGGTCCAGGTAACGCACAGCTCAGTCAGAGTATGCTGAGAGGGATTACGCCTACTGAAAGAGACATGAGGCCTGAATCACTTCCAATACCCTCGTCAATTGAAAGCCACCCGACAGCGCCAGGGATGGCATCACCATCGACGTATATGACAAATAGCGCACCATTAAGTCATCGCGTCATGGTGCGAGCTACTGCAGGCGATTTCTCTCCAGACTATGATAGCGTTGTGCAGGCACTAAGACCAGTAATAGGAGATGCAAGTATGCGTGTAAACTTTAGAGACAATAGAGCTAAGATGACTTCTCAGAGTATAGCTGATATGTTAGAGGAGGCATAAGATGAGCTTCTATAACAAAGTCAAAGAACTCGATGCTATAGCAGCTGCTGAGGATCTATTTGGCATAAAACTAGAAGGACCTCTAAAAGATGATCCGAGACCAACCGGAGAGACCGCTCCTAGTGGTCGTCCTCAGGCTTCATTTGAGCGTGAGAAGAAGCTAGCGTTCCAGTCTGTTCTAGAACACTTGCGCAAAACTCAGCTGTCCTATATCGACCAGGTTCCTACGCTAGGCTTAGATACCTTGCAGATCCACGATATATTGTTTGCGATGCCTACAGATTTGACTCCTCCTACAAGCATTAGAATTGATAAGGACATGGTAAATTATAAGTGGCATACACTTCGTACAAGCGAGGTACAAAAGGTTACCTCTGGACACTCCACTGCCCGTATCTATCTGAGTCTATATTTTGTTGGGCTCGAAGCAATCAATAATGGACTGCGTAGACTATTAGCTGTCTTCAACGGTTTACCGTTTGTGTATATCGAAAACTCTTTTATTCGCAACAACCTAGTTCCTGCGGAAAAAGAACAACGTAATATGGCGTGTTCTTTGGTTAGCATTGCTGTTAGAACAGAGCCGCAAACTCCTAATGTCTTAGTTGCAGACCTAACACTCCTGTGGTTCAATTATAAGCCGTTCGCTACGGATTTTCATTTTCGTAAGTCATGGAACTCTGTACATGATGCTCCAATAACTACACAGACAGTATATGATCAACAGATTATGTCGATTGCAGGTGGGCCAGCTATTCCATCCGAAGAAGATGTCTCGATGGCAGAACCACTACCAAAGAACGACTTCACCGCTGCATTTTCACCGCCAGCTATTTTACCACAGAACTCTGAACCGCTAAGAAAGCTTGTCGCTTCTCGCGAAGGCGAAACCATGAAAGTAATGGACAATAAGATTGAGATCAAATATAGAGAATACGTAAGTATTGGAGGTCTATATAGCGGGACTATATCTGCTGGTAAAACTAATAAAGAATTGCTTCGTGAAGTATCGTCTGCGGATGTAAGTACAGGCAGGAGAACTCTACTACAGTTACATCCAAGAGCAGGTGGTGCGTTTGAAGAGCTTGCAAAAAGTTTTAGGAAGCAGTTCTCTCGACCAGGAAAACTTCGTAAGTTGCGAGTTCAGTCTTGTTATCGTACTCGTGAAATGCAGAGAGAGCTACAACAAACACGTCCGACCTTAGCCTCTAAGGAATATTCCTGGCACGAGGTAGGAATGGCTATAGATATTGCCACTATTAACATCGGTATGACGAGAGCGGAATATAAATGGCTTATTGATCGTGCGGGACTCCAGGGTTTTAGAAACCTAGGAACTCACGAGGGTTATTCTCCTCGTTTTAGTGATGGCGGTAGATGGAATGATGGCGGAGATCCTAATGCAACAATTATTAGGCCTCTTGCTACGCGTGACGATAAGAACCACCTCACAAACTGGGAGACATGGCATTTTGATTTTGTACCGACCCAAAGAAAAGCGAGAACGAACCATGGTAATAATACACAGAATGCCATCAAAACATTAAGAGGTATGATTCATTATACCTCTGTAGGCTTGGGCGCAAAAGAAATTGTTTCAGAGACAGGAGAAGAGACCTCTCTCGACAAGGTACGTCAAAGAGACGAACAAGCAGAAATAGAGATAGGGAAGAGGCTCGACTCATACCTAAGACAAGAGTGGAAAGTTGATCCGCTTGCTAGCGATCCTGTTCGCATACTTCTATATAAGTCTTTTGTATTTACGATTGAAGACCGAGACACACAGCTAATTCCTCAAGGTATTACTTTTGCAAAGAGCAATATCATTGCTGAGATTCCTATCCTCAGTCACGAGTTCTCTACACAACAGTATATGGGTTCAACCGACTTAGATGCCACAATCTCTTTTATAGCAGTAAAAGAAGGAAAGCTAAAAGCCTTACAGGCTGTTGTAGAGACGATCCAAAAAAACGCTCGTATTGCTAAGGGAGTACGTGATGCTGCAGTTGTTGACATCACCAATAGTGTTCTAAACTTTGGTGGTATGAAACAAGCTATGGTTGAACAGATTAGTGCTATGAGCATACAAGGTTCACCAGGTCTCTATCAGGTCAACTTGACCCTAACACAGGCAAGAAGAAAAGAAAGACAAGATCTAAACCAGGAAAAGTACATTAAAATGGATGCTTGGAAAGAAGCTACACGTTGGGTTATTGACAATCTCTTTGTTATGCAACCACACGTAATCAAAGATCTCAAATATATAGCGGCTTGGGAAACCTTGAATGAGCTAACCCATGAGAGCAAAGATAACGATGCGGATATGCGCCAGGACTTAGGAGACTATACTCAGCAAGATTATGATAATCTCGAACCCGGAACACAAGGAACCGATGAACGTATGTGGCTTATCAAGAGCCTAGAGTTACTGCAAAGAGGTATTCGTAGGTATGTTTATCATGAATCAAATGTTCAAAAAAGTGGAAGCCATAGCGAAAAACACTCTGGATTCATGATTGATTATCTAAGAGAAGATGACCTATACACAACACCAATAGCCGAAATCCTAAGAGAGTACGCTAGTATTGTTGCTATGATAGTGGCAGAGCCGTTTCCGAAAGAGTTACTGTTTAGGCTTGGACTAGAAAAACTAGCACCTTTTATACAAGACTCCTATGAGCAGGATGCACCACAGTACTCGAAAAGCTTTGCTGAAAACCAAGCGAAGTTGATTGAGGACAAAGTTAAGGGGCGTCTGAAAAAAGGAGATTGGAGCGGGGCTGCAGAAGAGTCTCAGGCGGTTATTATTAGCGGAGATATGGAAGCTGTTTTCGAGTTTACCCTAAAGCAGTATAAGAGCAGGCTGCAGAGAATGTGGGTACGAATCTATAACGAAGCTCTCTATTTGCATCCCGTTTTTGGTAACCTATATACCCAGATGTATAAAGTTTTTGAGCAGTTCAGGAGAGGCTCAGAGTGTTATCCGGATCTTAATCTGCCAGCAATCACTGAAGGTGGTAGTGCTCTTGACACACCTCCTGATTACTGGTTTTGGAATGCATCCGTGGACGGTAATATGATCTTTAATCACCAGGAAACACAAGAGGTTGCAGCTCAGTTTATGGCAAATGCTTATGAATCCATGAAACAGTTTGTAACTCCAGAAGAGTGGGAAAAGAATTATATATCTCCAAATAAAGCTAAGATACGAAAACGCACTACTGGTTCGGATGGTAATCCAAAAACTAAGCTTGCTGCTTTGGTTTCTGATGAAGCTGGTATGGGTACTCTAGGAAAATATAAGATTCCTGGGGAGGTAATTGGACAGGTTTTTGACGAGCTAGCAGGACACACGCCTCCCAAACTCAATGGCAAAGTAATTCAGATGGGTGGAAATAACGAGGGAGCTCAGATTAAACCAGACGAATCAATTGAATCACAACCTATTACAGATGGGTATTCTGGTAGAATTGTAGATATGTTAGAAAAGAGCTTGCAGAACTTTGATGCAGAAGTGTATCGAATGGCTCGTGCCTATCCAACATTCAAAGTATACTTTATGGAAGAAGATCTAACTGACTCAGGGCGTCTGGGTATCAGGAATTTTGATGACTTCTACTCCTACTCTGCGATTAAAGATATCAGGGTTGTGCGTAGTAGAAAGATTCCAGCAGACCTGTGTGTCATTAGTATCACAAATATCCATGGAGAACTAGACACACTTGCTTATGGCGGTAATGACGAGAGCTCTTCTGCTCGGGTTGTAGAGAAGTTTGACCCTTTCACTGTAAATACCGATCAAGAAAACCCATTTACAAAGCTAGTTGTTTTAGAGGGTTCGAAGATTCAGGTGCGCTTAGGGTATTCCAACGATCCAAACAGACTAGAAACTGTCTTCACTGGTCAGGTTGTAGAGGTTGGTGTATCACCAATCAGCCCAGATATTATGCAGCTAGTGTGTCAGAGCTATGGAACAGAACTTGTTGCAAGAACAAAGACTGGTGGAGGCTATGGAAGTACAGGTGAATTGCTGAGCTCTATGATTTGTTCGGAAGAGTGTTTCCATTTTGGACACTATGAACGTACAAGTGTATATGATCCTGCTGAGGTTAGATCTGGTACCGAGGGTGATTCTCGTGCAGGGTTCCTTGGGTTCAACCAGGCAGCTGATGCGGTGAAGGAGAGCTTGCTTAGAAAAAAGAATTTCCGTAACAAGCCGCAAGATGATAATGTCTTTGCTCCTGAGTTCGGGGATTATGAAACTTGGGGACACTCGCTATTGGATGCAGCAGGTGTTGTAGGTTTAGGTGGTAATGGCCCGCTTGCTGCTCTGGGTCTTGTAGCTGACGATAGAATATACCATCCATGGAGAACAACTATCTGGGATATCTTCAAAGAGATGGAACTTCGACATCCAGGATACGTAGCCATGCCGGTTCCATACGGTAACAGATATACCTTGTTCTTTGGTCATCCAAGTCACAAGTATTGGTCACGTCCTCTCTCAGAGATAGAGAGGGGCGGCTGGGGGCTTGTTGAAGGTTTCTTACAGGACTTGCAGTCGTACTCGAAAATTCAGCCGCAAGCGGCAGCCGATTTTCTAAGAACGCAGGCGACGGGTGGCTTGTCGAATCAAGGTATAAAGGATCTAAGAACTAAGATAGGATCAATTAATAAATCTATGAGGCTAACAGACTTGCACGGTCGAGAGTCCAACTTTGGCGTTGCCTATGCACAGTTCAATAAGTATCTGTATTGGTTAGCGAAAGGGCGTGTTGAGCGCTATAAGCCATTCAGAGAATATCATTTCTTGTCCTCTGAAAATAATATCATTGCAAACAACATCAAAGCTTCTGCGCATGGTACTTTCAACGCTGTTGAGCTCACTTATATGGGAACAAACATTAAACATAAGGCTGTTAAGTCGGAACAGGGAGCTCAGAGAGAAATTCTACGAGCACTTGATCTTGATGCCAATCAACTCAAGATGAAAGCCGATGACAATATCGAGGAACACCAGACGCGTATGATGCAAGCACTATATACCACCTGTGCAGAGGACTACTTCGCAAGAAGATATGCTGTCGGTTTGCTTCTCAGAAGTTTGCGAGATGTCTATAAGGGAACTATTATGATTACTGGTAATCCTAAGATCAAGCCATATGATGTCTGTGTACTGTTTGATACTTATCGTGATATCTATGGGCCAATTGAGGTTGAACAGGTCACTCATATTATGTCTCAGGAGACAGGTTTCGTTACGGAGATCAAGCCTGATCTTATCCTGACACATAATGCTGCAACAACACAGTGTACCATGGACGCCATGGTACATGCTACAGCTAAGCTATATGGTGATATTGCAGATCATATCGGCGATGAAGGAGCTACAGATGCTGCAGTAATTACCGGTGCAGCAGGAGCGGCGGCTGTTGGTAGTGTTGGTTTGTTAGCTGGTGGCGTAGGTTTTGGTCTACTGGCACTCGGAGGCTATAAGCTTGTTGAGTGGTCTCAAGAACGACAACCAATCGTTATTACTCCGCTGATGAATGGCATCAAACCCCTAATTGCTGGTCTTGATGGCTACAAGCGAGATAGTTTATGGAGAAGTATTGAGGGACGATGGAAGAAATTTAGCGATGATATGGGTGAAGGATGGCACGACTGGTGGGAACGTAATCCAATGTCGAGCTGGTGGCATGAGAATATGAGCGACTGGTTGAACCCAGGACATGAATAAGGAGAGAACATGAGAGAAGAAACTGGTTCAAGAGCAGGCTATAACACAACCCAACAAGATAGAAGTCATAAGTTTCTATCGGATCTCAAGCCTCGACCAGACGAGAAACGTCAGCCACGCAGAGGTAGAATTGTTAAATATTATCAGCATGTTGATGCTACTGGGCTTGCGTGGTTTGAGGTAGAGATTCGGTTTGACGGTCAGCAGTCTGATATTCAGCAGGGATCTTACAATCGAACTTTTATTCTCAGTCATACAATGGAAGAGTTGGCTATGTCATTCGGAGACCCCAATACAATCATTGGTAAAAGAGTAGTTGTCGAGTCAACTGGTACTAGGGAAGATCAAGGACTGGCCACAATTGTCAATGATTCTGGTGAAGGGAACCTTGAGAAAGCAAATACTTTGAAACCTTTTGGAACACTGTTAGCTCCTGCTGGTGGCGCTGTGTTATAATGGAGTGAGATAAATGGGCGTAAAAACTTGGAAAGCAAATCAAGATAGTACAGCTGGAATGCAGGTAACTGATGGTTCCGTGCAAGCTACAGTAGCAACTGTAGATGGTAGCAACGGGCTCTTCGTAGATGAGTCTGGTGTCTATCTACGGGGCAAGCTTAGTCTTATGATGAACCCCGAGCAGATTAGAGTTGGTGGGCTGTGGTCACAGCCTAGTGGATGGCTACAGATGTTTCCCAGCACGATGGCGTTTCCGAATCCCAACCTGCTAATCTCTCCTCCCCTAAAAGGCATAGCAGATATGACAGCGGCTGTTAGCTGGATGTTGGGATTGTTGCTATAATGAAACCCCACCGCGTTAATGATTTGAGATGGACCTGGAATGGGGATTTGGTTATCGGAGAGAATGGTGACCTGGTAGATACTACCGCACACGAGCTCCTTTCGTTTGTCCAGGAGATCAAGACTAGGGTGCGAAGTGAGCTATATGACTGGAAGTTGCATCCCTATCTTGGAGCTGCCTTATCCGACCTGATTGGAGAACCAAACAACAAAGAGCTTGCAGAACGAGGGAAAGCGAGGATCTCCTCCGCTCTTGTGAGAGATGGATTCATTGCTAGAAGATTCATTAAGATTACCTACGTTCCTGTTGATCGTCATCATTTGATGTATAGGCTAAACGTTACGGTTCCTGATATGATTCAGGGTGAACAAATCGAACTGAATTTGCTTTTAGATACAAGCGAATTCGAGATTCTTTTCCTATAAGAGGTGTGAAGAATGGTTATTTTCTACGAAGATAAGTATAGTGAGCTGATGTCAAATGCAATACAAGAGCTTCGTGCTACGACTGATATCTCCCAGCTGGTTCCGGGAGCCAAAGCTCGTGCCTTACTTGAGATTATCAATCGAGAACTTGGTGCTGGATATAGAACATTTAGTTCCGACTTCATTAAAGGATATGTCAAAGAAGCTAGAGGAGAGAATCTTAACCTGGTTGCTGAGCTCATGGGGGTTACTAGGATACAGGCCACTCGCAATGATATTGAATCCAGCAATCAGATTCAGCGGTTCTATGTTGAGAACGGAACCTTTGGATCAATAAATGTTGTTGCTGGTGTAAACACCTCGTTTACTATACCTGCAGGAGTGATTATACAAAACCGAGCAGCAGATGGTGTGCAGCCTATTCAATATAGACTCGTAGAGAACGTTGTCTGTGCAGCTGGAGAGACAGAGGCTTATGGTTCTGTCCAGGCAATTGAGTATGGTACGATAGCTAATGTTGGCGCGGGCAGTCTTGTTGTACACAACTATGAGCTATACACAGACTATCTTGCAGTCACTCTAAAGACGAAGAATATCGAGGGGATTACTTTCGCGAGCGATGTTGAGTCTGATGCCAACTTCCGTTATCGCATTGTAAACCAAACACTTGCAAGCGAAGGAGCAAACCTTATTGCAATCAGAATGGCTGCGCTCAGTGTACCTGGTGTAGCTGATGTTCTGTTAGACGAATACAGTCATGGAATCGGGACAGGTGCTGTCTATATCAAGGGAGTTACTCCTGTTATAAATGAGTCTTTGTTAGCTACTGTGCTAGCTGCTGTTAATAGTGTCAAAGCTTTTGGAAACTTTATTGACGTTAAGGCCCCTCCTTTGGTTGGGGTTGAAACGGTAGTGGGCTTGAACTTACTAAAGAGACAACCACAACGAGAAGAAGATGCTTTAGTTCGTCGTGTTCAGGATGTATTATACCGATACATCAACGGACTAGATATCAACGAGGAGCTAGATGTTGAGATACTAGTTAAGAAGATTCTTAACGTTAGTTCCAACATTAAGAGTGTCGGTATTCCAACAAGACAGATTGAATATCTATATGTCTGGAAATTCTCGGCAGCTGAAGACAATAGAGTTCGTAGGTTAGCAACTGAGGGATATGTGGCTCGTAACTTTGAGCGTATCATTGTTGAATATACTGAGCTACCAGAGGGAGACGAACCAATTCGTGTAAGGGTGTTGAGCTAAAATGCACAAAAGCTGGGTCACTCAAAGAATAGCTAATAGGCTGCCACAGTGGTCTGATGCTAGACTATTACCTTTTAGTGTCATGCAACAGATGGTTAATCCTATGGCAACAGCAATCGAGGATCTGTATAAGTATATTTCTGATGGTAACAGAGATCGGTTTTTGACTACAGCCAATCTGGATCTCTTAGATATAGCTTACTTGCTAAAGCTTCCAAATGATTTTGAGTTTGGAACCTATAGCGGTAACATACAGAACCCGGCATATGTAGCTCCGCAGGCCATGACTACTATTGACGGTTTGGATGTTTGGATTGAAGCGGTCACTACTATCGAAGATTTCTGGTACAACTCCTTACCAACTAGGGCGTTGCATGGAACTACAGAGAGACGTGTTCCTGTTAGATCTGTTATAGACGAGACGCTTCTAGAGGACTTGCCAGACGCAACTATCAATGCAATTACTCTTCCAACCCGGCTGATTATAACTATTGCCGATTGCTCAACATTTGTAGATATGTCTAGGAGAACAGAGCACTCATTCTTGATGCTAACTGGTACGACAGAAAGAAACCTAGAAGAAACAGAGCTCCTTATTATTCCTTACAACGGAGTCTTTCTTACTAAGAAGATATGGAAAACCATAACAAGTATCCAGTCTTATGGCCTACAGCCACGAGACACCGGAACCGTTTTGATTGATTGTTTTGCTTTCAACAAAGGTCGTGAAGTCGATAAGTATCAAATCTATGCCACTCCATTCATAGAGAAACTTCTGTACCACAAGCTAGGAAGCTATGATTTCCAGGAGGGCACTTACTCCACACACCAGCAGGCTACTGTGACTGCTGATACTCTGGGTGATTTATATAGCGGTATTGATACCTTAGAGGTTGTCAGAGAGATAGAGCTGTTGTATAATGGAGATAACCTGCTACTTCGTGATATGGCTGTCCAGCCATTTACCGGACGTATCTTTGGCTTAGCCGATACCGCCATCTATATTTTTGACCCATATGCTAGCATGCCAGACAGTCGAGGTCTTGGGGCCAAGACACCTGGTGCATCTATGGTTATTAATGTAGATAAATACGACTATATTCGTGGCGAGACAGCTACGCTGACACCCAGATGGCGTAAGCCCTCTGAAAGAATCAATCGTAACAGATGGTCTGTACAGAAACCAGACGGTACTGTAGCCTATATCAATATCAACGGAATAGAATCCTCTGACTCGGTTGGAGCCTGGATTACAAACCAAACATACACAGAGCTGGTCTTCGGACCTTTTGAGAGCGCTTCAGGTGATATAGACAAGCAAGGGTTCGATTACGTGCTAACCCAGCATGGAACCTACCTTTTTATCTTAGAAACACTATACACAAACGGTGTTATCGAAAAGGATATCGTCCCGCTGCAAGTACACTATAAGGAAGCGGTTCAAATACTTAGACTTCCTACACAGTTACAGGGTGGAGACGGGATTGCTTTTGATGCAGACCAGAAGCTTTGGATCTTACGTAACGTGGGCGACGGCGCACCTTACTATGATTTGCCATATGCCTATGGCCAGCAATACAATATGACTGGTTGTGCTTATGAAGTGCGTCTTGCTACAGATAATATGATGGTAGATTTTGAGAACAAAGTTATCTACTTACACGAAAACTATGACTCGGTCACCGTGACTGAGACTGAAGACTGGGTGGTGGAACGGTAATGGTTAGAGCATTTGATCTTACCCCAGAAATTAAAAATATCTCTAATGCTTTCGACTACTTCGGAATGCTGTTGGGATTGTCTCGTATTGAAGGCGAGAAGAATGCAGACTACCGCAAGAGACTCGGGGATGTATATGTTCGACGCGCAGGAGCCACACAGACAGGACTTATCAATGGACTCACTAGGGAGCTTGGGTTGAGGCACTTCGATGCCTTGACGGTAAGGTATACGGGTCCTGCAACAAACTCACCACGTGTTATAGTACGCGACGTTCAAATAGAGCTTTATAGTAATTGGAATCTCGTAGATGAATCAGTTGATCCCAATGTAGCAGACGGTGAACCTATTGATATATATACAAGAGGTGCCGATGGTTACTATCTAGGTGGATTGATTGGAGAAATCAACAGTAGTACCTACTTCCAAGCTGCTATCGAGAACAATGTATCAGAGAAAACACTGTCTGCCTGTCTGGTAGATCAAGATAGTCGCAAGTGGCAGGAAGCAGAAATCCTAAAGCCTCTCTATAAAAACCTCCTTAAATATCAAAACATAGTCCCCGGAACGCTTACTTTTTCCTCTGAAGGTGGAGAGGTTTTCATTCTTCAGGTAGCCTCAGAAGATGCTTTAGCTTTCCCAGGAGAATACTATGTTAACTATAGTGACGGTATCGTAATCACCTACAGTCTCCCAGCAAGGGATATTGTGTGTCGCTATATGTACGATGAGCTTCCTCTAGTTCTAACTGCCAGTCCAGTAATTCTTCATGAGTTCGGATCTTCTTATTTCCGCTCGAAGGTATTCGAACAAATCATACAGTCTGATGGAACTTACGTAGACGGGTTGCCGCTTGATGCTGCAATCAAATACATCAATGAACTTATGGCAGCCAAGGGCGTTCTCTGGGGCCCCTAGAGACATTAACTCATTGATGTATTTTGAGACACATTCTCCTATAGTTAGCTTTATAGTAAGAAACAATAGGAGGATACTATGAAACAGAAAATATGTACGGAAGAAGACTGTTCGTATAAGCATTATGCGAAGGGATTGTGTCAACAGCATTATGCTCAACGGTATCATCAAGAGAATCAAGAGGAAGATAATGAACGGAACAGACATTATTACGAGGCCAATAAGGAAGAAATTTTAGCACGACAGGATTCAGTAAGAAAAAAAGAGTATAACAAAGTATATTATCGGGAAAATAAAGAGAAGCTTGCAGAACGACAACGTCAATGGAGACTTAATAACCGCGATAAGGTATTAGCTGCAAAGGCTAAATATCGCAAGAACAATGGTGAAAAACTTTCTTGGTTACAAAAAGAACGATATAAAAGACAGCGACAAAGAGACAATCAAACAATCTATAGTGCTTTTATAATTTATGGTTGTGAATGTCAATCATGTAAACAGAAAGACATAGTTGTTTTGCAATGGCATCATCGGAACGGAAACAGGAAGACTCACAAGGAAAGTAATATTGATGTTTCTAAGCGAGTAGTAAAAGAGAATAAAAAGGTGGATGATATCATGTTGTTATGTGCAAATTGTCATACCCATCAAGACCTTGCAGATGGCACGTCAAAGAAGGCCAGTCGTTTACAAGAGATTGCAGAACTCTGGGGGTCTTAAAATGGCAACAACAGTAGTCCAGGTAGATACTGTTCAGGTTATCTACAGCGATAATACGCGCACTCCTCTTATTGGTCCTGACTCACCTGACGGTGAGCATGTCTTTGCTCCTTGGAAATGGGACGAAAGAATGTGGACCAATGAGAATTTCGAGAACAGTGAGAGGGCTATACCTGTACTAGGCGACCAAGACGTTCGTGGAATCCCAGAAGAATACTGGCAGTCGGGTGTTGGTAGTGACAAGATTGACCTAGAGGTTCTCAAGGCTATTAGCCTAAGACAAGAAAGCCAAGAGCGATGGACTACCAGGGTACGTCATGGGAATTATTACAAGTTTCATAAGCCAAGGTATTTATTTGCTGATAGATCTCAGACACAGTTTGTAGACGCCGAGGATGATATAGGTGGTAGGAATGTGTTGCAGTTGAGTGAGATGCCCAGGTATGGTAGTCCCATTATGGCATTGATATGGACACGAAACAGCCTGAACGAGCCTATGCTATATAGGTTTATTCAAAAAAGAATGCAATTTACTGGTGTTTTTGATGATGACGGAGAGAAAGATACTCAGGATGATAATGGAGATATTGCTTGGGCAAACGTAGATACAAGCCGTCAAGAGTTTGTTGTTCAGTGGACCGGAGATCAAACCACACCACCAACATTATATTTCAACCAAGATCATACTTTTCTAGTTGGCAGAGACGTTGTTGTTGATGAAGACGATCTAGGGTTCTGTGATTTCTTAGGTGAAGGTAAAGGTGCAGACGAAGATCAAGCACTGTTTACAAAGTATTTCCCTCTCTTAGATAATGTGGGGCTAGTACTACACAAACTAAGTGGCGGCGTTATCAGTGAAATGGTTCGTTGGACATCTGATTATGAATCTGGTGTAGATCCCTTACCCGAATATGTGATTGATACTGACCGTGGAGAGGTAACCTTTCCGTCAGAGGTCAATGGAACAGACACGGATATTGTTGCACCAAGTCTTGGCGTAGAGATATATGCTGTCTATCGTCCCACGGTTGAAGTAGAGTATGAGCCAGAAGACTGTAACAACTTCTTGACTGCTCCTTATATCAACATGAGTCCTGTTGCGACTTCAATAAACAAAGGGTTTCTCTATTTGACGGAGAGAGAGCTTCGAGTAGCTTACCTTGTACTATCAGCCGATACCACACTAATAGAAGAAGATGTTTATGGACCTTTGTATTTAGGGTCAGACTATTGCTTCTTAGTAGCAACAGCATACAATAGTAATGGTGATCCTGTTCCAGGCGTAGAGGTTTCATTCTACCTAGACAACGCTGATGATGGTCGTTTGAATGGTGCGACAGCTCTAGTGGGTAGCGAGACTACTGCTACTACGGATGGCGACGGAAGAGCTCGTGTAGTATATAGCAGTCCTCGTTCTATTGAATCTATTGGACAGTATCTTGCTCACCCAAATACCGACCCCGAACAATCTGAGCTCACACTAGTACACACCAATGGTATTACCTCTGATGACCTTAGCGGTTTGTTCGTCTATCAGATATTCAACGATGATGGCATGCAGCTATGGTATGATGATGGTGATGCAGGAGTAGGCGAAGAGCCTGGTTATGGTGGTCGCAAGGTGGTTCTGTATCGTAAGACTATTGCTGCAGAGCTTGGTGGAGGAGACGAAGAACCTAGTACTAATCGTTTCCCAGGAGACTCAGATGATCTTCATCCTCGTACAGGAGAAGACGGTGGCAGTGTAGATGTTTGGATGCCACTACGACCAGCAGAAATGTCAGGTAGTACATTGGTTTTCAGAGACGAAAACGGATCCTTACAGGATCTTCCGTGGACAGAGAACCCAACGGGTAATCCTGGCAACTTAGTTGCTTATTGGATATCTGGTGGAAAACAGGTTCCGGCCCACGCGAAGTGTTTTAGTTTCCTGTATAACGAATGGATTGATAGTAATGATATCGAGTTCAGGGTTAGCGTACCCGAACATCTGACTGGTATCTATGTGAACGAAGACAGTAAAGAGACTCCATATGGGTTTAGGCTTTATGATACTTACTCAGCCGCATCTGGTTTGGATGGGGCAACCTTCTTAAGTATTCACCCAGCAGCGGGTAAATGGCCTATCCTTTGGGATGGTACAGCACTTGGTGGAGTAGAGCTTCCTAACACATTCATTGATAGTAACGTATTGGGTCACGAATTTACAGTGCCCGAGTAAAACAGAGGTGACAGATAGATGACAACTGGAGAGACTTTAGGTGCTGTTTTCCCTATTAGTGTTTCTTTTGTACAAGGCGAACAACCGGATAGTGGAAAGTTTAGTGGTTGGGCTAATCAGACTGATGCTGGTCTGACCAGGCTAGCTAAGGGTATGGGTGATCTATGGGGCGTGGAGTTTGAGGACAATAGGCTATACACTGATTGGCGAAGACCTCCGCATATTATGAATCTAGCAAGGCTAATTGGTCCTGCCTCGGCCATTAATCCAATGCGCCCAGTAGCTCCTGCCACACGTATAGAATATGATGTAGAGATAGATCCTGGTGACATTCCTGACGGCGTAAACGAATTCAACTTAAGAACTGATTGTGATTGTTCTCCTCCGCTCAACTGGTCATCGAACTTTCCACTGGGCACTCCTATTGTAGACGACAGCATTGAGACAGTCTTAGAGGCTATTACCGCAGAAGAAGGCGATTCGGTGTTTGTTCGACATATGGATGGTCGTACACTCCTAGTACAAGCTGGTGACTATTATGTTGACTTGAACGGAAACGTCTTTACTTGGAGTGCGACAGGTAACTATTCTGGCGGTACGCCTGTAACATATCAGACTACTATGGTACCAGATATGTATGATCAGGCAACACTGAATGTTATTCCTGACATGAACCAAACTACTAGTGACGGACTCTGTGATGTTCTCGATGAGACCAAAGACGCTAACATTCCAAGCGGGGAATATGTAATTAGAACCCCATATATAGTAAGATTGCCACGTAGAAATGCAAGCAATGCTGCACTAGTTCCAGGAGACGATGGCTGCCCGCCTGCAACTTTTGCGACAACAGAGAGAGCTCGCCTACCTTACGCGCTTAAAGCTGCTGACGGTATGAATCTAAGCGATGGAGATACGATTCCTGATGGGTTCCTCGGTTTATGGGAAGAAGGCGTGGGATTGGTTTTGGGCCTAACCTTCAAGCTATCTGATGTTGCTGCGGCTACGGATCCAGATGACTTTAATTCTAACTACTGTGTGATTGCTACCGGAGGAACCCTAACTCCTAATGCTGTAAGTCCCGTAAAGGGGACCAAGTATCGTCTAATAACAGTTGGCACCACTATTACAGAGCTACTTAGCTATCTAGTTAGGCGAGTAGACACACACGGTCACGATGATCGTCGGAGCGGCTATCCCGTTTCCCATACAAGTCTGACTAATAATCATATTAATCCAGATATTGTAAGTAGTAAGTGGTCAATTACTGTCACCTCTCCCCAGAGTCTGATTGCCGGTAACCACCATCCTCAATACTTGATGAGATATGGAACAAACCCTGGTATGGACCCAGGACAGCAAGACAATGCAATGCTTGGTCCATTGGTAATGGCTAATAATGTTGGTGATGACTTTTCTAGTGTTGATGATTACTATGGTGATACTGCTGATTCGATGCCTATCATGTTTGGTGATGTTGACGTGCGCTTGTTCAGAGATAAGAGCTTACAAGATATTGCCGGTGTAGATACTCTTTCTTGTACTGCTGCTCTTTGTACGGACTCAGATAGTGCTGTTACTGCTAATTTGCTTATGGGCTCTCAGGCTAGTGGCAAAACTGGTCTTGAATGGAAGAGTGCAAATGCTATAGCAGAATTTGCATTCTTTACTGAAGGAAGTGTTGCTGATGCAGGCATACAGGCAGGTAGATTCCTTGCAACCGATGATGATGCTTCACTGTCAAGTATCGCTACAGCAAACAGCGCAAGGCTGAATTACAATGGAGTTTGGATTCATAGAAGCGGAGTAGAGAAGCTGCACCTTAGAAACGATGTGTCTAAAGCGTATCTTGGTGCCTACGTACCTCTTGAAATTACTACTAGTAGTACTATGCTTCTTCAAGCTACCAATATGACTATAACAGCAGACCTAATGGATACGCGTAACGTTGCTGAGCGCCGCACGGCTAATCCAGATGTAGACTTGAGCGTCCTAGAACCTGGCGATGCGTTGAAGGCACTATTCCCAAACAGAGTACAAGGAACATGGGGCTTTGTTCAAAATACTAATAACGACCACCCTGTCCTGGTTTTCTTCTCTCAGCCCGGAAATATTTGGCATTATTGGGATTCTAGTGGTTCTGGTACGCATACTGAATCTTAAAAAAGAGGAGTAACTAGATGACTTCTTCGCAGCTCGGACATAGCTTTAGTGTTGCTGTAACCTACGGTGATGGTGGGGACTCTAAGCCTACCAGAATCATAGATACGCATCAGTCTGTCAAGAAACCACTTTATTATACTCGCTTCAATACTTATCTGCCAGGTGATGCCGTCAAGCTAGCATATGCTGCTGTGGATGATATTGAGGCTGACGATAATATCGTAGCTATTGATAGAAGCACTGCGGCATCCGAAAACTCTCCGGAATTTATTGTTGGCGAGGAGTCGTTTAATGGTAATAGTTATTCTTCTTTTTATAGAAACATCTTAATCACAGACACTTATACAGAAGCAATACCAAGTCAACCAATAAAGCCTCTATTCTACAGGCATCTATTAGCAGGAGATGTCGTTACTGCTAGTATATTTATACTAGACTCTAGCTTCAACAAGCTCAATGCTAATGGTTATCGTATCGTGGAACATCCTGAGTATGATGGGCTTGGAGTACTGACAGGTGACACGGAATCTATTGGCGTTTACAATGATTTACAGAACAGCTTTGACGATGACACTGGAGAGCTTGTTGCGTATTATGTGCAGTATGTCGATGCGGATGGTGTTACAAGAACGGTTCTTTTGAATAATGAACCTGTGTTTAGGGTAGCAACATTTGATGACATCAATTGGACAACCCTACTTTTGAAAGAGTGGGCAAAGGCCTATACTGTTACTCAGGTAGGAAACTACTATCAGTTCACATTACCCCAGGTAACAGACTATACTGTTAGATTCGAAGAGAGTATTCGTTTGCGTGTTGTGAAACCTGTTGTTGATACAAATGAGCTTCCGTGGTTTATACGTGTAACTAACGGCGCATTTACTCACACAACTGCTGCGGATACATTCAACTACCATGTACCTGAGTTTGGTGACCAACAGTTCAATCCTATCGAACCATATAAGTTTGTGCTTGGAGAGAAGATAGAAAAGGTTGCAACTGGCTTAGTACAACTGAAGTATACTCCGACTGCAATGGCCGATCTACCGGCAGATATCATTATTGAAGATCGTGATGGCACCGTCTTACATGCTTTGACTACAAATACCTTGAAGACAGGAACGGAGTATTACAAGGATGGTGTGGCGACTGACGCTCTCTGGAACTCAACAAAGATTTTGAGCTACGATTCCGTAAGCGGCTTAGTACAGCTTGATGTAATCTTGAAAGACTATTACAACATTACAGCCACTTATTACTATACTGAACAGTACTATGAGCTTACACTGCTTGATCTAAACCCTCTCATTAATCCTGATGTACTAGAAAACTTCTATGTAGTCTATCTGGTACCTGAGACAGGACATAACGCGGGACTCGAAACAGCTATCCATTATTTGAGGGTCGGGCGCGATGGTCTAATCAAGGATTGTTCACAAACAGAGATAAGCGACGATGCTATTGGTATGCCTTATGGGCGTCCAATACTCAAAGCCTCTGCAGGCGAGGATACAGATGGCGTTGGCGTACTAGGTCATCAGTTCTGTGTTGAGGTTGATGGTGTAGCTGCAGGAGATTTCCTAAGGCAATACAGCCTAGAAGCTCCTGAGAGTTTCCCTGGGAAAGCATATCCAAACCGCTATCTTATACTAGCAGAGCTATCTGTTGTTCGTCAGACCTCTGTAGGTGATGTTGTTATTCTTGATGATCGTCAACGTGGCGGAGGCATCAAGGATGAGTATGATGAAGAAGCTAAACTGTTGAACCCTGAAGTTTCATGGTATGGTGATATAGGATTGGGCGGAGGAATTCCATATCCTGGCAAGTCTGCAGTTATTGTTCGCCTCCCTCACTGTCTGTTAGATACGTATGGTGGTCCGTTTACGGAGACAGAGATTCAAGAGATAGCTAAACGTCATATAGCTTTTGGCCACTATCCGGTTGTCGAATTCTATGGTATTATTCCAAACCTAAGTGTTGAAGGCGTAAGTGACGAAGGAGAACTAACAATTGCTTGGCCAACAGAGGGTACGGGCTGTACATACAACGTGTACTATGGTATTGGTGGACAGTTCGAGCAACACAATGTTAGTCTTATAGCAGACGACTCAACAGGTAACGAGTATACTCTTACAGGGCTTGTCGCTAATCTGACCTATCATATATATGTTCGGGCAACTTGTGATAATCCTTGTGGGATTTCTACTATTTCAGAAAATGTATGCGGTGACGGCGACAGAATAGATGTTGGTATTGGTGCTGTTGGAGGCTTTGGTTCACACGAAGGTCCTCCATCGATTACGATTCAGATAAAGCCCTTGCCAATCGTACCACGAGATGGTATAGATGCTCTTGGTCATGAATTTACAGTTACAATATAAAATATAAAAGGAGGAAACAAGAATGGTTGTAGCAATTACTTGGTCAGCGAGTCAAGGCGGCAGTGCTATTACTCCACCTCTAAGTTGGGGATCGATTGGTAATGGTGCAAACTCAATCGATGAGCTTTTCATTACGCATGATGGTCTAGAAAAGATTACTAGTTGTGGGTACTATATCCAAGCTTACACCGGAAGTTACACTGGAACCTTTGACGCGGCAACAGACTATGCAGAACTATTAGCATGGGGTGCTGGAGATCCCGCAGAAGGATTTCTCATTAATCAGACACACTTAGCGGCTGGAGGAGGACCTCCAGGAACCTACGTAACACATAAGACCGGTCAGGGTACCGCAGCTGTACCTATTGAGTTGAATAAGTTTACTATCGTAGGCGGTGCTAGTTTGGATGATGGTGAGATAGAAGGTATTACTACGGGTATAGAAGAGTCACATATCAAAGTAAAGATCGCTGTTCCCGCAGCAGAGTCCAGCGCCGGTACTCGTCAGTTTGACCAGTGTATCGCATTCACGTACACTAGCTAACCCTGGTGTCTCGTTATAGTTGGGTCTAAAAACCACAAGTAACGATTTCTTTAATTCTAATAATTATGTAGGGTGATAAAATGAAAGTAAGAAAGCCTTGGCAACACGAAGAAATCCTCATGGGCTTATACGAGGAACAGGGGCTAACAATCAGGACGATTGCTCAAATCCTTCAGACTACTCCTAGTAACATTCTGTACTGGATGAGGAAGTTTGATATCTCCACTCGTAAATTTGAGATAGGAAATCTCAATAAGGGGAAAGTATTATCTAAGGACGAGCGACAGCGACTCTCTGATGTAGCTAAAGAAAGATTCAAGGACCCGCGTAACCATCCTATGTACGGCAAAAAACATAGCGAGGCGGCAAAGCGGAAAATGAGTGAAACGAAAAGACGCAGACGATTGGAGCGTCAAGGGGCCACAATATGAAGCAGGGATGGATAAAGCACTTTAAAGATGGTGAGAGTGAAACAGGGTTTGATCATCAAGTAAGAGCTCGTACAGCATCCTGGCAACACGGTAGACTTGAGGGTCTAGTAGCCGTGGACATTAGATATAATGGACAACAGTATACACTAAGTGCCAGTGAAGGTAACTGGTGGCAATCAGATACTATAGTATCTAAGTTTCGTGGATACGGTAAGACTGGTGAGACTAGTTTTTTGGTTCGTCGTGTAGAGTATCAAATTTCCCAAGATGACGTAGGAAAGTTTGTTTCCCAAACTGTCGATGGTAATCACATGACGATCAGAGTTGACAGTAAGTTACCTCGGGCCGACAATAAGTCAAGAGAAGCGCTTAGGCTTAGCCATCTACATGTGGGCAAATGGTTGTATGTTTCTATTGAAACTCAAACCGGTAAAGCAACAGTTACCTTCCATGACAAGAAAAAATAGAGAGGTGTGACGCAGTGAGTAAATACCTCGAAAAGTTTAATAGTACAATGCCTGCTGTGCAAGGAAAGCAGATACTTCAGCTTCTTAACGGAATGAAGGATCGCGGAGCGATTACTTCTGTTGCCGAATATAACGCTATGCTACAGCAACTCACAGAGCACCTCAAGAGTACAAACCCACAGCCTATATTCAAGTTCTTTGAGGCTGAGGTTGGCGAAGCCATCGACTCAGAGAGATTCAATGCGATGACAGATGCTGCAACATTTGACCTAGAGGCAGCCTTTCAGGAGGCTGACAATATTGCCACCGTGCTTGATCTTCATAAGTCTCTCTATAAGCTAACTGTTTTGAAGGCCTTAGAGAAAGCCGTCAAGGATCTTGAGAAGACCGTTACGCTATATGAATTTTTCAATAGGGATCAGAATGGTTTTACGCAGGCTCAGTTCAATACGTTTAATGAGAGTGACGGCAACGCAACAAAGAGAACAGACATAGGTGCTAGTAACTTGTTTCATGACTCTCGTAGAAGAGCAGACATCACTGCTAGCGAAGATTGTCAGGTTGACTTGTTCGGCGAACAGCTTAATCTTCCTGCCAATACCGTTGAAGAGTTTACGGTTGTAGATGTTACCCTGGTTGATGATGCAGACACTACTGTTCCTATTCGAAACATACAACATGTTACAGCTAACCTACAAAATATTAGAGATAAACAAAAGTACACCTACTGGGTATATCCCGTTCTAACTCCTAGTCCAATAGCTGGTGGAGTTAAGATAAAACTAAAGCTGGATCTGGGTGGAATCAGAGACCTCAACTCAATTGAGATTGAACCTGCATGCCCGTTTCCAATGATTCTAGAGAAGATTTCTTATATTAGTGAAGATAACGAAACTCGCACAATCACGCTTGGCTCCTCAATTGAGTCCGATGCTAGCTTCAATCTTGGTGGTATTGAGACTCAGTTTCTCGAACTAACCTTTGTTCAAGAAACGGTTGAGTCGGCAGTATATCATATCAATCCGGTAGAAAAAATGTGGGAGAGGGTTTGGGAAAACAGCTTTGATATTGAGGAACCTGACCCCGACAGAATCGATAGAGTCGCAGAGGATCTAAGAGCAGAGATTCCTGACGCATCTATTAGGGATATACTAAACATCCCAAGCACCGACCAGATAGAACGCGTAGATGCCCATCAGTATACTTTTGGGTTCGATAACATTCGGGTCAAGCTGAACAAATATCGTCCACGTGGTTTGTTTGTTGGTAAGAAGTTTACAATAAATCAGGTTGGATTACTAGGCTTACGTGCTAGTGAAGACAACCCTACAATCCAGATAGGAAACGATTTCTATCCACAGTTTGCTTTTGAATACACCGTAATTAAATATGACTATGATGCTAGTGGTGCATTTATTAGCAAAGAGGTTATCCCGATACTTCCTATCGAGGACGGAGGACAGGTTGTACACGAAAGACTGTTCCTAGTTCAAACAGCTTCTGGTTCTTCGGTACAAGATATGGCATCACTTCGGTTTACTCCTGATATTACTGGAGCTACTCCGGTACTAACAGAAAATCTTACAGACATTTTGGTAATTGATACTGACTACGAAGTGCTAGTTGAAGGAGACGATACGACTACAGGTTGGAAGACTAGCTGGTCCGCAGTTCTTGCGCGGATAGTTGCTCGGTCTGGAGCGTATACTCCAACAACAGTATATGTCAAGTTCCACAGCCCTAGTATTCATTCGGTTCTGACAGCATCCTATCAAGTTAGCACAAGAAATACTGATGAGACCGATGCTTTGCCACGTAAGCTATTAGATTTTGTTACAATCCAAGACAACTATATTCTTAGGTGTGGTATCGATAAAGAGTCGACAGTCAAGAGATCAGAGATGTATTTGACTGTAATGATGCGAAACAACTATCTTTATCAGACAGCTACTCCGGCTTTACTGGATTACAAGCTGCTGGTATCTAACTATGATGATAGTAAATTTCTAGGATAATGGTGAGAGATGTTTAACAGAGACCTAAGACAAATAGATACGACAGTCTTTCTGAACAAGCTATCTGCCTTACTAGAGCGCCTTAATTTGCAGTATCGTGATGGGACGTTCCAGACTCAGGAAGATATCATAGGAGAGTTCAATAGAGTTTTGAAAGAATTCTATGAGCGTGCTAGTACTCCGTTTCTCAAGTTACGTCCAGCAGTTAAGGGTACTTCTCCTAGCTACCTAGAATACAACGAGTCTTTCCAGGAGCTTTCCTGGGACTTAGATATTATCTTTAAGGAACTAGCAACCCTAGAGAAAACCATTCTGAAGAACTTTAATCACACGTTATCAGAAAGAGACAAGCTGACCAAGCTGGTCAAGAGAGTGAACTCTAAGGTTGGCGATTATGTATTGTATTCTGAGGATCCTATCGGTAATACTATCTACTTCAAGGATAGCTTCAATGATGTTTCTAAGATAGACTTTGGGTCTGACCTATTGTCAGAGAAACAGTGTGAGATTGATGTCACTGAGGGTGTTGTAACTCTACCTGTTGGTGCATCAAACACGCCAATCTCTAAAGCTATGAAGGTTCAGATAAGAGAGAACAGCGGGCCTGGTGGATCTATAGGCAACTACCAGGAGCTTGGTGCAGCTCCTCATGACGACATCAGAGATATCCTCGATAGCAACCCCGATACCTGGTTCGAATACGAGAGAGTCCAGCGCACTAAGGCAGAAGACACAAGAGCTCTTGTATTAGATTTGACATTCTATTTCGAGGAACCGCAAGTAATTAATTTTGTTAAGATTAATCCAAACAACTTTGGAGTTCAGACACCCATCCTGATTGAGCAGCTTGATACTTCGTATAACGGAAACAACTGGACATCCATTAAAGATGATGTTCCTATCTCTGGGTTCTTACAGGAGGACGAAGAGAACGTGTTTACTCTTGCTCCTTCTACTAGTAAATATGCTGGTCAAGGTTTGTATACCTTTACACCCAGGAAAGTTAAGTATCTTCATATAGTCTTCAAACAGGAGACTCCCTATTTGATTGATACTCCTGCGGGTGAGAGATGGAGATATGCTATTGGTCTCCGAGACGTGGAAGCAAAAGCAGTTCCATATGAAGCGGCAGGGGATGTTATTTCTACAGCATACAATTCACCAGTAGAAATTAAGAAGATATCACTCCTTGCAAGTGAGAATCCTGCAGAGGTCTCAGAGCTTGCAGACATAGTTCATCAAGTTTCTGCAGATGATGGTGCGACCTGGTATGATATCCAACCACAGGATAGGTCTGGTACAGATGTGCCCGAGATTGTAAACTTCAATACTAGTGATGAAAACTCAGTTGCTACACCTTCACCAGTGCTTTCGGTACGTCACAGAATGATCTTATCTCGGAATACAGACAAATTTAAGGAAGGTTCTTCGACTCTCTCCTCTATTATAGAGGGTGGCTCTGATATCCTAGGTCTTCCTTCAGCCTCACCAATGACACTGGGACTTACAAGGCCGCCTGTTCTGGGAACCGTGCGCCTCATGAATCCTCTCTGGGGAGCAAGAGCCTTGGATGGTCTGAAGATTGTTGAGAATATAGATGGTAAACAGGAGACAAGACGTCCTGTTATCCGTGCTATTGGACGTTCAACTGGTCAGCCAAACCAGGAATTCAAAGAGGTCCTGAGTCAAGAGATTGGAGTAGGGCTTGTTGATATCTGGTCAACCAACAATGAAGTCGTGGTATGGATAGACAACGATCCTACCTGGGTTGCTGTTGGTTCATTTACGAATGCCAACGATAAAGAATACAAAATTACAAACGATGGCTCTATAGTCTTTGGTAATAGAGACACAACTGATGACAGTGGAGCGGGTCGCATTCCTGGTGCTGGAACTCTTATAGGTTTCACACTAAAGGAAGAGAGACTTATACCTTCTGCTAACTCTCCATACTCATGTGATCTTGCATTATCTACAGATGGAGACAAGAAGAACGTAAAGATTTATCGTATAGACGAGGACATAACTATCATAGAGGGTTTCCTTCTTAGGCCAGGAGCAAAGGTTATCCGACTACCCCACAAGCTTCTTGTCGAGGGTGCATATCCGACTCCAGCAAGTACTCTGACGTTCTCTAGTAGCATAGGTAGTTATGTGGCATTCCAGGATGGTAGCAGCGAGCTAAGTGCTGGAGAATATTCAGTAGACTGGGAGCAGGGTATTATCTATAGCTTTGACGGTATAGATACAGATGCCGATGGCTGGACAGTTCTTTATACTTACACCCCTCGTATAGAACTATCCGAAAGCGACTGGGATTTTGTTGTAGATGCAGACAGGAAATACAATCGTTTATCTATCAAAGAAACTGGCTATGCTGATATACTGAAAGAAGCACAAGCCATTACTGCTAGCGTTCGTGTAGTAGACCTAGGATACAAGAGTATAGTACCTGGGTCGATTACCTTTAGTCTGGCGTCTCCATTTACTAGTATTGCCACAGCACTACCTCATGAGGTTCCCTTCGTTGACGGTGAGACTGAGTTCAAGAAGCAGGACGCAGCAATTATTATTGATGGCTACTACTCGGTTGACTATGCTAACGGTCTTCTGTACGTTGCAGCTGGTGACACTACAGCAGCAGCCCCAGGTACAATGACCTTCAGATACACAAACTTTGTAGCTTGCTATAATATCAGCAAGTTCATGTCTTCAGACGCTTACACTGTGGATGCAGCCGCTCAGTCGATTAGTCTCAACGAGCGTGAAGCCCTAAAGCTCTGGGGAGACAGAGACGCAGACGTAACCAACAAGAGACTTGTCAAGGCTATCTATGATTATGTTCAGTCTACACGTGAATCTATTGAGGAGCTAGAGCCGTACTTCACTCCTATCGTAAGAGACATAGTCCTAAAGATTCTGCCAGGAGAATAACTATGAGTATGACAACTACCTACAACAAGGCTATTCTTGAGCTAATTCTAAGAGAGTTTTTGCAAGATGGTATTATTCCCACTGCTGACGAATGGATAGAAGCCTATGAAGTATACGTTGCCGATCATCCCGATATGTCCAAGCCGTTTGTGCTTGATGACAATCACAGTGTAGCGGAGAATAGTGATTCTAGTGTCGCAGCATACAACGCTTTCTTTGAGCGAGTGAAGTCTGACCTGGAAGCAGTATACAAAGAGATATGGGATCGCATGGCTGATGGCATAGATTCCTTTGATAGTTGGCGTATCAAGATTGAACGTCTAAAGAAGAGGCTCTTAGATCTAGAAAGCCGCATTGATGCCTTACTGTTATTGAGGGCTGACACAGCAGGATACTTTGCTTTTGTAGAAGACAACTTCATTGACTTGAGTAAAGTTGACCAGGATCTCACTACAGCACGGGTAGACGTTATCAATCATGCGGTTACTATCAATGATGATTTGGAAGATACAGATGTCGTCAACCTCAATGCAATTGATCTTGGAGGGGCCACATTTACAATGCTAACGAGAGAGCATCTATTATCTTCTCACGAAGCTCCTGGATCAGAAGTTAGACATGCAGTACAAGACGCAGACCATGCTTGGCAACACAGGGTACGTGCTCTGCGAGGAGATATTCAGACCTCGGGTGAGTTCAAGGTTCAGCTAGGAACATCGGCTGTGGAAATCTCACGAGTCGAGGTGGGTATTCATGCTTCTAATACGAATACTCCTATGATACTTGTTGCTATGTATTCAAGTGACAACTATAACTGGTTCAACTTTCCAACCGATAATTACGTTCAGAGTGTTGATGACAGAGCCTTGTTTGTTTTTCCTAAGACAGAGATGATGTGGGTCAAGTTCATTATGACGAAGATCGGAGCAGATGATATAGACGAGAGCCAGTATATCTATGAGTTTGGTATGTCTTCTCTTAAGTTCTATACCACAGGAGGATATGATGTTACTAGTGGTAACCTACTCTATTCACAAGAGCTGTCTGCCTATGATGAGGACGACAATCGTATCGCCTTCAATAAGGTAGCACTCCAGACCTGTCAAGAAGTTCCAGATGAAACATCTATACAGTATTGGATTACAGCAGATAACGGTACGATTGCAACAGAAGAACTAAGAATTGATCCCTACACAGTAGAGAACCCGGTGGCACCAACCCTACTTGAGCTTGGTAAATTGACAGAAACCGAAGAGACCAGCCTACAGATTGTCAGAAAAACTGCGTCGGCCAGTACTGATTTTTTTGGTACTTATGTAGACCTAATAGAGTCAGATAAGCTAGCTCTTGTGGGTACCGATATAGATACTTCTTTAGAGATAGTAGCAGCCACTGTAGCTAATATGATAGAAGATCAAATAACATTCTACAGAAACGTTGGAAACAATCAAGGTGTACAAGATCTTCTTGATAGAGATGTACGTGAAGCTCCTCGTGGGTGGAAGTATACCGACGAAACTAAGACTTATATCCAAACGACAGTTGTTGTTGGGAACCAAGATGGATTGAACATAGATCTGGGCGACCAGTCGGCCGTTCTAAACGGCCAATCAATTGGTCCTGGGTTGGATAACATTCCTCAAGGAACTCATACTTTCAAGACACTTACAAAGAATACGACTGCATTACCAGAGGATATAAATGCAATTTTAAGTTACGATGCTTGGTCTATTGGCTTCAAGAGCCTAACAGACATAGAGACTGTCTTAGGTACACGTAGAATCAACCATAAGCTATTAATCGAGGGAGTAAAACACCACGATGATTATCCCATTGAAGAGCGACAATATCTTGGGGTAGACCTTTATTGTGAGTATGTAGCTCAGCGTGTAAGTACATTCGATCTATTATATAATCTGGCAGAGAGCGAGTACGGATTCTTTTCAACAGATACAACTGCCAGTGGCGAAAGGGTTTTCCTTGTTAGGTTTGACCCAGTAGATTACGATGCGAGTTATCCAAACGAGTACTTCTCATTGAAGTATACAACAGGGAACAATATGTTTGATAGAATTATTCTGAAAGCCGAGCTGTCCTCAAGTGCAAGTACTAGCGATAAGACTCCTGTACTGACGGCATATAGGATCAAGCTTGGATCATAGTAGGAGGTTCACAAATGACTACGGTTAATAAAATTAGAGTCAACTTCGTGCGTAGGGCAATTCCACGACGTGGCCCTTTCTCAACCGAGAGCTACAATGCTGCTATGGAAGAACTAGCAGTCGACCTCGCTGACTTTGGTGCTCGCTGGAATACCGACCTATATCCCATGCTGAACGGTCTGCCAAGAGGTACAGATGAGACACGCTGGACACCCACCACACCAGCTAACACACCAAACCCTCTTGTAGATGGGCTTGATGGCGACAATATGTTTGTAGATAATGCAGCATCTACAACCCAAGATGATGGGCTCTTTTGGAGTACAACGGAGAATCGTCCGAAAACTATTCGAGAGTCCTCACGTGACATAGACGACAGGGTAACTGATATTTACTCTGAGCTCTCAGAAAGCCTTCTCGATGTGAGCAATGGTCTTTCCAGCGACCAGTGGAATAGACTAGGTATGTGGGTTAAAGATGGTACGGCTTCTCTAGAGAGTTCTGTATCATATAAGGCTAGAACCGGCTGGACCAACATGACTACGTTGATGGCAGACATGTATAATACTGGTTCCTCGTATCTAGGAACTCTTGAGACTAGCGGTTTCACAATCCAAAATATGCTCTCAGACTTGCTCACTGAACACGGAGCGATATGGAACACCGATACGAGCTCTACTATAGATCATAGTGGTATTAGTGGTATAGTTCAGGTTTCAGTTGACAACAGTGCTAGTTATGCTCAGAAAACTCGTGGAGGTGCAACCCACTTAGAGCACGACATGAACCATCTTAGATGGGAGATAGCCAGGATAAAACTTGGAGCTGCCACTACAACAAGTACTTCGCAGTGGAGCTCAGATGTAACAGATCCAGTTGGTGCTGGTGTTGCTAGTCTAAAGGATCATATTGAGTATGATGGTGCTGGTACTCCAGATGCTAGCAACCCTCATGGATTACATCGTCAAGATGTAGACGGTGTAGATACAGAGTTTGGATACAATAATACTTTCACTGGCAAGAGTGGTCTTGGTACCGAGACACCAACCTATTCCAGTACAACATATGTTAGTGACACTGACAGCTTAGAAACTGCTATTGGAAAACTAGATGCTGGGATTACCGCATTAGCAGGTTCTGTTAGAGAAGTTTATACGTTTACTAGTCATAATGACGTAAACGTGGCAATCGTTATTACCCACAACAAAGGAACAGCTGGTGTATCAAACTCTACCTGGCCTCTGGTACAAGTAGTGGATACTGGAACTGGTGGAGACTATGGTGTTCTAGCAGATGAGGTTTATGGTTACGAACAAGAGCATGGAATTGTAACTACCGATGCCTTTGTAAGTATTGAATTTATTGATTTTAATACTTTTCACGTTTATACCAGTTTGACAAGCGGAAAAATTATTGCAGTATTTTAAGGAGGAGTGACAAGTGAGTACAATCACAAAAAGAGTAGATAGAGGAATTGAGCCCGGCAAGCGTTACCAATACTGGAAGAGTAGTGAAAACGCTGACGATGGTACTGTCATTGCTGCGGGTGATATTTTTAGAATTGAGGATTCATTAGGGAAACCTGCAAAGTATTTCTATATTGAAACTGCTGCTAGTACAGACCTGGTAATTCGCATTAACAATAGGGTAATTACATATCCGTTGAGAGATGCAAGATTAAACTGGCCTGTACCTAGTCCAGATCTAAGCAATCCTATTGAGCGTCAAGACAGTTCAATGGGTGCGATAGATGTAGGAGCAAATGAGGTTTGGGAATTTCAGAATGTAGTCCCTGTCTCCGATATCGAAATTATAACATGGACGGCCGGTTCGTTCGAGATTTTCGTAGCGTAAAGAAGGGATAACATTATGGGAATGGGAAAAAAAGAACCAGGTACCACTGCAATAGGTGCTGGTGATAATGCAATAGGTGGAGTTGAATTAAAGAATGCCACTGATGATACGCGCGCAAAGGTAGGTGCTGGCAGTGGATTAGTTACAGGAGATAATGCTCTTGCTGTTAGTGACCCTACAAATGCAGCTATCCTTACAAGTATAAAGACCGCTGTAGAGATCATGGATGACTGGGATGATGGCTCAGACCGTGCACAGGTTGATGTAGCTGCTCAGACCTTGACTGCAATGAAGGTCTCGGCTACAGCTGCAGCTAACACTTTGGGTAATCCTATGTTTACTCAGATTAGTCAAGATGGAACGAATGCAATGTCGGCTTCGTATCCACTTCCTATTTCTGCTACAATGGCAGCTAATGCAGTAAGTAACCCTATTTTTGTATCACTTAGTGATGGCACAGGACTTCATTTGAGTACAACCTATCCTGGCTATATAAGACTTCAGGATGGAGACAGCGGTGTACTAGGAGACATAGTAGATACACATGCAGACGCTTTGGCACTAAGTCTGAATGGTTTGAATACAGCTTCATTTACTTATCTGTATAATGGCGCTTCAATGGACTTGGCTCGAAGTGGAGCTAGTGGAGAGCTACAGGTAACAGATGTAGCCACCAGACCTGGTGAGGATGCGGGTAATGATTGGCGCAAGGTTAAGAAAGAAGCTACTAAGACTTATGCTCCAGCCAAGATTACTACGACTATAAATGAGGCCGACGAAGTTATTCTTGCTTCTACTGAGATAATTGGATGGCCTAATATAACACTTACTATTTATAATACCCACGGTGAGAATGATTTCACTGACTGTGTAATTATGTTAAGTCCAGACGGCACTACTTGGGAAGAATGGGATGAAACAACTTTTGCCATTCTAGAAGCTACGACCATGAAAAGTATGCAGATTTCTGGTAATAGTCGTAGGTATATAAAAGTTACTGCGTCTGCTACAGCCGATACTGGTTCTGCTGATGTATGGCTAACCGGTAATGCAGGATAATTGAGGTGAATGTAAATGACTGTTGAAGTTTTAGGGTTAACAAGAGTAGATGACTCAGCATTAGATCATATTATAGATGATCATATACACAAAGCTTGTGGGGTTTATCCTACCCTAGCAAGTGGAGAAACTGTTATTGCTGGTGCACAGTGGGTATTAGGTGAATTTAAAGAGATTGTTCCGGGGTCTACTATAGGTGAGGAGTTTGATATTCACTATATTAGCGTTGAAGACCTTGATACTAATGCTGTGTATGAGATTGTTTTGTATGCTGCGACAGCTGAGATTGGCAGAGTACGGGTTACTAAAAATGCAGTACAAGATGGCACAATGAATATACCTTTTCAGTGTCCAATCTTACCTGCAGATACACAGATACAAGCTAAGCTCGCTGATTCTGTGGGTGCTTCCCAGGCCGTGATTAGTATTTTCTATCATACCTATTAAGAGGTGAGATATAGATGTCTAATGAGTATGGAGTAGCTCAATTCTATCGTAGTGATGCTTGGTCTCGTGAGGGACTTAAAGAGCACTGGCTTCTTCAGCCTAAGCTAAGCGGTAATGAAATAGCTAATGGAGACTTTGAGTCTTGGTCTGGCGCTGAAGGAGGATGTACTGACTGTCCTAGGGGTTGGATATGTGATTGTACGAGTGGCGGCGGAGATATAAATCCTGAAACTACTAAGATTTATAAAGGTACTTCGGCCAAGTTGGATGTTTCTAATGTATATGGTTCGGCCCTAGTAAAGACCAAAGATTTTCTTGCAAATAAAATATACCAAATATCATTCTGGTATAAGGGAGAAGCCGGTACAGAAGACTTTTATTTTCTGGTAGGCAAGCTAGACATATCAGAGACTTATAATTTCGATACAGATACATGGACAGGTGGTCTTTCAGTTTATGTTATTAATGTTGCCGATACTGCTTGGACTAAAGTTGTTACATATATAAAAGTAGGAGCAGCGGATAAATTGGCAGCAGCTGGATATGGTTTCGGATGGATATGTGCAAGCTCTTCTGGAACTGCTTTGTATATAAGCGACCTTCAAGTACGAGAGATGGAAACCCAGATAGTAGGAGAAATGGACAATGTATTGTCTGTACCTGTTACTAGTGATCCTGAGTGGGGAGATTCAGAAGAACTATTAGGTAGAGTAGGCACAGGACCTGCAGGTAATATGGGTACAAAGTTTGATGGAGTAGATGATTATCTAAGCAGAGCAGACGATGGTAGTTTTGATCCTGTGAATTGGGAGAGCGGTGGATCGTTTTCAGTTGGTTGTCGAATGATGCCTAGTACAATTGCTTCTGGACAGGATGTTATTATTTCTAAGTATAATGGTAGTGGAAATCAACGAAGCTGGGAAATAAGTAGAAGCAATAATGATATCGCAGCAGTGGTAAGTAGCGACGGAACAAGTGGTGAGGGAAAGATTTCGTATCCTGCTTGTAGTAATGTTCTAAGAGCTAATGTGCTTCATAATCTTACATGGTCGTATTTATACGATATAGATGGGGCGTCAAATTCCAATATTACAGTTGATGAAAACACACCTGCAACACATGCAAATATAGTTGGGCCACCACACGATACTAATGGTGATTTTGTTGTGGGCTCGCTACACGGAGGTTCAAATTTTTGGGATGGATCAATTAGCGAAGTGGCTGTATGGAAGATTGCATTAAGCACTATAGAAACTAATAAGTGGCGTAATCCCTACTTCCCTGGTACTAATCATGGTGATGGATTCTATGTAGATACTTGTACACAGGCTACTACCTGGGCTAACTGTAGTACTCAGAAGTGTAGAGATGGTACTCCTAATGCTTGTCAAGCAGAGGGAACAGGAGTAATGGCTATTTTCGGTGCCTATACAGAGATCTTAAGTGATAACTCATTCGAGACTTTTACGGGTGACGATAGCAATCCGACATTTACTCATTGGACAGCGCTGGAAACTCCTGGTAACGGTACCGCGAATATCACTGCATATCGAGCTGACACTAAGCACGGCGACGTGGCAATTAGATCCGTCACGACGGGAACCACGTCGTACACGCTGCTAGTTTCCGGTTGCAAAACGACGGGAATTGGATCCGATGTGTATGTCTCTGCTCAGTTGAAAGCATTGGCCGGTGTCGGAAGGATGGTATTTCAATTCAGACAGTGGGAAAGCGTGGACTGTTCTACCGGTTACATTGGCGTGAATCAGTTTTACGACACTGGTGGTGTCGTATCAGATCCGACGTGGACGGAGTACGGGGATTTGTTTGGTTCCGGCGAGTGGGACGGCACTGCTGCTTCTTATGAGTTGCGGATATACATAGCCTATCAAAAAGCAGCGGATGTGTTGATCGACACGATTTCATTGAAAGCCGCCTCCTATCATACACCTTGGATTCATAAGCTTGCAGGTGCAGAGACAGCTTATAGCGCTAGAGACTATAGACTACATAATCCTCTTGCCGATTATTCAGAAGAGTTAGATGAAGATATGTATGAGAGTGGGTTCTGTGTGAGTACTTGGGTGTACAGTGATTGGGCGGGTGATGATGGAGCGAACCGCGATTTATTTTTTGTCACTGGAACCGCAGGACTCAATAACCGATGGCAGGTATCAAAAAATCCCGAAGACAACGTTCAACTTGTTTTATATGACAGTGCTGGAGTTTTCAGGATCCATCAGCTTGCGGTTACAGACACAAATTGGACGGCTGGAGATTGGAAATATATAGAAGCTTGTAGTGACAACGCTGGGACCATTGCAGGGCATCATTACAATGCGAATAATGCAACATGGTATACCTGGCCAGACGGTGGTGGTGCTGGAACAGGAATCCAGGATGGCCAAACTAGTGAGTTACACGTTGGCCACAGTACGGCTACTAACTTTGTCGACGGCTACATATCCGAAATTAACATGGTTCCATATAGCGCTATATTCCCACAGGCTGGCTTCAACTCTGGAAAACCACCTAGCAATGGCCCAAAACCATACTAATGGAGTATATTCAATGAAGAAGAAGCTTGACCAGATAAAAACAGCTGATGGTAAGGAGCTGGCACTGTACCAGTATGAGGAAGACTTCTATATAGAGATTGACGATAAAGACCTGATGATGTTCAGCCGGGACCATATCTCCGAGGAGGAACTGGCTCGGCTGGCCTGGCACAATCTAGGGAAAGTTCCCTCAGAATCACAAGTACTCATTGGAGGACTTGGGATGGGATACACTCTCCGAGCGATCTTGGACTTGCTTCCTAGCAATGCTAGGGTCACTGTGGCCGAAATATTCCCTAAAGTTGTCCGCTGGAATCGTGAGTTGCTGGGACACCTTGCTCAATATCCCTTGAATGATCCACGGATGCTAGTCGAGGAAGCCGACGTCAACGACCTGCTTCAGGCTAACTCCTATGACATAATCCTGCTCGACGTGGACAACGGACCAAAGTCTTTTATCTTAGAGACCAACCATCGTCTATATAATGACACAGGGCTCGCTCGTCTCCGTCAAGCACTTAAGCCTGGCGGCGTGCTGGCAATCTGGTCGATCTCATCGGATGAAGAATTTATAAAATGTATGCAAAGAGCCGGATTCAAAACCGTCTGCCAGACAATTCGGCCTAGAAACTATGCGATCTTCCTAGGTATAAGAGACCAAACAAGTCCTTGACTTATAACTCTTTTTGGGATATACTTAGTTTGACGAGGAGGCAATAATGAGTGAACAGATACTGAAAGATAAGCTAATTGAAATAGACACACCTGCTTGCGACGAAGCAATGGAATGGGCAACTGGTCTTACGGTAACTCAAGCATGGGAACAATGCCCACGTGCTGACTGGCTATTATGGTTGGTTCATAAGATGAGCAATCATCCCCAAAGAGAAAAGCTAGGGTGGCCGACTAGAGAAGAAATTGTGTTAGCAGTATGTGATTGTGAGAAAACCTCAGAAGGAAAGATGAGACCATCAATAGCAAAAAGGACAGTAAGAGATCGGTCGAAAAAAGGTAAGGGCAGAGGTAGACCGCAGCGAGTATGTGATGCCGCTGAAGCTAGAGCTGGTAACGCTGCTTATGCTAGAGCTACTGCTATAATTAATGATTCCGTGGGTTTCTTGAATAGCAAAAATCCTGTTAAAAAAAAAGCACACCAAGATATGTGTGATACGATTCGTAACAATCTAAAGATAGGTAAGATGCCGGATTAAAGGAGACAATTATGTATAAAGATTGCGTTCAAAGATTCAGTATTTGTAAAGATGTTCTAACTATGATAGCTGAGTATCTGGCTACTAGACCCTACAAAGAGGTTGTAGGTATGATGAATGCCCTACAGCATGACCCTAAGCCTATGAAGGATGGCAAGGAACTTGAGCCCCCTGTAATGAAGGTTGAGCGGCCTAACGGCACAGTAGAAGGAATCAGATCCGAGGAGGCAATGGAATAATCATGGCAATAGAATCTTCTTTTACAGGTTCGCCTCGATACGCACCTACTAATGATCCCAAAATAGTATTTTGCTACACTGGTGTGGTAGATGGTAGCGGTAATCTAATAGACTTTAGTGGAGAGAATTTACTTACCTATAGAACTGAATTTGATAGCTGGCCCGAAGCTGATGGGGGGAACCTGTATAGTAACAGCAAATCAGTGGAGATCTCCAGTCAGCGGTTTAGTGACTGCTGATTTGCTGGACAACACAGGGGATGATGGCGGATATCGCTTCGTGTCTACTGGTAACATAGGCAACGTTGCTGGACGGATCTTTACGTTTTCAGTTTGGATTCGTGCCGACTACGATCATGTAGTTGGGCTCCATATGGAATCAGACGCAGGGGGAGTTGCTGCAAACGATAGTATTTATGTTACAGGGACATGGCAAAGGTATTCTATTTCTGGGATTGTACCTGTGGGAGCAGGTACAGAAGTATACGTAATGGCACTTCCAGGTGAAGATGGGGTAGCAGTTGGTCAAGCATATTTCTCCGACGCGCAACTTATAGAAAATGATGAGTATCGTACAGGTATGGGTTCTTATTTGAATCCAGCAGATCAGACCATTACTAAGCCAACTCATGATCTAGCTCCTAGTGGCACGCCGCCTCCAACTCGTGCGCTTAGCGACACGGAATATCAAGGCAATCGATTACCGTCACGACACTTTAGCGGATACAGTGAGGGTCAGTACTATAGTAAAGCCCATCATGATAGTATGAATGTGTTCGAGGGTGATCACACACTTACAATAGTATTTAGCTGTGATACCGATGGTACAAACGCTCCTGTACTTTTTGATCATAGTGGCTGGGATATCGGTGGGATTGTTGTTTACTACGCCAGCGGCTCCCTGGGCGCAGATTATGCAGGAGGAGACTGGCCTTACGTGGGAGCATTCGTTAACTTAGAAGATGGTACAGAACATGTTCTTCAGCTGGTGCGCTCAGATGATACGGCAGAATTATTTTTGGACGGTGTTAGTCTTGATTCAGTCGATGTAACAGGTAGTGGTCTTGATGCAGACTACACTTTGAGTATAGGCGATGATAGTTATGGTGATACATGGGAAGGTCGTATCTCATTTTGTAAGCTAACTGCTAGAGCTATGTCAGCTGTCGAAGTACAAGCCGAAGCCAGAAAAGTTAGAGGAGAGGTTTAATATGGCAGGTTGGGATTTTGTTAGAGACAGTGTAGCTTATAAGACTTTTACTGCTGGTGGTGCCCATGCCGTGAATAGTAAGATGGGTCTAGTAGGTGCTAATGTACCTAGAATTACAACAGACGGTTTGCTAATAGAAGGACAGGCTGAGAATAGGTGTAAGCAAAGTGAAACTTTTGATATTACTTGGGGCACAAACCAAGCATCGGTTGTTTCCGACACAGCTACACAGCTTGCACCTAATGGAACACAAACGGTAGATATTATACATGAGGATGATACAGAGGCTGGCGATCATTATGTCTTTCAGGGAGGG